>Ga0315273_10005323_pt1 | contig 15903 bp, 10 predicted proteins | sample YL17G02_0_MG_FD_205753 | JGI IMG/M metagenome (GOLD analysis project Ga0315273, IMG submission 205753) | Sediment microbial communities from Yellowstone Lake, YNP, Wyoming, USA - YL17G02_0 | ecosystem: Environmental > Aquatic > Freshwater > Lake > Sediment | place: USA: Wyoming | collected...
ACCTTGCCGGCGGCGAGGTCGACCTGACGGAGGCGGAAGCGAATCTGGACATCGCCGAGAACCTGCGCCGCTTCCTGGAGGCGAAGGGGTACGACGTCTATATCACTCGTTCCGGTTTCGGCAAGCCGCTGGCGATCGGGCCACTCACGCAGGCACTGATCTCCGGCGACCTTATGAGCCGCGTCCGCCTGGCCGGCGCCGTTGACGGCGACCTGTTCATTTCGATTCACAACAACGGCTCGCCGCATCCGGCGCAATCGGGCACCGAAATATGGTACTGCGGGGAGCACCGCTATGGCGCGGAGAGCGCCCGCCTGGCGGAGCTGGTCCTCGACGCCGCCGTGCAGGGTCTGAAGGACTACGGCTACGAGACGGTGCGTCGCGGAACGCAGGAAGACTCGACGGTGCACGATTCGGCCCGCTTCTGCCAGTTTCTGGTCACGCGCGAGGTGCAGATGCCCGCCGTCCTCACGGAGATCCTCTTCCTCACGAACGACGCCGACGCCGCAGTGCTGAAGGACCCGCTCGCCCGCGAGGCCGTCGCGGACCGCGTCGCGCAGGCAATCGACGCCTTCTTGCAGGAGCGCGAATCTACTGGTTGAGCAGGGTTATTCGTAGAGGCGCCAAAGGGCTGTCGTCGGCGCCCGTGAGGTCCGCGCTGTCCACGCCTATACGCGCCCTGTCGAAGAAGACGCCGTAGATGCGTCCCTCGGGCGCACGGCCGCGGTCCCAGGAGGCGAGGTACATCGAGGCGAGACCCAGGATGCGGACGCTGCCGCCTTCATCCCCCGGTCGCGTCACGATGGGCACGACAACGAGTCGCCCGGCACCGCCCTCCGTGCCGCGAATGCACTCGCTGCGAGGCAACTGTACGTAGGGGTCGAAGCCGGTGATGCGGCCGGCACCGGCCCCGCCGTCGTTCTCGAAGGTGATATCGCACCACTGTGGGCCGAGGTAGTCGCCGACGCCATCTCCCGTCTCGAAGTTGTAGTAGTCGTTCATTGCCTGGAGCGTCGTCGCGGCGACGTCGCCCTCGCCATCTAACGGCGTGACCACGTCTCCCACTGACCAGCGACCGGTCTCCTCTGTCCGGCAACCGCTAACAACCGCCGTCTGATAGCCCGCAAGGCCGGAGCCGGCGAGGTCGAGCGGCAGGAGGCTGCCGGTGTCGCGACTGCCCGTGGCCAGGTCGAAGGCGTAAACGCGACCGGGGACGAGTGCAAACTGGCCGTCGCTGTCCGTCGCCGGCGGATCGGCGATGATGCCCCACGGGCATATGGGGGCGCCGGTTGCGCCGACGACCTGCGCCGTTGCCGACCTTTTGACTGAGAAGAGCTTCGGCAGGCCGAAGTAATCGAGGAAGAGCGTTGTGTGGCTGGCCCGCGAGGTTGCGGTGACGGTATCGATGGTGCCGTCGGGCGTGCCCAGCGGCCGCCAGTCGGCGAAGGCGCAGCATTCGACACGGGAGGAGTCGCGGTTGTTCCGCGACATCCAGCTATCGGCGGCTCGGAGGGCATCGGCCTGGTCGCCGTTGACGCTGAGCTGTCGGGCAGCGGCCAGTGCCATGTTCTCGGCTTCCCATTCCGCTTTTCCGACATGCGATAGGAAGACGGCAAGGTCGAGGACCACTCCGGCGAAGATGATCGTCAGGATGACGAGCAGGACACCTTTTCCCATGTGCAGGCCGCGCTCGGACCGTTCGACCCCCGGAGAAGGCGACGCTAGTCCGCGAGGCGTGGTGCATGCGCAGCACGCTCCAGAGTATTATCGTCCGAACGGCGGATATCCAGTAGCAGAGGGGCGCGCCGCGGGCGCTGCGGCTGGCTCCAGCCATGGCCGCTCGCTAGAATGGGGCAATGCGCCACGGCGCGAGGAGCATCGATTGAACAGGGCCATCTCTTCGACGTCGGCGACGGTCGTTGCACGCTGGCTCGCCCTGCTGGCGGCGGCAAGCTGGCTGGGATACTTCATCTGCAGCGGGATGCCCCAGGGCCAGCCGGAGGTCTTTCGCTCGACGATTGTCTTGCAGGGCGTCGCGCTCGTGCCGGCGGCGCTCTTCGCGGCCTACCTCCTACTGCGACGGCGCCTTCCCGGCGGGTCGCCGCTCGACTGGCCGCTGCTGCTGTTATTGGCAGCCTACCTTGTCGCCACCGCCGCCTCCGTGGCCTGGCGTGTGAGCCTGGAGAGCACGCTCATCCTCCTGCTGGCAGCGCTCGTGTTCTACGCGCTAAGCGACCTGCATTTTCTCGACGCGATTGGCCTCCAGCGCGCCTTCATGCTCGCCGCCGCGGCTGCGTCGGTGTGGGCGCTGTGGAACGTTGCGGGCGACTACGCCGGCTGGCTCCGATTCGCGAAGTCGACGACCGGCGGCTTCCACCTCGGCGACCTGATCCCGCCGACCGTGCCGAAGGTGCACGGCGTCAGTGACCACCCGAACATCCTGGGCATGACGCTGGTCCTGGCGATGCCTTTCTACGTCCTCGGCGTCTACCGCCCGGCGTCGCTCTGGCTGCGCGCGTTGTGGGGCGTGATGTTGCTCGCGGCCCTCTGGGCAGTGTTCCTTACGCTCTCCAGGGGTGCCTGGATAGGCGCGGCTGTGGCGATCATCGTGACCGTGGGCGGCTTGGCCGTAACGGGCCGTTCCTGGTCGATTGCGGAGTTGCGACGCGCGGCCCTGGCGAAATCGCGGACGCGGTTGCTCCTCGTCGCGGGCTGCGCCGTTGCCCTGATGTTCGTCGTTGCCGCCGGAGCGGTCGTCGCGACGCGCTGGGGCGTGCGGCCGCAGTGGCTCTTCCGCGAATCGCTCTCGCCACGCCGCGATGTCTTCGACGCCGGCGTAAGCATCTTCCGCGATCATCCGCTGTTCGGCGGCGGGCCGGGTACCTTCGGCCTGCTCTACCCGGAGTACAGCGGCGCCTTTCCAATCCACGCCGTCCACGCTCACAACGGCTTCCTACAGGTGAGCGACGACGCCGGACTGGCCGGACTGGCGGCGCTCGCGGTCCTGTTGTCGACGCTGGGCTGGATGCTCTGGCAGACGTATCGAAGGGGCAGCGTCGAGCAGCGATTGCTGGCCGTGGCCTGCGCGGGCGCGCTTGCCGGCTTTGCTGTGCACAACCTCGCCGACGCCGCGAATATCTGGAAGGCGGCGCTCATCGGCGTGGCGGCGGTGACGGCCATAGCCGTCAAGAACTATCGCTCGCTGCCGGCATCCGACGGAGACCCGCCCTCGCCGTCGGCCAATGCGGCGCGGCGCCTCGGTACGCTGCTGCCGCGCTGGTTGCTGGCGGTCGCGTTCGTCGCCTTGCCGCTCGTATGGCTCCGAATCGACGTCGCGCACCGTCACTACTCCCACAGCGTCAGCCAGCTCGCGCTGGGCAACGTGACCGGCGCCATCTCCGAGGCGAAGCGGGCGGTCGACCTCGACCCCGACTTCGCGGTCTATCAGCTTCAGTTGGGTCTCACGGAGGGAGTCGCCTTCACGAAGGGGGACATGACCTCGCCGGATCGCGCCATCGCCAGCCTGCAACGGGCCGTGGAGCTGGAGCCGCGAAGCGCCATCGGCTACGCGAATCTGGCGCGGATGCTGGCTGACGCCGGCCGCAACGACGAGGCGCGAGCCGCCGCGCTCGAGTCGAAACGCTTCGCCGGCGCGGACGACGCCGTGTTGCTGGTCGCGGCGGGCGTGCTGGAGGACGTGGGCGCTGAGGAAGAGGCCGTCCAGACGTATGCTTCAGCGATCACCATCTCGCCTTCGATTGCCGACTCGCGGTTCTGGCAGGAGAGCGATTTCCGTAGCCAGCACTACCTGGAGATCATAAGCTACTCCCTCATCTCGCTCAGCCCCTGCGCCACGGGCAACCTCGTCGCGCACATCGGCAGGGACGCGCCATCGCCGAGCAAGCTGGAGCTGCCGGCGCTGCGCGATAGCTGTCGCGCCGCCGTCGCGGGCGACGCGGGGAACCTGGGCGGACGCATCGAGCTTGCGGAGATATCGATGGCGTTGGGCGACTACTCGACCGCGCACGGCCTCCTGGCCGATGCCATCAGTCGCCAGCCGGACCTGGGACGCGCTCACACCGTCATGGGCGAGTGGTACGCCGCGCAGGGCGACGTCACGCGCGCCCGCGAGGAGTGGACGACAGGCGGCCAGTTGGACGAAGCAGAGTCGCTGCTGCTGCTGGGCGAGAGCTATCCGGCCGGGCAGGTGCCAACCGAGGTTGTGGAGCGGCTCAGCCGCCTGGCGCCGAGCGTCGGCGGTGGCGCCCGGTCGTACGCAATCGGCTGGGTCTACTACCGGATGAAGTTCGCTCGCCAGGAGCCGGCGGGCAACGTGCTGCTCCCCGGCGACTGGCAGAACGCCGTCCCCAGCCTGTACGACCGGATACAGCAGGCGCTTGAACGGTGGCGGGATGTAGGGTAGGTCTGAGGGGGAATACCACTGCTGCTGGCGCTTGTCCCGCTCGGCGTTCTTTCATTCTTCCTTGGAGCGCACGTCATCGACGCGGTTTCCACTCTTCATGCGATTTGGGCAAGGATCATGCTCGGCTCGCGCGCGAGGAAGCTGCCGCAGATGCCGCTGACCGAGGGCCCGTTGATCGGGCCTGACACCGGCCTAGAGGCTCACGCTTCCGACGCAGAGCCGGCATGGACAAGTGGCCCCCCATCGAACTGCCCGACGCCATAGAGTCCCTAACAGCGCGCGAGAAGGAGGTCCTGGCCCTCATGGCCCGAGGCTACTCCAATGCTGAAATCGCGGAGGCGTTCGTCGTCAGCGAGGGCACTGTGAAGACCCATGTGAAGAGCGTCCTGGCGAAGCTGGGCCTTCGCGACCGCACGCAAGCGTCGTCGTTCGCTTACGAGACGGGATTCGTCAGGCCGGGCAGCGCTGTCGCCGAGAAAGGCCCGATCCCGATCGCCCGACGGCGTGTAGGCGGCGTTTGACCGCGCGTGTCCCCACAGCCTATGATCTCTGGTGAGGGGAGCTGGCTCTTCTTCGGCAAGACCAGTTCCCCGTTTTAGCGGCAACGGATGAATGGAGACAATTGATGACCACTTCCATGGAGGAGGAGCGCGTGGCGCAGCCCACAACCGGCGAGGCAGAGGACCTGATCGTCCGCGCTACGGACGTGGCGAAGACCTATGACACGGGCCGCATCAAGGTGCGCGCCCTGCGCGGGATCAATCTTTCGGTCAAGCGCGCGGAGATAATCGCCATCATGGGACCGTCCGGTTGCGGCAAGACGACGCTGCTCAACTGCCTCAGCGGCCTCGACAGCATCGATTTCGGAACGATCCTCGTTGACGGCTCCGACATCAACCGCCTGTCCGACAACCAGAAGACGGACTTTCGCGCCCGGCGCATGGGCTTCGTGTTCCAGTTCTACAACCTGCTGCCCGTTCTTTCGGCAATCGAGAACGTCGAGCTTCCACTGCTCGTCTCGGGCACAAGCGCGCGAGAGGCGCGAAAACGCGCTTATGCGGCGCTGGAGCAGGTGCACCTGACCGAGTGGGCGGATCACCGGCCGGCGGAGCTCTCCGGCGGACAGCGACAGCGCGTCACCGTCGCGCGAGCTCTGGTGAACGACCCGGCGATTGTCTGGGGTGACGAGCCGACGGGCGACCTCGACAGCACGAACGCGCAGGAGATCATGGACCTTGTCTGCGACCTCAACCGCAATGGCGGCCAAACGTTCGTCCTTGTCACACACGACGCGAAGATCGCCGCCCGCGCCAACCGCGTCGTCTACATGGTGGACGGCCTCATCGTCGACGAGAAGATCAACACCGACAACCTCTGCCAGCCCCAAGACCAGGCATAAGGAGACCGATGGACAGCCTTTTCGGCATCCCTATGAACGACATCATGGTCTTTCTCGTCGCGCTGCTGATGATAAGCCTGGGCACGATTGGCTTCATTGCCTTGCGCAACCGCGTCATGTTCCTCATCGGCCTTCGCAACATACCGCGGCGCGTGGCCCAGACCGTGCTGATCATCATCGGCCTCATGCTCAGCACCGTCATAATCTCCGCCGCGCTTACGACCGGCGACACCGTCGATCACAGCATCACGAAGATGGTCTACGACCTCGCCGGGCATGTCGACGAGACGGTCCAGAAGGGCGACAAGCTTAGCGAGACAATGGAGGAGGTGGTGCGCCGCGATCCCCTGCCGCAATCGCTGGCCGCTGACCTCGAGCAACGCTTCAAGGGTGACACCGAGATCGCCGGCTTCCTGCCGGTAATCAGCGAGCCGGTCGCTGTGTCGAATCCAGGGTCTAAACTGAGCGCGCCTCTCGGCATGCTAACGGGGCTCGATGCCTCTCGTACGGCGGCATTCCCTGACGTCGTCGACGAGAAAGGCAACCCCGTCGACGTCACAGCGCTGGCAAAGGATGAGGTCCTAGTCAATGAGAGCATGGCGGACGAGATCGACGCCAAGCCGGGCGACACGATCGACATCTACTACCAGAACCAGGGGTATACCTTCCGGGTGGCGAACGTCGTGAAGGACCGGCTGCTGACCGGCTCCAGCGGCTATCCGAAGCTGGGGCTCGCCACACGACTCGACACTCTGCAAGAGTTGTTCAATCGCCCGGGCGAAGCAGACTACATCGCAGTCGCGAACAGCGGCGGCGTGCGAGGCGGCGTCGCCGTTTCGGACAGCGTGACGGCGAAGCTGGAAGACGCTCTCAAGGGCCAGTCATACAGCGTCGACGCGCTGAAGTCAGAGGGCGTCGACGCGGCAGAGATCGCAGGCAACGTTCTCATGACGTTCTTCATGGTGCTGGGCCTTTTCTCCATCGGCGCGGGCATTCTGCTGACGGTGATGATCTTCGTGATGCTGGCGGCGGAGCGAAAGACGGAGATGGGGATCAGCCGTGCCGTGGGGATGAAGCGGCGCCATCTCATAGAGTCGTTCGTCTCCGAAGGTATGGGGTACAACATGCTATCGGCGCTCGTCGGCGTGACGCTGGGCGTGGTTGTCGCCACGCTCATCGCCGGCGCCATGACGATTCTTCTCGGGCAGTACGTGAGCATCGAATCGAAGGTGACGCTCCGCAGCCTGATCATGTCCTACTCCCTCGGCGTCTCTCTCACCTTCCTCACTGTGCTGTTCTCATCGTGGCGCGTCAGCAACCTGAACATCGTCCGGGCCATCCGCGACCTGCCGGAACCCGACAAGAAGCCCGGGCGACGGTCGCTGTTCCTGGGTATCGGCCTGGTCCTCTTTGGCGTGCTGTTGATGTTCGCGGGGATGTCGGCGAAGCAGGTGGCCCCCTGGGCGATGGGCATCTCGCTGGTGCTCATCGGCATCGCCATCGCCTGCCGTTACCTGGGGGCACCGGAGCGACCTCTGTTTACCGCCGTCGGGCTCACCATTCTCGTCTACTGGTCGGTTGCGGCGGGCGAGAGGATCCCCGGCCCGGAAATGAGCGGGGGCATTGAGCTCTTCTTCTTGAGCGGCATCATGATGGTGGCCGCCGCGACCTTCGTCATGATGTACAACGCGCATTTGCTCCTGAACCTGTTGGCGCTCGGCGGCCGACGAATGGGACGCATCTCCCCGTCGATAAAGACGGCCGTAGCCTACCCGCTGGCCAGCAAGTTCCGCACGGGCATGACTATGGCGATGATCGCGCTCGTCATCTTCGCTCTGACGATGATGTCGGTGATGAACGGCAACTTCAACCGCGTGTTCCTGACGCCGGAGGCGCGGGGCGGCTGGGACATCCGGGTCCAGGAGAACCCATCGAACCCAATCGGCGATCTGAGCCAGGCGCTCGCGGGCTCGGGCGTCGACACTTCGAAGTTCGAGGCCGTGGGCAAGATCGCCATAGCGGGCGGCTCGCGCTCCCGCTTGAGACAGGAGTCGGACAGCAGCAAAGACGTGAACGACCTGCCGACCTATCGGGTGGGAGGTATGGACCAGACCTTCCTGAAACAGAACGGCATCCAGTTCCAATCGCGCGCGAACGGGTACGACAGCGATGCCGCCGTCTGGTCGGCCCTGGCGAACGACCCCTCGCTGGCTGTAATCGACGCCTTTGCGACGGGCGGCAGCGGCTACAGCATGGGCCCACCTCAGTTCCAGCTCCGTGGCATCGATCCAGGCCAGGATACGTTCGACGCTGTTCCGCTTGACATCGTCGACTCGGCCACAGGTCAGACCACGCCGGTAAAGGTCATCGGCGTCATGGCCATGGGGGCCAGCGGCAACTTCTTCGGCCTCTACACCAGCGCCGACGTTGTAGACAACTCGCTGGGGGGCGCCGCCTACAACACCTACTACGTGCGGCTCACTCCGGGCACGGACGCCAACGTGACGGCAAAAGCGATAGAGGCGGCGCTCTTCACCAGGGGCGCGCAGGCCGCTTCCCTTCAACAAGAGGTTGACGATCAGATGGCGCTCTCCAGGGGCTTCTTCTACCTCATGCAGGGCTTCATGGGCCTCGGGCTAGTTGTCGGGATTGCGGCGGTGGGTGTGATAGCGTTCCGAACGGTCGTGGAGCGGCGACAGCAGATCGGCATGCTGCGGGCCATAGGCTTCAGCCGCGGCCAGGTAGCGCTGAGCTTTCTCCTGGAGTCGTCGTTCGTCACGATCCTGGGGATTGTGACCGGACTGGGCCTCGCGATCCTGCTTTCGTTCTTCCTCCTGACAAGCAAGTCAATGTCCGATATGGGGCTCCGCGGGTTCTACATCCCCTGGCTGGAGATTGTCCCGATCTGCCTCGTGGCCTACCTGGCGGCGCTGGTGATGACGTTCATCCCGTCGCGGCAGGCGGCGAGCATCCCGATCGCGGAAGCGCTTCGGTACGAGTGACGCGCGAAGAGGCGTGCTCGCGTTATGGACAGAGGCGACGAAGTGACCGAGATCCGCGAAGCCACCGCCGACGACAATGATGCGCTGATTGAGCTCGAACGCCAGTCGCCTCTCGATCTCGGAGACCGGACCCTCGTCTTCGACCGCTCACCCAACTTCTTCGCGCACCAGGAGATGCAGGAGCACAGCCGCGTGCTGGTTGCGGAGGAGGAGGGACGCCTCGTGGCAGTGGTGGCGGGCGCATGGCAAGACGTCATGATCGATGGGCAGCAGCGCCGGTTGCTCTACGTTCACCAGGGCCGCACGCTACCGGAGTACCGCCGCCGGCACGTCGCGACTGACCTCGTCATCCGCAACTTTCTGCTGGCCAGAGAAGAGGACGTGGAGAGGCCCTACTGGCTGATCAGCCCGGACAACAGCACATCACTGGCGTCCATCCGCCAGATTGGGGTGGAGAACTGGCCCGTTGACGGCAGCATTGACGGATTCGACGTGACGGCGCGTCGCCCGCCGGGCGGCGAAGTCGGCGCTCTAGGGTCGGACGACCTGCCGCGGGTGCTGGAGCTGGTCAACGCGACACACAGGGGTCGCGAGATGTTCTTGCCCTACACGATGGAGTCGCTTCAACGCCGTCTTCAGCAGTGCGGGAGCTACTCATGGCAACAGTGGCGGGGGTACCGGTCGCGGCAAGGAGTCGTCGCAGCGGCGGGCATGTGGGACTTCAACCGATCGCTGAAGATTACCGAACGCAGCAAGTCCGGCGATAGCGTCCACGTATCAGCCCCGGCGTTTGTCCTCGACTACGGCTACCGTGAGGGAGCTGAGGAGGCGATGGTCGAGGTGTTCTTTGCGCTGATGGAGGCTGCTGCTCAGGCGGAGAGAAACGAGCTCTCAATAGCCCTGCCGGTCGAGCGCCGTCTCCACGCGCTGATGGCGGGCCTGCCGCATTCGACGACGCTGTTCCACATACTAACGCCGGGCATCCCGACGCCGAAGGGGATCGAGGGCTCCGTTTACCTGGACCCGGTCTACGTCTAGCGGCTATCCCTACTCCAGGAAAGTCAGCACTTCGTCCTTGAACCGCTGGTCAGGCACAACTGTGAGATGGTCCGTGTCGGGTATGATGATCAGCTTGGAGCCAGGAATCACGGCGGCGGTCGGTTCCGCGTTCTCCGTCGTGGTATCATTTGCCCCCTTCACGATGAGGACGGGAATATCGACGCCACTGAACACTGCGGCATCAATTGGCGGGGCCGGGTTCCCGGAACAGGCGGCAAGCGCCTTGAGGTCGTTATTCGGGTCTGATTCCGCGAAATTGCGGAAGCCGAGCCCGACGGGATCCGTGACCGTGGACGGGTCGTCAGCGGCCAGGGCTGCGGCGATGGAGCGCCCCGTGTCGACAGGAAGACCCTTGAGAACGTTGCCGATGCCACCCAGCACGACCGACGTGAACCTCTCTCTGTGATAGGCCAGCAGCGCCGCGGAGATGAATGAACCCATGGAATAGCCAAACAGGTCCGCTTTCTGGATGGCGAGGTAGTCCATGAGGTTGAGGACATCCTGCTGCATTTTCTCGCTGTCGTAGGCCGCCGCGTCGTGCGGCTTGTCGCTCAGACCGTGGCCGCGGCAGTCCAGCGCGACGACCCGCCGAACAGGCTTGAGGGTGTCCACCCAGCCGGTACCTGCCCAGTTGAGTTGGATGCTGGCAGCGAAGCCGTGCACGAGAACGATAGGAGAACCTTCGCCGTAGGTCTCGTAGTGAATCTTCACGCCGTCCGAGTCGAAGAACCCAGACGGCGGCACGGTGGGAGGCGGTGAAGTCGGCAAGGCGCTCTCCTCCTTCGTGTCCTCGCTTCCGCAACCGAGGACTAGCACACCCGCAACTCCCGCGCCGGTCAAAGCAGCCAGCCGCAGTAGCGCGCGTCTGTCGTAAAGTCGGTCTTTCATACTTCCATTCCCTCCTCGCGCGACCGAGCGGCCGAGATGAGCGCATTCTAGCCCGTGGCGTCTTGAACGGCAATTTCTGCCTCCTGTGTCCTTGACCGGTCTCGCGACCCTCCGCTATGCTCGCGCCACCAGCGGGACCTCTCATCCAGTATCGACGCTCGCTTGACGCCCCAAAGGATGCGGATGATATGCTCACATCGAACAATCGTCGCCTTCAACGCGGCCCCGAGGAACCCCGATCTCGACGGCACCACTGATCCTTCAGGGAGGAGACGATGAACGAACGCGGCTTTGCACGGCGGCTCTCGCGTCGAAGTCTGCTGCAGGTGGCAGGCCTAGCTGTCGCCGGAGGTGCGCTCGCGGCAGCATGCGAAGGTGGGGACGAAGTCGTCGACAAAGGGGAGGAGGACGAGGAAGGGACCACCCAATTCGCCAACCTCTTCACTACGCTCACGATCGGCACCTTCACGGTGCGCAACCGTATCCTCAGCACCGCCCACTTCACCGGCTACGCTCAGAAGGGTGTGCCCTCGGAGCGTCACCTCAACTACTGGGCATCTAAGTCGAAAGGTGGCATCGGCCTTATTCTTACCGAGGTGCAGCCCGTCCATCCTTCGGCGGGCATCCTGGACAATATGATCCGTTGCTACGAGGACGCCTGCATCGAGCCCTTCCAGCGGGTCGTGGCCGCCGTCCACGAGCATGGGGCAAAGATAGTTGCTCAGCTCTGGCATCCCGGGAGCTCCGCGTCGAGCCTGGTGGTCGGCGGCAAACAGACCTGGGCACCCTCGCCCATCCCGAACCCCACCTACGGGGGGACGCCACACGAGATGACGGTGGACGAGATCCAGGAGGTGGTACGGGCCTACGGCGAGGCCGCACGCCGCATGCGTGAGGCGGGGCCGGACGGTGTCGAGATCCACGGCGCGCATAGCTATCTGCCCGACCAGTTCATGTCGCCCCTCTTCAACCGGCGGACAGATGAGTACGGCGGCAGCGAGGAGAATCGTCTCCGCTTCGTCCATGAGGTCATCGATTCCGTACGCTCCGCCGTAGGCACCGACTACACCGTGGGCATCCGTCTCACAGGGGAGCACTTCCAGGCCGGGGGGCTGGTTCTGGAAGACATGAAGCGCATCGTGCCCAAGCTCACCGCCTCCGGCAAACTGGACTACGTCAGCATCAGCCCCATGGGCGTGGGCACAATTGCCCCGACGTACATCGAGCCCGGCTCTTTCGTCTACCTGGCGACTGGCATCAAGGGAGTGGTGGACGTGCCGGTGTTCTGCATCGGCCGTATCAATGACCCCGTCATGGCTGAAGATATCGTGGCCACCGGGCGGGCCGACATGGTGGGCATGACGCGGGCGAACATCGCCGACCCGGAACTGGCGAACAAGGCGCGCACCGGCCGCCTGGACGAGATCCGCCGCTGCATCGCCTGCAACGACGGCTGCTGGGGCCGGGTGGAGAACCCGGAAGGCATCACCTGCTCGATCAACGCCAGCGTCGGCCGCGAGAAGGAAATGGAGATCGTCCCTGCTACGATCAAGAAGCGGGTGATGGTCATCGGCGCGGGCCTCGCCGGTATGGAGGCAGCGCGGGTAGCGGCGCTGCGCGGCCACTCGGTGAGCATCTACGACACGGGCGAGCGCGTGGGCGGGCAACTGCTTATCGCCGCTGGCGCTCCCGGGCGCGAGGCGATGGCGGAGCCCGTGAAGTATTTCGAGCGCCAGTTCGAGTTGCTGGGCGTGGATGTGCGCCTGCGCTCCGCCGTGACCCCCGAGCTGGTCAGCAAAGAAGAACCGGACGCCGTCATCCTAGCCACGGGGGGTATCCCGGGCACGCTCTCCGTGCCGGGAGGCGATGGCCCGAACGTCGTACAGGCCCGCGATGTCCTCATGGGGCTGAGGGAGACGGGCCAGAACATTGTCCTGGTAGCCGCCGATCAAGGAATGGAGGGGCTGACCACGGCCGACTTCCTCGGCGAGCAGGGCAAGCGGGTTGAGATGCTGGTCCCGGAGGGTGTCCCCGGCGCCAACGTGGAAAGCATAACGAAGATCGTTCTGCTGGGCAGGCTCACAGGCAACGGCGTGGTGATTTCCACGCGGACCGGTGTCCGCGCCATCGAAGGCGATACCGTGGTAGCGTTCGACACCGATAGCGGCGAGGAGCGGCGCATCACGAGCGTGGACACGGTGGTGCTCGCCATGAGCAGCGTCGCCGACGACGCCCTCCTCGAGGCCCTTGACGGCCAGGACCGAGAGGTCCACGCCGTCGGCCAATGCCGCGCGCCCGGCAAGATGCTGGAATCGTCGCTCGACGGCCTGCGCGTTGGGCGCCTTGTCTAGCCTGTCGCTGGCCGGCGGTTGCGGAGGCGGAAGAGACACAATGGCTCATCTCGACGGCCAATGGCCCCGGCTCGTCCGATCCTTGCACACTGAGGGGCCAGAAGGGAGAGGACTCTGTGGAACGCTGGAAGTCTATCCACCAAATCACCCATCGCCAGGCAGCGGGCTGCCTGGCGGGCATCGCCCTGGCGGTCGGCGCCTGTTTCTGCCTTGCCGGCTGCGGTGGCGAAGAGGAGGAAGGCCAGACGACCGCGCTGCCAACCATGACCGCGGTACCGCAGGCGAAGGCGACGCTTGAGCCCACGGCCACTCCGCAAGCGGAGAGACCGTGGGCCTTCCTCGGAACACGTCGAATCATGACCACCCTCGCGCCGGCGGACCTCGAACTGTACCGGTCGCTCCTGCCTGAACAGTTCGACATGCCCGACCAACCTCTCGTCGTGGTGACCGTCGCCGACTACTACGACGTGACGCTGCCGTTGGTGCCCTACCGTGAGGGCTATGTGCTGCTCCAGTGCAAGTACCAGGGGCGCACCGGCTGGTATACCTACACGATGCCCGTCGACGACAAGATAGCCAATGACGGCGGCCGGGCAATCGGCTTCAATAAGTACGTAGCCGATAAGATCACCCTGGAGGAGCAAGACGGCATCTGGACCGGCCGTGTCGTCCACGGGGGACGAACCGTGATGGAGATAGTTTTCACCGCCACCGGCGAGCCGGTGACAGCGACCGGCGGCGGAGAAGAGGTCTCCCTTTTTAACCTAGTGCCGCCGGGCGAGGGGCCCAAGCTCAACGAGGTGAAGAGCGCTGCGTCGGGCGAGCAGACCACCGTGGCAACTTCAGGCTCGGCGATCGTGAAAGCGGACCCCGGGGAGCCGTGGGCGGGCCTCTTGAATTCGGAGGGCAGCACCGTCTGGGCGCAGTTCCAGGAGTTGACAGGCGATTCCGTTCTGGAGTGGACGGAGCGGTGAGGGAGAGACGGCAATTCGCGGTATCGAAATCCAGTTTCTGGGAGCACGCCACGTCAACGTGGATGACGCGGAAGCTAACCCTCTGGCTGGTCACGGCCTGTGTACTGCTGCTGGCGGTGGCCGGCTGCAATGGCGAGGAAGAGCACGGTAGCAGTTCCGTCACGCCGACGCCGGCTCGCGCGGAGGAGGCAGTCTGGCCGACTGAGGACTGGGAGGTGTCGACGCCTGAAGAGCAAGGAATGGACAGCGCCCGCCTGGAGGCGGTAGCAGAATACGTCGAGAAGGCAGGTGGGGGCGCAGCCGTGATCATACGACACGGGCGACTGGTATGGGAAGACTACTGGGGCGGCTGGGACAAGGATCGAACGGACATAAGCTACTCCATGGCCAAGAGCTTCACCAGCGCGCTGGTGGGAATCGCCATCGCCGAGGGTCATATCAAGAGCGTAGACCAGAGCGCGGCCGATTTCGTCGAGGAGTGGCGGGGGACAAACAAAGAGAAGATCACGCTGCGGCACCTGCTGACCCTGACGTCGGGCCTTGAGTGGCAGGAGGGTTACTCTGGGGTGAACGACGTGACTAAGATGGCTGGCTCCGAGGATCAGGCAGCCTACGTGCTGGCGCGTCCGTTGGCCGTCGAGCCGGGGACGCGCATCCTCTACTCCACCGGCGACCCGGAGGTGTTCTCCCGCATTCTGCTCGTGGCGACGGGAATGGAGGCGGAGGACTATGCGAGCGAGAAGATCTTCAAAGTCATAGGGATGCCGAAGGCGACCTGGCTGAAAGATGCTAAAGGACACACAACGACCTATTGCTGCATCTTCACGACGGCGCGGGAGTTCGCCAAGTTCGGCTATCTCTATCTTCGCGGGGGCCGCTGGGAGGACAGGCAGGTGGTACCCGCAGAGTGGGTTGAGGAATCCACGCGGGCGCAGGAGGAGCTGTATCCGACACACGGATACGGCTTCCTCTGGCACGTGCCAACGTTTACTGATGTTCCCGGGAGAGTGTTTGATGCGGAGGGGATTGAGACGAAGTACATCTACGTTGTCCCCGACCTGGACATTGTTGCCGTGCGACTGGGCGCGGCGGACAACAACTGGGATGGGAACACGTTCCTGGGACTGATAGTGAAGGCGGTGACACACGCCGACCAGGAGGGGTCAGGAACCGAATAAGGTTATCCGCGCACATGCCGGTGAGCCTTGACCGGCCCCGTGACCCTCCGCTATGCTCGCTCCACCAGTGGGCCCCTCATCGAGTGCCGGCGGCCGCCCCGGAAGGAGACTTATGTCTACTCGCCTACCGAAACCGATGGCGTTGCTCTGTATTGCCGCGACCTGCGCGATCCTGATCGCCTGCAGCAGCAAGGAAGCTCAGCCTTCTTGCGTGCCCTCGTCGTGTGTGCCCAGCGAATCGATGGCGACGCCGGTCGTAGTCTCGGACCCGGTCTTCCCGGGCGCCGACTGGGAAACGTCGTCGCCCGAAGCCGAGGGCATGGAGGCGGCGCCTCTGGAGAACATCGACGCCTATTGCGTCGAGCACAAGTGTCGCGCCGTCGTCATCGTGCGGCACGGGCGCATCGTCTGGGAGCGCTACTGGGGCGGCTGGAACGAGGCCTCCACCGACAATAGCTGGTCGATGGCAAAGAGTGTGACCAGCGCCCTCGTCGGCATCGCCATCGACGAAGGGAAGATCAAGGGCCTGGACGAGAGCGCCGCCGACTTCATTCCCGAGTGGCGCGGCAGCAACCGTGACAAGATCACGGTGGGCCAGTTGCTCTCGATGACCTCCGGGCTGACCTGGG
>Ga0315273_10005324_pt1 | contig 15902 bp, 18 predicted proteins | sample YL17G02_0_MG_FD_205753 | JGI IMG/M metagenome (GOLD analysis project Ga0315273, IMG submission 205753) | Sediment microbial communities from Yellowstone Lake, YNP, Wyoming, USA - YL17G02_0 | ecosystem: Environmental > Aquatic > Freshwater > Lake > Sediment | place: USA: Wyoming | collected...
CCGGGTCTGCGCTGAGGCTATTCTCCTTCTGACGCTTGGTACGCCCGGTCGTATTGCAGGACACCATACCGCAATCGGCAGGCCCGCACAACTCCAAGCCCGCCTTGTCCACAGTCCCTGAAGGGACATGGCTTGCGGCGGGCTTCACCCGGTCACCCGCTTGCGGGCGACCGGCTGAGGTCTCGGCGTGTGGCCTTCCCCGCAGCGATCCGACGGGTTGGTCCGGGGAAGGCCAAGCAGCCCAAGGCAGGCGAAGAGGCTCTGGGTCTGCCCGCAGCGGTCGGCGTCTGTGCCTGAGCCCGCCGCGCAGTCGGATGTCCTTCCCCTCCGGGGAGGCCGCGAACTCGTCCGAGAAGCAAGCGAGCGATGGCGCTTCCGACGGGGGACCGGCGACACAGGGGTCGGCGGATGGTGTGCGGCGCGCCTCAGGCGCTCAGTCTTCCCTGCACGCGGTAGACATACATCAGCACTTCCGCCACGATCGCATACAGTTCCGGCGGGATAGCGCTCTCGAGCTCGACGCTCGCCAGGGCGCGGGCCAGCGCGGGATCGGCCAGAATCGGGACGCCGGCCTGGCGGGCCAGTTCCACGATCCGATCGGCCAGGACCCCTTGCCCCGACGCAAGCACGCGCGGGGCGATGTCCTGGTCGGCCTCGTATCCCAGCGCCACTGCACGCCGAAGCGGATGCCCCTGCTCCGGGGGCCGTTCGACGGACGGAACGGCGCCCGTTTTCAGGTCTCCACGTCGACTTCGCGCCACGGCCCGCCTCCCTCCTCCGGCCCGCGTGAGAAGAACGTCGGGGGTCGGACAAGGCAGCGGGCGCTTTGCAGGCGGTAACCCAGCCGCCCCAACCCGCTTTCCAGCGTCGTCAGTTCGTCTTCGGCGCAACCTCGCAGCTCTTCGCTGGTCGCCTGGACCTGGACCGCCGCCGCGCCTCCCGCCAGGGAGAGATCGACAACGAGTGTCTGGCCGCCGGAGATCTCCATCGAGACCATCAGGTGCGTGTTGGATGGATCGACGCGCCGCGTCTCCGCTTCGCGCCGGCAGGCAATACGCAGCCAGGCTGGGCACACCTGCCCGCCCAACGCCGGGCCGGCCGTGAGGTCGCGCAGCGGGATCTCGACGGAGAGCCAGTCTCCACCGGCGGGTGACTTTTCCGGGGGTGCGTTGGCCAGCAGACCGAAACTGACGGCGGCCAGCACCCGGTCGACGGCCGACAGCGCCGAACGTACGCCTGCCTGCCGCAGCGCAATCCGGGCCTCCAGCAGGGCGGTCAAGAGCGAGGCCGGCGCCTGGCCCGGACCCGGGGCGGTCGTCTCCCCGAATCGGGCGGTGAAAGAAGCGATCAGGCGGCCAAGTCGCTCGACCAGGGTGGCCGGCCGATCGCTGACGTCGACCAGCAGCCCCTTCAGCCAGCCGGACAATCGATGGACCGCCTCGTTCAGATCCAGGGACAGGCGCCCGGTCTGGACGAGCTGACGCAGCAGATCCAGCAGTGGTGGCACGGCATCGCTGAGAGACGGCGGCGGCGGGGTCAGCAGCCGAATCGCCCCCGGGGAGGGGGCCAGACCTGCGGCTCTAAGCGAGGCGGCCGAGGCGGCTTCCGCTTCGCCCCAGGCGGGGAGGTCCCGCAGGACCTGGGCGAGTTCAGCAAGCGTCTCGGCCTCGATGGGCAACCCGTGCTGGAGCAGGGACTGCCCGAGAAGCAAGTTGATGGGTGTGGCAGGCAGGCCAGCCAATTGGAGCAAGGAGGGAAGCACCGCAGGTGCAGGGGGCGCAGGGGAGCCCCGGGTCTCCGGCCCCGAGGCGTGGCCGAGCAGCTGCAGACTGAGGGTAGTGGAGCTGAGGTCGCGCACGACGAATTGCGCGAAGCGCTGTCCGGCAAGCGCTTGACCCTGATCGGGGGATGTCAGGCGGGCCAGGACACGGGCGCCTTCGATCGCCAGCACGACGTTGTCGTCGGCGACGTGCAACACCTCGGCGATCAGTCGCTGGTTGGCCCGCAACGCCAGCGCGGGGGCGTCCACGCGCTGGATCATGGCGATCGGTTGAGCTGCTACGACGTTCATCGATCGTCTCGCATGTCCCGCCTTCCGTGGCGCGTAGCGACGGAAGGCGGGACATCTTACCCATGCGGGCCCCGATTAGCGGGCCAGATTGACAAGCTCCCGCAGCATCTCATCGGAGGCGGTGATCACCCGCGAGGAGGCCTGGAAGCCGCGTTGCGCGAGGATCATGCTGGTGAACTCCTGCGCCAGATCGACGTTCGAGCCCTCCAGGTAGCCGGAGACGACCGTGCCGCGGCCGCCTGTCCCGGCGACCCCGATGCGCGCCTCGCCGGAGTTCAACCCGGCCTGATACAGGCTTTGCCCGATGCGCAGCAGCCCGGCGGGGTTCAGGAACCCGGCCAGGGCGATCTGCCCCAGCCGTTCCTGCAGCCCGTTGGAGTAGGTACCGAAGATCTCGCCGGTGGCCGTGCTGACCATGTATCCGGTCAGGTTGCCGGCCGCCAGGCCGTCCTGGCTGGCGACTGCGACGCTGGTCGTGTCGGCCAACTGCGTCAGGGCTTCCAGGTCCAGAGTAACTACGGCAGCGGCCGCACCGCCGGTACCGGTCACGGTGATCGTGCCGCTGCCCGAGTCCCAGCGCCCGGAGGTGTCGAAGACCAGTGTACCGCTGCCGGTCGCCCCGCTGGTGGCCGCCCAACCCCATACGTTGTCGGCCGTTTTGGTGCAAGTCAGGGTGGCGCTGTGCAAGACGCCCAGCGAGTCGTACACGCCCATCGTCACAGCCGTGCTGTCGCCGATGGCCACTGTGGAGTTGAGATTGCCGCCCAGGATGGCTTGCGTGGTGGGGCGGGCAATGCTGGCGTCGACCGGGATCTGGATATTGCCGGTCGGTGCCGTCGAATCGATGGCACCCATTACGGCCAGCCAGCCCTGCGCGCGCATGCCGGTGGCACTGTTGCCGATGTTGCCCTCGGAGTCGATGGACAGCGTGCCGTCGCGGGAGAAGAAGGTCTCGGCGCCGTTGGCGTAGACGAAGAAGCCGTCGCCCTGGATCGCCAGGTCGAGGCTGCGCCCGGTGCTCTGCAGTGCGCCCTGCGAGAAGTCCGGGGTGATGTTGCCCATCCGGGTGCCCAGGCCGATCTGGATCGGATTCACGCCGCCCAGGTTGGCGGAGGGCGCCGCGCCCGTCTGGATCATCTGGGCGAACTGATCCTGGAAGGTGACGCGGCTGGACTTGTACCCGGCCGTGTTGGCGTTGGCCAGGTTATCGGCGACGACATCCATGTAGGACTGGTGCAGTGTGAGTGCTGAAATGGCGGTGAACATCGAGCGGATCATGAGAGTGCCTCCTGTGGCTGGACCGACAGGCCTCCTCCAAGAGGGCCGGCTGCGGTCGGCGGTCTGATCGGGTTAGGTACACCGTATTCTCGGTCGTCGGCCAGGACAACGCTGTCGATCTGGGTAAAGACGCCTTCGCCGCGCGAACGTGCATCCATGGCGGTAACGACGACGCGCTGGCGCACGTTGACGATGAACGCCAGGTCGTCCACCAGAACCAGCGAATCGCGACAGCCGCGGCGTTCGGCCTTGTCCACCGCCCTGGCCAGGCGGGTGAGCCCGTCATCGCTCAATGCGATCTGCCGGTCTTGAAGGCGCTTCTGGACATGGTTGGACAAGCGCAGGCCTCCGGCCTGGGCCAGGGCCTGGTGAAAGTCCCCGGGGCTGGAGGATGCCGTCGCGCCGGCAGGACGCGGCGCCGACGCCGGACCCGTGGGTGAGACGGAGGACAGGGAGGGAGGGCGGATAGGTTCAGGCATCGGCAGCCCTCACATGCAGAACCTGCGACAGCGGGATCGACTGGCCGGTCATCCACACCAGCACCTGCTCGGCAGAGAGCGAAGCGCTGCTCACCTGGCCTTCGTGCAGCAGCCCATCGTCGCCGCGATAGCCGACGACCTTGCCGATCAGGTCGGCGGCATCCGCCAGCTGACTTGAGATTGAAAAGCTCTTGAGCGTGTTGTTGACTTTCTGCAACTCCTGCAGCGTATTGAGCTGGGCAACCTGGCCCAGAAAATCCTTGTCCTCCATCGGCTCCAGCGGGTTCTGGTTGCGGAGCCGGGCGAGCAGAAGGAGCATGAACTCATCGCTCCCCATCCCGAGCGTGGCGCCGGCCGTCGAGCCGGCGCTGGAGGGGGTAGAACTGATGGACGTGACGGACGCAGACACAGGTCCTCCTTATCTATATTCGGACGTCGAGGTCGGAAACTTGAGGCGGCAGGCTGCCGGACGTCCCGGCGGCGCCCGCCGGGACGGCGGTGGATCGGGGTGCGGGCGAGGCGCCTTTGCCAGGGGTCGCCCAGGGTTGGGCGTCGGATTTCCCGCCCTGGGAATGGGGATGGCCGATGGACAGCCCGCCCAGCTGGACACCGGCTTCCGAGAGCGCGCTACGCAGATCGTGCAGGCTCTGGTCGAGCAGCCGGGCCGCTACGGCGCCATCCGGCTGCAGAACGATGTGGAGTCCGTCGGCGGAGCGTGTGATCTGCAGCTGGATCCGGCCGAGGGCTTCGGGGTGCAGTTGGAGGCGAAGGATGGTATTCCCGGCCGGCGAAGCTTCTTCGATCGCCGTGCGGATTTGTTGGACGATATTGGTAGGACGAGCCTCCGCCAGGCGGGCCGGCTCGGCCATCTGGGTAGGCGACGGTCCAGCCCGGCTGGCGGCCGCCGCCGCTGTCCCAGGTGCCGTGTCCGCCTGCCGTCCTGCCTGAACCGGCGAAGGGCTTTGTTGTGTCACCGCGGTCTGTGCAGAGGCCGGGTCCGGCGGTGTCGCCTGCGTTGCCGCAGGTACGGCTTCGGGGAGGATTCTCCCTTGCCAGAAGCCCTTCCCCCCTGCAGGGTTGGTAGAAGGTGTGGAGCTTGACCCGTAGGCTAGGCTACCGGAGGCCGGACTCGTCCCAGGCGCGATCACCGGGGTCGGTTCGCTGGAGGCAGGGATCTCCGAGGATGCCGCGAGGTGGGACGGTCCCGGATCGCTCCCCGCAGGCAGCCGGACCGCGGCTGTGGGGACCGAGGGGGCTTGTGTGCTGCCGACGGATCGGGACCCACCCGCCTGGGCCGGCGCGGTCGAGGCGGGAGTGGGGGAGGTTGCATCCGGCGCGGCAGCGAGAGCGCTCACGTCGGGCGCAAACGGCATGTCGGGCCGGCGATCCGTTGAAGCGACCGGCAGCGGTGCATCCGGCCGGATCGACGGCGCGGGGGCTTCGACGGCCGCCTCGACGATGGCGGCCGGCAGGACGCCGGGCTCGACGAACATGGCCGGCAGCGCCGCATCGAGGCTTGCTTCCCCCGATCGGTCCGGTGCGCTGGCCTCGTCCAACGGGGTCGGCTCGACCGGCGGCTGGATGGCTTGCGCCGCGGCCAGTGACCGATCGTCGGTCTCGGGAGCTTCGACGGCCGCATCGAGGCTTGCTTCCCCCGATCGGTCCGGTGCGCTGGCCTCGTCCAACGGGGTCGGCTCGACCGGCGGCTGGATGGCCTGTGCCGCGGCCAGAGACCGATCGTCGGTCTTGGGGGCTCCGGTGTCGACCGGGGCCTCGGCGCGCTGCGCAGCCTTGCGCAGAACGCCCGCGAAGGAAGGCTGGCCGTCGGGGGGAGTCGGCGAGCGGCCCGCCGGCGCCGGCGGCGGCTGGGCCATTGGCAGGATGGCAGGGTTGACCATGTTCACCTCCCGGAGGCGATGGCCTTCAACAGGAGCAGCTTCTTGCTGACGAAGCGGCTGACGGCTTGGTAGCGGATCCCCGTCTCGGACATCGAGACGAGTTCGACATCGATGTCGACGTTGTTCCCATCGGCGCGTGTACTGCCGCCGATGCGCGGCGTCTCCTGAAGCGAGGCGACGCTGGTCGGTGCGCCGAGATGGCCGGGATGGGTGGCGCGGAGGCGCGCCGGATGGTCTCTGTCCATCGCCTGCTGCAACGCACCTTCAAAGGCGACATTCTGAGCACGGTAGCCCGGTGTATCGATGTTGGCGACGTTGTTGCTGATGACCTCCTGTCTGCGCGCCAGGCCGTCCAACGCCAGCTTGGCGATCTCGACCGCCCGGTCGGTGAGGATCGAATTTGCCATGGCTCATGCACTCCAGGTCTGATACGACCGCATCAAGTCGAGAACCCGATCGACATAGGTTCGCGTTTCGCGGTAGGGCGGAATACCACCATAGCGGTCGACGGCTCCCGGACCGGCGTTGTAGGCGGCCAGCGCCAGGGAGACATTGCCGTCGTAGCGATCGAGCAGCTTGCGCAAGAATCGCACGCCGCCGTCGATGTTCTGCGCCGGGTCGAGAGGATCCTCGACGCCCAATCCGGCGGCTGTGCCGGGCATCAACTGCATCAGTCCCTGGGCGCCGGCGGGTGAGACCGCCTGCGGGTTGTAATTCGACTCGGCCCGGATGACCGCCTTGACCAGGCCCGTGTTGACCTGATAGCGGGCGGAGGCCTGCTCGATCAGGTTCTCGAAGCCGCCGGGGGCGTCTGGGCCATCGGACGTCGAGCCGCCCCTTTCGAGCAGCGAGAGGATCAGCTGATAGAGCACGGACTGGATCGAGGAGCGAATCTCAATCATGCGCAGCCTCCCAGGGACAGGCCGAACCGCCGGCGCGGGCGCTCATCCGACTCTTGCCTCCTGCGCCCGGCGATAAGCCTGGGCGTTGTAGATGTCATCCCGCAGGCGGGTCTCCTGCAGCGCCTGCTCCGCCTGGATCCGGTGATCGAACTTCTGGCGCAGCACCTGCAGTGCCTCCTCTTCCTGCTTGGCGGCCACAACTTCCAGCCGCTTGTCTTCGATCTCGCAGGCCAGGTGCTCGAGGATCAACACCTGCTCATCGAGCTGGCGGTTGATGTTGTCGATCCCGGCATGCAGCTGATCGATGGTCTCCAGGTCGAGCGCGCCTTGCAGCAGGCTGCGGAGCTGGGCGCTCAGGTTCAGGCGGCCGACTTCAAGGGAGGAGCGGAAGGCCTGGGCCTGATTGCGCGCCAGGCGCAGGTGCCCCAGCTCGACTTCGAGCCGTTCGACCCGGTTGTGCCGGTGCTCCAGCACGGATTGGAGCGTGAATTTACGTCGCATCAGATAGGCCCTCTCCCTTCAGAGCCTTTTCCAGCACCCGCAGTGTTAGGCTGAGCGGCGTGAAATCGGTGCCCTGCTGGAGGAAGGCGGTGAGCGCCGGTGTGCATTTCAAGGCAGCATCGACTTCCGGGTCGGAGCCGCTGACATAGGCGCCGATGTTGATCAGGTCACGCGCGCGTTCGTAGGAGGCGAGCAGGCGCCGCGCCGCGCCGGCTAATTGGCGGTGAGCCGGGGCCGTGATGGCCGGCATCACCCGGCTGACGCTCTGCAAGACGTCGATGGCTGGGTAGTGATTGCGCGCCGCCAGCTCGCGGGTCAGCATGATGTGGCCATCCAGGATGCTGCGAGCGGCGTCGCACACCGGTTCGTTAAAATCGTCCCCCTCGACCAGCACGGTGAAGAAGCCGGTGATCGTGCCGTGCTGGCTGGCGCCGGCCCGCTCCAGCAACTTGGGGAGCAGGGCGAAGACCGACGGGGTGTAGCCCTTGTTGGCCGGGGGTTCGCCGATCGCCAGGCCTACTTCGCGCTGTGCCATGGCGAAGCGCGTGACGGAGTCCATCAAGAACGTGACATCCAGTCCCTGGTCGCGGAAATGCTCGGCGATGGTCATCGCCACCCAGGCCGCCTTGAGCCGCACCAGCGGCGGCTGCTCCGATGTCGAGACCACCACGACCGAGCGCTCCAATCCAGCGGCGCCCAGGTCGTTCTCGACGAATTCCCGCACCTCCCGGCCGCGCTCGCCGACCAGGGCGATCACGCTGACGGCGGAGTGCGAATTGCGGGCGATCGAGCCGAGCAGCAGGCTTTTTCCCACCCCGCTGCCGGAGAAGATCCCCATGCGCTGTCCCTTGCCGCAGGTCAGCAGCCCATCGATCGCCCGAACGCCGGTCACGAGCGGTTCGCGGATCGGGCGGCGGTGCAGCGGGTGCGGGGCGCTGTTGTGGGTGGGCGCCGTGTCGGCCAGGCGCAGTGCGCCCTTCCCGTCGATCGGCCGGCCCAGTCCATCCAACACGCGCCCGAGCAGACGGTCCCCGACCGGCGTGCGGAACACCGTCCGCAGCGGCAGGATTGGGCTGCCCGGCTGGATGCCCAGCATCTCGCCCAGTGGCATGAGCAGGGCGCGCTCGTTGCGGAAGCCGACGACTTCGGCCTGCAGCGTCTCGCCGGAGGCAATCTCGATCTTGCACACTTCACCGATCTGGCAATCCAACCCCTGCCCTTCGATCGTCAGACCGACGACCTGGGTGACCCGGCCGGCCAGGCGTAGCGTCGGGGTCCGGTCGAGCAGCACCTGACAGGCAGTCAGATCGGGGACTACGACTCTCACGGTTGCGCCTCGTCGATGATGACCGCATCCGGAAGCAAGGTGCGGGAGATGCTCTCCAGCTGCGTCTCGACGCGGGCATCGACCGAGCCGTACTGCCCTTCGACACAGCAGCCGCCCCGGGTAATGGCCGGGTCGGGGACGAGCTCCAGGTGCTGCCCCTGCAAGGTGCTTTGCTGCGGCGCCCAGAGCGGACCGAGGGTCTCGGCATCGCCCGGGTGTAGATGCAGTCGGAGATTGCCCAGCGGGCGGGTCTCGGTCAGCGCGCGCTGGAAGGCCTGCCGCAGGGTGGTCTGGTCCAGATCGATCCCCTGGCTGAACATCTTGCGGGCGATGCGCAGCACGAGGTCCAAGACAGCGGCCTCACTCTCCGCCAGCAAGCCGTTGCGCCAGGCCTGCACTTCTTCGAGGACCACCTGCGCCGTATGGAGCCGCTCCGACATCTCGGCCCGGGCGGCCGCCAGACCCGCCTGGCGTGCCTGCTGATGGACCGCTGCGGCAGCCTGTTCGGCCGCCGCCAGCAGTTCCTGCGCCTGTGCCGCCGCCTCTTCCAGGATCGCCTGGCGCCGGCTCATCGGATCCTGTGTGCGCCCGTCCAACGCCTCGGAGAGATCAAGCGCGTTCCAATCGGCGAGGACCGGCGGTCGCTCGACGGACTTGAGCAGGTTATGAGATGATCTCATCGCCAACCGCGTCGCCGGCAATCATGATCTCCTCCGACTCCTGCAGCGATCGGGTGACATCCACGATGCGGCGCTGGGCGCTGTAGACGTTCTTGGCGAGCTGCGGCCCGAGCAGTTCGAGTTCCTCGCGCAAGTTCTCCCGGGCGCGTTCCGACATGTTGCGATAGATCGTCTCGCGCAGCTTCTGGGTGGCGCCTTTCAGCGCCAGTGTCAGATCCTGCTTGTTGACGTCGCGCAGCAGGCGCTGCATCGACCGGTCGTCGAGCTTCACCAGGTCGTCGAAAGTGAACATGTTGGCACGGATGTCTTCCGCCAGACGCGGGTTCACCGATTCGAGGGCATCGAAGATCTTCTTCTGCACCCCTCGATCCACCTGGTTGAGGACCTTCACCAGGAAGGCCAGGCCGCCGGTGGCCTTGAAGTCCGCCTCGCTCAGCACGCCGGAGAGCTTGCGCTTCAGCCCGCGCTCCACCACCTGGACCACCTGGGGGGAGATGCGGTCCATCTGCGCCAGGCGCAGGGTGACCTCGGTCTGCAGTTCGGGCGCCATGTTGGTTAGGATGTCGGCCGCCAGCTTAGCTTCCAAGTAGGACAGCACGACCGCGATGGTCTGGGGATGTTCCTCCTGAAGCAGGGTGGCCACCTGCGTCGGGTCGGCGTTGCGGACGATCTCGAAGGACGAGAGTTGCTGCTGGGCGGAAATGCGCTCCAGAATCTCGGCCCCGCGTCGCGGGCCGACGGCCCGCGCCAGCAGCTGACGGGTGTATTCGATCCCGCCGGTCACCAAGCCGGAGCCGGCCAGCATCATGGCGTGGGCTTCGGAGAGCACGGCGCGCCGGGCATGGATCTTCACCGCCCCGACATCACTCAGCGCCATCAGCACCTTCTCAAGCTCCCCCTCGCCAAGATGCTGCAACACATCCGATGAGCGGTCGACACCCAACGAGAGCAGCAGGGTGGCGGCCTTCTCGATGCCGGATATCTCTTCTACGCCGACGTCATCCATTGCGGTGCTCATCCTCGGTCAGCCAGAGGTGGATGATGTCCGCCACGCTTGACGGGTTCTGCTCGGCCAGCTGCGTCACGGCGCGCTGTACCTGTTCATCCTCCGGCGTCAGGGGGGTGGCCCGGGCCAGGGCCGTGGCGCTGGGCTGGGCCAGGGCCTGCGGCAGCGACACGGCGGCGCCCGGCCGGGAAGCCGAGGCGGTCGTGCTCTGCAATTGGAAGGCTTGAGCGGCAGGCTTGAGAATCGGGGTCCAGGCGGAGGCCGAGGCCAGCCGCAGATTGGAGAGCAGTCGCTGCACATACCACAGCGCGGCGGCGATAACCAGGACCACGGCCACCCACTTGCCGATCTCCCAATACTGGCTGGTGCGCTGCTGGCTATCCATCTCCGCCGCCTGTTCTTCGAAATATGTGCGGTCGAAGGTCAGGGTTTCCACGGCCAGGGCGTCGCCGCGTGCGGTGTCGATCCCGGCCGCGGCGGCGATGACGGACGACAGCGTTTCTAACGCCGCCGGGTCGGTCATGCCGTCAACGAGCACCGACAGCGTGACGCGCTCGATCCCTCCCGGGGAAACCACCTCGTGGGACTGGATCTGGGTCACCTCGTAATTGGTGGTTTCCTCCGTGCGCTCGTAGAGGTACGGCGTTGTCCCGGAGGTGGTGGTCGGGACGGGGGTGGGGAGATTGCTGCTCGCCCCGGGTACGCCGGACGGCAAGGTGCCGCTGGTCGAATACGCCTCATGCAGGACCTGTGAACTGCGAACCGCTGCCGTCTCCGGGTCGAAGGACTCGGTGGTCGTCTCACGTGTTGTCCAATCCATCGCCACGCTTGCCCGGACGACTGAGCGGTTGGGACCCAGGATGGACGTCAGCAGGTTCTGGATCCCCGCTTCCAGTTCGTTGGCGGCCGCACCTTCGGCGGCGCGCTTCCCATCGGTCAGGGAAGAGACCTGCGAGTCCTGCGAGTTGGCGCCGGCGGCCAGCAGGTTCCCGTCGACGTCCACCACGGCGACGTTCTCAGGGCGCAGCCCCTCGACGCTCGAGGCGACGAGCTGCGTGATCGCCCGCACCTGCGCCGCATCGAGCGAGACGCCCGAGCGGACCTTGATCGTGACGGAGGCTGTGGCCAGAGCTTGTTCCGAAGCCAGCAGCGTCTTCTCGGGCGTGACGACATGCACCCGCACGGCTTCCACCGCGTGCAGGCTGCCGATGGTCCGTTCGAGCTCGCCCTCCAGTGCCCGCTTGTAGTTGAGGCGCTGGGTGAACTCGGTCATCCCTAAGACGCTGCCGCCGTTGAAGAGCTCGTAGCCGACGCTGCCGCCCTCCGGCAGACCGTCGCGCGCCATGCGCAGCCGCACGTCATAGACCTCATCCGACGGGACCAGGATCGTGCCGCTGCCGCGCAGCCTGTACGGGGTCCCATCACTGGTGAGCTGTTCAACGATCTGACCCGCATCCGCCTCGCTCAGGCCGCTGAAGGCCAGGGCGTAGCTAGGCGTGGATGCCCAGGTGGCCAAGAGCGGCACCAGGACAACCCCGGTGAGCGCCAGGGCGAGGATAACCATGCGCTGCGTGCGCGACTGGGCGCGCCAGAACGCCAGCGACTGTTCCCGCAGTTGGGTCAGCACGTTGCCTTTCCCTCAGCCATCCTTCAGACCGCCATCCGCATGACCTCGCGATAGGCCTCCACCAGCCGGTCGCGAATCGCCATGGCCACCCGGAAGTTCACATCGGTCTCTTCCATCGCCACCATCAGCTGGTGGATATCGACATCCTCTCCGGCGGCCAGTTGTTCCATCAGACGGTCAGTCTGCCCTTCGCTCCGGCTGAGCGAATCCAAGGACTGCTGAAAGGTCGAGCCCAGGCTCTCCAGCTGGCCGCTGGCGCCCGTCTCCGACGTCGGCAAGGTTGGCGAGGTACCGGCGATCTTGAGGATAGGGGTGATCTGCATGGCCCGCAGCCTCCTGGCCGCCCCGCCTAGCGGCCGATCTCCAGCGCCTTGGCCGCCATCTGTTTCACGGCGGCGATGACGGACAGCCCGGCCTCATACGAGCGGGTGGCCGAGAGCATGTTGGTCATCTCCACGACGAGGTTGACGTTGGGGTAGGTGACATAACCGTTTTCATCGGCGTCGGGATGCGTCGGGTCATAGACCTGCGGCCCGGGGGTGTCATCGGTGGTGATCGTCGACACCTCGACGCCGCCCGGCGCGCCGCCCGTCCCCGGTTGACCGGCAAGTCCGGCCGGGGTCAACGGGATACGCGCTGTGATCGCCTGGAAGACCACATCCTGCCGGCGATAGGGTCCGCCGTTTTCGGTGCGGGTGGTCTCGGCGTTGGCGACGTTATTGGAGATGACATCAAGACGGAGCCGCTGAGCGGCGAGGCCGGAGGCGGCGATGCGAATGCTGCTCCAGAAGCTCATGTGCCTGACTCCCGTTGTCGGCCGGACGGCGATGATGTCTCCTCGGCTGGGAAGGGGCCTGCGGGTGATCCCGAGCCACGCGAGCGTCCGCAGGCCCATCCAGGAGGAGGAGCTGGCCGTAGCCTTACGCGATGTTAGCACCGGGGTCCCGGGGGGTCAGTAAAGCCTGAATGAAGCCCCGCTAAAGTAGGTGTAAACGGTTCCCGGGCGGCGACGTGGGGCGTGGGGTTCGCCGCCGCCCGGGGGAGGAGGGGCAAGCCGTCGCGGGCTCAGCCGGCGGCAGATGACAGAGGCAGGCTGCGCGGCCGCGCCGGGAGGGCGCTGTCCGCCGCCATCCGACATCCGAGCGTGGCCCAGGCCTCACGCAGACTGCGCAGGGTCTTCAGCGCCGGGGAATAGTTCTCGCCGCGGACGCACTCCAGGCACCACTGGTAAAGGCCGAACAGGCGCGGCGCCAGGGGATTCTTCTCGAACTCGAGCGAGTCGCGCAGCAGGCCGATGGCGCGAGTGGCTCGCGAGAAATCGCGCTGCTCGCAGGCGGTGATCGCCACATCATAGGCCATGATTACCAGGTGCAACGGGCCGGCACCGGCGACCGCCTGTTGTCGGTATTCCTGGGCACTCTGGGGGTTGTAGTTCAATGTCTGCCTCCTGGCTGCGATCCACGGGGTGCAATCCGTGTCTCGCCTGTTCTCGGGCGCCCGGTCCGGGACTTGAGGCGGATCGGCGTAAACGTGGCGTGAAGGCCGAGAACAACGGGTACCCGGCGCGCGGCACCCGCGGACAGAGGTCGTCGGGGGATGACGCAGAACCGCAGGTGGGTTGCCGGCGAGGCGCACACTCAGGTCAGGAGCTGGATCAGACTGCCTTCACCGAGCCGGCGGAGCTCATCGGGCGGGATGGTGCGGATGATGCGATCGGTCGTCTTGTCGACGACAACCACCGTAATGTCATTCGTCCCGCTCTCGATCTTGAAGTTCAGCCGCACATCGTGGGGCGCGTCGACGACAGACTGCAGCGAGGCGGTCTGCTGCGGGGCAGGCGCCGCCTTGCGTTCCACCGACCGTTCTTTGCTCGGACCGGCGCGGCTGACCGCTCCCGGGCTAAGCCCTGTGATGGAGACCAGAGGGCTATCAGGCATGGGATCCTCCTTGAACTGGCCCCGGACATCCTTGTCCAGGGGGGTTCCGGAGCGGGCGCTCGCGCCCGCTCCGGGTTGGGGTGCCCCGGCCAGCGTGGGCAAGGGAGCCTATGGCCGGGCCTCCCGCGTTGCGGCCGGATCGGCTTGTCATAGGCGGATATTGTAGATGCTGGCCCACTGCTCCTGCATGTAGGCGAGATTGATGAGCGTAGACTTCATGTCGGCGAACTGCAGAACGAGGAACTCCTCGCGGACGGTCAGGCGCTCGGTCATCGCATTCGCTTCGAGTTTGGCCTCGCGAATCTGCTGGTCAAAGGACGCCACTGACTGAACGACCATGCCCTCCTCGCTGTCGGTGTAGCGGTCGAGGGCCGTGTCGAGTCGGCTCATGAGCGTATCGAGCAGGGTGCCGGCTTCGTCGAGGTGGTCGGTCAGGGCGGCTTCGAGTTTCTCGCTGTTGGTCACTTTCAACTGGAGATCGTCGCCCACCCCCAGGCCGAGATCCTGCAGCCGGCGCAACGTGCCCGCGCCCTCCGCCTCAGTCAATAGGAGCCCGAACAGATCGCCTCCCAACCAGTTCAGGCTAGGATCGTCGGCCAGGGGACCGCGGCTGTAGCTGACCGATTCGTCGCTGCTCGCCGCGACAGCAGTCTTGGCATTCAGATAGGCCTGGGTACTGTTGAACCGTTCAATGAAGGTTTGGATGGCGGTGCGCGCCGCCGAGTGGTCCTGGCTGACCGTGATGCGGGCCGTGTGACCCTCGGCATCCATCGCCAGCGACAGCGTGAGACTGCTGACCACATTCGTTAGCCCGTTGTTGCTGGAACGGGTGAACGACAGACCGTTGACCGTGAATTCCGCATCGCGCGGGTCCTGCAGATTGTTGGTCTCGGGATCGGTGTCCCAGGCGAGAAAACCCAACCCGCCGCCGTTCGTGTCGTCGCGGTAGATCATCGTATGGGAGACGCCGGTGTGCGCCGCGCTCAAGACGAGCTGGTCACCGACCACGGCCGCCTGGATCTCGCGGCCCACCGGTTGCGCCGCGGCGTTGATGCGCGAGGCGACGGCCATAAGCGAGTCGGAGGCCACGCTCTCGACGCTGACGCCGGCGGCGGTGTAGTTCAGGCTGGTGCTGGCATGGCTGGCCAGGCCGCTGAGGGTCAGGGTCAGACCGCGGCCGGTGTCGACGACGCCGCCAGTCAGATCCTGCCAGGCGGTGGTCACGTCACCGGTCTCGGCGTTGGCGATGGCCACGCCGTTCCCGTCGGAGTCGCGCAGGCGGAACTGCAACTGGCCTTGGTTGTCGCGTGTCTGCAGGGTATACGTTCCGGTGGCCAGCTCGCGGGCACCGCTGGCGAGGGCCGCCGTGCCGACGGCAGTCAGCGTGGCGTTGGGAGTAACTGAGGCCGCTGCCGTGCCCGTGCCGCCCAGCCAGAAGGAACCGGTCTTGCCCAGGGCGGTATCGGCGGATCCCTGGGCGGCCGAGGCGCGCCGCTGCGCCAACGCCAACTGGGTGACCGAGAGATCGTAGTCCCCGGCGGCTGCCGAGGAGGCGGCGGCGGCGGTGGCGACGGTTGTGCCAGTGGTGGTCGGGGTGACGGCGACGCTCCGCCCGGGGGTCAGGGCGCTGAAGGCGTCGGTGGTGGTTAGTGCGCGGGTGGCGAGCTGCAGGTCGTAGAGCTGGGTCTTGAGATCGACGAAGACGCTGCGCGTGAGCGTGATGGCATCGCGCTTCTGGGCGAGGCGCTCGAGCGGCTGGCGCTCCACCGTCATAAGCGACCGGATGATGTTCTGGAAGTAGCTGTCCAGGATACTGATGTCGATGCTCATGGCCGTCCGCTCCGTCCCAACCGCTTTGGCTGAGCCCGAGGGGGGCACCGGAGTGCCCCCCTATTCGGTCAGTCAGGTGATGGGCCCGATTCCCGAGACTACCGGAACAGGGACAGGATGAACTGCGGCGCCATGTTGGCCTGGGCGAGCATGGCGGTGGACGTTTGCTGCAGGATGAGCAGCTTGCTGGCTTCGACCTGCTCTTCGGCCATGTTGGCGTTCATGATGCGGTTGTAGGCCGCTTCGGTGTTGGCATGGGCGACGGTCATGGCCTCTTCCTTGAAGGTGAGGCGGGCGGTGAAGGAGCCCACGTCGCTGATGCCGATCTTGACCTTGTCGATGGCCGCGGTGACGGCTGTCAGGGCA
>Ga0315273_10005325_pt1 | contig 15900 bp, 16 predicted proteins | sample YL17G02_0_MG_FD_205753 | JGI IMG/M metagenome (GOLD analysis project Ga0315273, IMG submission 205753) | Sediment microbial communities from Yellowstone Lake, YNP, Wyoming, USA - YL17G02_0 | ecosystem: Environmental > Aquatic > Freshwater > Lake > Sediment | place: USA: Wyoming | collected...
TCAAACATCACCATGGAAACAAGCGCATCAATTTCTTGAGAGGACAAATCTCCGAACTGGCTCTTGATGGCTGAGACCGAAGATGCATAAAAATCAACCTTTCTGGTAGAAGAAAAGATTTTATCCTCCAGTACCCGGGCTGCCTGGGAAACTTTCTGCTTGGCAGAGGGCTGGAGAAGGCTTACAAGACTTCCCATCTGCCTTTGAATATCCTGTTTCCGTGCATCTTGAGCCTGCGCTCCAATCAAGAGCTGAGATAATAGAAAGCAGATTACAAATGCCTGAATTGTTCTGGTGATGATTAGCCTTGCCATAATTTGTGATTCCATCCTTCTTTCCCTATTTTGACACGTAAGCTTTCGCCCTAAGAGAATTCATTGTAAACATTATATCACTGCTAACCGGTTACAATCAAATAATTTATTGATAAGAACTCGTTTTGGGATGAGTTGAATGTATTAAAACGGAAGTTGAATATCAAGAGCAAAAAGACTGTTGAGGATTAGATGCAACTCAAGCATGTTTTGCTAAAATGTCCGGTTGTGGAGTTCAGAAGAAGTCTATGATCAAGCTTGATTTATATGGTGCCGAGGCCGGGACTTGAACCCGGACGGATTTTGTCCACTACCCCCTCAAGATAGCGTGTCTACCATATTCCACCACCTCGGCAGTTGTCTTGTTTTTTAGGCGTTGTGTCTCTATTTCTGTTGTGCTGCCGGTGCCTTCTGCTCAGGCGGCAGCGGTGCTTTTTCTGCCGGTGCTGGAACCGTCTGCTGCTGTGCCTGCGGCGCCGCTTTTTCCATGACTGAGGACGCCTTGTGAGTTGCCGCGTAAGAAAGGGCGAGAGACGTAATCATAAAGACGGCAGCGACAATTGTTGTCATCTTTCCTAAAAAGGTTCCGGGGCCGCTGCTTCCGAAGATGGTCTGGCTTGAGCCGCCAAAGACCGCCCCCATATTTGCCCCCTTGCCTGCCTGAAGGAGAACGACAAGAATCAAGATGACACACATTGCAATATGCAGAATTGTAATTAATATTTGCACGTTAAATATCTCCTAAAAAAAGATTCCTCACATTCGTTCGGAATGACTGATCTATGATTGCCGCGGGCTGTGCCCTCGCAATGACAGAAGGTCTACTGTTTAAAATTGTATGATCTTGACAAAGCTTTCAACATCGAGGCTTGCACCGCCTACCAGAGCACCATCGATGTCCGGCTGGGCCATAAGTCCGCCTATGGTGCCGGGATTAACGCTGCCCCCGTAAATTACATGGAGCAATCCTGCGAGACTGTCTCCATATATTTTTCCCATGACAGCGCGAATGTATGCATGCACTTCCTGGGCCTGCTCGGGCGTCGCCGTCCTGCCGGTACCGATCGCCCAGACGGGTTCATAGGCAATTACGATGGGTTTTATATCATCGGCGGTGAAATTATTCAATCCCTCTTTTATCTGTCTTTCGACAACGGGGAAAGTCCGGCCTGCCTCCCGCTCCTCCAGGGTCTCGCCAATACAGAATATGGGCCGGAGATCAAAGGAGATGGCGGCTCTGAGCTTTCGGTTGATGACATCATCCCTTTCGCCAAAGAGAGCCCGGCGCTCTGAATGACCCACGATGACGTATTCACATCCGGCATCTACGATCATTGCGGCAGATATCTCTCCTGTAAATGCACCTGCCTGTTTATCATGGAGATTCTGGGCGGCAACATGAATCCCCGATCCCATAAGCACCGCCGCAACGGCGTAAATGGATGTGAAGGGCGGCGCGACGATCACACGCCTGTCCGGAGATTCGGCGTAGGCAATCATCAATTGACGCGCGAAATCCACAGACTCCCGGACGGTCTTGTGCATCTTCCAGTTGCCGGCAATGATGGGCAGTCTCATTTCATGCTCACATACTTTTTCTGGCCATGTAGATTGCAAGGTCTCTCATCCTGCACGCGTACCCCATCTCGTTGTCATACCAGGCAAACACCTTGACAAGGGTCCCGGCGATTACATTCGTCAGCGGCGCATCAACGATTGCCGAATAAGGGCTGCTCGCAAAATCTATGGAAACGAGTTCTTCCTCGCAATATGCCATGATGTCCTTCAGCTTACCTAGAGACGCCGCCTTCAGCGCTCCGTTCACCTCGTTTACCGTAACAGGACGCGACACTTCCACCACAAGGTCTATGACTGATACATTGTTCACGGGGATCCTCAGCGCTACGCCATCGAGCTTGCCCTTCAGATCCGGAATCACCTGACCCACGGCCTGGGCAGCTCCCGTTGATGTGGGAATAATCGAAACAGCGGCAGCCCTAGCCCTGCGCAGGTCATTATGAGAACCGTCCAGAAGCCTCTGGTCCATTGTATAGGCATGCGCCGTCGTTATGAATCCCTTAATGATCTTGAACTCATCGTTCAGCACCTTGGCAACAGGCGCAAGGCAGTTTGTCGTGCATGATGCATTAGATACTATGTGATGTTTACCGGGATTATATGTCTCTTCATTAACTCCCATGACAAAGGTGCCGTCAACACCCTTGCCGGGGGCTGCAAGGATCACCTTTTTCGCTCCGGCAGTGAGATGACCGGTCATTTCATCCTTCTTGCGAAATCGCCCCGTTGATTCCATGACCATTTCGACACCCAGCTTTGCCCAGGGCAGGTCCGCTAAATTAGAAGTTACAGTCGTTATGGCGACTTTCCTGCCGTCTATCACCATTGCGTCGCCGTCTAAGGAGACATCTGCTTTGAGCTTGCCGTGAACTGAATCATATTTGAGGAGATGAACAAGAATCTCCGGCTTGGCCCGTGAATTGATGGCAATGATATCAATATCCTCACAACCCAAGCATGCGCGGACGAGACTCCGTCCAACCCGGCCGAAACCATTAATCGCAACCTTTACTCCCATGACATACCTCCTTTCCCAGTCTTCAGAAGATAACACCTTTAACAAACATATGTCCCCAGACAACCCGGCGACACGTTGAGCCCTTTGAAAAACATATGTATATTATGTCATTCCGAGGAGCAAAGCAACGAGGAATCTTACTTGTTATCAATCGGTCGTAAGATTTCTCCCGGAGTTTACCCTGAGTAAACCGAAGGGGTCGAAACGACAAGGATGGTTTTTTTCAAAGGTCCCTTCTGTCCACCCTATCTGCTTCTTACTACGTTGCCCCTGTCACAGTAAGCAAGAACAGGGCATCTGCTGCAGAACGGGGAGATGGGAACACAGACATGCCGACCGAATGCTACCAAAAGCGTGTTATACCGGAGCCAGTATACCGATGGCAGCTTTTCTCTCAGGGCATATTCCGTTTTCTCCGGGGTTTTTGTTCTCACGTAGCCCAGGCGATTCGATATCCTGTGGACATGCGTATCAACGCACAACCCCTCCTTATTATATCCAAGGGCTACAACAAGGTTGGCCGTCTTCCTGCCCACACCCTTCAGGGTGAGCAACTGCTCGATTGTATCGGGAACACGTGAGTGAAAACGGTCTATCAGTTCTCTCGATATGTGAAGGATCGTCTTAGTCTTATTCCGGTAAAACCCGACGGGATAAATTGCTTTGATGATTTTCCCTTCGGAGAGTTTTAACATTTCCTCCGGGGTCCCGGCCAATGCCAGGAGGCGTTCCGCAGCTTTCGCAGTTACTTCATCCTTCGTTCTCAGACTCAGGATTGTTGAGATCAGGATTGGAAATGGACCGCGATGCTCCTCGGCCAGGGAGGATACTATGGGGAGTTCCCATTTAGCGACCTCTTTCTCAATGAGATGAATGACTTTCCTTATGTCCCGGTCATTCATACATGCGCACGCGCTGCAGTTTTAATCGTACCCCTCTTCATTGGCAAGCATATCAAGATGTAATGTAGCAATATCCTCAACATCGAGGTCAGCTTCTTCCTTTGATTCTCTGAAATCAACTATCTTGATATATCGCTTGCACTCATTGCAGACATCAACCCGGTATTTTTCCTCTCCTTCGATGCTGAAGTAGGCCAGTGTCTGCTGCTCCTCATTGCCACAGAAGGGGCATTTGATGCGCATGAAACGCCACTCAAATCCGCACTGTGTACAGAAAAGAAACCGTCTCCCCTCTTCCTCTCTTATCTCTCCAATCTTCGGTTCCTTGCCGCAGATCGGGCAGTAGCCCTCAGCCCATCCGGCCTTGGCAATGCTTTTCCCGTATTTCTCCACAACCTTTTCCAGTGCCGGTCTCAGACTCTCTTCAAGGAACAGATCGACAAGATCAAGGACATCGTCGTCAATATCTTCCGCAATATCATCATCCTGGAGAGAATTGAAGGAATCGGAAATCATTTTCTCAAAATTGAAGCTCCCGTCTTGAATCATCTGAAGAACATCTTTTGTTTCACCGGGAGCCCGCTTTTCCGCAATTTCCAGAAGCGCACTGAAGTACTGCTTAGGTTCCGTGAGGTCAAATGTCCCGGTGGAAAAATCAATCAGTGGCAAGCCACCGAATATTTTCTTCTCCATGAGCCCCTCGTCTATCGGAAAGATCACCTTTTTCATCTTGCGCCGGTATTCTTCCCTGATGATTAATATTTCTCCCAGGATATCCAGCATTTCCCCGTAGTGGGGGGTTATGCTCTTGTATTTCTCTATAGTCTTCAAAGCATCCTTTAACATTTTAGCCATTCGCACAAAATCTCCTCATACCTCTTTTTGGCAAGTTGATAGCTGTATATATCCTTTCTATTAACAGCGCAAGCAATAAGTATCATCGATAAATCCAACCGGCGCCTCTTCACCTGGTCAATCTTTCTTACTGATATCATAGATTGGCCGCCTTGTTGTCCAAGATTGCCGCCGCCCCCAGGATATCAGGGAAACATGGAGAACGACCGTTTGTATATGTTTGATCTTTAATAGTTATTATGCTACTTTGCCTTAGCTGAGAGTTTAATTGATACAAAGGCGTATTGGAAGGCCTTTTACGGGAAAAAGATAATGGAAAATTTTATTGATGGACTGTCCGCTTATCTCCACGGGTCTTTTATTTTGGCATATGCAGCCGCCTATCTGGGAGGCGTTTTGATTAGTTTTACCCCCTGCGTATACCCGATGGTCCCCATCACCATTGCCTTCATCGGAGCCCACAGCAGCGGTTCCAGGATGAAGGGACTATTGCTCTCCATTGTCTATGTCTTGGGCATGTCTCTCACATATACCGCCCTTGCCGCAATTGCCGCGTTGACGGGCAACCTATTCGGGCAGATACAGGCGAGCCCATGGACAAACTTTATCGTAGCCAATATATGTATCCTTATGGGATTATCCATGCTTGAAGTCTTTGTGCTGCCCATCCGGGTACCGGCATTTCTGGCAAAAGCGCAGCCGCAAAGAAAGGGCATAGTAGGCAGCTTTCTTGTCGGAGCCCTATCGGGCCTGATCGTCGGTCCCTGCACTACCCCTGCACTTGCGGTGCTCTTGAGTTTTGTGGCGACCAGCCAGAATATCATCTTTGGAATAAGCCTTTTCTTTATCTTTGCTTTTGGAATGGGAACATTACTTATAGTACTGGGAACCTTCGCCGGCCTCTTGGCCAGCCTGCCCAAATCCGGTATTTGGATGACCAGGGTAAGCCATATATCCGGATGGATACTGCTGGCAGTGGGAGAGTACTTTCTCATCCAGGCAGGAATGCTCTGGGTATGAAGGATTATATTATGGGGATAAGATGCAGACTTTTCCTGTGTCTCCTTGCAGGACTGATTGTCGTTGCATTATCATCGGCGCTCTCATGCTCCGAGACCAAGCAGCCCGACAGGGGGCGAAATGTCTCCGATTCTGCGGCGCCCGATTTCATTCTGAAAGACTTGACGGGCAGGGATTTCCAACTCAGCGCCGCTAAGGGCAAACCGGTGCTGCTGATTTTTCTCACGACGTGGTGCCCCTCCTGCCGTTCCGAGATACCTCACTACAAAGACATTTATGAAACCTACAGCCAGAGGGGACTCGAAGTAGTGGCTATCGACATTGAGGAGTCCAAGAACAGAGTGTCACAGTTTGCGGCAAAAAACCGGATTCCCTACAAGACTCTGTTGGATGAAAGAGGACGTGTAGCGAGCGCCTATGACATCGTAGGCATACCTACTATGGTACTCATCAATCGGGACGGAAAGGTGTTGACCAGAAAGTATTCTGCCATAGACACGGTGCTCCAGACACTCCTGGAAAAAAAGTGAAAATTCTGACTGCTTTATCCCCATTGCTCCAGAACCATTAATTTTCACGGGCGGATATTTTTCCGGTGTCTGACGCAGCATAAGTTATTTCCTCCCAACAGATGCCACAGCAAACTCTAATATGAAGATGCCGCAGGACAAATACATCAAGATCGGTGACATCAAGACCCGCTACTGGGCCGAAGGGGATAAGGGATCGAATGTGATTCTCATCCATGGGCTCGGTGCTTCCGCGGATATCTGGATGCACAATATTTCGGCCATAGCCTCCGGATACCGTGTTTATGCCCCTGATCTCGTCGGTTTCGGCCGCTCCGAAAAACCGGACGTGAAATATTCCCCATCATACATGGCCGCCTTCATCAACGATTTCATGACAGCGCTTAACATAGAGAATACCTGTCTTGTCGGAATGTCTTTAGGCGGCGGCGTAGCCCTGCAGTATCAACTCCAGTTCCCCGAGAAGGTCGAGAAGATAGTGCTGGTGGATAGTGCCGGCCTCGGCAGGGAAATGCCCTTAGCGATGAGGCTCGCTACAATTCCCGTCATGGGTGAATTGATGTTAAGTCCATCGCGGGCGGGAATGGCCTTTGTACTGAAACAATTGGTATACGACCCGGCTGTCATCACTGACGACCTGATAGACCTTTATTACGAACTTAACTTTTCGCAGGGAGCCGCAAAGACGGTACTCTCGGTTCTCCGCGCCTGCGCAACCATCCGGGGCGCACGCCCGGATGTCCTCGACCCCGTTATAAAGAATCTCGATAAGATAAAGATTCCGACCCTCATTATCTGGGGGAGAGAGGATCGCCTCTTTCCTGTCGGGCATGCATGCCTTGCCCGGGAAAAGATACCGGCCTCTCACCTTCATATATTCGAGCGGTGCGGCCATATGCCGAATTTCGAAAGACCTCAGGAGTTCAACTCCGTAGTTTTGAATTTTCTCGGCGGACACCCTTTGCAACCGTAGAAAATATGGTATATTAATCAGACGTTAGCGTTAATCCGGTCCTTCCCTGCAGGATAGGAGAGGGGGAAAGGCCTCAAAATAGACTCTTATATATATAAGGAGGGGGAGATGGCGACACATGAACCCATGAAAGATCTTTACATCGTGGATCTGGACCAGCCTCTGGAGGGATTTTACAATTTCCTCAACAGCTGGATATACAGGCGGGAAGGCCTGACAATCGTCGTCGATCCGGGTCCCCGCTCCACCATTCCCGTTCTCGTTAAGGCATTAAAGGATCTCGACGTGAAAAAGCTCGATTATATCCTCCTTACGCACATACATATTGACCATGCGGGAGGCGCGGGTCTTTTGGTGGATCATTATCCGGATGCCATGGTCATCTGCCATCCCAAGGGGATTCGCCACATGGTTGATCCTGCAAAACTCTGGGAAGGCTCCCGCAGCTTCCTGGGAAAAGTTGCAGACGTGTACGGTGAAATTTGCGCGATTCCCGAAAAAAACATCAGCTATAAGACTCCCATCGAGGCAGGCGGTGTCACAATCAACGTCTTCGAAACTCCGGGGCATGCCCCGAGCCACCTCTGCTATCAGATAGGGAATCTCTTATTTCTGGGAGAAGCGGCGGGAATAAACTATCCCCTTGACCAGGGACTATATCTGCGCATCGCGACACCGCCTCCCTTCATCTACGAGACTTACCGTCATTCCCTGGAAAAGGCCGCTTCCCTCAATGTTTCCCATGTATGTTTCGGACATTACGGTTACAGGCAGGACGTAAGAAATATATTTGATACGGCTCTCAACCAGTTGGACAACTGGCTCGCTACAGTGGAAAAGCACCATCGGATGGGAAGTGATCCCTTCGAGGAAAGCGTTTACGCGGACCTGCTAAAAAATGACAGGGGGTTATCCACCTACGGCGCCCTTCCTAAAGACGTGCAGTCCCGGGAAAGGATTTTTTCCGTCAACAGCATCAAGGGGATGAGAGACTACCTGCAAAACAAGAAAAGCTGACCGTCCTCGTGTGGTCTTTCGTTACGTGCTTTTCTCAAATTGGCTCTCGGGTTGGTTCTTCAGCGCCAGGAATCCAGCCTGTGAAGGCCCGCTTCTCTGGTGCGGCGGACGGCTTCGGCATACTCCGTCCTGGTAAGACGGCGATTGATTACGGGGTCCAACGTTGCTTTCCCGCAGGGATGGTACTGATCCATCACATTTACATAAGTGTCTTCCGAAATTTTATCGGCGAGAAATGTCATGACCTCCCCCGTATTTGAAACGTCGTTAGGCATGACCAAGTGGCGCACCAGCAACCCTTTTTCTGCAATACCCGATTCATCGATGAGCAGGTCACCGACCTGGCGGTGCATCTCTTTTATTGCCGCTGCGGCTATTTTTCTATAATCAGGGGCCTTGCAGAATTTTTCAGACCACCTTGCTTCCCAGAACTTGAAGTCAGGCATATAGATGTCAAAGATGTCTTCCAGAATCTTTAATGTCTCAACCTTATCGTATCCGCCTGTATTATAGACGAGCGGCACATTGAGGCCGCGTTCGATGGCGATGGAAAGCCCCTGGAGGATTTGCGGTACTACGTGGGACGGTGTTACAAAGTTGATATTGTGACATCCCCGCCTCTGGAGACGGAGCATCATGTCGGCCAGGTCTTTTGTCTCTACCTCACCGCCTTCTGCATCGTGGCTGATGTCATAGTTCTGACAGAAGTAGCAAAGGAGGTTGCAGGATCTGAAAAAGATAGTGCCTGAACCACCCGTTCCCACAAGGGGGGACTCTTCTCCGAAGTGGGCGTGCAGGCTTGCCACTTTTGCCTTTTTCCCCGTGCGGCAAAACCCAAGCTCCCCGGACAGCCGATCTACATGGCATTCCCGGGGACACAAAGAGCAGTCCCTCAACAGTTCCACAGCGCGATCAATGCGGTCCTGAAGCTTTCCCTCCCTGTAAAGTCTCAGATAGGATGGCTCGCGCATTTCTTTCTTTGCTACCTTTTATATTTTCCCATCAATTCCGCTTCCGCAAGTATGTGTCCTTTCATGGCTGCCAGGAGTTGCGCCTTAGTGGCCCCTGGCTTCAGCCCCGTCGGACCATCAAGGGCGTAGAGTTTAAAAAGGTAGCGGTGCTCGCCGGACGGGGGGCATGGTCCTCCATAACCGATGGCGCGAAAATCATTCATGCCCTGCTTTGCGCCATTGGCGACTTCTTTCAGCGGCGGCAATTTCTCCGGCAAGCTTGTAATGTTCGCAGGTATATCATAGATTACCCAGTGAACCCATGTTCCCATGGGCGCATCGGGATCATCGCAGATGATGGCCAGATATTTCGTGCCGGCCGGCAATTTGCCACACTCCAGAGGGGGTGAAACATCCACACCGTCACAGGTATACTTTGCCGGTATTCTTGCGCCACTCTTGAAGGCTGAGCTTTTAATTTCCATTTTTTCCCCTCCTTTGACTTGTGCCCATAATTGATCCAAACCAGAATAGATAGAAAGAAATGTTAGTGAAACCAAGAGGCCTAATATTTTCTTCATCATCGTCTCTCTCTTGCAGAAATTTTCCATATCCGGTCTTTGGTGCTTTTTGTCTGCATCTGATCTTCAATCTTTCTTGTTATTATAAGATTTGATTTCAAATACGTCAATGCATAAACATGTCCAGCCGCCACTTCTTTACAGCAGCCGGGCGAGGACACGAAATCGTGCTATTTCTACTTGACAATAATAAAATCGATTATAAATTCCTTGAGTGGACACGGCAATATCGGTTAGCATAGTCAATACGGTAAAAAGACTGACAAGAGAAAGCTGAGTTGTCATAGATCTCAATTGCTGACAAAATGGAAAAACATACGGGGCATTATTTCAAATCCTTGGATCTGAGCAAGCGGCTCATAGCCACGATGGTCATGAACCTGATCATCCCCGCCGTTCAGATCTATGGCGGCATCGTATCGGGAAGCATGGCCCTGATCAGCGATGCCCTCCACAATCTGAGTGATTTTACGTCCGTGTTGATCAGCTATTCAGCCCTGCGTATCGGACGGCGTGAACCCACGCTGAGACATACGTTCGGCTTCAAACGCATGGAGGTCTTCGCCGCCGTGTTTAACGTAGCCGTGCTCTTCGGCGCCGGCCTCTTTATCACCATTGAGGGATGGCACCGCCTCCAGAATCCGCGGCCCATCCAAGGCAACCTTGTTATACTCATCGCCTCCATAGCTTTCCTGGGAAATATGTTATCGACATTGATGCTGCGGCCGGAGGCCCATGACAATCTTAACATACGAAGTGCCTTCCTGCACATGCTAACCGATACCATAACCTCCCTTGGGGTGGCTGTTCTGGGTATCATATGGATATTCAAGCCCTGGTACTGGCTCGATCCTGTCGTTTCCTGGGTCATTGTGATCTTGATCCTGTACAGCGGGTGGGACATTTTGAAAGATGCCTTCGGAATCCTCATGAATGCCACACCCCTTGGTATCGATCTTCATGCCATACAAAAGGAGATGGAAGCTGTACCAGGCGTGGAGAAGATTCACCATCTCCACGTATGGAATATTGCAAGTGAAGGTGTCGCCCTCATTGCCCACGTCGTCGTCGAGGACCAGCTGTTGAGCAAGGTCGATGACATTGCCGCCAAGATACGACATGAACTCCTTTGTCGTTTTTCCATCGATCATCCCGTTCTGCAATTTGAGGCAACGTCATGTCCAGCGACAGGTATTCTGTCCTGCCCTGTAAATGCCTCTCACGCAGAGCCGGAAGAAGGAGAGTGAATGTCTCATTCTTCATAATGACATTCATTGAGTTTAGAGAATGAGAGTTCCTGATAAACATAGCGCCTTAATCAGTAACGCGCGAAAATTCATGATAGCGTCTGCGATTCTTCTCTGCGCCGTACAGACCTTCCCTTTTGCAAGTGCACTTGCCGATGCAATACAACTGACAGCTATTCAAAGCAGCAATGTACAGGGGCACCTGTTCCCCTGTCCAACCTGAGGAGAGAGGGTGCTTGGCGGTCTGGCCAGGCGAGTATCCCTCGTGGAGAAGCTAGGAAGCGAAGACAGGTCGCTTCTGGTAGTCGATTCCGGCAATCTCTTCACAGGTGCATGGGCAGGCGCCAATCAGAAGCAATCACACATAAAGGCACGGCTTATCAGTCGCGCATATATGCGGATGGGAGTCGCAGCAATAAATGTGGGTGATTTAGATTTGCTGCAGGGATTGGCATTCTTGCGCAAGGAGGCATCCCGCGGGCTCCCGCTTGTCTCCTCCAATCTCGTCGATCCTTCGACAAAGACTTCGATCGTCAAGCCATACATCATAAAAAAAGTCGGCTCTATCCGCGTCGCCTTCTTCGGCCTTCTTTCTGCCGACATCAGGACAGATATATATAAGGAAGCAGGAGACGTATGCGGGCAAGCTGCAACTAACCTTTGTCAATGCATCCTCACCTTACAGTTACGAAAGGACGGAGGAGCAAGCAAGGCAGCAGGCTTCATCAGGGGATGAGCTGAGGACTTCCAGAGAGCCTCCTTCCCGGAATAACCGCTTTCACTGGACATTGATACCCCTGGACAGGTCCATCCCTGAAGACAAGGAGGTCTCAGGGTGGATAAGAAAAGCAGGGATTGAAAAGGATTAAATGTTAATTTTTCAGACGCGTCAGAATTCATCGCTTGATTGCGCGAGATGAAATTGATAGAGTTCGCAAGAATTTGTTACCGCATGACTAACTGTGACTCGATGGCATCAAAATAAATAAGGTGGAAAAGATAAAAGTAGGCAGAAGTGTCATAACAATAATCCTTGCGGCAGCAGGTATTGGAATCATGCTTTATTATAAGGCATGCGAAACTGCCTGCTCTTATCTGCAGGGGGATATCTTCGGGATTGACCTGTCATACATCGGTATCGTGTATATGCTTATGATCATCATCTTCGCCGCCATGAGGAAAATGCCATACGTCCGTGCCCTCCTGGCATCAGGGATCGGCGTTGAGGTGTATCTCATCGCATTCCAATTCAGAGAGGATGTGTTTTGCCCCTACTGCCTGGCCTTTGCATCCATGATTATTATAGCCTTCATTCTGAACCACGAAAAACAGCCAACGCAGGAGAGAGGCTGGTTAAACCGGATCATCTATGGCCTCGGCGCAGTAAAGCTTCCTCCCACTGCCAAGAGTCCATTACCCCTTCTTGCTTTCGTTATCCTGGGATATATTTTTTTGATTCTCACATTCTCCGGCTCTGCGACACCCGCGTACGGTGCGGAAAAATCAATTGTGCCGTCGTATGGTTCAGGAAAATATGAGTTGATCATCTTCACTGACTACTTCTGTCCGCCTTGCCAGTCCATGGAGTCTGAGATTGACCCCGCAGTGAAAGAATTCCTGTCCGGAGGAGGCGTGAGGGTGACTTTCGTCGATCTTCCTATCCATAAGGAAACCCGTCTGTATGCTCAGTACTATCTGTATGCGGCGAAGGCGGCAAAGAATTACGAAAATGTGCTCAATGCGCGGCGGGTGCTCTTTTCCCTGGCAAAAAATCATACTGCTCAGGCTGAAGATGAGCTCAAGAAAGCGCTTAAGGCGGAGGGCATTCCCATCGCAGTGTATGACCTTTCACCGGTGTATCCGGCGCTCAATAAGATCATAAATAAATATCAGGCTAAGTCAACCCCGACCTGTGTCATCAAGTACGCAAGCGATGACATCCGCAAGTACACGGGCACGTTTGAAATCAGGGATGGTCTGGGGATGCTGCGTGAGACGCTGGCAATAGCCAAGCGGTAGAATGCTGTCCCGTTGCTAAGGGCATGTTAGCTGTGATGCCCTTAAGACTATTGAAATTTGATGAAGCCGCTGTCTTGCCATTAAACACCTGGCCTTCTTCGGAAACATCAGCTTCTCCTGTCATTGGGTTCTTCTGAAATATTATTTCCGCTCCGATGATCAGATTATTATCTTCTCTGGCAGGTGGGGCAGAAATAAGTCCCTCTGCCGCTCAGGCGCAAACGCTGAATAATGCCGCGACAGCGAAGGCAGGGAAGTCCCTCACGGTCATAAACTTTCAATTCATGCTGATACTCACCCTTTTGGCCAAACAGATCGCGCCAATCCGATACAGTTGTACCCCGGCATGTAATGGCTTTCTCAATTATCTCTTTCGTAGCTCTCTCAATCTTCCTCCACTCCCGCAAGGACACTCCGCATACTGGTCTCCACGGACTCATGGATACTTCATGGAGAATCTCACAGGCATAAATGTTTCCAATGCCGGCAATCAGTCGCTGATCCATCAGAAATGATTTCACGGGAAGTTTTTTCACGCGCGCGATTTTGTGCAACTCTTCGATCCGGAAATCATGCAAAGGATCCTTGACGAAGGCTTGAGAGCTTCCGTCTGCCGTGATGACAAGTGTCGCAAAACGCCGGGGGTCGATTAAAAGAAGCCTGCCGTGAGAAAATTCAATTATGAAACGGGTGTGAGGAGGTAATGCCCGAGACGCGCTCTGCCACTCCATCTTGCCCGTCATGCGAAGATGAAGAAGAAGCCGCGCATCGTCATCAAGCTTTATTTCCACGGCCTTACCCTGACGAGTAACGGCAGTGATCTTCCTTCCCGTAAGTCCGTCCACAGCTCCCAGCCTGGGATCAAGGATCTCCACACTGAGGATCTCTCTATCTGCAATCACCCGTCTCAATTGTCGGCACAAAGTTTCTACTTCGGGAAGTTCAGGCATATGCTCTTGTCGAAAAATTTTTCCTTCATTTTAATGTTTGATTTTTTTTATTTCAAGAAAAATAAATTTTTTTCAAAAAAAACAAAAAAAATATTGACAAGCATTTATAAACAGCGTACAAAAAAAAATATATTACACAAAAAAAAGAAGGGGGAAATTTTTTTATCATCCCTGCATACGGAGGAGGATAACAGAATGGAAAACGAGACCCTTTTTACGGAGGAGGTTGAACCTCCGGGTAGTTCAGCAGGTCTTGTTGGTTTTGAAAATTACACAAACGACATATTAACATCATATAATGCTCTCCTTGGCCCTTCGGTCATTAAGACAAAGGGTGTCCAATATGTTTTTCGTTTTAAGGAAAGCCCACGTACACGGGCTTTTCGGAAGCGTTTCTATCCTGAAGTAACATCCCTCGAATGGAGCAACTGGCACTGGCAATACGGCAACCGCATAAAGGATGTCGATGCGCTTTCGCAATTCATCTGGCTGTCGGAAGACGAGCGGAATGCCATGAACCATCATGAGGGCTCAATACCGGTCGCCATCACACCTTATTATACAAGCCTTCTTGACGAATTCGATTCATCACAACCGCTGCGACGGATGGTAGTGCCTGTAACCGATGAACGTCACCGTACTGCGGTGGAAGCCGATGATCCATTGGGAGAGGAACATGACAGCCCTGTTCCGGGAATCGTACACCGCTACCCGGATCGCGCCCTTTTCCTTGTTACGGACACCTGTTCAACCTACTGCCGGTATTGCACGCGCTCACGCATGGTCGGGAGCCACGGCAGGACCATGTCAAACACTGATGCGTGGGAAGGCGCCATAGAATACATAGAAGCGAATCCTCAGATTCGTGACGTGCTCTTGTCCGGCGGAGATCCTCTGACCCTTTCCGACGAAAGACTGGAATGGCTTCTGGGCCGGCTGAGAAAAATTGCCCATATAGAGATCCTGCGTATCGGCACCAAGATACCCGTTGTGCTGCCGCAGAGAATAACTCCGAAACTCACCTACATGTTAAAGCGTTTTCACCCTCTCTGGATCAGCATCCACGTGAACCACCCGGATGAGTTAACGCCTGAAATGAGTCAGGCATGTAGCCGCCTTGCCAATGCGGGCATACCGCTCGGCAGCCAGACAGTCCTGCTCAACAAAATAAATGACGATGTGGAAACCATGAAGAGACTGGTTCTCGGTCTGCTCAAGGTACGTGTTAAACCTTATTATCTCTATCAGTGCGATCCGATCCCCGGATCATCGCATTTTCGCACTCCCGTAAAAGCCGGACTCGATATCATCGAAGGTCTGCGCGGGCACACGACAGGCTATGCAGTACCGACATACGTCATCGATGCCCCTGGTGGCGGCGGTAAAATCCCCCTGATACCCGATTATGCCGTTGGTCGGGATGGCAATGATCTGATGCTCCGAAACTACGAGGGGAATATCTATCGTTATCCGGATTGCCAGTTGTTGCAACCGGACAATCCCTGAGGTATCACTTTGAGGACGGGAATTACATACGACCTTCGCGATGATTATATTGCAGAGGGATACAATGAAGAAGAGACTGCAGAGTTTGACCGGGCTGATACGATAGATGCAATTGAGCAGACGTTACAGGATTTAGGTTATCTGACCGATCGCATAGGCAACATCAGGTCACTTGTCAAAAGGCTCGCATACGGCGACAGATGGGACATAGTCTTTAACATTGCCGAAGGCATGGAGGGGCTTGGCCGGGAAGCCCAGGTGCCATCCATCCTTGATGTCTATAACATCCCTTACACCTTTTCCGATCCTCTCATTCTTTCGCTCACCCTTCATAAAGGCATGACCAAGCGTGTTATACGCGACCTCGGCATCCCCACGCCGGATTTTGTGGTTGTTCACGAAGAGGATGATATTGATAAAGTCTCGCTTCCATTTCCGCT
>Ga0315273_10005326_pt1 | contig 15900 bp, 10 predicted proteins | sample YL17G02_0_MG_FD_205753 | JGI IMG/M metagenome (GOLD analysis project Ga0315273, IMG submission 205753) | Sediment microbial communities from Yellowstone Lake, YNP, Wyoming, USA - YL17G02_0 | ecosystem: Environmental > Aquatic > Freshwater > Lake > Sediment | place: USA: Wyoming | collected...
AGCCGGAGTGACTCTACGCCTCCCCCGGCTCATAGCTTCGAATTTGGCAGGAGTGGAGGGACTCGAACCCCCGACCGGCGGTTTTGGAGACCGCTGCTCTACCGGCTGAGCTACACTCCTTCTCAAGCAGGAGTATAGCAGAGCATTTTTCGGGGCGTCAAGCAGTATGGGCGTGTACGCTGATATGCTTGTTCGCGCGGTATCGTCATTCCGTTGCTGTCGCCGCTTCAACAATCGGCCTCAGGAAGGCGCTATGTCCCAGTTCTTGTCGTCTCCCTCACCCAAGCGCACGGCTACTATGTCCAGGCTGGGGATGACGTAGATGCGCTTCGTCTGGAATCCCATCGCCATGAACGTGTCTGGCGGCACACGCGGGAGATCGAATAGCCACCAGTAGTACCCGTAGTTCGGGTTCTCCATCTGTGACGGCTGCGTCGACTCGTGCACCCATTCCTCTGGCACCACCTGCTCACCGTCCCATCGTCCGTCTCTAAGGAAGAGATAGCCAAACCTCGCGAAATCTCTCGCTGTGGTGAAGACGCAGCAGAAAGTCAGCGCCTGGCCGAGCTTGTCGGTCAGCCAAGTGGGGTCTTTGATGCCGATGGGCCCAAAGAGCACTTGCTGCGCATACTGGCCGACCTCCATGCCGGTAGCTGCCTTGAGGATGCGTGAGAAAGTCTCGGTATCGCCATCAGCGTAGTACCAGTCGGAGCCCGGCTCACGGTACATGGACCGGGCTACAACATAGCCCACTGCGTCATCTGCGCCCAGCATCTGGACGGTATCGCCCGACGGCGGATCATAGATCATCCTCCATGAGAGGCCCGATGTCATCGTGATCAAGTGCCGCAAGGTGACCTTCTCTCGATTGTCACTGCGCCACTCTGGAATGAAGTCGGCTGCGCTCTGGTCGAGGCTCTTGATCTTTCCTTCAGCGATGGCGATGCCAACGAGGGCGCTGGTGATGCTCTTTGCCATTGACCAGCTATTATCGGTGGAATTCTCGTCCCAGCCGCCCCAGTAGCGCTCCCACGCGATGCGCCCGTGTCTAACGACGACGACGGCGCGGCAGCCGTGCTCCTCACAGTACGTGGCCACGCCCTCCAGCTTGGTGCTGTCCATCCCTTCTTCTTCAGGGTCTGATAGCTCCCAGTCGGCCGCAGGCCATACGTAGGACTGGGTAGTGGCTGTCGACTTCACTGCGCCCGTTGTCGGCGTAGCAGGAGTAGCGCACTCTTCTCCGCCGCCGCTACATCCTGCCAGCATCAAGGCGCCGACCGCGATCAGACAGTGCGCTAGCCTAGGTTTCATCCACGTTGGCATGGCATGCTCCTCGAGAATGGACGTTGAACCAGTCTCTGGTATCTCACAGCCTGAAGTGTCCTGGATCGCCGATCAGCAGCGAGCATAGCGGAGCACTGGGAGAGGCGTCAAGGTCTTTCGGCGTACACGGCTGGCAGGGCCTTGGTTGCGGTTCGCTGGCACCGGGCGTAAGATGCCCCGTGGGCGTGTGTGGGTTAGTGTTGCGACTCGCAACGTACGATGCAGGTCATGACTGCTATCGCAGAGTGAAGGGGGTGAACATGAATCGATCGGGAGTGGTCCGACTGGCTGCTGTCGCTGGTGTCGTAGCGGGTATGTTGCTTGTCGGCTGTGGCGGCGAAGAAGGGGAAGAGAAGGTGACGCCTGCGCCGCCTACTGCCACCGTCGCCCCCTCAGGTTTCTTTGACTCCGACGGCGTAAAGATTCACTACGAGACGTTTGGCGAGGGGGCTCCGATCGTTCTGGTGCATGGCCTCTTCGGTAGTATCGAGGGCGACTGGGTGACGACTGGCTTGGTGGATGTCCTGACCGGCGCCGGGCGTCGGGTCATTGCCTTGGATAACCGCGGCCACGGTGAGAGTGACAAGCTTCACGATCCTGAGGACTACCGGGTTGAAAAGATGGGACAGGACGTCATCAATATGATGGACTACCTTGGAATCGAGAAGGCTGATATCTTCGGCTATTCGATGGGGTCTTTCATCTCCTCCTGGGTGCTGATCAACCACCAGGATAGACTCAACTCCGTGATCCTCGGTGGCACCGGCGGTAATCTCAAGCCCAACGACCCCGCCACGGCGCAAGCGGTGTACGATGCCCTCATGGCCGAAGACCCCTCGACGATCACGAACCCGCTGATGAAGGTGCTACGCGACGCCTTTGATCAGGCAGGGGCCGACCGCGACACTCGCGAGGCCATGGCCGCCTGCGCCATTCAATTCTTGCCTCTCGGGCAGCACTACGAAGCGTCCGACTTTGCTGATGTCAAGATTCCGGTGATGATCATTAATGGGGAAGAAGACACCACGACTGCGGGCGTGGAGGACCTAGCGGCAGCGATTCCCGGTGCCAAGCTGGTCACAATACCGGGACCCGGCACTGATCACCTCGGCGTCCGCTTGACCTCCCAGTTCAAGGAAGAGGTGTTGAACTTCCTGGAAGCACAGTAGGTAGGCGCGTGGTCGAGGGCGGCGTCCAGCTCTGACTGGGCCCATGTGGCCTACACGTAGATAGGGTCGAGGTACACTGAGCCGTTGGTCTTCGCTGGCGTGGGAGTCCCAGGCGTGAGAATCCGGAACAGCGTTGTGGAGTGAGGCAGATCATCCATCAAAGAAAACAGGCGGCTCTCCGTGGGCAGCGAAATCATCAGGTCTCTCCTCTCCCCTTCGGCCGCCATCGCCATTAGCCCCATCAATACTTCTACCATCGCCTCTTCCTCGCCTGCCGCGTGACCGTAGTCGAGCACGAAAGCTGGCGCTGAGATGTGCTCCTCGCCGGTGGCCTTTTCCTTCAGCTTCATCTTCAGCGAGCAGCCAAAATCCCACATGCCTGCCGCTGCCAACAGACCCTGGTTGGACCGATACCCTCGCCATTGCTGCCAACTGTAGCCGGAGTCCAGGCTGAGCCGCGCCTGGAGCCGTTCGATGGTGTAAGGCAGAAACATCTCGCGTCCGGTGTGGGTTCGGTTGATCAACTCCAGTACTGTCGGCATGTCGCCTGGCCCGACGTTGCCCACATGCCTTTCGACTGGACGCCGGGCGCTCACGTCGAAGCTGTCCATTCGCCCATCCACGGGCCAGTGCTTGACTCCAACCTGGCGGCTGAATGCAAGCGATATGTCATTGTTTGGGCTGATCAGCCAGTATGGTGCATCAACCTTCTCCTCCCTGGAGAGGACAAGGTGATGGACCACCAGATCAGAGGCCACGTGCCATCGCCTGTACTGAGGCAGCACTCTGCCCTGATGAATGTAGATGAGCCGGCGCTGCTGGCCCTCGATCAGTACGTCATGCCAGGCGCTGGCCACGACCCCTATCAGCCGTCCCTCCTCCTCAGCCACAAGCACCCGGCCATGCTCCTCCAACCGCTGGTGGGCGAAGAAGTTTGGGCTTCTATCGAACGTGAGCAGGGCATCTCCCAGATCGAGGGGAGACCGGCGCTCCAGATCGATCAGGGCGTCGTTGTCGTCAGGGGTGGCCTCACGGATGGTATGCATCGCAGGGGCAATGGTATCTCGTTCTCGGCTGGCTGCCAATAGGCATGCCGCGGAGAGTGTCTGGGGGAGTGACTCAGACTGGCGGCGCTACTCGTACCGGAGCGCCTCGGCGATGGGTATGCTCGCTGCCTGCCGTGCGGGAATGAACGTCATGACCAAGGCGGCGATGTAGGCGAAGAGACAGATCGGGATCACTTCCAGCCAGGGGATGTAGAATCCGCGCAGCCCCATGTCGGACATTGTCTTGCTCGTCAGGAGAAAGAACGAGAGCAGGATGGCGAGTCCCACACCCGTGACAATCCCCAGAAGCGTGACGAACGACGACTCCATCAGGAAGCTCAGAGCCACCTGTCCCCGGCTGTAGCCTATCGCTCGCAGCATGCCGATATGCTGGCGTCGCTCCACCACCGTGCGGAAGGCGATGACGCCCACGGCTGCAATCCCAACTACGAGCCCCAGACCCATGAAGCCCTGCATCAAATAGAAGAAGCCGCGTGAAAGGGCCATCTGATCGTTCATCTCTTCCTGGAGAGAGGTCGCCTGGGCGCCTCGGGTGAAGAGGGCAGCCTCGATCCCCTTGGCCGTGGCCTTGGCGTCCTGACCCGGCACGAGGCGGATGTAGTAGGTGTTGTAGGCGGCGCCGCCAAGGCTCTTGTTGACGGTGTCCTCGCTCGTGTAAAGGCCGAAGAAATTGCCGCTGGGGCCGATCGCCATGATGCCGATCACCGTTACCCCCGTTGCCTGGCCGGTGGTGAGGTCGACGATTCCCAGCGAAATGGGGTCGAATGTTTCCTGGCCGGGGTCAATCCCCTTGAGCGTAAACTGCGGCGGGCCCATCGAAAAGCCGCTGCCGCCGGCAGCGAAGGCGTCGATGACCGCGAAGGAAGGGTTCTTCGCCATCGCTGCCCATACGGCGGCGTCGCTGTCATAACCGGATGCCCGCGACTGAAGCGGGATGCGGCTCTGGGTGAGGAACGCTTGGTCCATGCCGCCAACTCGGTAAGACGGCAGGTCGTTCACGCTCTTCTGGTTGTCCGATTCCTGCCGGATGCGCGATTGGGAACTGCCGACCACTGCGATCTTCCCCACCGCCTCGAACTTGGAGGTATCGATATCTGAGCCGGCGAGTGTCTGGCTCAAGTCCCCGATCGGGTTCGATGGGTTTTCCTGGACGCGGATGTCCCAGCCCCCGCGCGCCTCTTGCGTGAGAAACACGCGGTCGAAGTTGCCATTCATGACGGACATCATCGTGAGAGCGAAGATGACGAGGCCGATCATCGCCATAGTCATGCCGGTCCGAAACTTGCTCGCCAGCGGATAGGCGACAGCCGTCTTGATCGAAGGCATGAGCCTCCCCATGCGCTGGCCGCTGAGGGCGAGCAGACCGAGGAGCAGGTGGGCGTTGTACATGACGACGAAGGTCGCGGCGGCGACCATCATGATGCCGCTGAGGAAGAAGAGTTCGATGCCACCGTTCATCTCAGGGCCGGGGATTCTCTCGCCGGCAGCAAGTGACCAATAAACAAGAATGGCGAGTCCGACGAAGGTGAACAACGGTCTCTCAGGCACGCGGAGGTAGCGGCAGGCGACGGCGACGCCGATGAGGACCTGTGAGATGCCCAACCCCCAGGGTGCGACTTGTTTGCTCGACATGCCAGCGAACATGAGCAACAGGCCGAAAAGAACAACGCCGGCGCTGACAAAGAGGGAACGACGGCCGGGGCGCTTCTCGGGCTCTGGCAGGTCCCGGATGGCGCGGACGATGTTCAGGTTGCTGACGCGCCAAGAAGAGAAAAGCACAGTCAGGAAGGTGAGGGAAACACCGAGCGAGTAGGACATCACAAGGCTGCGAAGAGTGATCTTGGACTGGATGCTTACGAATTGGCCGAGAAGGATGGTCATGGCGCCGGCGATGAGGGTGGCGACAACCACGCCCAGAGTCACGCCGACGAGGGCGGACAGTATGTTGTAGCCCATGCCCTCGGAAACGAAGGACTCGACAAGATGACGCCGCTTCATGCCGACGGCGCGGCTTATCCCCATCTCCGTTTTCCGCTCCGCCGCCAGCATGACAAATATCATGACCGTCAGCAGGATGCCCGCGCCGATGGAGAAGAGGCCGAGCACGAGGAAGAAGGTCATGAGGATGTTGCCGGCCAACTCCGCCGACTTGACGCCCTCGGACTTGAGGGCGTCGACGCTATACGGCGTGCCCTTCAGGGCCTCCTCAAGCTTCGCCTTTACGCTGTCGGCCACCTGATTGCCCCCGCGAACGCCGCCGCGGTTTGCCACGGCGATGAAATCGGCCTCGCCGGGACGGTTGAATAGCTTCTGCACGGTGTCGAGGCGGGTGGCCATGCCCAGCTTGGGGAAGCCGCTTGACCCAGTGAGGAGACGGTCCTTTACGACGTCGGCGACCCGGAAGGTATAGCCCTGGTTTTGGTAGTAGACATCGATGCTGTCGCCGGGCTTGGCGTCGATCTCGTCCGCCATGCTTTCGTTGACCAGGATCTCATCGGCCGACAGGGCCGCGACATCCACCGGTTTGCCGTTGGCCGTGACGATGTCAGGGAAAACGCCGAGGCGGGAGGCATCGACTCCGGATAGAACCCCGAGGGGAGCGCTCAGCTGCGTGCGCGGGTTGGCGACGGCAACCGGCTCGCTGATCACGGGCAGGAAGCCGTTGACCTCGCTATCGCCCTGGAAACGCTGTTCGAGGTCGGCTGCCAGTGACTCCGGAACGGGTTGCCGGCGCAGTACCTCCTCCATGCTTTCGCTGAGCTTGTCGCCTTTCTGCACCGTCTCGTCAACGTGACCGGCGGTGTCGTAGACCATTTTCGTGATGCTATTGTCGACGGTGTCGCCGGTCGTGAAGGCGGCGGAGATGATCGTCGTGCTGAGCATGAGGCCGATGATGATCAGCACTGTCTGGGCGACACGGCGCGGTATGTTCCGTAGACCGATGAGGAACATGACGCGGTTGCGCAGGGCAATGATGCCAATCGAGCCCAGGCTGATGGCTAGCAGGATCATCAGAGCGATCATGATGTCGTTCATGGGAATGCCGAAAAGGCTGTGCATTGCGTCTCCTAGGTGCACTTAGCGACTGGCAGTACCGTCACGCATTCCGTTTCTCGTCAACGATGAGGCCGTCGACCATGTAGACGATGCGGTGCGCCCGGGCAGCAATCTTGGAATCGTGGGTGACCAGGACGAAGGTCTGGCCCCCATTTCGGTTGAGGTCACAGATGAGGTCCATGATCTGCTGCGCGTTGGTGCTGTCGAGGTCGCCTGTTGGCTCATCTCCCCACACGATCGCCGGATCATTCACCAGAGCCCGCGCAACTGTGACCCGCTGCCGCTGGCCGCCCGACAGCTCCGCTGGCCGGTGGTTGGCCCACTCTGTCAGGTGCACCTGCTCCAGCGCCTCCAGCGCCCGCTGCCGGGCCGCCTTGACGCGTATGCCTGATACCAGCAGCGGCAGCTCCACGTTCTCGACAGCAGATAGCACCGGCAGCAGGTTGTAGAACTGGAAGACAAAGCCCATCCGGCGGGCACGGAACTCCGTCTTCTTGTTGTCCGAGAGATGGTTGATGTCCGAGCCGTCGACGATGATCTGCCCTGAGTCGATCGTGTCCAGGCCGCTGAGACAGTTGAGCAGCGTGGTCTTTCCGCAGCCGGAAGGCCCCATGATCGCGATTATCTCCCCGCGGATCACTGACAGGTTGATCCCACGTAGCGCCTTAACGGCGACGCGCCCCGTGTCATAGGTCTTCACGACCTCGGTCGCCTGAACGATAAGACCATCTGATTGGGGCTGCTTTTCCGCTGGAGAAGCAGTCATGATATCTCCCCTGGCTTCACATCTCAATTATAGGGAGGGTCGCTTGGGTTAATAAAAACCCATATACCCTCCCTATAGAATAATAGAGCCTCAACTGCGACCCGGTCAAACGCGATAGCCTTCGCTGCCCCCTATAGTCTGTTAACTTTCAGTAAAATCTGCTGATGTCCCTGGTTTTCGCATCTCTTATTGCGGTGTCCGCCAGCGCCGCAGCGCCTCTTGGATCATCTCGTACTCTCCCGGTAGAGCGTTCTCCCACTCACCAGGCATCAGAATGATGGGCGACGATTCCCGGCCGAACTTCATACGGTAGTAAACATAACCTATCGGGTAGTATCGTGAGCCGCCGGCCTTAATTGGGGCTAGCTGCTCTAGGCGTTTCACAATATCATCGGGTATCTGACCCGGCGGGAAGGAATCACCGAGTAACACCAGCGCCTCTGGCTCCGCCAATTGCGCCGCCAGCGTCCACTCTTTCCGGGCGCGGTCGATGTCGCCTTGGGCAGCGTACCACTTACCCAGGGCTGTTCGTGCCGGACCGAGATCGGGCTCCCGCTTGACGGTGAAATCGAGGTGGTCGAAGGCGAGTCCGTAGTCTCCTGTTGCCATAAGCATCTCTGCCAGTTCAATGCGTGCGCTCAAGTTGTCGGGGTTGCCTAATACGAATAGGGTGCATCCCTCTAACAGCCCCGCCTCGTCCACGGCGGTCGTGCTCCCCGTACTTGCTCGCGCCAGCAGGCTTCCCAAAGAGCAACGGTTCAGCGCCAGGGACGAGTTCTGGAGTATCTCATCATAGTGCTCCCGACGGAACTCGCTCCCCATCCAGAAGGTCGAGTCGGCAAGTGACGACATCTGCGTTACTGCCATCGCGTACGCCTTGACCGCCTCTTCCGGCGACCCGACACGTTCGAGGATGTTACCTGCTGCGAGATGAACAGTCGCGTCTGCACCGGCGAATCTCTCCGCTGTCAGCGCTGCTGTGCGTGCCTCCTCATTTGTGCCCTGCAGTTCCAGCGAGCGGGCCAGGTTCGCATAGCCGATGGCGCTGCGGGGGTCCAATTCCACTCCTCGTTGCAGGTGCTCTATCGACTGCTTGAGAAATGCCTCGGCCCCGTCCTTTTCAAAGGCTAGGCCCTCCGTCAACCCGAGCTGTAGTTGGTAGATTGCCAGGTCCGGGTCCATATCGACTGCCTGCCTTGCTTCGAGGACAGCGTCGAACGTTGCCCCATTGCGCAGCTTCGCCAGACCCTCTGAGTAGTGGTAGTGTGCCGCGTCGATCCATCCCCAACTGACGAATAGCCCCAGCATCGCTGCCGCCATCAATGCTCGGGGTAGGAGTGGCACCGCTCTGGTCATGACATTGGGCCGAGAAGACTGAGTGTCCTTGTTAGAGTCAATGACGGGTGCGGCCGTATCCTTGGTTGTGGCCACCAGTCGATGGTTCTGCACGGCGATGGCTAAGACGGCTGCCAGCGCCACAAGCGGGGTCTTCCAGACGTTAGCTGCGTCTGCCAGGTTGTGTACGGCAAAACCGACCAACGCTCCCGTGCAGCCTATCACGATTAGCTTCTCCGTTCGCGAGCCGGCCTTATAGCTTCCCCAAAGAAGCCAAACCAGTGCTCCTCCCAGGATGGCGAGGGCGGCTAGCCCTACTAATCCTGTGTCTACACCAGCCTGAATGTAGCCGTTGTGAGCGTGGATAGCGTAGATCGGGTTTTCGCCGCTGTACTCGGGGTAGAGCAGGCCGAAAGTCCCCGGCCCTGAGCCCAGCAGTGGATAATCACGGAAGATGTCGATGCCGGCTTCGTAGACATCTTGCCGCGGTGAGAGTGACTGCCGAAAGAGCCACTGTGGTCGTGTTTGCCATTGCGTCATCAGCGCGATGGCAGCGACGATGATCACTAATGCCGCAGCCAGCACTCCCGCGAGTGCGAGAAGTGTGCGCCGTTCACGAAGCCTCCGAGTGATGTTTGTTCGCCTCAGTAGCTCCCTTGGCCAAGTCTGTGTCGTGGCGACGATAGCCGAGATCGTGATGACAGTGCCCGTAAGACCGCCGATCCAGGCTCCTCGTGAGAGTGTGAGGAAGATAGCCCAGGCGGCGGCTAGGAGTGCCGCTCCCCAAGCTAGGCGCTCCCAATAGGATGGCGCGCGATAGATAGCGATTATATAAAAGGGGATTATCAGGGTAAGCGTCATACCCAGGATATTGGGATGGTCGCCGACCCCGTGTACCTTCGGCACCGTAGGTGGTATCAAGTCGCCGAGATGAAAACTTCCTCTTGCCGTGCGAGCGAAGTTCAACCAGTCCGCGTAGTCTCCAGCGACGATCCACAGAGCCCAAACAGACGCTGCGGCGCCAGCCAGCATAAGAGCATGCTGCAGCGACAGGGGACCCAAGAAGTGCACATCGCTCAGGGCATAGAAAACGATGATCGCCATCATTACCAGTAGCGTGCTCTCGAGGCTTACCCGCCAGTCGATGGAGGCGGCGGTCGCTGCGAGGTAAGCGAGCAAGAGAAGGAACAGCGGCCAGTCGAGCCGCGATCCCCCCGGCAACCGTCGGCGGACCAGGAGATAACCGGCATAGCCCACCGCAAGGGCGAAGGTCATCGCGTGAAGGGCGATGACCCGCGGGAATACCTGAAGGCTGCTTTGAGGCATACCGCTGCAGATGTAGTATCCCAACCACATTGCAGCCAAGACGATCCCGGCCCAGCGCAGCAGATGAGATGAGACTGTTAGTTGGGTGTCCCGGTTCATACAGACCTCCCTGGAGCAGTGGCCACATTGTACTTAGTGCTGGGCGTTAGCGCCAATGTGTGGACCTCCTATAGGGGAAGAGTGGTGGTGGTCGGGGTGCCTGTCGTGGAGAAGCACCGGTCAATCGATGGGCAGAGACACTCCTCGGATTGTCTGCCATCCGGACGATAATGATCTGGTAGGGGAAGTCATGATCAGTTGCCTTCCCTGGCTCCGCTATTGATGATAATGAGATACTTCGTCCGCTTGGTTCAGCCGGAGAGTGGGTTTGGCCTGCTCCCCGGCACGCTGTTCCTAACCATGGCGGTCATACTGGCTGCCATTGCCTTCGACTCGGCCATCTTTCTAGGCCGTATGCGCACGGCTCGCTGGGAAGCCGAGGGAATGGCTATGGCCGCGGCCCGGGAGTTGCGTCAGACAGCCGACCAGGATGCCGCACTGCGCGCCGCCAGGGATTGGGCCACCCGAAACGACGTCGATCCGTCCCGGGCCGAGTGCTGCGAGTTTAGCGACCTACGCCCGTTGACGTCCCCCGATGGCAACGTCGATACGGTGACCGCTGCGTCGCGTGCTACGCAGGACACATTCTTCCTGCATCTCTTTGGAGCTCCCGATACCGTTTCCGTCAAGCGCGACGCAACCGCTCAGGTGGTTGGAGCTGAGGGAGGGCCGATCTGCCCCTGGGGGGTCATAGGTGATCCGTCGGACTTGATGCCTGGAGACGGGTCCTACTTTGGCATTGCTCCCGGTAGGGTGTATGCAATTGACCTCAACGTCGCACCTGAAGGAGTGGGCGGTTTTCTTCCCCTCGATCTGACTGAGACGGGCGTTGCCGGCTATCAGGATGTGATTGCTGCCGGCTGCAGAGAGTCGGCAAGCGGAGTTTGGTCGGCTGGAGACTTGAGCGGAGTGATATCAAGTGGGAGCGATGTTGCGCGTTCGACACTCCGAGCCCTCAGCGATCACTACTTGTTCGAATCGGCAGATGGGTTCTCGGACTACCTGAACCTGAAATGGTGCGACATCGATTTCCAACTCGACAACGAAGGAGGAGGCGTAGGCCATGCCGTCGGCTTCAGCCCCTATCTTCAACCACCATGGAGTGAGTGCGTTCGAGACGCACCGGAAGGAGGGGCCGGACGCCTAGTGCTTGTTCCGGTCGTTAACCGGCTCTTCGGCGACTCCGGAGGACGTGTCCAGATCATCGGGCTTGCTGCGATGTACATCGTCTCATGGGATAGAGGTGACTCGTCCGTTGCCGGTACCGGCGAGGTCTACGGGATGTTCTTGGATCGCTCTCATGTAAACACCACCGATCTGGTGGGTGAGGACGACAACCCTCTGGCGCCTTTGCGGATCGTTTTGATCCACTAGTCCCTTCTTCTGGAACCTCAGGCCGGAGTGAAGTTAGCCGTCTCCTTGCTCGCGCGCAAACTGGTCAATTGCCTCGGCGATGCGGCGGGCCATCGCCTCCCTAGCTGCGTCATCCTTCAGCACGGCAGCATCAGCATCGTTTGTGAGAAATAGGAGCTCCGTGAGGACGGCAGGTGTGTGTACCTCCCGGGTCACTAGAAACTGACAGAACCCGTCTGACTGGTGTACCGTGGAGTCCTCCTGTGTCCCTCGACGCACCGCGTCGTAGCCGTAGTCTTTGAGGCCCTGCATGGCCGCATCAAGCAAGTATTGGGCCAGGCGGGAGCTTTGAGCACCGAACTGATGCTCGCCGCAATACCATATCTCCGCGCCCGATTGACGGGGATTTGTCGACCCGTTGCTGTGCAGAGAAATGAAAATGTCCCCATCCACGGCTTTAGCGAGCTGCACTCGTGCCCAAAGGTCGGCGGTGATCAAGAGGCGGGTCAGCGGCCCATCTGTCGGTGGCCTGCCGAATCCCGCTCGAGTCACGTAGACGTCGTAACCTTTCTCCTCGAGGAAGCGCCGCAGGTGTTCGGCGATCGCAAGGTTGGACTCGGCCTCAGTAAGATCTACCTCTCCGCTGGCGGTGTGGTGGACTGCGCCCGGGTCACCGCGGCCGTGGCCGGGATCGAGTATGATCGTCATACGGGATGGTAGGGGGGTCGGTTGGCGTTGCGGCAGTGATCTGTTCCCCCGCACTTCGCGGGCTTTCGTCGCCGGCAACGCCTCTTTCGGCACCGGCAGCACCTGTTGGCGGGAAGTATTGACCGCGGCCTTCTCCGGAGGTGGGGCAGCTTGATCCCCATCTCGTGTTGTCCCACTTACAATGGTCGTTTCGCCGGCCTGCGCGGCGGGAGCCTGCTGGTCTGACGAGGTCTCTGCCGTGAAATGAGAATGGGCCGCGATGGCCGACGCCGTTATCAGGCTGGCTAGTACGGCCAAGCCGCAGCCAACGAGAACTTCCCCCCGGAGTTTCATCGAAACCTATCCCCTCCCAAGGCCTGCAAATTGTCTAGCGCCCACACCTACGAATCGGGCGTGCCCGTTCTCTGCCGCGACGGTACATTGAAGGCTGACGCTAGCACCCTAAGCTCCTCCAACAGTTCGGTCGCTGGTACGTCTTCGACTTCACTGACCAGACCGGAATTGTCGACGAACTCCTCCTCCACTGAAAGGAACACGTTAAGCAGGTCATCGGTCGGCTGTTCCGCCTGTTCCTCCTGATTCTCTACGGGAGTCTCCTCCTCCTTTCCTTCATCTAAAGCTTCTTCCGCGGCTGCAGCCTCATCCTCAGGGGGGAGTTGCAGCAGTTCCTCCGGGAACCCGTCCGCTAAGTCCGCGTCGTCCTCCGTGCGTTTTCTACCCCAGAACCTGAGCAAAGGAACCAACTTCATGTCTGCCTCCTTGTTCTCTAAATCGGGCTTGACACGCTGGCAAAGATGAACTGCACCAAAGCCGGAACAACCAGCATGGCAAAGCCGGTAAGAAAAGTCATCACCGCGCCATAAAGGCATAGTTTATAAATATGGCCACCGGCAGCCGCGTAGGGGGCAAACGTGTTGGTCGCCGTCAAAATCAGGATGACAACAATGACGAATGCCTTCACGAGGGCAATGTCAGGAGACGTGAATGCCAGACTCGTGTCGACGTTCGCTTCTGCCGCTATGCCCTCGCTGAGACCCTGTTGCTGCACCTCGACCAGCTTCTGCCCAAAGATGATCAACACCTCCGTCACGAACAGAAGGATCGCCAGCAGAACGACGTGAAGGGGGATCATGACAAAAGTGAAGGTAGATGAGACCAGCTTTCGGCTCGACCGCAGCAGCGATATCTTCATGCTGTACGCGGACGCCAAAGAGCCGACCTGCTGCGCATCGCCGCCCAGGCGCAGCCCGTCCCAGAAGATACGCACTGAACGTGTGACCACCTCGCTACCGGACTCCGAGGCAAAGCGAGCCCAGGATAGGTCAGACCTGAGGCCGTTCTTCAGACGTACATGTAACCGCTTGACCTGGGGCTCCAGGGAGCCCAGCGAACGTCGGTTCAGCCGTGTCAGCGCCTCACCGACGGTGCTGGACATCGCGGAAACCATGCTCCCCAAAGCCCGCAAGACACTCGCAATGTCGCGGTCTCTGCGGTCGATCTGGAGGTCCTCCCTATATGCCAGCACCCCCACGGGTAGCAGGAACACCGAAATCGTAATGAAGGCCAGCGGCAATCCAAATCCCAATAGCATGACGCCGGCGCTCGCGGCCAATCCCACTGGGAGGGTGTATCGAGCAAGAAGGGCGGCGAAGTGACGTTCATGTGAATGCTCGGCGGACTTGCATGCCTTGATCTCCACCGGTGCCACGCTATAGACAAGCCAGGAGCCGACGAATGTCGTGGCAATCACGATCACGGCCAGACCCAAAATGATGCCGGCGCCCATGCTGTAGATCATCATGGAGACGAATGTAATGACGACGATGAGAGCCGCAGAGACCATCAAAGCCACGTAGGCGTCCGTCCACCGCTGGAGCGTTTCCAGATCGCGCTCGTACGTCTTGCCGTACATCACCAACTGCACTTCCATCTCGCGGGCGAGGAACTGTTCCTCTCCTTCGCCTGAGGAGAGAGAACTTGCCAGACGGAGCAGCAGACTCCTAATGTTCTCGTCGGTAAGTGTCTCTGCCACCGCCTCACACGCCTGGGCGTAGTCATAGTTCAGACGTTGCGCCGCCCAATGAATGCGCCGAAAGAGCGCTGAAGTGCTGTAGCCCAGGGCTGCCGTGTGCTCAAAGAGCTGGGCGCGCGAGACGCCCGCCGTGGCTATCGCCGACATATAGGTCAGTTGTGTGATCAGATCAAACGCCAGCGGCTCCCGCCCAAAGAACTTGGACGGCTGTTCCACGCGCGCCCGTTCCGGGGCAGCGGTCTTAGAAAAGACCTTCGCGCTGAGCCTTGGCCAGAAGTTGATAGAGATCATAGAAATCGGTCGTACCTTGTTGTTGGAGCTTCTCCAGGACTGCCGCCTTCTTGTCCAGCTCGGTATAGATCTGCCGCTTGTTCTTCGACGTGAGCCCTCGCCGGGGGGCAACCCGGTTCTCCAGAAGGTAGCTGTTCATGTGCCCGGTGAATTCGAACACATCCTCTGCCGGGTCCCAGTGAAAGGCTTCCACGAATGAGAAGGAGTCAGACGACAGGTCATACCCTATGATCTCGTTGATACTCAAGACCCGACGGCCCATCTTTCCGGACGGGAGCCTGACCGCACTGCAAATGACCACCACGTTGAGGTTGTCCATGTAGGGCTTGGGCACGTTGATCGGGTTGCCCGTGATACGCTGGATCAGCTTTTCGACGGTGGACGCGTGGAAGGTGGACATCACTTGGTGGCCGGTCTGCATAGCCTGGAAAGCCACTGCCCCTTCTTCACCACGGATCTCACCGACGATGATGGCGTTGGGCCTTTGCCGCAGAGCTGCCCGCAGCAGACCGAACATGTCTACCGAAGCCCCTTGACTGGCGTCCCCTCCCATCCGGACAACTTCTCTTATCCAGTTCGTGTGTGGTATCTGGACCTCCGGTGTGTCCTCGATCGTCACTATCTTGGCGTCCGGCCTGATAAACGTGGTTATGGCATTAAGGAGGGTTGTCTTGCCGGAGGCGGTCTCTCCGGACACCCATAGGTTCATCCCGTCACCCACCACCATCGCTAGGTAGGCCGCCATTCTGTAGTCCATCGAGCTGAAACCCACGAGTTGCAGGATACTGATTGGAGTCTCGGCGAATTTGCGGATGGTGAAGTTGCTGCCTCGCTTGGATACCTCATCCCCGTACACGATGTTAATACGCGAACCGTCCTGCAAGGCGGCGTCAACGATCGGGTGCTTGAAAGTCACGGGCTTCTTGATATTCTCTGAGAGCCTAAGGACAAAATCATCTAGCCCTTCGTGCGTATCGAAAACGATGCTGCTCTTCAAACCCTTGAAGATCTTGTGCTCCACGAACACACGCCCCAGTCCGCTGCAGCTAATGTCCTCGATATTGGTGTCTCTGATGAGCGGCTCAAGCACCCCCATGCCGATCTTGTCGCGCAGGATTATGTACTTCAGGATTGCCAGTTCCCGGCGTGTGACCGGCATTCGCCCATCTCGGCCCGATGCACGGGGGGAAAGAGACCGCTTCTTCTTGTTGTCGTCACCGTCGCCGCTTCCAGATTTGTCTTCCCCCTTTACTGTGCATATCTGGTCCACCGCGTCCGCCAGCGCTTTGGCCTGCTCCTCCGTGGTTTCCGCGTTGGCTAGGATGTCCACGAAGTCCAACAATGCTCGCTCCACTTCCTTGAGCAGTTCCTCGA
>Ga0315273_10005328_pt1 | contig 15897 bp, 19 predicted proteins | sample YL17G02_0_MG_FD_205753 | JGI IMG/M metagenome (GOLD analysis project Ga0315273, IMG submission 205753) | Sediment microbial communities from Yellowstone Lake, YNP, Wyoming, USA - YL17G02_0 | ecosystem: Environmental > Aquatic > Freshwater > Lake > Sediment | place: USA: Wyoming | collected...
TACGGTTTGCCCGGAGTGCCGTGCGACCGTCATCCGCCGGGAGGGGTACCGCGTCGACGCGCGTGGCCTGTCCGGGGACCGGTGCGCCGCCTGCGGCGCACGGCTGCGATTCGTGGTATAAACCAACCCTTCCGGGGCTTATCCCCGAATCCCCATATTCTTTCAATGAGTTATTGGTATTGCCTTGGCAGGCGGTTTCTTCCGGGTGCGCGGGGGGTGCGGTTTCCCCGGTTTTTCTCCCCTGAATCTTCCAGCTCGGATCGTCCAGGCGGTTCACCGCTTCCCGGTTCGCCCCCGGCTCCAGGTGCCCGTATACGTCCACCGTGATCTGGATGGACGAGTGCCCCATCTGCTCCTTGACGTAGGCCAGCGGCTCCCCATTGGCGAGAAGGGCCGATGCGAAGGAGTGTCGGAGGTCGTGGAACCGAATCCGACGCAGTCCGGCCTTCGCCAAAATCCGTCGGTAGGGCTTCACCACCGAGGACGCCTGCAGTTCACCCCCCTCAGGGTTGATGAAGACCCGCTCCGGCATGGAGCGTCCCTGCGCCAGAGCCTCCTTGGCCATCCCCTTTCGATGATCGGTAAGAACCGCCGACAGCCGGTCGCTCAGGTCGATCCGCCGCGGCTTACCATTCTTCGGAGTGCCGACCACGCCCCGGGAGATTGCCCTCCGGACCTCGACGAATTTTCCGTTCCAGTCGATGTCCTCCCATTGGAGAGCGATCAACTCCCCCACGCGCATCCCCGTCCGTAGGGCGGTCAGGAAGAAAGGAAGCCACCTGGGGAAATGCTCCTGCACCGTGTCCAGGAGTTTGCGGGACTCGTCTTGATTCAGGAAGTCCACCCTCCCCTTCCTGGTCGGAACCTTGACGATCTTCCCCAGACGGATGGCCGGATTGCCCACAAGAAGCCCATCCTCGATGGCCGCATTGAAGATCCCCCCGAGGATCGTCCCCCTGAGTTTCACGACGCCCGGGGAAAGCCCCTTCTGCTTCATCTCAAAGCACAGGGTCTTCACATCGTCCCGGGTGATTTCCCGAATACCCTTGTCACCGAGAGCTGGCAGGAGATTGACATCAAGCGCATACCGGTAATTCCGGGCCGTTTCCGGCTTGCAGTTCATCTCGACGTGTTGCTTCATCCAGCGTTCGGCGTACACCCGGAACGAGAGGGGCCTCATTTCCTCGGGAGTTTCCAGATTGAACCGCTCCAGGGCGATCTCCCGCTCGATCTTCACCGCGGCTTCTTTGGCTGCTTTCCGGGTGCCGACCTTCTTCGACGCCCGTTTTCCTTGATAGCTGATGAAGATCCACCACTCGTCGGAACCCTGGATCTTCTCGCGAACTATGACACTCATGGTCAGCCCTTCTTTCTTGTCTGGCTGTTTGACTGCCTCACGCCGCGTTCTTCGGACGGGCAACGCCCCGCCGGTGCGCCTCGATAAACGCATCTACGTCCTTTGGGTCGAATCGGACCGCCTTCATGAATTTGATGCTCGGTAGAGTTCCCGCCGCCGCCAGGGTGTAGACATGGGGCACGGACAGCCTGAGCTTCCGGGCCGTTTCCGCCGCGTTCAACAGGTCCTTCCCCACTTCGATTGCCAACCTCGCCACCCCCGTTCCGGTGCGTTAGTTTATTTTGTAACCGTTTATTTATTATATGTCAACATGATTTTGCCGTGGTACATTTTCACTATGGCTCCTAAGATCGGCGTGAAATATACCGACTACGTTGCCCTGCGTCTGGAACCGGCAATGCGGAAAAGGCTCCAGGAGCTTGCCGAGGGGGAAGAACGTTCCATCGGCGCTATGGCCCGGATCATCCTTCGCGAAGGGCTCGAAGCGAGGAATGCGAAGGGGTCCAGGAAGAAGGGGAAGAAGCCATCTCAGGAGGAATGATGGCGCGGATCCTCTTGCGGGTGGCAATTGAGGCGAGGGAGATTAAGGGGACCAAGCGATGAGGATGAAGCGCCTTACCACCAAGATCGGGATATAGTCCACGGTGATGCTATCCCATGCGAGGGGTGGTTGATGAAGCGACTCGCCATACTGGCGGTGATTGCGGTATTCGTGCTGGTGGGTTGCGGTGGTGGTGGTGGGGATAGTAGCGGTCCTGCACCTGGTCCACCAACCGTGAACGTCACAGGAACGTGGGATGCTTCGATGACCATAACCGGTGGCACCCAAGGACCGGTCGGATTCCATTGGACCGCCGTCTTTACGGTGGTTCAGTCTGGTTCTTCTGTATCTGGAACAGGGGTAACGTCCTCCGGAAGCGGTGGGCAAGTATCCGGTTCGGTTTCTGGGGATGATCTTGATATAACCTTGACTCAAACAACTCCATGCACCGGTACATATCATGGGATCGGGATGGTGAACGCTGCAAGCAACCAGATGAGCGGAACTTACTCCGGTGCCGATTGCAATGGCACCTTACAGGCATCCTTCACAGCAATAAAAAGATAATCATCGTAGCGCCTGATTACGCAGAGTAGCTCCCGCCGCAAACCTTAAACCGCTTCGCAAACGGATTTCATTGGACCCAACCAGGACTGCAGAGGGGAGCGGAGCAAGGATTAGAAGATGAAGTCGTGAACAATAACCCGGGAAGACTTGTGCGGAGCGGCTGGCTGGCGCTACTACTTTAAGCCAAGCCAATACACCAAATAACCGCAAACCCCGGAGGAGGCGCGAGGGATGAAACGGAAGATGGTATGCACCAAATGTTTTGGCTGCATATTGTTTCTGTCAATCCTTTATGGATGCGGCACGGTACGCCTGCCAATTTTACTAGGCGAAACAGATAGGACGATTATATGGTCAGTATACAGTGCTGGTTATGGCATTCCAACGAACGAAGAAGAAATGAAACAACGCTCCGAAAATATCGTAACTAAGGTGTGTAAACATGGGGGTAGTGTTAAAATGGCAGCTATCCCACTGTGGCACGATCTTGGCCGCGAATGGAGCGTGATTGTAGAGTGCAATAAGGGAAAAGATATTTGGTATAAGAAATAGGCATTAAATCCAGCACTCTGAACACAGCGCCGATTAACCTCATAACCGACGGGATGTTCATCCTTATCCCCTCTCCAATCTTCCGTGGGCGAAGGGCATCATTTGGTTGATATTTGACGAAGCGGCCCCTTTTGTGGAGAAGTAAGATCAACGCGAGGGGAACACCCATTGCCTCACCACTCCTGACGGATGTCGCGGGGTTGCGGCAAGTTCACGCCGAATAGATAACCGACATTAAATATGGTTCTGTCGAGAACGGCAACAGGAAGTCGGTATGCTGACGAGATTTTCGATAAGTTCCCGGTGTGCGATGCCATGCCGGGGTGATAAACCCCTCACACGACAGGAGGGGGAATCCGTTCATCACCGCGAAAGGGTTACTACCTGGGACCGGGTAGCGTGTGCCAATGCCCCTCACGGGGCCAAGGATGGGCTATACGGGCCGAAATGGAAAAGGGTGTATTCGGGGGGGGAGGATGTGGGGGAGTAGCCCAAAGAAGCAGCGTGACTAAACTGCCTTATTAGACCGTGTGCCGAGGAATAACTATGTCTTTACAATCTGCCCAATAAACGTCGCAGATCATTTCATTCCATTTTATTTCATTTCTTCTTTACATGATGCTGTAGGGGCAACGATGCAATAGAACCTTTTGTTCTTGCATACTGCCGTATAAGTGTATTGTTTGTTATCTTTAATATCAATTTCAGAAGGTTTACATCCAATAAAACCAGATGCAATCATTTTTCTTTCTTCTATTAATTGGTTTTTTAAGTTAGCACATCCAGTTGTGATAACAAGAAAAACCACGATAAATACATTAAATAAAAACATATATTTCTTCATACTATTTCCTCCTGACTGTTCGAAGCAAGGAAGGCGAAGAGGATGGATGATTCCGTGATGTCAGTCGGAGCATATCGAAATGTTCTGATGTGTGCAAAAGATTATTTCCCGCCCCCTCCCTTTCCACCCATAATGCCCCTATCCACACTGGGGCCGCATTTGGATGGCACTCATACACCCATTACCAAATCGGGAAATTATTGACACCCCCTGTATCCCCGACAGGCCGCACAATCAACTTGATTAGCAATTATTCGACACGTATATCAACATAAAAGCCAAGTTATATTTAAGGAATTATTTCTCCTTTCACTGTAAGAGTTCCCGCACCAAATGATATATAACAATTTCTATTATCTGCTGTCCAAAGGAACATTTGAGCGTACAGTCCATTGTTGAGTAATATATCAGACCGAATTGCCTGAGTTAAACTCCTCGGAGTTGGAGTACCGGATAGTGTTCCGGTATTGAAATCATATGTAGCATTAAAAGTATAGTTTGTAGGGTTTGGCGCAGAGTAATCACCCTCTGCAAATAATATCTTTATCGGAGCATTTTTTATATAACCATTTACTGGATCGACAATTGTTTTAATAAATTGACCTGTCGGAAGACCAAACGAGGTAGAGCCAATGTATACTTCCCAATCCCAATTTACTACAGCCCCCATGCTTACTGCCGGGAATGAAACAGTTATGCTACTGATTTTAACCTTTTTTCCTGATATTGAAGTATTAATTTGTACTGGGGTGAAATAATAATCAAACCCATCGGTTTGTGGTACCGGAGGATAGGCATAAATATTGAATCCTCCTGAAAAATTATACGTAATTTCAAATGGTGTCGTGATTTGTGTCGTGAAACTCGCAATACCTCCTTTGGTTGTCCCCGAACTGTTGCTGGCTACGATCCGGTAGTAGTGCGTAGTCCCGATTTGCAGTCCTGTTAGTGCAGCATTGACCGACTGGTTGGTTGTCCCAGATCCGATTGATTGCGATGCTGTGCTGGTGAACGTTGAAAGACCCGCATCCGTACCATACTCAAACCATGCATTCGTCGCCAAGCTGTTAGGTGTCACGTTGCCATTCAGGGTTGCGGTATTTGAACCAACCAATGTGGCAGCGAGGGTGGTGACGTTAGGGGAACCCCCCGGAGATGATCTTTGTGACGCGATAAATGTTGACTCTATAGTCCCATAACAATCGCTCCCCTTATATGTTCCACTCATCGATTTTTGTTTGGCATTTATTATCGCAATTACATTAAATGTGCCGGGGCATTCGGGGCCTTGCTTAATCGACATTGACAAATCATCTCCGTCAACAACGCCTGTTACTTGGCCTACAATATCTTTCGGGCTTATATCATTTAAAGTAGTGTAAGTACCAGAAAATGTAGAACCAGACATATTAACCTTCATTTCCGCAATCATAGTGTAGGGGAGGTATTGGGCCATATATCGATTGCCCCCGGTTACAATCATGTTAGTGTCCCATGTTCCCGTAACATTTAATGCCGGAGGAAGAGGGGCGCTGCTGGTATCGCCCCCCCCCCCACCTCCTCCGCCACAACCAATGAGAATTGCCGCTACGAGAAGGAAAGAGAACTTTTTCATGAAGGCCCCCTTTGTTCGGCAGAGGCTAGTGATGTAAAATCCGAATGAATCATAAATATTGAAGAATGAATCACGCAACATTGATACCGATGGATGGGGTGATCGTAAACGCTCCATATGAAACAGGATATTACTGTTGGGAATTCTTGCTGATGGGCTGTATGGGTCTTATATGGGTCATACTGGGAAAATGTTTACTTAAATACCACGAGTCCGCCGCCGATGATGGAGGAGTTATTCCGTTTCCTTCGTGCCGAAAATGTATCGCCCGAGCAGTTCGCGCCACTTGCGGTTCGACAGACGCTCCATCATTCCGTTCATAAACGTCATATCTTGGAACACTTTCCGATTTCCATTGATGGCATGAACTTTCCTTCTATTCCATACATAGATTTTTCGTCACCATAAGACCAATATCCAATTGGATTTACCATTAAAAATCGCAACGTATTCTTGTTCATTCGGAATTGGACACCACCGGGGTCAGAAAACAAATCTCCATTTGGATAGAAATCTTGTTGACAGGTTATCGGGAAATCCTCGGAAATTTTCTCGCCAAACTCAAAAACTATCCATTTGAATTGCGGATTGGTGCTTCTCTTTACTATCCATTTGTTTGCCTTAAATCTTGCGGCGCTCCATGATTTATTCGTATTGTCATACCCAAATCCTGTTGCGTGTTCCCCTATGCAGAGATAAGACTCATCCGCCAAAGCCGCCGTTGAGATGAGGCATACCAGTAAGATCACGAGTGCGCCCATCGTGCGCTCCCGTACCTTGACACCCATCGTCAGCCCTCCTCTTTGAAATCCATCGTCTCAGGAACCAACTCCGTGAAGATGTCAGTTAGTTCCCGCTCGAGTCCGAATTCGCAGACGGCATCGACTTCCCTCAGTACTGCGATGAACAGTAGATTGCTCGTGATCAAGACGAGGCGCATCCATCTGTCGCTTGGAAGGCATTTCATGACCACTCCCCCGTCGGGGTTGACATCGATATGGTCAAGTAAATCGGAGGCGTGGATGGCACTGGACGCGAATTTGTAAGGTATCTTCGCTGACGGGAGACCCCAATCGGAGGCGACGGAAACAATGCCCTTTCTATGCCAACTGCCTTTCAACCAGTGCTTTATTTCTATTTCGCTCATGCGCGACCTGATGTCCTTAATAAATTTACGGAGTCCGTCTTCGGGGACCGTAGGATCAGTTTTCGCGTGGGGAACCTCATCGAACAACCGACCTAGTTCGTCCTGCTTGAGAGCCATAAATTCCCAGAACCGCGCCGCGTTTGCCTTCCGGTCGCCAGCCTTCAAATGGGTGATGCTCGTAAGTATCTCCAAAAGCGTCCGTGACATCGCCATTGCGTCCTCGCAGATGCCCCGGGAACACAGCAGATGGATTCCCCGGAAGGTCTTTATCGATTTCGCGCATAGCCCGATTATCGCTTGATAAAACTGCACCTCGTCCCGCCTCATCGTAACGCTGGATTTGAAGGAGAAGGCCAACCTAAGCAACCTCTCCCCCTTCGAGAACAATCCCTTGTGCCTTTCAATAAACGCTCTTGAGGCTTCCTCCTCCCCGGGGAGAGTGCCTCCACTGAAAGTGGTCATCAGCCCTCCTTCCGCTTTCGAGGTATCCCCTTCGGTTCCTTCGCCATAGCCCCTCCGACGAAGAATCGGATTCACGCCGAGTGTATAACGCGGGACGGGATCAGGGAAGGAGGATAGCGGAAGGTGTGAGAATCGCCACGCGCCAGAAGCGTTCGCGGGACGGTGGAATACCGGTGGAAGGGAACGTGCGCCGCCCCTAATCTTCGTTACGGTTAACATCGCGGAGTCCATAATCGCTACTTTCGACTGGTCGGTCGACAGGAACCCGGCTATTTTCTGCACCACACCTTCTCTCCCTTGATATAGTCCCCGGTGAAGTTGAACTCTATTAGGAGATTTGATGGTGCAACCGAAGCACCCCAAGTCATCTGTTCTCATCAAGTCCGGCATTTTCGACAACCTTACATCATTTCCGGAATTGGAGCGACGAATAGAGGCACTTGCCACCGAACAAGAGCGTGGCGATGCGTTGGAAGTTTTCGCTGAAGCATATCTTTCAACGACGAAGAGCGTTGGGGCCAAGGATGTCTGGCCCGGAAGTAAAGTTCCCATTGGGATTGAGGAGAAACTGGGGCTTGCTGGTCCATTGGGTGTGGACGGGGTGTATGAATCCCTGTTGGGCGACTTATGCGGATATCAGGTCAAGTTCCGCACGGGGAGGCCTTCGCTAACCTTCACCGAACTTTCAACCTTCATGGGGATCACCGATCGGGTGGACCGTCGTGTCCTCATCACAAACTGCGATGACCTTTCCGAACATATTAACGATCGTCTGGGGTTCTTCTGCATCCGGGGACAAGACCTTGATCGTCTGGAGCCGAGGGATTTCGATGCAATAAGAACCTGGCTTGCAGGAGCCATCGTTCCCCGTGAAAAGTTTACTCCCAAGTCCCACCAGGCAGAAGCAATCGAAGCGATAGTCAACTCCCTGCAAGTGAATGACCGTACGACGGCGATTATGGCTTGCGGGACCGGAAAGACCCTCGTCACTCTTTGGGCGGCAGAGAGGATGGGCAGTCGAAGGGTTCTGGTTCTGGTTCCTTCGCTCGCATTGCTCGACCAAATCCTGCACGATTGGCTCACCCATACCAATTGGCAAAGCCCGGCTTTCTTATGCGTCTGTTCCGATCCAACAGTCGAAAAAGGTGCAGACGAACTGGTAATGAAGCAATCCGATCTCGACTTCCCTGTAGACACCGATCCGGAAAATGTAAGGCGTTTCCTGCAAGCCAACTACGATGGGGTTCGCATCGTTTTCTCCACCTACCACTCCGCAAATATCGTTGCCGAAGCCCTCAAGGGATGCGAACCATTCGACCTCGGTGTTTTTGATGAAGCCCACAAGACCGCAGGGAGAGAAGGGACGAAATTCAGTCTTGCCCTCAAGGATTCCGAACTCCCCATCCGAAAACGTCTGTTCGTCACCGCCACTCCACGGCATTACGACATCCGCAATCGGGATAAAGAAGGGGACGCAAAACTCGTTTACTCGATGGATGTGCCTGAATCTTACGGTCGCCGAGCGTATACCCTTTCGTTTGCTGAAGCCGCCAGACAAGGGATCATCTGCAACTACAAGGTGGTCATCTCTGTTGTCACCACGGATATGGTCAACGAAGAATTGCTCCGGTGTGGGGAGGTCACTGTTGCGGGTATCTCTGTAAAAGCCCGCCAGGTTGCGAATCAAATCGCACTACAGAAGGCGGTTGAGAAAACCGGAGTTTCCAAGATCATCACCTTCCATCGAACGGTAGACTCGGCAAAATCCTTTACCGGTCCCAGTAGAGAGAGCATCTCCAGTCATCTTCTGGCATTTGCTACCGATCACGTCCGGGGAACGATGTCGTCATCGGAGCGTAATCGACGGATGACGGCGTTCCGTAATGCTCCAAAAGCGATTATGTCGAACGCACGGTGTCTGACCGAAGGGGTGGATGTACCAGTTATAGACATGGTGGCTTTTATCGCCCCGAAGCGAAGCCGCATCGACATCGTTCAGGCAACCGGACGGGCAATGCGGAAACCACAAAATGGGAGCAAGGAGTTTGGGTACATATTGCTTCCACTCTTCGTCGAGCAAATGAGAAGTGAAACACTTCAGGAAGCGTTAGAACGAACGGCCTATGAAGAAATCTGGCAAGTCCTTCAAGCAATGCAGGAACAGGACGAAGACCTCGCTGAAACGATTCGTCAAATGCGGGAGGAAAGAGGGCGAACAAAAGGATTCGACGATTCTCGGTTCAGGGAGAAGGTATCGTTCATTGGCCCCGAAATATCCCTCGATATCCTTCGGGAATCCATAACTGCAAGATGCATAGAAAATCTTGGGGATAAATGGGACGAACGATTCGGGGAACTCAAGGAATATAGAGAACGATTTGGAGATTGCAATGTTCCCAAGGATTGGAAGGAAAACAAATCATTGGGTGTATGGGTAGATACACAACGTCAGAGAGGGAGGGGGAAAGGTTTAAAACTTACCGAGAGGCAAATAAGATCATTAGACGAACTTGGATTTATTTGGGACCCGTTTGAAGCAAAGTGGGAAACAATGTTTATGGAGTTGGTTAAATTTAAAGACGAGTACGGGCATTGCAATGTTCCTCACAATTGGAAAGAAAATCGATCCTTGGGGAGTTGGGTAGCACAACAACGACGCAACAAAGAAAAAAACAAACTTGATATTAGAAAGGTAGAAAGATTAACTACATTAGAGATAATTTGGACCCCTTACGACGCATATTGGGAAAAGATGTTCGATGAATTAGTGGATTACTATAAGATATGCAAAAAACGTAACTTTTCAAGCAAATGGATAAAAAATAATCTAAAGTTAGGAACATGGGTTCATTCACAAAGGATTAGGAAAAACAAGGGCTTACTTGAAAAATATAAAATAGATAAACTTGATAAATTTGGATTTCCTTGGAATATATCAAAACCATCTTGGAATGATATGTTTCTAAAATTGTTAGAGTATAAAAATATAAATGGGAATTGCAATGTATCAAGTAACGATATGGACAATGTCATATTATTTAACTGGGTTACAAATCAAAGAAAAAGGTACAATGATGGAAAATTAAAAAAAGAAAGAGCAAAACTTTTGAACGATGCCGGTTTTATATGGAATACGTTGGATTCAACTTGGGAGGAGATGTTCAAAGAGTTAGTCATATATAAACGAGATAATGGAAATTGTCTTGTTTCAAGATCGAATCCTAAATATAAAAAATTGGGTTTATGGTGCAATAGTCAACGGGTAAACAAAAAATTAGGGATATTAAGTGAGGATAGGGAAATTCGCTTAAATAAAATTGGATTTGTATGGCATATTAGAAATGAAAGATGGGAAAAGATGTTTGATCTGTTAAGAGAATATAAAGATAAAAATGGTAATTGTGAAGTGCCAAAAGTTGATGGAGAAAATAAACTACGGACATGGTTAGACATACAGCGTGTTAATAAAAAAAGAGGGGTCCTTCACGAAGAGCGATTTAAGCGATTAACAGAACTTGGTGTCAGATGGTTCAAATAATAACAATTTAATTTTAGTCAGGGGGAATAGGCCGACGGGTAGAAAGTTGGAGACTCCGCTGACTCCCGTGTAGATCAACCTCCGGTTACTTACGCATTCTCGAACGTTTTTCAAAGACCGTAGATCATCCCGCCATCGTCGCCTTCACGCACGGCAGTTTCCCGACCAGAGATGCCAGTTCCCCGCAAATCCGGTCGAGGGTCGCCACGATACCGAGCAATGATTGCAATGGATTGCCCTGTGCTGGGCCCGCGCCCTCTCCCCCACCCTCGGGCCTACAGTTCCCGGGCCGATGCCTCAGACCGCAGAATCCACACTTTTCGTGATGGTTCGCCATGCAGTCTTATCCCTTCTCGGTCGTCCGTACGAACCGAATGAAAATTGCGTCAACGCATTCGGCGCCGCCTCCGAGGGAATCAAGGAGTGATTCGAGCGCCTTTTGGACGTTGATCTGTTTCCCCTTCGGCAGACGGATCGTGGCACAAACCTCGAAAAAGGGATGGGCCGCTTCCACCTTCCGGTGGTTCCGGGTATTTTTCAATTCCCCTCCTTCAATAGGTCCGGGTGTACCGAATCGTTGCGACCATCGGGATGGTGCGAGGCGTTGACCACGATCACCGGATTTCCTCGAACCGTGAGAAGTTCCCTGCCCATCGCAGAGTAAGCGCCCCCGTCCTGCCCGATCTGTTCTTCCGCACCAGCATGGCCGTCTTCCCGTTCGTGTCCGGATGCATCGTGATCGCCACATCACCCGCGTGAGCGAGTTCTGCGTTGTATCTGAATGACAGTATCCCCTTGCCTCCCTCACGTACCGCTTCGTTGGAGAGCTGCGACAGGACGATGACGCAAGCGCCCGTCTCCCGGGCGAGAGCCTGTAACCGTGTCGCCGCTGTCGCTTGGCGTTCGAGGATCTGATTCACGCCATGAACTGCGACGTTCTGGATGAAGTCCACCACCACCAGGTCGAGGCGGCCTTCGCGGTTGCGTACCGCTCGCGCCGCCTTCTCGATCCCGGACAGTTCGATCACGTTGTCCCGGACATACAGGGGAGAGTCACCGTACAGGGATAGGACACCCTCCAGCGTCCCGCTGAGTTCCGGTTGTGTCTTCCCCATGTAGATGTCGGTCGGGTTGATCCCTCGGTTCGCCCCGAGAATCCGGGACAGGATCCAGTCCGTCCCCATTTCGAGGGACAGGTACAGAATCACGCCGCCTTGAAGGATCGCCTCGTTCACGATTTGACAGGCGAGCTGCGTCTTCCCGGCGCTTGTAGGGGCGCCGATTCCCCATGTCCATGTCGGGACCAACCCGAGGGTGAGCGCGTCCAGCCCGCGGATCCCTGTCCGCAACCCGAGGAGTTCCTTCTTCGAGTTCTTCTCCACGGTCTGCATGAACGTCCCGATGGTCGCCCCGGTGATGCGCCCGATGGAGGCGGCCTCCTCCGGATCGGTGACAGTGATCCTGTCGATGGCTGCCAGCGCCCTCGTATAGTCGCCTTCCCTGATCGCCTGTATCGCGTCCTGCTGCTTCCGATCGCGTAGGATCTGACGGACGACGGAGTAGGTATCCTGCAAGTCGAACGAGCACGTTCTCGCCGTGAACTGGAGGAGGGGTTCCCACCCGAGCCGATCCGCCATGAAGGATTTATCGACGCCGCCACGTTCCGACAGGGACGCGGTGATCGCGTCGAAGATGTCCAGGCAGTTCGCCGGGAAGTCGGCACGGTGGAACTTGTCCACCATGAGGCGGGCGAGGTCACCGTCATGGGTGGCGTGGACCAGGCAGTCCCGGAGGAGTTCCCCGACCTTCGGCGACGGGACGGCGTGAAGGGTCACGGGCGCCATTACCGTGCCGCCTTTTCCGGTTCCGCGTACAGGGGACGGCCCACCGTGTCGTACCCGAGGATCTTTTCGTTCTTGGAGGGCGACCCGGCGTCCTTCGCCGGGGCCGACGTAAGTCTTTCATTCTTTACATTCTTGTATGTGTCCTTTGGTTGTCCACTTGCCTGTCGGGTTGCCTGTCCAAGTTCTTCCGCGTCCTGTTGGTAAAGGTGCCATTTGATTATCGTTACGACCGAAAAATGGGTGTCCGGTTGGATGTCCACCATCCCGCGTCTTCTCAATGAGTCGATTCTGTTGCGGATCGAAGAGGGAGGACACCGCAGCGCCTTCGCCGCTGCGTTTCTTCCGAAGATAAACTGCCCGGGTTGCAGGGTAACCACCGTCTGTCCCCGTCCAGTCCGCGCTGGGACGGTGTATGTCTTATGCGTCGCCCGCATCAGACACCATAGGAAGAGCTGGAGCAGGTGGGCATCAGCGAAGACGGCCGAATCTTCGATCTTCCTCCAAAGCTTGACGTATCCCCGGTTCATGCGATCTTCCTCACCAGCGGGATCACTACGCGCCGACAGGTGCGCCGGATCTCCCGATGGGCACTCCACTCCGATTTCTTCGCCGCCGTCCAAGCGCGGTGGAAGGTCGGAACCAGGACGCCCGGTCCGCCGAGCGCATCTCCCAGGGACCGGAGCGCGGCCTGTTCGGCCCGCTTGGCGCTGAGCTGGATCCCGAGCAGTCGGATGCCCGGATCGTCGTGGAGATCGGGGGGCGCCGTCGCGTTCATCGGGAATCCCCACCGCCCCGGAACCGTCCACCACTCCCCCGCTGGCGACGAGGTTGAACCACTCGATTCAAGAGGCCGCGAAGATCGACGGGTTCTGGAATCGTCAAAAACTGCCGAAGATATTCGTCGATGTCGGAACGTCGAAAGATTATTTTTCCGGGAAGCCGAAGATGGGGAACATAGGGGAGTCGGTCGCGCCACCAGCGTTTACTCATGCACGTGTCTTTTTCCAGGGCATCGAAGTCGAGGTAATCTCCGCTCATCCGGGATCCCCCTCGCTCGTCGGAAAGAGAGCATGGAGCGGAACCCCCAACACCTTCGATAATCGCTGAACGTCTTTCTTGGTAACCCGCGCCGCTATTCTTCGCTCTGCCCTTGAGATCCAGGATTGGGATCGCCCTATCTGGACCGCCAGATCACATTGACTAATTCCACGCATGAACCGGCAGAGTCGGAGCGGCGAAGGATGCTGAATTGCATTAATCATGCAAACAGAATACACGAGAAGGAATCCCTGCGTCAACGGATTCCACTTGAATATCAGCTACATAGCGCTGACAGAACAGGGTGAAAAGGGGAGGTTTTTGTCAGGGATCAGTAGAAATATCCCACTTGTAGCCAAAGGTGACACTCGTTACGCCATGCATGATGCGGTTCTTTTCCTCCTTCCACCGATAATATCGCCGGGAGGTTGTAGATCTTTCTTCTGCTTGGCCCAAAACATCCTTGAGCAGGATATTCGTTATGTCGATGACCGCCTCGCCCGTGACCTTCCATGACCGATCAAGCTGTTTGAGTCGTCGATCCCATTTGGCAAGACTTTCAGGTGTTGAGGCAAGGATCGTCTTGAGCTTCTCACCGGCTATATCTCGGGTCAGACTCCGGACCCAAAGATCGAAACGAGCCTCATCGAGTTTCGGGAACGGTTTCTTTGATTGTTCCTCGTATATTTCGCCAGCCGTCTTGATGAGTCCCGGAGCGACGCCCTGCCTCTTGAGCGCCTTCCGAAACGAATCAGGTTTCGGCCGCTCGTCTGCCAGCCGGTGATGCGACGTAAAGGTAAGGGATTCCTCTCCGTCCCGTAAGTCCCACCTGAATCCAAGTGGATCAGTAAAAATCTTGCGGAACCTCTCACGCACCTCCGGGTGACTCGCCAAGAGAGATTTGTCGTCGTCGTCGAAACGGACCGATTTTTTGGCTTGGCTATCCGGAGTAACCTGCGCCGCGCCACGCCTACCATGCTTCGAGGCAGATCGTTTCTTCCGGGCGGTCGTTTTCATTGCGGGTCGTTTCTTCGGGGCCATCTTGCCACCTCCGTTGGGTGGCCGTATGGAGTTCCGGGGGAAGCGGGTACGGTTCCCGCTTGTCGGGTTGCAATCCCTATCCCCCGGAAACCGTGCTACATCAGGATCCGATACTTCTCAAAAATAATCGCGCCAACCTCTTGCCACTCCTTCACAAAGATCCTCTCATGGATCCTCGCCCGTGCGGGGCTTCGCATCCAGGGTAATCGGCACAGGCTCCTCGCCGGGAGATTCAGGCGGGAGCTTGAAGTCGAAACGGGCCTCCTCGATATTTATTTCCACGAAGGAGTAGACGGGTTCGGAGACTTGAGCCGCTTTTGGATCGGAGCGGTCAAGGATACATTCGGCTGCTCTCAAGGCCGTGCTGTCCTTGATCACCTCCACTCCCCCGAATGCCTTGCCGGCAAGGCATTTGTCGATGACCCTGTGCGCTTTCTGGATCCGTTGCTCAGACAGAAGCACCAATTTCAGACTTTTCTTTACAAGCGCACGGTCGATAGACCGCACTGTCTTTGCGCTGTAGCCCAACATGGTAGCGGCTTTTTCTTTCTGGACGCCGTTGGCGATCAAAATGGAATAAGCCAGATGCTTCTCGTCTTTATCGGGCCGGTTCCGTGGCATTTTTCGCCAGTCGATGGAAGTTTCTGTTGCTTCCGGTAGGGGTTGATCTTCTTTCATCGGATACCTCTTTCAACGATCATTATCGGCCTCCCCAAGCCCCATCGTACTCCTGGAATGAGCCCCTTTTCCTCGGGCGGTGTATGTTGCCCTATCCCATGCCTCCACTTGTTTCTCCTTCGGGAGGGTGGTCAACGGCCGGGTGATCCATTCGGTCGCCGGGATGGCGCCGGTCGGCGCCAACGCCAGCGCAACCTTGGCCGCTCCGATCATCCGTTTTGGGTGAGCCCTATTCCACCCCCACCGAAAGAGGAATCCAAAAAAATAATCGACGCCCAATGACAGGTTTTATTTGATGCCCATCGAGATCGGCGCGGGGCTGGCCCCCCCGGTCGAAATCCTGGCCCGTGCGGATGGAACCCCCGGCACCGGCCCGGATCCGGCCAGCAAATATGAGGTAGATGCGATCAACTCGACCTTGAACGTGGTGAGGCATGGGGTTCCTTTCCGGGTGCGCCTGGGGTGCGGAAGGTGCGACAAGTCTGCCAAAGTCTGCCGCACCCTGCAATCCGCAAACACCCTAAATCGTTGAAGTCTATGAACATCTCAAGGAACGTGGTATAAACCAATCGATGGAACGTTCGCGCCCGCACGGCCAGCGTGGGATCCTCGCCGGTTCGGGGGCGGAGAGGGCTCTCTCCGCTCTCCTTCTCGCCCTCTGCCTGCTCTTCTC
>Ga0315273_10005329_pt1 | contig 15895 bp, 9 predicted proteins | sample YL17G02_0_MG_FD_205753 | JGI IMG/M metagenome (GOLD analysis project Ga0315273, IMG submission 205753) | Sediment microbial communities from Yellowstone Lake, YNP, Wyoming, USA - YL17G02_0 | ecosystem: Environmental > Aquatic > Freshwater > Lake > Sediment | place: USA: Wyoming | collected...
GAATCGGCCGATCTTTCTGAACTCATCCTCCAGCGTGCTCCCGTCATCAAGGGTATCGCGGCGGAAGTCCTCGCGCTTGGCTGTGTCGTACTCTCCGGCTGCCATGTTCACGTCCTCAGCGCCAACCTTGTCGCCACGATGGCCTCCGCCACGCTCTCTCGCCACGCCAACAGAGCGTCTGAAGATCGACAAGAAGTCCCTGGCAACGCCGCCGCAAGCCAGGACAAGCCGGTCCAACGCGCCATCAGTGAGGAAGCCATCCAACCGACCCACCTTCGCAGTTGCAGCGAAATTAGTCAGTATCTTCGTCAAGAAGGCTTTTGCCATGGAGTACTTCTCAAGTGTGAGGTCAAGATCGATCTCATCTGCGTCGTCCGCGATCTTCATCCCCACCGGAGGATCGCCATGGACATACCACCTGGTGCGGTGGCGTATGGTGCCTATCTTCAGCCAAAGACCGTGGTCCTTCCCAAGGCGGTGAAAATAGTCGATTACCTTCGCTTGGTCTGCCCTACGAATATGGTAGAGGTCATCCAGAAAGAGGTAGGCGTCACCGTCCGACAATTGCCTCAGATCGTCGAATAGGCGTTGAAAGTCGATGATGTGTCTGTGCAGAAAATCAAGCTTGGAGCGTTTGAATGTCTCTTCCACTCCGCGCTTCTGCGCGCTCGTGCTTGCAGCGCTCGCGGACCCTTCTACCGAGGCAACCTGGCACTGTGCGGCAACTTTCATACCACCCGAATCGGAGGCGCTTGTTTCCGCTCCAGCAGAGACGCGCATTTCGGCGTCGTCCGTGGCGTGCAGCTCTCTCTCCAGTGAGTCAATGTGCTTACCAATCTGAATGGATAAGGACGCAGCCTGTCCGCGGTTGAAGGCCGGTCGCTTTGGCGCAGTGCCAAACAGTTTCCCCCAGAATGACGTGCGAGTGGACGGATGGACTGCGGCAGAGTCCATCCACTTCTTGAACTCAGCAAGCGTGGAGATGAGGACGCTGATAAGGACATCGGGGTAACTGTGTCCTTTGAATGCCTCCAAATTCACATAAGCAATGGGGCGTCTGTCCACAGTGAGGTCTGCGGCGGCCTTCCTCAGTAGGCTGGACTTCCCGGATCCCCGGCGTCCGAACACGATATGATGGCGCTTGTTGGTCGTGCGTGCCAGCGTTCCAGGTGCTGGCTCAACGAAGTGCTTGACACCCTCTTCTGTGGAACGTGCGGCCTCCTCAACGAGGGTGAGAAGAGAACCCATTTCCGCCGACTCAAGGATGTTACTCATTTCGTCATTTCCCTTATCTCGTGATGTTAAACCAACGAGCGAGGCAACGTGCCTGGAGGCAACGTGGGCAACGTGCATGGCACGATGTGAAAGCTCATCCTCTTCTGACGCAGTGACTTACGTCGCGTCATGTTACTCCGGCGGCGCGCGGTGGATGCGGGGCGACGAGGCCCGAGGCATTGTGCCCGACAGCGGGCCTGCGTCAGCGAAGAGCCAAGGCTGGCGAGAGTCAAGCTTGGATCTCCTGCAAGTCGCGGCTCGTGAGATGCCCGATCCGCCGTACGGCGGACGGGCCGACGACGAGAAGAGAGAGGATCACGTCCACAGATTCTCACAGATTCACACAGATGGAAGAGCGAAGCGGGGAGGGGCAGATTGGGGTGAAGAGAGACGCGGGTTCGGTGCCTGACACCCCTAAGTCATGGCTGGCTCTAGCGTTAAATGCAATTCGAGGCCAAAATGGGGCAAATGTCGGCCCTAGCGAATCCCGTCCCTGTCCCCGCACGGGGGCACACAGCATATGCGGACACATAGCCTGTGTGTCCTGCGCCCCCTGAGGGGCGCGCGAGATGGTCGAGATGGTCGAGATGGCAGATATTGGGACGCGATGGCGGCAGTCCCCCTAGATGTTGGGGGATCAGCCGCACGCCCATCTTCACCACCCCCTCAGGGGGCGCGAGGTGGGCGAGATGGGAGCACTGCCCTCTTCGCTACGGCCGGGCGTCGCTCATCCGGCGAGTCGACAAGCGCGAGCATTGGCCTCCGCGGCGGACGAGTGCCTGCGGGCAGTGGTGCAGGCGTCCCGTCCGCCGTACGGCGGACAGGCAAGATGCCTGCCCCACGGAGGAACTGGACCCAGGAGATGGCTGCCATCCGCGCGGCGAACTCGTTGGGGGAACCGCTGGGGGCGAAGTCCTCGCGGATCTTGGTGGTTGACAACCTCCCACAGCTTCATAGAATGAACCATGGGCTACAGCTTCTGCACGCAGCAGATGATGGTCCTCGTCGCCCTCTGGCAGGCGGCGGGGATCGAAAGCAGGACTTGGGGCATGCCCGGCCACGGCGCCGCCCAGGCATTCTATGGCGGCAAGCACCCCTGGAGAACACGATGAGCGCGGAACTGACAGACGGCTATGTCACGGAGCTTCGGCTGCGAGGCCACGCGGCGCTCCCGGCGCCCCGCAGGGTGGAGCTGAGCGAGGGGAGCGTCCTCGTCTCGGCACGGGACTGGGGGCTCAGGCTGGCGGGGGTCGATCAGGAGGACATCGCGGTGCGCACCTTCATGGCCGGGATGAAGCTGCGCCACTGGGAGGGCGAAGCTCCCGCTGAGCCGCAGACCGGCGAACGCAAGCTGAACTGGGTCGAGCTGGCCATCCGGCCGGATGCCGTCGAGACCGGCCTCCGCGATGGCCGCCACGAGCAGGCCTATCGGATCGAGGCCAGCCGCGAGCGAATCACCTTGATCGGAAACGCTCGCCCCGGCCTCTTCTATGCGGTGCAGACGTTCCTCCAGCTCCTCGGCGGCCCCGGCCTGCCCCTCGGCACGATCACCGACTGGCCGCAGTACGAGATCCGGGCCATCCACTGGGACACCAAGCACCACCAGGACCGCATGGAGACGCTGAAGCGCTACCTCGACCAGGCAGCCGAGTTCAAGATCAACGCCATCCTCTACGAGCTGGAGGACAAGTTCGCCTATCCGTCGCACCCCATCATCGGCGCCCCCGGCGCGTGGACGACCGAGCAGCTCCAGGAGCTGACGGACTACGCGCTGGAGCGGCACATCGAGATCATCCCCGACGTGCAGTCGCCCGCCCACCTGGCCTACGTGCTCAAGCACGAGGAGTTCGCCCACCTCCGCTGCGACGGGAGCAACTACCAGATCTGCATGGGCGATCCCGAGGCCCGGAAGCTCCTCTTCGACCTGTACGACGACGTCTGCGAGGCCACCCAAGGCGTGCGCTTCTTCCACGTCTCCACGGACGAGGTGTACTACGCCGGCATCTGCGAGCGATACCGAAAGCCGTACAACCCCGAGAACCGCTCGCTCACGTGGGTGGACTACGTGAACGCGGCGCACGAGCACCTGGCCAAGAGGGGCCGTGAGGTCATCGTGTGGGGCGAGTACCCGCTCCTCCCCGAGCACGCCAGGCTGCTGCCCACGACTCTCATCAACGGCGTCGCGGGCAAGATCCCGGAGCAGACCGCGATCGAGAACGAACGCGGCATCCGCCAGTTCACCTACGTGCCGACGCATGGCGGCGAGCTCATTTGGCCCAACTACTTCGCCTACACCAACCGCACCGGCCGGCGCGTCCGCGGCCGGCTGGAGGACGCGCGCGACGAGACCCTGGCCGGCTGGCAGCGGTGCGCGAATTCCATCGGGACGATCTCGGCGGCGTGGGACGACTCCGGCCTCCACAACGAGTGCTTCTGGCTCGGCTGGGCGATGATGGGCCAGGCGAGCTGGACGCCGGGGCTCGCGGTTGAGCAGGCGGTCGCCGATTTCTGCGACCTCTTCTACGGCCGCGGGGCGCACGGGATGCCCGAGGCCTGCCGCCAGCTCCAGGAAGGTGCCCGCTTCGTCGAACGCACCCTCGAGTGGCTGCCATCCAAAGTGCGCGGCCCGTCCTACGGCAACTCGGAACGGAAGCAGCCCAGGCCGCGCCGCGACTTCACGATGCTTCCCCCGGCCCTGCCGAACCCTGCCGACCTCTCGATCCAGCCGCTGTTCCGCCCGCGCTACGCCCGGGCGCTGGCCGAGGCGCCGCAACGCCTGGAGGACAACGACCGCCTCCTCCTCCAGCTCCAGTCGGCCCTCGCCCTCGTCAGCCGCAACCACTACAACCTCGAGGTCCTCCTCTCCGTCGCGCGCTGGCAGCGCCACTTCATCCAGATGGTGCTCGGCGTGGCGGAGGCGGAAGACCTCCTCGTCCTGGCGTCGAAGGCGGCGGGCGAAGGCGACGCCGTGCGTGCCCTCGGGCTCCTCGCCCAGGCTCGGGACAAGGTGCGCGCGGCCCTCGACGACCTGGAAGGCATGTACCGCCGGCTGAAAGCCGTGTGGGAGAAGAGCCGGTTCGAGAAGGGGCGCTCGGCCGACGGCCGGCGCTTCGTGCATGTCATGGACGATGTGAAGGATCACTACGCGGACCGGCGGCCCGACCTCAGCTACCTCATCTCGCACGAGGAGAACATCGGTCTGCCGGCGTGGCTGGACGGCCTTGGGAAGGTCATCGAGGCCCGCTCGGCCGCGCAGGCCGAGCCGAAACCGTAGGGGCCGGCGGTCATGGGTCAGCCTTCGGATTCCGCAACCAGTGGCCCGAGAGGTCCGAGGGCGCGAGCGCTCGTGGTCGGGCTGGTGCTGTCGGCCTGCCTCGCCATTGCCCTCCCCTACAATGAGATGCTCATCCAGGGCAGCCGGCTCGCGCTGTCGAGCTGCACGCCCGCCGCCTTCTTCGTGCTGTTCCTCTGGCTCCTGCTGGTGAACCCGGTGCTTCGGCTACTGCGGCGTTCGTGGGCGCTGACTCGCGGGGAACTGTTGGTCGTCTTCGCCATGGCGATGGTGGCCACCGCGGTGCCGACGCGCGGAGTGACGGGCATGCTCCTCGGGATGGTCGGCGGCACCCACTACTATGCCTCGCCGGAGAACCAGTGGGCGGAGCTGGTCCTGCCCCACATCCCGAAGTGGATGATCGTCCAGGACGGGCCGGGCCTGCGGCACTTCTTCGAGGGCGTGCCGAGGGGCGAGAGCCCCGAGTGGCAGGCCTGGATCGAGCCGCTCTTCGGCTGGGCGCTCTTCTTTGCCGCGCTCTGGCTGGCCGTGCTCTGCCTCATGGCCATCCTGCGGCGCCAGTGGGTCGAGCGCGAGCGGCTGGCCTTCCCTGTCCTGGCCGTGCCGCTGGCCATGGTGGAGGGGTCGGACGGCCGGTTCCTGCCTCCCTTCTTCCGCAGCCGGCTGATGTGGTTCGGCTTCGGCGTCACATTCGCCCTGGCGTCGGCCGATGCGCTGCACAACTATTTCCCGGGCTTTCCCGTGCTCATCGGCCAGCCGCCGACGCTGGTGACGCTGCGCGAGACGGTGCGGATCGGCGTGCGGCTCAATCCGCTGATGCTCGGCTTCGCCTACCTGGTGAACACGCGGCTGAGCTTCAGCCTCTGGTTCTTCTACCTGGTATTCGAGTTCACCCAAGGGGCTTTCGCCTTGCTCGGGGTGAGTTGCGCGGAGGAACTGGGCGCGTGGTCGCCCTCGGGCGCGCTGGAGCCGATCTTCGCCCACCAGAGCCTCGGCGCGATGATCGTGTTCGTCGGCGTTGGCCTCTGGACGGCGCGCCAACACCTCGGGACGGTCCTCCGGGCGGCCTGGCGCCCCGATCCGCGAGCCGAAGCCGACGAGATCGTGAGCTATCGCGGCGCGGTGTTCGGCCTGGCGGTGGGACTGGCCACGATGACGGCCTGGCTCGCGCGGGCGGGCACCCCGTTCTGGATCGCCGTGGCGGTGGTCGCGATCGCGTTCGTGATCTTCATCTCGCTCACCCGGGCGATGGTGGATGGCGGCGTGGCGATCATCGTGCCGGCGATGGTGCCGCTGGGCTTCACCCTCTCGGCGTTTGGGACGGACGCGCTCGGCCCGACGGGCCTGGCCGTCATGGCGTTTTCGCTCATCTGGGCGGGCGACCTGCTGATGTTCATGATGGCGCCCTGTGCCCACGCCGCGCGGGTGGCGAGCGAGCTGCCGAGGGGCCGGGGCCGCGTGTTCGCCGGCGTGCTCCTGGCGATGGGGTGCAGCTTCGTCGTCTCGGTGGCGGTCATGCTCGCCCTGGGCTACGAGCACGGGGCGGCGAACCTCCACTGGCAGTACTTCAAGACCTTCCCTCAGTTCCCCGCGCAGATCATCAGCACGCGGCTCCCCAACCCGACCGGCCCGAGCCTGGCGGGCTGGGGGTGGACGGGGCTGGGCGCCGGCGTGATGTCGCTCTTGTCCCTGGCGCACTACCGCCTCCCCTGGTGGCCATTTCACCCGCTCGGCTACATGGTCAGCCCGTCCTGGGTGATGGGGTCGATCTGGCTGAACTTCTTTGTAGCGTGGCTCGTGAAGTCGCTGGTGTTGAGAATCGGCGGACAGCAAACCTATCGGCGGAGTTGCTGGCTCTTCTACGGCCTCATCCTGGGGCAGATCGTCGTGGCTGGCTTCTGGCTGATCGTCGACGCCTTGACGGGCATGACCCAGAACCAGATCCCCCTCTATTAGCGGCGCCCGAGCGTTCGCCAAGCTTGATTTGGCGGGCGGCTCTGGCTACTCTGGGGACAGACCGCGGAGGAGGCCACTGAACGCAAAGAGGTGTTGGGGAATGCGCACGGCGACTTGGCTCCTTGTGTCGGCCCTGCTGGCCGGCGTCTCCACTGCCGGCGAGCTTACCCTGACGCCGAGTGACCTCTACGCCGGCTTCGAGGCGCGCAAAGTGCTCCTGGACAAGGAGGGCGCCAGGCTTGCGCTCGATGGGCGCGTCTTCCAGTTCGGCCGCGAGCGCCAGGGTGTCGTGACCACCGACCCGATCGACCTGGGGCCGGCGGAGGGCGTCGTGGGTCTGTCCGCCGTACGGCGGATGCGGAGCGTCCGGATCGAGGTTCGAGCCGAGGTGCCCGAGGGCGCAGCGATTGAAGTGGAGGCCCGCAACGGAGCGAACCCGCTCGACACGTCCGCTTGGTCGCCATGGCGAAGACTCGATGGGCTGGCGGCCACGCTGGACGGCCTTGCAGGCCGCTGCCTCCAGGTGCGGATGACTCTGAAAGCCACAGCCGCCGACAAGCTCCCAGCCCTGAGGGCGCTCGTCCTGACCCCGCAGGTCGAAGCGGGGACGGCCTGGACGGGGAGGCTGGCCGTCGTCGAGGACAAGACCCAGCGGATCGTCCGCAGCCCCATCGAGTTCCACTACGAGCGCCCCGACCAGAAGCAACTCGCGGAATTCCGCAAGGCGGCCCGCCTCGACGCCGTGGTCGCCGGCGCGAAGGACGACTTCGAGAGGCTGGTCAAGCTCATGGACTGGGTGGGCAGCGTCGACAACGTCCGCGGCACCCGCCGCGAGCGCGACGGCCGCGCCTATGCCTGGAACATCGAGAAGGTCTTCGAGATCGGCCAGGACGGCAAGCCCCACATCCACGGCCACTGCATGAGCTACTGCGAGGTGATGGTGACGGCGGCGACGGCGCTCGGCTACGTCGGCGCCCGCCACTTCGCCATCTGCGGCTTCCGCGAGGCCAGCCACGAGGTGCCCGAGGTTTGGGTCCCCTCGCTCGGCAAGTGGGTCTTCTTCGACCCTTCGCTCACCCAGTTCTACTTCGACAAGAAGAACCGGGAGCCTTTGAGCCTCATCGAGATGCACGCCGTCGTCGCCGACACGTTCCTCAAGGACGGCGAGGACATGCACTGGTGGTGCCGGCGGGACAATGCGGAGGCGCAGGCCCGCGTCCGCGTCCGCCGTACGGCGGACGGCCAGAAGCCCATCGGCTGCCGCACCGGCCCCTGGCACTACGGCAGGCCCGCGCCCAAGGACTACGACTGGGGCTGGTACCACGGCTACCTCGCCGCGGGCTTCGTCCAGATGACCCCGCGCAACGACTTCCACTCGCGTCCCGAGGCCAACCCCCGCCAGTTCGAGAACTACCCGGGCTACGCGGGCTACCCCAACTGGGTGGACGCCAAGACCCCGCCCACCCGCGGCGGGCACAACTGGTTCACCCGCCGCCGCGACTTCTATTGGACCCTCGACCAGGCGAGCTTGCGGCTCGTCGAGGGCGACGAGGGCACGCTGCTCGTCGAGCTGGGTCAGAGCATGCCGTTCTTCAAGGCATACCGCCTGAAGATCGACGGCGTCGAGGCCGCGAGCCCGAGAAGCCCCTTCGCCTGGAAGCTCAAGCCGGGGCGCAACCGCATCGAGGTCGCGCCCGAGGACGAATTCGGCAAGATTGGCCTCCCCAGTTCCGTCACTGTGGAGTACACGAAGGAGATGCGCCCATGAGCAACCTCGTACCACCTCTCCTCGGCCTTCTTCCTCTCACGCATCACGTTTCACGCATCACGTTCCTCATGCTCGCGGCGGTCTCGGCTGGGGCGGGAGAGCTGTCTCTCCCCATCACGGTCGAGGAGCCGGCCGGGATCGCCCGCTCGGGCGAGCCGGTCTCGGGCGGCATCCCGCTGCCGTGGGGGGAGTTCAAGGCGGACCAGCCCTTCGCGCTCTTCGGGGGCGCGAGGGAAGTCCCCCTCCAGGCGCTGCCGCTCGTCGTCGACGAGCGCGGCTTTCTCCGCTGGATTCTCCTGGATTTTCAGGCCGACCTCGCCGCGAAGGAGCGGAAGACCTTCACGCTGAAAGCGGCGAAGCCCTCGGCCCAGCCGGCCACACCGCTCAAGGTCGCCGAAGCCGCCGACGGCGTCACGGTCGACACCGGCAAGGTGCGCTTCACGATCGCCCGCGACAAGCCCTTCAGCCTCTTCACCTCGGCCGAAACGGGGGGCAAGGCGCTGCTGGCCGGCGGCGAGGCGAGCTACACCGACGGCCTCGACGGCAAGCGCTACGTGGCCGACAAGCCGTCGAGCGTCGCCGTCGAATATGCCGGGCCGCTGCGGACGACCGTGTGCGTCAAGGGCCGCTTCGTCGGCAACGACCAGACCAAGTTCCTCTACATCGCCCGCGTCACCGCCTGGGCGGGGCGGAGCGACGTTCACGTGAAGTACGCGCTCGCGAACTCGAACGCAGAGCACTACACCTGGCGGCGCGTCCAGGACTCCGCCATCGAGTTGAAGCTCGCGGCGGATGCCTCGGGCGCCATGCTCGGGGCCAGCCGCCCTGTCGACGCAGAGCTGCCCTGCTGGATGCAGCAGTCCATGCGCGTCGTCACGGCCGCGGCGCACGGCGAGGATGCGCTCGGCAGCGCCACCTGGCTGCACAAGACTCCCGGCGCGGCCGGCCCGGGCGGAGCCAAGGCCATGGCCGGCAACAAGGAGCTATGGACCAGCGCCGGCAAGGGCGACATCAGCGAGGGCTGGGCCGCCGCGAGATTGAAGACGGCTCAGCCGGAGCTTCGCCCTCCCCAGACGGCTCAGCCGGAGCTTCGCCCTCCCCAGACGGCTCAGCCGGAGCTTCGCCCTCCCCAGACGGCTCAGCCGGAGCTTCGCCCTCCCACCGGCGGAACCCTCTTCGTCACCGACCTCTATTTCGTCGAGGACCCGCCGCGCCGCCTCGCCGTCGGCCCCCGCTCGCTCCTGCTCGCCGGAATCGTCCAGCCGCTCGAGGGCACGACGAGCCCCTTCTGCGACAAGCCGCGCTGGCTCATGGACTGCTCGCACCTCTCCTCGCAGTACGTGCTGGACTTCGCCGCGCCCGCGGACGCGGCCGCGCTGTCCCAGAAGGCGCGGGCTGCGCGCAGCCGGCTGGCCGCGATGGCGCCGCCGGCGTGGTACTTCGAGACCGAGTCGCTCCCCGTCGGCAAGTTCGGGACTCAGGCCGATGAGCTGGCCTGCTACGACGCCTGGGGCTGGAAGTACGACCCGAAGCAGGTCCCGACCGCCCCCGCCGGCCGCATCGCGGTCATGCCCCGCTGGTCGGGCGGCGACGACAACCACTACACGAGCGAACAGGACACCCTCGACTCGCTGCTGCTCATGTACCTCCGCACGGGCCGCCGCTCGTTCTTCGACGCCGCCGACTCGTGGGCCAACTACTTCATGGACCTGGAGGCCTGGCGGACCGACGGCTGGCGCTACAAGGACGGCGGCGTCTGGTGGACGACGGGTGGGCCGCTGGGCAACCGCCCCCAGCGCGAGAAGGACCCCGTGACCGGCCTCCGCAACGGCGTGCCCGGCGCCCCCTGGTCCAAGCAGTTCAAGGCGCCCTTCACCAAGGAGGCGGTCCTCGACCTCTGGTTCCTCGCCAACGCCAAGCAGTGCCACTGCCACAACTGGGGCGAGGGGCTCGCCGAATGGTTCTGCCTGACCGGCGACCGCGACGCGCTCGAGGCGGCCATCGACACGGTCGAGCAGAACATCGACACCCAACGCCGCGCCTTCGGCAGGACGCCGGGGAAGCCGGCGAGCTTCTCCCGCGACTTCACCCGCTCCTGCTACCTCATCAACGCCACGCGGATGGTCGTCCCCTCCGATCCCTTCGTCGTCGAGGCGAGCGACTACCTGGCCAGGGTCTTCTTCGAGCGGCCGAACAGGGAGCCGCGCGGCTTCGTCAACGGCCCCCAGCCCGTGGGAAAGCTCGACCTGAAGAAGCTCGTCGGCGACCAGGGCATCGCCGAGATGCAGCGGCTGGGCGTCACCATGGACCCCAAGACGGGGGAGCTGGCCGACCCCAAGACCGGCGCGAAGTGGTTCCCGCTCGTCGAGCCGCACACCTGGATGTTCCCGCCGCTCTCCCGCGCGATGGAAGTCTACTATCGCCTCACCAAAGTATCCGAGCGGAATCGCGGCGATTTCCTCGGATACTTTGGCAGCGACGAGGCGCTCGACTGGCTCATCGCCTACGGCCAGGCGACCGCCCACGTCCTCTTCCAGCCCAGGCACGGCAATCTCTCCTACGGGCGGATGCTCGTCGACTTCCCGCTCAAGGGCGTGGCCAAGGACTGGGCGAGCTGGGTCCTGCCCGACGACGCGAAAAATGGCGAAGGCGTTCCGATCAACGGCTACCTCGCCCAGTTCTACCCCGACGTGCCCGCTCGCGCCTACGCGTTCTGCGGCGACCCCTTCCTCAAGCAGCGCGCCTACGACTTCTGGTACTACGGGAGCCACCGCGGCTACAACGCCCCCAAGATGCACAACCTCGGCGGCGTCGGGAGGTGGGTGAACTGCTACTCGACCCACGACGAGAGCGTCTGCTTCACCGGCCGCACCTTCTACGAGTGGGCGCATCCCCGCAAGGACGGCAAGCCGCCGAAAGCGGTCACGGATCTGAGGGTCACGGTCGAAGGCGACAAGGCGACGGTCGCCTTCACCGCCCCGGCCGATGAGGGCGGCGGCCGCGTGGCCCGCTACCAGCTCAAGTGCTCGGACCGGCCCATCGTCAGCTACGAGGCATTCCTCAAGGCCTGGGCCGCCAACGAAGACGCCAAGGTGTGCAACTGGTGGATGGCGGCGAACCTCGCCGGCGAGCCCGAGCCGAAGGCGCCTGGGACCGCCGAGTCGTTCACCGTGTCGGGCATCCCGCCGGGGGCGAAGCACTTCGCCCTCTGCTCCTTCGACGACTCGTCAAACCGAAGCGCCCTGAGCAACGTGGTGACGGCGAAGCTGGGGCGCGCCGAGGGAGGCGGTGCCGGCTCGGCTGCGGCCCCCTTCCTCTCGGTTTACCCTCCCGAAGGTGTTGGAACCTCCGGGAGGCAGGGGTCAAAGCGACCAGCCGGCGCGGTAGGGACGGCGGAGCAGGGCGTCCGCTTCCGCGTTGTTGACGATCTTGCCCTCCAGGGGGTCATACTCCAGTTCCCCGTCGAACTGGGTGGCCACGTTGCCCAGAAGGAGCATCTCCATGTAGGGGCCGGTGCTGGTGAAGCTCGACCAAGCGGTCCACCGGGTGTCGCCGCGGGCCACGCGCAGCCAATCGGGCTCGGGCATGCCGTGGGACTGGGTCAAGCGCTTCGGGGCGCTGATGTCCACCCCCTCGAACTGCTTCGCGGGCAGGAGGTCAATGGTGTAGTTGTGGCCGGTGGAGTGCAGCCTGCCCTTGCTGCCGAGGAGGATCGCGCCGGCGAATTCGGACCACGGCTTTTTCCTCTCCTCCCCCTTTTCCTGCTCTTTCTCTTTCGGGTCGGGCCAGTCGGCTGGATTGCCGACCAGTTCCGCCAGCTTCTCCTTCCATCCCGGTGCCGCGCCGCCGTTGATCCAGTGGATCGTGACGGGGGGCAACGGGCCGCGCGCGGGGATCGAGTAGTGCACCTTCTCCCATTGCGGGAATGAGAGGCGGTTGATGCCGGAGACCTCCGCCCGCGCTCGGATGCGCGGCCTGGACGCCGGCTCGGCATGCCACAGGGACACGATCTTGAGCGCCATGAAGGTCAGATAGCTGGTGTGCGAGCCCCACATCCCGATCTGCCCCGTGCCGAATTCGCGCCACTGAGACCAGCCGAGCCAGCTCGCGTGGAATGGCCGCTCCCGGGCCGGCCCCAGCCAGAGGTCCCACTTGAGGTAAGGCGGGACCGGCTGCTCGCCCTGGGGCGGCTCCTTCTTGTCGGCGCCGCCGCCGGAGTTCCAGATGTAGACTTCCCGGATGTCGCCCAGGACGCCATCTTCGATCAGCTCGACGCCGCGCCGGAACTGCCCGCCGGAGGAGCCTTGGTTGCCCATCTGGGTGGCGACCTTCTGCTTCTCCGCCGTCTCGCGCATCCTGCGCGCTTCGTAGACGCAGCCGGTCATCGGTTTCTCGACGAAGGCGTGCTTGCCGGCCTTCATCGCGGTCACACAGGCGACGGCGTGGGTATGGTCCGGCGTGGCGACGATGACGCCGTCGATCTGCTTCTGCATCTTGTCGAGCATCTCGCGGAAATCGTGGAACGTGGGGACGTCGGGGTGTTCCCTGCAGGCCGCCTGCGCCTTGCTGTCGTTCACGTCGCAGAAGGCCACGACGTTCGCCTGCCTGGGCATCACGTCCGCGTACCACTTGCCGCGGCCGCCGACGCCGATGAGGGCGATGTTGAGCTTCGCGTTGGCGGCGTAGGTGCGCGCAGAGCGGCTGTTGGCGAGGATCAGCACGCCTGTGCCGAGCGCGGCCTCGCGGACGAAGTCGCGGCGGGAGATCCGGCTTTTCATCTTCGTGTCCTCCTTACAACGACCAGCCCTGGCGGTATTCGGGGTGCGCCAGCGCGTCGGCCTCCGCGTTGTTGACGATCTTGCCTTCGAGCGGGTCGTACTCCAGTTCCTCCTTGAACTGGGTCGCCACGTTGCCCAGCATGAGCAGTTCGATGAAGGGGCCGGTGTTGCTGAAGTTCGACAGCGTCGGCGTGCCCCCGCGCGCGGCCTGGAACCAATCCCTCTCATGGCCCTGCGATGCGGGAAGCCTCTGAGGCGCCTTGGGCTCTCCAGCGAAGCCGCCCTCGGGATAGAGGAAGATGCCGCCGTTGTGCTCGTTCGCCCGCAGCATGCCCTTGGACCCCACGATGAGGGCGCCGCCGTGTTCCTTCCACTTCTTCTCGCCCGCGTCGCCCCAGTCGAGCTGGCGGCCGATGTAGCCCTCGACCTTCTTCCGCATCTCCTGATTGCCGCCGAACCAGTCGAGGGTGATGGGGGGCAGGTTCTCGCGGGCCGGAATCCTGAAATGCACGACCTCCCACCGCGGGAACGAGAGCCTGTTGATCTCCGACACCTCGGCCTGGGCACGAATTCGCGGCCTGGTCTTCGGGTCGGCGTGCCAGCACGACAGGGCCTTGATGGCGGTGAAAGCCAGGTAGGCGCTGTGCGAGGCCCACCAGCCCAGCATGGCCGTGCCGAAGTCGCGCCAGTGGTTGATGTAGAGCCATTCCGCGTGGAACTCGCGGAACGCGGCGGGGCCGAGCCACAAGTCCCACTTCAGGTATGGGGGAACCGGTTGCGTCCCCGTGGGCCGCGTCGTCCTGTTGGAGCCGCCGCCCGCGTTCCAAACATAGATCTCCTTGATCTCCCCCAGCGCGCCGTCCTGGATGAGCTCGACGCCGCGCCGGAACTGCCCGCTCGACGAGCCCTGGTTGCCCATCTGGGTGGCGACCTTCTGCTGCTCCGCCGTCTGGCGCATCACGCGCGCTTCATAGATCGCTCGCGCCAGCGGCTTCTCCGTGAAGACGTGCTTGCCGGCCTTCATGGCGGCGACGGAGGCCACGGCGTGAGTGTGCTCGGGCGTGGCGACGACCACCGCGTCGATCTGCTTGCCCATCTTGTCGAGCATTTCGCGGAAGTCATAGAACTTCGGCAGGTCCGGGAAGAGCTTGTAGGCGTAGGCCGCCTTGCTCTCATTGACGTCGCAGATCGCCACGACCGTCTCGAGCTTGGGGATCTGCTCGACGAACCATCGGCCGCGGCCGCCGACGCCGATGAGGGCGACGTTGAGCTTCGCGTTGGCGGCGTAGGTGTGCGCGGAGCGGCTGCTGGAGAGGATCACCAAACCCGCGCCGCCCAGGGCCGCATCGCGCAGGAACGCGCGTCGAGTCTGCTGTGGCATGGCACATACCCTCCTTCAGGGGTCATGGCCCCAACGGCGTGGAGTTCAAGCGACTCCCTGGGCGGGGACCGCCCAGGGCACGGTCGGGCAAGCCGACCGTGGCACATGTGAATGCCCAATCTCACGCCATTCGGTCAGGGCGCCCCAGGTTTCCTCCCGTACACCTCGACCTCGGTGCAGTGGTTCAGGTCGCTCTCCGTGTTGCCGTTGCCGTAGAGCCGGACGTAGCGCGCTTCCGCGCCGTGGGCGTCGATCAACAGCCCCTCGTGGCTGTCGATGTACTCCTTGTCGCGGCCGATGCCGAGGCGCGACGAGTTGTCGTGGTCGTTGTTGTAGACGGTGCGAACGTTGCGGGAGAACGCCGGATCGTCGCAGAGTTGGACGACGACGTCGCGGTAGACGCGAGCCTGGGCGTGATAGTGCCAGACCACGATGGCGAAGATCGGATACCGATCCTTCAGGTCAACCTGGAAAAACTGCTTGCCGGGGCCGATCTCGACGTAGCTCCCCTCGATGCCGTCCTTGTCGCCGTCGGTGACCTGGCTCAGTTCGCCCAGCGTGGGCGAGGTGTCGCTGGCCGTGACGGGTTTCTTGAGCGCCACATTGGTGAGGCCCGCGGGGATGTAGAAATCGGGGCGCTTGCCGGAGCGGGGCTTCTCGAGGTTGGGGGTCTTGAGGTTGACGGGGGTGCCGATGAAGCAGGGCTTGGGGAGCTGGAGGGCCAGCGCCACTTTGCCAGGCGACTGCTCCCCGGCCAGGCTCGCGCCGCCAGGCGAGCAGGTCCAAACCCCAAGGCCCACCGCAGCCCATCCACCCCACACGGCGATGCTTCGTCCCGTCTTCATGTTGAACGTCTCCTCGCCCAGGACCGCGACCGGCCCCAAGCTTACCCTTCTCGCACGGCGGACGCAAGTGCCGCACCGAGTTTCCACTTGGGGAAGGTCGCCGTGAGCATCCCCCCCGTCGACACCGCCCTCGTGCTCTTCGCCAAGCCGCGAGAGAGGCATCCGTCGCCGTTCCGCCCGTGGCGGGGACGCGGGGTGCCTCGTCGGGAACTATATCACGCTGTGCAGACCGTACAACACCGGGTACAACACCCAGCATTCTCAGGCTGCCCGGAGCGGCAATACGGGTCACCAAGAGGGACTTGACGGAGACCGTGCCGAGGTCGTATCATCTAGGGCACTCAGCAACGCTCAGCACGGCGTTGCACGACTCGTCGGAAGGGACGGGGTCTGGTGGCTCCACTGGTCTTCAAAGCCGATTTTGGAAACGTCTAAAGACGTAGGTTGCAAGGGCTTAGAGCAAGCCCAAGCTGGCAGTACAGCGCCCGCGACATCACTTCACCCGGACAGCCCTCCGGGCGACCCTCCGGCGATGCCCGCGGACCTTGCGCGCCTCATCCGGGCGTGGGGATTTCTCCCCGACAATTTGCGGTCCCACAT
>Ga0315273_10005330_pt1 | contig 15894 bp, 15 predicted proteins | sample YL17G02_0_MG_FD_205753 | JGI IMG/M metagenome (GOLD analysis project Ga0315273, IMG submission 205753) | Sediment microbial communities from Yellowstone Lake, YNP, Wyoming, USA - YL17G02_0 | ecosystem: Environmental > Aquatic > Freshwater > Lake > Sediment | place: USA: Wyoming | collected...
GCTGTTGCTTCAGACGGTTTGTGCCGTTTTTGACAATGTTTGTGCTTCCGCACACTCGACAACTGTAGGTAACCATTTTCTGGATCATGCCAACTATCTTACCATCACTTACTTTTCATCCACTACCAAAAATTGAAGTGTGAATGCGCTAAGGTGCTGGTAATCCGTAAGCGCCGATGGTTACCCCTCCTACACCGGCGTCAATGGCAGGCGATCCGGCTTGGAGGTGATAATCTCCCGCGCTCGGATTGATGAACAACGGATTTATATTCCATAAATCACTTTCAATGGGGGAGCATCTTAGGTATCCCTCACCAGGGGTTATATAAAACAGATTGCCATTTGAAGTACCACCGTGTATATTACAAGATGTTCCAACAATGTTATAAAAAATATTGTTCTGTATCAGGGCGTTGGCCACGTTTTGCAGAAACAAGCCGTACTCATCAAGTCCGTTTGTCTGTGGGATTTTCCCTACAAATGTATTATTTGTGATGGTCAGATTACTTGTATATGTCGCAAATAGACCGCGATAGGCAATGATTAGATTATTGCGGATAATAAGATTGCTCGCCCCTCCAGAGGCTAAATCCCCACCGCCTATCATAAACCCATTACCTTTTTCAAGTGCAGTTTGAGCATCCTGATTTATACAGGTATTACCCTCCATAAGAATATTAGTTGCCACCTCATGATATGTCGTATCACTGAATGTCTGAAAACAGTCAATATGTGGATTTATGTTTTCAGGAATACCATAGTAAATGTCATGGATGTAGTTATTGCGAATTATATGCCCAGAGCCAAAAAAGCTTATGCCATCCGCATCGACCCAGTCAGGAGGATTTGTCCAGGTAGGATGATATTGAATCGTTCCCCAGATCTCATTTCCTTCCACGAGATGATTTGTTCCATGAATTTCTATACCATATTGTGAGTTCCGTTCAAACTTATTATTCTTCACAATACACCCACTGGTGGAGGGGGTGAAGCGTATCCCTCCCCGAGTGGCATAATAGATATGGTTATTTTCTATGACACAGTTTGAGCCGGAGATATAGAATCCGTGTCCATCATTTCCAATTCCTGGTGTATCCGTAATATAAAAGCCATTCACAGTGACATTATTGGCTGAGATAGTGAATCCCTGCATGGTCACATGACCATTGGCCTGGAAAACAATACCCGCCCGCGTAACGTTTACTCTCTCAGCGTAATTACCAGCAATAACCATGACAGTATCTCCTGCAAAAGCAGTATTAGCCGCTTTTTGAATTGTCTTCCAAGGCTGAGCTTGGGAACCGGGGTTTACATCAGAACCAAGATCGCTGTCGACAAAGTAGATAGATTCAGGAGTTGATGTAGGTTTAGGAGTTGATCTAGGTGGTGAAGAAATGCATGAGCTTAGTAGAGCGAATATTGTTAATCCGATCCATAAACTCAATGAATGCGTTCTTAATACAACGGTTTTATAATTACTGTTTTGAATTTTATTTTTTCTCATAATAAATTTTTAGACATACAAAGGTGCTGACTTGAGATCGGATTGTTCTGTTCGGCCAGAATTTTCTCAGAAGGCTTCATCACATCTTCATTATTATTTTCTTGAAGCCTGTTGGAGCAAGCCAGATCTTTCAAGTACCGCCAAAAACACTCAAGTTGACATCCACCCCAACGACCTGGATTCCATGGGTTGCAAAGGTGCTAGCAGTAGGCAAACCGATATATCCTAAGCCGAGAACACAAATTTTTCGAAAGATCATATCATTCTCCTAGCAGGCTGTCGGAGAGCCCTGAAAAGTAACCTTTTGGCTTTGCCAGATTGCCAAATCTGGCAATTTCCAGCGAGTTTTTGCCTTGTTTTAGCCTGGATTTGTCAATCCAGGCCAGCAATTTGGGCAGTTTCCTTGCTCTCCGACAAGCTGCTAGTTCCAAGTAACAAACAGAATAGCGGCAAGGTCTTGAATTTATGATTCCAGGATTTTATTGACAATTTCAGTCACGAGGTTTTGACCGGTTTGTTGAAAATTGGATTCAAAATTATTTTTCTTAGATATCTTAATCTTTTGAATTTCAGAACTGTCTTTAATCCAAATCAATTTTCCCGAATCGATAAGATGTTGGTCAATACTGCCTAACATACCCATGAACAGGCTGTATACAGAGCTTCCTAATATTACCGCCTCTCTGTTCATAGTGCCCCCCGCTCCAACTATTAGATCTGAATAATAAATCAGATTGGGTCCATCAAGTATACGGGAGGGAAAAAGCACATTCGATAACCCTAATGCCTCATATTTTTGGCGTTGTTTGGCATTACGGGGCAGCACAATGACAACTGTGTTGTTATGACGCGCTATGTAGTTTAGTGCTTCCTCGAAGAGCGGATTTTCGAATTGGTGATATGCAGAGACATCACTCGCAGGACGCATTGTCACAAGGATCTTGTCTGGTGGGATACCTGCATTTTCTAAAAACCCTTGATCGGGGACAAACTCACTCAGGTAAATATTTTCCTTTAGACCATTATAAGATTCGATCTGATCTTCCGAAGCGCCATAATGATATAAATTCTGTTTGGAAAACACATTCGGAACAAGAATTTTCCTGGCCACCCGACAAATAATATGCATACCAGGATTTCCTTCGTAATCATTAAATGCTATAAGAGGAATATGCATCCATTTTACAGCCAATGCTTGGCTAAACGAACTGCCGCTTATTGCGAGATCTATATGTTGTCGTCTGAGAAACCAGATCAATCTTAATGCCCGAATTACTATTGCAACTACCTTTCCGATTAATGTACCCCCTCCATGAGCGCCTATTACGGTATGTGAAAAACCATAGTAATCCGCAAGGGAGACTGTCTCAGAATGTTGGCGAGTAGTAATCACGAGCTCATAACCTCTCCGATGCAATTCCGCGATAATAGGGCTCATGAATAAAACTTGTGGCGAATTCGCGATATCAACCCAGATTTTCATCGTGCTCTTTTCCTTAATAGCAGATTTTATAGGCTGTAGCATTGGAAGACAAATTCTTCCCTATGCTCGTTGTCGATCGGCAAAGGCATAAAGTAACCAACCAAGTTCATACGGCCGCATCTCGCGATTTAATTTTAGTCCATATGGCGAATCCAGTTTTTGAATGGGCTCTTTAAAGCCAATCTCGGCTAAAAACATCGAGAGGTATCGTGTTGTTGATGCAGGGAATGCCCGCTCTATATCACGCCAAACCAAATTATTTTCAAGATCAACCATCGCTAAACCCAACTCATTAGAGCCAAAGAGCCAATTTAACCCATTATAAATAGGCATCTGAAAATCTTTTCCACTCACCATTGTTAATTTTTTAAGGCCCATAGGCCCCATACCATCCTGATGCACGGCAAAAACAGGATAGCGGGATACAACACTACCATTGCGTGAATGATAATGCCAGCACCATTGCCCCTGGCTTCCTTGTAACGAGCATAAACGGTCTGCACATTGTATTGCCTGTTGCAATGCTCGTTTATCGTTAAATATTTCATAATATGAGGATAGTGCAAAAATCGCATATATCTGATCTGCAAAATTTCCGATCTGCGATCGTAAATCGAAAGGTCCGATTTTTTTCTGCGTATGGCAATACAATCCCGTCTGAGCGTTAAAATTATTGGACACCGCTCTATAATAAAGCACGGCAAGTTCTTTGATTCCTTTGTCGAAGGACAGCATTTGATAGGTAGCACAGAAACCAGTTAATAACCATGCTAATTCTGTAGTCGGTATACGCGTTAAATTATCTAATGAGGACCGCCTCCCAATTTCATTTGTTATATCCTGCGCGTATGGTCCTTTACATTCTGCATTCACCCATTGAATTAAACCCAGGTGTCCAAATTCTTTAGCGCGTTTCCAATTGCCAACCAATGAATACAATACTTTTCTTTGGTCTACGAAGGTTGCTCCTTGCCAACCATTGATGCGAGCTTTATTAATACCGAGTAACGTAATAGCTGTATAGCATATTGACCAACTTAGCGGCATAGGGATTCTTTTTCCATCCTTTATATAGTGGGCAAACAATCCTTGGTCATCATCAAAGAGATTTGCCAAACCCTTGAAAGAAAGCTCGATCAAGGGAGAGATTTGTGCTTTAATTTCATTAGATGTCTCCATCATTTACACTCCATAATTAAACATCGGGGGTATCTCCATTTATAATCCTTAAAGTTCTGAAAATTGATGTTCCCAATTTTCCTTAAGTTGTTTATGCAACATCGATCATTCTGTTATCTCCAAAGTACTTTAAGCCTTATGTTTTAACCAAGAAGATAAACTCCAACTCAATGGGCCTTGTTGGCGCTGTAATTTCAAATACAGAAACGCTGTATGGTTTTGGATTGGTTTTCTATGCTTCAATAACAAAGGTATTATTCTTATAACTTCAGATAAAATTCGTAATACTTCTAATAAATATCCTCTCTTAGCCCCCCTGATCATCACTGCAGCAATTTTTAATGGCCCAATTAAAATTAACATCCAAAAAGGATACCGGACAATGTATATGTAGAGACTGTTTCTAAAAAAGAGAAAATCTCTATCCTTCCCTGCTACCCGCTGTTGTGAAGATGCGCGATGATAAACAACAGATTCGGGATAATAAAGTACCTTGTAACCGGCATCCCAGACACGCAAACTGAGTTCCTGTCCCTCGCAACCAAAGAAGAGCAGTTCCCAGAAAAGGCCGACCCGGTCAAACACCTGCTTACGAATCGCGGCTCCTCCTTCGGAAAAACTCCAACTAAGAAATTCCACATTCTGGTTGGCTTTTTGTTCCTCCGAATAGGCCCAACCTGGGCCGCCGTCAAGTTGCTTAGTATAAGCATTGACAATCTTACTGTTGATAACGCCAATATCTGAATCAGCCTGAAACCTGCGCACCAGATTGGTTAGCGCATTGTGGTCCAGGCTAGCATCACTATCCAAAAAAAAGATGATCTCACCGCGCGCGATCCCAATCCCTGCGTTACGCCCAGCTGAAATGCCTATATTTCGATCAAGAGTCACAATCCTGACCTCAGGCCGAAATAAACGCAAAGCATCTATTGTTCCATCGTCTGAGCCATTATCAACAACTATAATCTCAAAATTCTGATATGTCTGTTCATAGACAGATTGCACAGTTTCCAGAACATCTTTTTTGCGGTTCCAAGTGACAACGAGCACGCTTACCAAGGGAATTTCCATAAATTATTTACCTAATGAAATTGTCTTCATATTTTCCGATATCATTCTTATAGCTTGTAATACTCATGCTGAAACTTCCTCACTAACAAGACGCTTATCTAAGATACGATAGATTTCCAATACTCTCTGATCCCAGGTGTTATTTCGAGCTACATCAACCCTTGATTCTATCGATTGCTGAGATTTGTCAAGCAGTGCTTCTTTGATGTGTATGATAAATTCATTATGTGTTTCAGCAATACGAACAACACTTGAAAATGGTCGCAACTCTGGTAATGCTGTAGCCACCGAGGCCCTTCCTGCTGACAGATACTCATGTAGTTTAAGTGGATAAGCATAACGCATATGACCTGTTAAAAGCCATGGCATAAGAGCCACATCGAAAACTTGCAGATATGAAGGAAGCTCTGTCATTTTCTTTTGGCCAAGGAAAAATACATTCGCGTTAGAATGTAACTGTTGTTTATCAATCCCATCAGGCAATTGATCAGGACCAATCAAGACAAGGGAGCATTCAGGAAAGGTTTCGGCCACCAACCGCAATAACGGAATATCAATGTGATAGCCCATCCAGCCAGCAAAGCCAATGATTGGGCGTGGTAAGGAAATAATATCTGAAGGAATGGGGAGGTCACCTGTTAATGCCCTGTTAAACAAATCAAAATCCACCGCATTAGGGAGAAAATAAGTGTTTGGGTTTACTTTTTTTAAGCGTTCGGTTTGAACGCCAGATGATGCGAATACAACATCCATACAACTTGTCATCCGATCGTCAATTTCCCGAACAAAATCCTTAATTCGCACATTTGGCGCAAACTCAGCAATTTCATCATAATGATGATAGCAGGACAATTTTTCTCCGAATTTGCCGGCCAAATTATGACTGAACGGATCATAAAACCATAAAATTGGATTTTGAACCTCCAACCGCTTTATCACACGCCAAATATGTCGGGTCAAAATCTGGTCATTGATTCTCGTTACTAGGGAATTTGACACACGTAATAAAGCGCGTGGTAAGCGCTTTAGACCATGAGGCAGATTTGATGGTGCGGGAATAACAATAATATTTTTTTGTACCTCCTCGATCCGCAAATAGAAATGATTTGAAAAATTACGCTTGAATTCAGAGAGAAACGGCCTATCCGGGTTGCGCCCTGGTTCAAAAAATATCACACGATTTCGAACTGCCATGCGCGACATAATCTGTTGTGTGCTCCGCCATAGGGAGTCCCATTTTCGTGTGGATATGCAAAGTATTGTCTCGCCTTCCATAAATTACCTCGTATCTAATAATGAGATAACTAGCCTTCACTTCGATGTAAATAAAGCAACTAACATAAGTTTAAAGTTGAAATTAACCTTCTTGCTTATCCACGGCGGATTTGGAATATACATTAAGTGTCATTTGAGCAATTTTCTTCCAATTAAAATTTCCAGCATTGACTCGATTATACCGGCCCATAGCTTCTAAATCACTTGGTAAAGCATTTCGCATTGCTCTTGATAATCCATCAACATCATCAGGGTCGTAAAGAAAGCTACCCTGGGTGTCAAGAGTTTCTGAAATACAGCCGATGCGAGGAACAACAATTGCCTTTCCGAAAGACATGGCAAGCAAAACGCTTCCGGATGTAAGAATATCCGTGTAGGGAAATACTGCGACATCAGCAGCATTCATGTAAAATTGTATTTCACTTTCTGAAATATACTGCAAGTGCATCTTAATACGGTCGTCAATTTGACAACGATTAATGAGTTCTTTTTTAGTCATGTCATTTAACGGGTTGCCCACAATAAGCAGCCTGGCTTTTGAGTTTTCAATCTTACAAAAGACGTCTATTAATTCAAAGATACCCTTATAAGGACGAATGCTACCAAAGAAAAGAAAAAGTATCGCATCTTCCTCGTACTCCAGTTTGATTCTTGCATCATGTCTGGTTATGCTGTTTTCATAGCAGTTTATATAATGTCCATGAGGAATGACATGTACCTTGTCGGCAAAACGATCAGCCAAATGATATAACTGGATCACGGCTTTTCGAGCAGCTGAACAGTGTACGATTATCTGATTGTAAAAATGGATCAGAATACGGTTAACAAAACTTTCGTAACTCGAGTTTATCTTTTCATGATTCGATAAGTTGTGTACAGTCCAAACAACCTTAACGCCGAGAGCTTTGACAACAAGCAACTCAATGAAAAAGCGAAGGGTTTTCAGTATAGTTTTTGGCCAGTTCCCGGCAACAATAAATCCGTCTGTCCAGTGCAAATGTAAAATATCTGGTTTTCCGAAAACCCATACGGCACGTAAGAGCGGCAAAACATTAAAATTACACAGAGTCACATGGACACCGTATTCTCCCAATGCGGTTACCAACTCGCGTTGGTAGGGATTAGATCGGCTATAGTCAGGCAGCATGAGAATTTTCATTGGTCCTTTTGATTTCGATAATATTTAATATTTCACTTGAGGCGATGTTGTCTGATTGTATAACAATCATCCCCTGTTTTTCTACTATGTTGCCATCGCGGGGATCGTAGTCTGGATATAACATAAGAATTCTAGAATCCTCCGGCAAGCTTCTCATGATTTGGAAACCCACATCGCCAGCTTCTTGAGTGGAAGCCACAAACTTGCTCCTGACCCTTCAAGTAGAAGAGCAACATCATCTTTGGTAATTATTGACAGAAAAACACTAGCCAATAGAAAAGCAGCAAGGAAAGCAAGCTTCACCAGCAGAAGTTCTGGTTTGATTATGAGAACAAGCACACTCCACAAGAAAAAAAGAAATAATGGTTTCAAATAAGGCAAGTCCTTCAGTTCGATTCTTTTTCGCAGGAAATGTCGATTTAGAGGAAAAGCAACCAACGTTCCAATTGTATTAGCAACGGCTGCGCCCGAGAGAGCGTACAAGGGAACCAAGAGAACACATCCCAGCCAGCTGGCAATTGTATTGAAGGTGTTGATAATAACAGGTTTATCAGAATCCCCCACAGCCACAAGACTATATCCCATAAGGTTGTTAATCAGCACAATACTCTGATTAATCATAAGGATAGCAAATATAAGCCCGCCGGCTGAATACTTCTCTGAAAAGAGCAATCGCATAATTTCCTGGCCGAATAAAACTGCGATTACCGCCCCAACGATGGTTACGAAAGCCACGAAACGTAATGCATCATTAAGAAGCCTGCTGGCCTGTTGCTGGCCTTTCAGAACATACCGCTTCCCAAAGACCGGATAATAAACTGAGATAAAAGGTTCATACAAATTGCGAAGGTAATCGGGGATCTTGCGAGCAACTTCATAGAGAGCGATCTCAGCAGGCCCAAGAAGTGCCGCAATCATAATGGTGTCTATTCGAGAATAAATAAAGTTCAATATGCCATTGAGTTGCAATGGCAGGCCAAACTTCATCAATTCCTTGAACGAGGTGACGTCAAAGGAAATCCTTTTCTTAATAGGGATAGCGGTAAACGCGAAAACACACGCCAGAAATGATGAAAAAAAGCGCGCAACAATGAGCCAAGTAATGTCGCCATTTAATACGTAAACCAGCACAACCAACAATCCAAAATTTATTAAACTGGCAATCGAATCGGCAATCCCAATTCTAGAAAACAGGAGACATCCCTGTAAAATCGACTTTAACAAACCACGCAGGCTTTCCATTGCAAATAATGGAAGAACAAAGACGACAAAGCCTGGCATTAGTGATGTCCCAAACAGCATCCGAAGCAATGGAATACCATACCAAGCCAACAGACTTAGTAACAAAACCATACCCATCCTCACAATTACTGCAGTGCTCAGAAAACGCTCTTTGTTTGATTCGTCTTTGGCTCCTGCGATAAACTTGGAAACAGACAGGTCCAAACCCAAAACGCTCATTTGGCCTAAAAATGATACAAGCACCAGGATAAGGGTAAAAACGCCAAATTCTTCCGCCGAATAATGGTGCGCCATAATTACAGTGCCACCCAATCCTAACACCATGGAGAGAACACCAAAGGCACCAAGCGACATAGTGCTAGATACAATACGGGGATTTGGAAGATCAGAGGCCATGTTCAAACCAACTTCTCTAATGTCTGCACATCCAAAAGTGGATCACGACATATACGTAGAATAACCTCGCTCGTTCCCAGCATGATTCCTATGATGGGGGCCCACCAAGTAGTGGTAAAAATTGGGCTGGTAAATACTGTAAACTGTAGGCTGAGAATCGTGACTGCAAAAGAAAGTACGATTCCTTTTAGGAATGGATCAGAGATTCGCTTCCAGTTTTGAAATCCACGTTTAACGAAACGCAGAAAAAAATACATGAAGAACAAAAATCCAATCAACCCTATTTTAACCATCACCCAATAATAACCATTATGTATGTACCAAGTCAAACTCGATGCAAGCGACTTGGAAAAATCAAGACGGGGATCCCTTGGTCGATAATTCGCTCCAAGTCCCAGGCCAAAGAATGGATGCGAGACGATCTGTGGAAAAACATACTCATTCTCAATATAACGATATGTCAAACTTTCCTCTTTGGTAATATCAGGATTAAACATTGTTGACATTCTCACCATCGCACCATCGATTAACTTCCCAACCTGACTTCCCTTAACGTCTAGAAATGGCGTAAGAATAAATGCTCCGATAAGAACTGTCCAAAATACGATTTTGACGTACTTTACCTTGTCTCGGATTGAAACAAGAAGACCCACGAAGAATAGGGCCAAGATGACTGCAACCCAGTAGCCGCGAGTGAATGTTAACAAAACTGCCAGACCCGTGGCACCTGCTAGGAAAAACCTACTCAGGTAACTGGATGGCGTTCTGTCAAAAATTAATAGAACAACCTGAGAAATAAAAACAACCACCACCAGCGATTGACCTGGTGGGAGGATTCTTGTAACTCCCGACTCGATTACTCCCGCCGTTTCTAGGGTCTCCACACGCGCCGTTTTTATTATTATGATTGAGTTCCCCAATAAATATTGAACAATCATCATCAACGCAACGAAGAATGCCAGCAGAAAAATCCCGTTCAACAACCTGCGTACTTGTTTTTCATTACGAACAAGATTGGTGACGATAAAAAAAGTCAGGTATAAACTGACAATCCGTACCTCTCCCAGACTCTGATTAAATGTTACCCTTGAATTAAAGATGCCAATAGCAGTAGCTAATATTGCTGTACCATAAAAAGCAAGGAGCGGCATATCAAGAGAAGTATGGATAAAATAAGAGCTTGATTTAACCATACCGCGAAGAAGGATTATGCCGATCAAGGCAAATAAAAGAATATCAGAGATTACCAAGTGACCAATACCAATTGGAATCGAAGGGAAGGTATATATATTAAAAACAGTTGATGTAAATAATAAGATGCTTAAAAGGGCGATCTCCGGCCACGACCATGCAACTATTAAGTAGATAACCCCCCCAATTCCAACAAGTACGAAGTAGGGCGGAAGCCATATGCTGGTTATTCCCAGAAGTAAACCAAGCCCACAGACTACAATCAATTGGTTTAGGATTGATGGTTGTTTCAATAATTGGCGTTGCATGGAATCCATTCCTTTTTCAAAACACAGTCCCATGTATCTGAGGAAACACGACATTCCATCAGATACATGGGGATAACAACAACCGTATCTGTTGTATTACTTCTCTAAAGTAGAACTATCAGGCAAACCATCCGCTCGTTTACGTATTATTTTTCATGAAAGTACTAATCGAGTCAGCAACATATTTGATCTCATCGTCAGCCAGCTCAGCATACATGGGTAATGAGAGTATCTGTGAGACCACCTGCTCCGTCACAGGGAAATCGCCTTGCTTGTATCTCAGGAATTCCATCGCCTTCTGCAAATGCACAGGGATCGGGTAATGGATGCCAGTAAATACGCCTTGATCTTTCAAAAAGGCCTGCAATTCGTCCCTTTTCGGGGTGCGGATAACATAGAGGTGATAAACAGGAGTGTTACCTGAATGCTCAGCTGGTGTAACAGCCAAAGTTCCTTTCAGCAGTTCATTATACAGCCGGGCATGTTCACGACGTTTCTCATTCCACGCGGCAAGGTGCGGAAGTTTTGCACGCAACACTACAGCCTGGATTTCATCCAAACGCCCATTCACACCGATTAGATCGTGATGGTAACGAACACCTGAACCGTGGTCGCGGATTTTCCGCATCTTACCAGCCAATTCAGGATCGTTCGTGCTAATAAAGCCGCCTTCACCATAGGCGCCTAAATTTTTCGAATAATAAAAACTAAAGCCCGCCGCGTCGCCCAAAGCGCCCGCCTTGCGTCCTTTATATTCAGCACCGTGCGCCTGACAGGCATCCTCAACCACCCGCAATCCATGACGGGATGCAATTTCAAGCAACGGATCCATATCCACTGTTTGACCATATAGATGTACTGGCAGGATGGCCTTTGTGCGCGGTGTGATCTTTGCTTCAACTTGCGAGATATCCATCAAGCATGTGGCAGGGTTGATATCCACGAAAACGGGTTTTGCTCCGGTAAGGATGATCGCCTCGACAGTTGCTATAAAAGTGTGTGATACAGTGATCACTTCGTCTCCAGGACCAATATCCATGGCGCGCAGAATGATCTGAAGGGCTGCAGTGCCATCACAAACACCAATCCCATGCGCTGCTCCGCAGAATTGAGCAAACTCTTTTTCCAGGGCCTGGACGTTCTCGCCAAGGAAAAGTTGCATACCATCTAATACCCGGCTGATTCCCGAGAGTATTTCATTTTTTAATGGTGCATATTGCTTGCGTAAGTCTACGAATTGTATTTTCATGTTGATTCTCCTATGCTGATTCTATGGTTCGTATAATACGGGCTGGACTCCCTGCAATTACCACTCCAGAGGGAACATCACGAGTGACTACACTACCTGCGCCGACAATAGCATTTTCTCCGACAGTTACGCCGCATAAAATGGTAGCGTTGCTGCCAATTGAAGCTCCACGCTTGATCAGGGTGGGTGTAACTGTCCAATCCTGCTCAGTTTGGAGTTGACCAGCACCAGTCGTTGCGCGAGGATATTTATCATTGATGAACATCACTCCATGCCCAATGAAGACCTCGTCTTCTATCGTCACCCCTTCACAAATGAAAGAGTGACTGGAAACCTTTACCCGGTTTCCAATCCGGGCGCCTTTTTGTATTTCGACAAAAGTTCCTATCTTAGTATCGTCACCGATCTCACATCCATAGAGATTAACGAAAGCATATATCTTTACATCCTGACCCAGCTTTACATCCGGCGCAATTCGAGAAAACTCGACGTTTACCATCGTATCACCTCTTGCATGCAACCATTGGTCATCGAGCGTAGTGCAGCTTCTATTATTTTGATCACATGTAATCCGCTACGAGCAGAACTGTTCGATTCTGTATGATTCACGATACTGTTGATGAAATCCTGACATTCTTCGCGCAAAGGTTCAACATATTTGACATTCGGAATAGTAATATCACCATGGCGATAGCTATATTGAAATTCACCAAAGCCATTGGTGTAAGCCGGTGCATCTACACCCTTATCGTAAATTTTTATCTTCCCCTCGATTTCCACATCATTGAAAACCGCCATCTTTTTGCTGCCAACAATTGTAACACGACGCACCTTGCAAGGATCCAACCAGCTTACGTGGACATAGGCCGTGAGGTTGTTCGGGAATATCAGATTAATGTAGGCAACATCGTAAACGCCTGGCGTAATACAAGGCATACCCTGGGCACTCACCGAAATTGGTTTTTCGTTAAGCAGGTAAAGTAGAATGGAAATATCGTGAGGGGCCAAATCCCAAATTACATTTGAATCTCGATTAAAAAGACCAAGGTTTAGCCTCGCAGTATCAATATAATATACATCACCCAAATCTTTATTCTCAATAAATCTCCTCAGCACATGAACAGCAGAATTGTATCGAAAGGTATGACCAACCATCAATGTTAAACCCCTGGCATCAGCCAGTTCGATCAATTCCTCAGCATCTTCGCTCTTGAGAGTCATCGGTTTTTCAACCAGTACATTCAAGTTGTGTTCCAGGCAATCTTTCGCGACCCGGTAATGAGTCGCTGGGGGAGTGGCAACAACAACAGCATCCAAACCCAGGTTGAAAAGTTCCTGGTATTCATGATTGGCAATAATTTGTGGGTATTTTAATTGAGCCTGTTTTAATCTTTCTTTGCTCAGATCTGCAATTGCAATCAGATCCGCGGAAGGAAGTTCCGAAAAATTCCTTGCCAAGTTCGGTCCCCAGTATCCATATCCAATTATGCCTATCTTTGTTTGTGCCATGGAAGCCTCCCAGTGATTAAGTTATGTTAATACGCCCCAGTTGTCGAAATGACTGCCAGGGGGGTTTTAAATATGATTTTCACGTCCAGCCATAGCGACTGGTTATCAACGTACTCAATGTCCAGCCGAACCTGCTGATCAAAATCGGTGGTACTCCGCGCCGTGACTTGTTGTAGACCGGTAATGCCAGGTTGGGCTTCCAAACGTCGGAATTGCCAGGATTTGTACATTTCTACTTCATATGGAATTGCCGGCCTGGGACCAACCAGGCTCATATCACCAATTATAACATTTAAAAGCTGTGGCAATTCGTCGAGGCTTGTTTTACGAAGAAACTTCCCCGGGCGAGTAATCCTTGAATCGTTCACTAACTTGCGGGGCTGGGTTGGCGCGCCTTGCAAAGCAGTCATTTGTGCCTCATCATTCTCAATCAACGCCTTGATATATGCCTGGTGTATTGAAGGATCAGCATCCATTTTCATCGTTCGAAACTTGTAGCAAGGAAAGGTCACTCTTTTCCAGTAGAAATGCCCGCCGTGCGATTGTCTTATCGCGCCCACTCTTTCTTGTTTAAAGTATATTGGCCCTGGTGAATAAATTAAAATTGCGATGGCAGTTAATAGCATTAGCGGGGACAACAATACCAATAAGATTAATGCAAGGGCAAAGTCTATAATGCGCTTGGCAATGTAATAGGCGCCTCTACCTTCCAACACCAGGCGTAAAGCATTTGGATCATAATTTCGGATCGAGTCAAAGCGAGTTTCATTTTGCATGGTCGGTTTCTCCTAGCCTGTCGGCTAATTTTTCTTGGTGTGGCGCTTTCTAAAAGATTGATCTGTTGTTTTTCCAACAATAAAGCAATGGCTTCTGTTATCTGAAGATTACAAGTGGTCCAAGAGAAATTACTATCTTCAATAATCATTTTGACAAAAGCGTTCCTGTTGCAACCTGCAACACATCGGCTGCTTTTCGGAGATTGCTAAGAAACATATCGTTGTCTTTAAACTCATCAAATTCTTCGAAGATGCTGTTCCAAATTTTTACCGCAGTTGGTTCGCTACATCCGCGCTTTCGCATCTCGCCAATGAACTTATCAAATGGCATGTTTATTTTTTCTGCCAATTGTTGCACTTTACTGTTCATACTTACTCCTTATGAAGAAAGTAATCACTAAATCCAAATCATTGATAGAAATAGTCCATCCTCGTGACGGACGAAATCCGGAAAAATAATCAACATTAATCAACGATTTCCTCTTTGTTGTCAATTTAGAATTCAATTTAGAAATCCATTTAAAAACTGAGGTAAAAAAAGTACAGCTTAGGCTGTACACATGCAATTGGCATCAAATGCAATAATTGGCGCGAATTTGCGACAACAATAGGCCAAAGAAACGACTATTTACACTCATTCGCCAAGTCAAGCCCGACCAATTTGCTAGCATAAAAAGAACTCTCCTAATTTGACAATGTCACATTAAATATCTGTTCTATGGATTCGGCTCGGCATCTCTACCGTATGCAGCCTTCCTGCATGAATTTAGGCCATATTACCCAAATATGGTGACGCCAACGATGTGCCATATATGGCGGTATACGGACAAAGTGACCTGCATATACCGAATGTGACATTGTCAAACTAAATAGTTTTTAGAAACATTACAAACTCTTTGCAAACAACTTACAAGTTTGTTAGCTTATTGTAGCAAATATCTTGCTTGATGTCAATAGCCTGCAACTACCAAATAAAAAACTCCCTGCGTCCAAAAACGCTGGGAGTTTTAGAAAAGCCCCTTGGCAATGACCTACTCTCCCAGGAGGTCGCCCTCCAAGTACCATCGGCGCTGACATGCTTAACTTCCGGGTTCGAGATGGGACCGGGTGTACCCATGCCGCTCAAATCACCAAGGGACATTTTCACAATGTTGAGACTGAATAGCAATTATTAATTGATTGTAGTTTATATACACAGAAAAGTACCAAGTTCTCCGCACCACGGAAGGAAGCCCTCGACCATTAGTACAACTTAGCTTAACACATTACTGCGCTTACACTTGTTGCCTATTAAGCAGGTAGTCTACCTGCGGTCTTACTCCCTTAAGGGAATACAGGGATCTAATCTTAGGGCAAGTTTCCCACTTAGATGCTTTCAGCGGTTATCTTTGCCAGACGTAGCTACCCAGCAATGCTCCTGGCGGAACAACTGGCACACCAGAGGTCTGTCCACTCCGGTCCTCTCGTACTAGGAGCAGCTCCCTTCAAATCCCTTGCGCCCACAGCGGATAGAGACCGACCTGTCTCACGACGGTCTGAACCCAGCTCGCGT
>Ga0315273_10005331_pt1 | contig 15892 bp, 13 predicted proteins | sample YL17G02_0_MG_FD_205753 | JGI IMG/M metagenome (GOLD analysis project Ga0315273, IMG submission 205753) | Sediment microbial communities from Yellowstone Lake, YNP, Wyoming, USA - YL17G02_0 | ecosystem: Environmental > Aquatic > Freshwater > Lake > Sediment | place: USA: Wyoming | collected...
CGAACAGGCGGGACTCGTCCGGCTCCCGTTCAACAAAATCTCGCTTATCCGCAATTTCAAAAAAGCGCTGGACCGCAATCGCGGGAACTACAACGAAACCATTGCGATGGACAGGTTCAAACCGCATGAAAACGATATTGTTGCTATCATGGATAAAATAAAAACCGTCTCTCTGGAAACCCCGCTCCGCAACGTTTCTTCGTCCTCCGAGGAAAGCGTAAAAACGCTGCAGGATGTGCTGGGCGAGGAACCTGACCAGGAAAGTGAAAGCGAACGCAAAGAACTGGGTGCGGCACTCGACAGCGTACTCCAGAATGTCCCGAGCCGTGAAGAGCGCGTCATACGGATGTATTTCGGGCTGAATTACTCCCGGCAATTCACGCTTGAGGAAATCGGGAAAGAGCTCAATCTCACCCGTGAACGGATCCGGCTGATACGCGACAAGGCGCTCCGCCATCTCATGGGCAATCCCCTCCTGCGGGCGCGCCTTTCGCCCTTTCTCATAGATTCAAAAAAAACCTCCTAGCCTGCCGTTCAGCTCCGGAATACCTGCCCCTGTCCAATTTATTGTATTTTGTCTGCACGCTTTTAATCGGACAGTTCTCCCTTAAACCATGGGCCCGCGGGTGCCTGTATGTTTTTCCGTTCTTTATCGGCCATACTCTCCTTTGTCCTCCTTGTTGTGTCCTGCGCGCACCAGATAACGCCGACCGGCGGCCCTGACGACCGAACCGGGCCGACCGTGCAGTCAACAGAGCCTGCCCCGGGTTCGGTCAAGGTGGGCCCCCGCAGCCGCTGTGCCATAACGTTCTCCGAGTGGATATCAAAAACAACGGCCCCGGGGAGTGTGTCAATCCTGCCGTCACTTGACGGAGGGGCAAAAATCCGTGTCTCAGGCAAACGGCTCGAAATCACCCCGAACAAGGCGTTTGCCGACTCCACGACCTACCATATCATCATCACCGGGACCCTGCAGGACCTGCACGCCAACCCGCTCGCCCTGTCATACACACTGGTATTCTCGACGGGGCCGAGCCTTGACAGCGGGAAAATCATCGGCTGCGTGATTGATCCGTCGAGGCGCCTCTTTCAGCCGACCGCGGCGCTGTTCCGCGCGCAACGCGCGAAATCTGACTCCGTGATGTTCACGGAGCCGGATTACCTGACCCAGGCCGACAGCGCCGCGTTTTTCTCCATTGAAAATGTCCGCCCCGACGCCTACCGGCTGATCGCCTTTAACGACAAGAACGGCAATCACCGGCTCGATCCCGGCGCCGAGGACGCCTACGCTCCGTTAAGCCCCGTCATAACCGTGACGCCGCTGGCCGACACACTCCGGCTTTTTCCGGCCGAAAGCGATACCGCCGCGCCGCACCTGGAGTCGGTCAAGCCTCTTTCACCAAAAACAATTATCGTTAAATTAAACCGCCCGCTCGACACCGCGCGCGGCTGTTCCGAACTTCAGTGGGCCGTCGAATGCCTCGGCGACACCTGCGCACCCCCGACGGTTGCCGGCGTCCGTTGGCTCAATGGCAGGACCCGCTGCGCACTGCTGCTCGCCGGTGCGCTCTCGGGCGCACCGTACCGCGCCATCTGCACCTACAAAAAAACAAAAGACACCTCTTTCGCCGCAGTCAGTGACACCGTGCGGTTCAACGGGCTTACTATCAATGACACCGTACCCCCGGCGCTTGTATCACGGCCGCCAGCCGGGATAGTACCGCTCGAACCGGAAATTCAGCTGTACTTTTCAGAACCGGTTGCGCTCAAGGGTCCGCTTTTCCTCGCTGATTCGCTCCACGATACCGTCCGCCTCGGTCTGGACACCGGATACGCCGACACCACTCTCCTGACCCCGAAACGCCGGTTGCATCCCGGGAGCTGCTATCGCCTTGTCCTGTTAACAACAAACGGCCTCGACATGGCCGGGAACCCGCTGAAAGCGCGCGACAGCACCGACACCGTGGCGGCATTCCGGTTTACCGTCATCGCTGCCGACAGCCTTGCGGTTTCCCTTTCAGGGTGCGCGCCGTGCCTCACCCCTGCGCCGAAAAGAAAATGGCGGTTCATTCCCCTTTCGGGCGGGAAAGAGACACTATGCCCGGACAGCGGCGGCTGTTTCAGGTTTGATTCCATCCCTTACGGTAAAGGGAACATCGGTTACTTTATTGATGAGAACGGTAACAACCGGCCCGACGCCGGATCGCTCGTGCCCTGGACCGCCCCGGAGCCGTCGTTCGTATTCCCGGACACAATCGAGGCCCGCGCGCGGTGGGAAATCGAGGGGGTCACGTTCGCCGGGCCGTGCGGGCAGTGCGCGCCGCACAAGGCGGCGGCGGTTACTCCGATAAAAAAAAATGAAGGCAATAATAAATCCCCGCAATAGCCTGCCGTTGCATCCGTATGAAATGACCTGAACCTGAAGAGGTGCGGAGCCGGGCATCAAGGTTTATCGGGGACAATTGAGCGCGCCTTACAGTACCACCGGTTTTACAATCCTTTCGCTCTCGAATTCACGCTTGGCAAGCACGGTAAAAACAACGCCGAGCAGCGCCAGCACCGCCGCCGCAATTGCAAGCGGCAGCGGACGGACGAAGGACACCGCCGAATATCCCGTCATAACGAAACCGGCGAGGAGCAGGTTGATGAAATGGAGCAGGCGCGGATTGGGCAGCACCACTGAAAAGTAGGCGCTTCCCGCCGCGTTCAGGAATGTCGCGCCCGCGTACAGCGCGCAATAGCGCCAGGTAAAAATTCCGGCCGGCGTTCCTTCAGGTCCGGGAAGAAATTGCCGTATGAGAAAGGCGCACGCAAGGCACGCCGACCCGACCGCGGCCGTCATGACCACCACGAAGAGCATCTTGCCGTACAGTATCGCGCCCCGTGATATTCCGCAGGTCAGAAGGATCTCGAGCGAGCCGCTCATCCGTTCGAGCACAAAGACCGTGCTTGAAAAATTCACGGCCACGATCACCGAAAAAAATACGACCCAGAGAGGAGCGGCCGCTGTTCCGCCGTCATGCGCGGCGGCGATCAGTACGCCCCATCCGGTTACCAGTATCAGGTAAATGATGAAAACGCTGCGGTCGCCCCGCACGAAATTGAGCCACTCTTTTTTAAACATCAACAAGACCTGGCTCATGGCGCTGCCCCCTTGTCAGGCGCGCTGTCAGGCGCGCTTGTATCGCGGTATTCCCTCCGTATCACTTCGCTGAATTCGGCCGTGCGCGGCGCGACTTTGCGAACGCTGCAGCCCTGCCCTGCCAGCCGACTTATGATAAGCGGAATCGTTGCCGCCGGGTCCGCTACCTCAAACCGCCATTCATTGTCACAATACACCGGTGCGCAGCCGCAGTGTTCCGCAATAACGGCCGCCCATGCTGCGTTCCGGTCCGCGCCTATGGACCACCATTCCCCTCTCCCCGTCCCCCGCGACAGCTCGGTCAGCCGTTTGTCGCGCAGCATGCCGGCCCGGCCGGCCAGATCGTCAATAGCATCCAGCTGGTGCGAACTGACGAGAACGGCCGCGCCCCCGTCGCGCGCCCGCCGGACAAGCGCGGCAAAATGGTCGTAGGCGCCGACATCGAGCGCGACCGCGGGCTCGTCGAAAAAATAGACGGACGGCCATCCCAAAAACGCCCTGCACAGCGCGCACTGCATGCGCATGCCCCGCGAAAAGAATTTCACCGCTTTTGTGCTGCCGTAGATATCCGTGCCGTTCCAGAACTCGTCCAGATATTTCCGCGCGTCGTTCCACGCAATGCCCTTGGCCGCGGCGAAAATCTTCATGTTCTGCCGGAAATCAAGGTTCCCCCAGAAGCCGTCGTGCTCAAGCACCACACCCGTTCGTCGGTAGAGCGCTTCGTCATGCGACCAGGGATTATTGCCGAGCACCGCGAGTGCGCCCCGGTCTGCCCTGAGCACACCTGCTAAAAGCCGTATAAGCGTGGTCTTGCCTGCGCCGTTCAGGCCGACAAGGCCGTACACTTCGCCCGCGTTGATTTCAAGCGAGAGATCTTCGAGAATTGAATATTCGCCGAACGATTTTGAAAGCCCTGATACGGAGATTACCGGGAACATATATACTGAAAATCAGTTTTGGATAAACGGCACATTCAATTTTTATTTATGGGGATAAATATTCACCACAGCCCGCCACTCCCGCAACAATCCTGCTATTGTATATATTTAAATAATAATGAAGATAGTAATCGCAAAGACCGCCGGGTTCTGCATGGGCGTAAAACGTGCGGTTGACCTGGCGCTTGAAAACGCCGGGAAAGTCCCGGACGGCCTTAAGACCATAGGACCGCTTATTCACAACCAGCAGACGCTCGCCATGCTCAGGCAGCGCAAGGTCGCCGAATTCGACGACGCCATCGATAATGCCCGGCCCTCAACGCTCCTCATCCGGGCCCACGGCGTTCCCCCTGAAACGCAGGCGCGGTATGCCGGCAAGGGACATACCATCATTGACGGCACATGCCCTAAAGTCAAGACCGTCCACAAGGTCATTGAACAGTACCGCAAAGAGGGATACCATATCGTGATTGCCGGCGACCGTGGGCACGCCGAGGTGATCGGGCTCCTCGGCTACGCCGGAGACGCGGGACATCTCGTCAATTCCGCTGATGCTATCGCCGCGCTGCCGGATTTCGAGAAAATCTGTCTTGTGGCGCAGACCACCTTCGACCGCACCGTCTTTGACCGCATCGCCGCGAAAATCCTTGACCGCTATAAAAAACGCGAGGTGGTGGTGAAAAAGACCATCTGCGCGGCGACCGACCAGCGCCAGTCTGAAACCGAAAAGCTGGCACGGCAGGTTGACGCGGTGATTGTGGTTGGCGGTAAAAACAGCGCCAACACGCGAAGGCTTGCGGAAATCGCGCGGAACTGCGGAACACCCACGCTGCTCGTGGAGACCGAGGAAGAGATACACTGGAACAATATTGCCCATTGTAATACCATCGGCGTCACCGCCGGCGCCTCAACGCCGAACTGGATGATACAGCGCGTCACCGACTACCTGCAGTTAATGGACCGGAGCCGGAAGCGCACCGTGCCGAACCTTGTCCGCCAGTTTTTCGATAACGCCGCCAACCTGAACATCTTTGTCGCGCTCGGCGCCGTTGCGGCGTTGTATGTGTCCTGCTGTATACAGGGCCAGGGATATCCCTTCACCGGGGCCGGCGGAGCGCTGGCGTTCCTTTATTTTCTCTCCATGTATCTCTGGAACAGCGTGACAAGCCTTGAAACGACGCAGCATCTCGGCATATCCCGCTATACCTTCTACCGCAGATACAAGCCGCTGCTTCTGCTCCTTGCCGCCGCGTGTATCGCCGCGCTTCTCGTTTTAAGTCTTACCGTGGGGCGTCAGCTGTTCTTCCTCGTGCTTTTCGCGACGGCCGCCGGCTCGGTGTATCATGTGACCATCGTCCCCGGTCCCCTGCGCCGGTTCCTCCGGTATAAAAAACTCAAAGATATTCCCACCTCCCGCGACCTCTTCGTCGCCCTTGCCTGGGCGACCGTGCTCACCTTCATTCCCCAGGCAATGAACGGTTCTTTCATCATTGTTCCGCTCGCCGTCACCTGTTTCGGATGGCTCTTCATTCTCGCGTTCCTGCGTTCGCTTATTTTCGACCTGCGGGACATTGAAGGCGACCGCATCATGGGCAGGGAGACTCTTATCACCATTGTCGGGGAAAAGAAGTCGCGCGCGGCTATATACGGCACCATCTGGCTGTGCGTCGCGCTCCTGGTCGTCGTTCCCCTGCTGACGGGCCGGACAAATATCGTCTACCTCCTGTCGCAGATACCGGCGCTCGTGTACGCGGCCATGTTTGTCAAATGGAACCCGAAGCTCAAATCAAACAGCCAGGCGGTGTTCAACGTGATGGCCGACGCGCTGTTTTATCTCGCCGGACTCGGCGCGTTATGCACGTCGGCGATTCTCGGAGAGTAATCCCGCCGGCGCCCGCTGCACGTATTATTTTTTAAACGGCCTGAACGCGCTTTCAGGACCATGTACCCGGCAGGAGTCCAGCAATGGTAAAGTACTACTGCATCAGCGAAGGCAGGGTCATCGACGCGGGAACCGGTCGCCGCGACATCCTCATCTATATCAATCCTGATGACGCCGAGCGGAAATATCTTGTTGACAATCTCAAAATTGACGACCACACCTTCCAGTCGGCGCTCGACCCGAACGAGCTCGGCCGCATGGAGTTCGAGCCGGACCATGTCGCCCTCATCATAAAACGCCCGAAGCGGTACAGCGCCAGGGACAATTTCCTCTTCAGGACCGAGTCCATCGGATTGTTCCTTTATTCCACCTCGCTCGTCGTCCTTCTGACCGACGACATCCCGCTGTTTGACGGAAGACAATTCGCAAAGGTCGATTCACTGCAGGACCTCATCCTCAAACTCATCTACCGCTGCACCTGGCATTTCGAGGAACATATAAAAGTCATCAGCATGATGAGCGACGAACTCGAGCAGGAAATCAACACGTCGGCAAGCAACCGCCAGCTGCTTAATATGTTTTCGCTGGAGAAAAGCCTCGTCTTCTATCTCGACGCGATCAGTTCGAACAGGCGGGTCATCGACAAGCTCAAGACGAGCACGGCAAAATTTGCCTTCTCGACGGCAAGCATAGAATTCCTGGACGACCTGGCTATCGAGAACGCGCAGTGCTACGAAATGGCCCAGATGTATTCGCAGGTGCTCTCGAGCCTCATGGACGCCAGGGCATCGGTCATCAGCAACAACCTCAACGTCATGATGAAGAACCTCAACGCCATCGTCATTGCCGTGGCGGTCCCGAGTTTTTTTGCCGGCATCGGCGGCATGTCGGAGTTCTCGGGCATGATCCATTTCAGCAACTGGAAAGTGGGCTATCCCCTTTTCATCCTCGCGATGATCACCCTCGGTATTGTTGTTTTTTTTGTGGTAAAAAAATTCGAGAAGTTCTGGAAGGACTGACCGTTAATTTACTAAAGATATTTTCCGGTAGTACCCCGACAGGTATTTTGCCAGCACCCACAGCACCCTGCACCCGTAATTCAGCGGCTTGAGGTGCGACTTTTCACCGGCGTACCGCGTCGCTATGGGAAGTTCTCCTATAGCAAATCCGCGTGCGCGCGCGGAGGCGATCACTTCAAGATCGAAGTCAAAGCCCGTGCTCAGGCGGTGAAACGGCAGTTCCTCGAGGCTTTTCCTGCTGTACACCAGGAAACCGCTGTGATAGTCGGTCATATGCAGTCCGAAACAGGCGTTTTCAATTGCGGTCAATAAACGACCCGCCGCGTACTTGTAGAGCGGCATTCCGCCCGAAAGCGCGGTCCCCGATGCAATCCTCGACCCCTGCATGAGGTCGATGCGGTTCAACCGCATCGACTCCACAAAATCGGCAACCGCTTCCGGAGGATACTGGCCGTCGGCGTGCACGCATGCGGCGTAATCGCATCCGTCATCCTTGCAGAGCGAGAGCCCCTGTTGCGCCGCGGCGCCGTAGCCCCGGTTCGCGGCCCAGTGCACCGTGTGTATCGTCTCATGCAGCCGCGAAAGCGCCTCGATGACCGCGTCGGTCCCGTCGTTGGAACCGTCATTGATGATCCAGACTTTTTGTATCTGTCGCCACAAACGCGGAGGCACGCGATCGATGACCGACCGGATAGTGGATGCGGCATTATACGCGGGAATAAAAACAGAAACCGTGGGGGTCATCATATCATTCTTTACGCAGGGTCGGCCGATACTGATCGATATATGCTTTTATAGTGACCTCAAGCGCGGTTTCAAGACCGGTTTCCGGCTCCCATCCAAGCGCTTTCCTGGCCTTGCTGATATCAGGGATACGGCGGTCGGAATCCTCATAGCCGGGCCCGTAAAACCGGGCTGCGGACACCTCTTCTACAGCGGCCTGCCCGGCTCCCGGAACTTGCCGACGCCAGAGCCGTATCATGAGGCGCGCCAGTCCTGCAATGGTCGTTTCATTCGCAGGATTGCCGATGTTAAATACCTGGTTCTTCGCGGCCTCCGGCCGTTCAAGGAGTTTTACGCACGCGTCAATCGCGTCGTTGATATAAGTAAAGCACCGCCGGTTACGGCCGCCGTCAACGAGCTTGAGTGGCTCGCCCCTCATAAGCGCGCTTAAGAAACAGGCCAGCACCCGCGGGGTCCCCTCGCCGTCGATGCCCGGAATAAAATCCATGCGCGGCCCGATGAAATTGAACGGCCGCACGATGGTGTAATTCAGGCCGCGCTCCCTTCCGCAGGCAAAGATATACCGCTCAATGAGCTGTTTGGCGCACGCATAACTCCACCGCTGCGCCTGGACCGGTCCCAGAATGAACGGACTCTGGTCCTCGCGTAAAAGACATTGTTCCACATCGTCGCCGCGGCCGGCAAGCGAGGCGGCGGTCCTGCCGTACACTTCGCTTGTCGAGAAATACACGAGCCGCGCGCCCGCCTCCGCGGCCATTTTGACAAGGGGGATCGTGCCAATGCAATTGACGTCGATCACGTCGATGGTCCGCGTATTGTAGAGCGCGGGGTTGCACAGCGCGGCGAGAAGCATGACCGTGCCGCCCTGTTCAACGTACGGCCGTACCGACGCAATATCGTGCATGTCAATCTTCTTAAAAGTTAATCTTTCGTTCCCGAGGTGACGGGTTATTTTATCGGAAGCGAGGTCTATTCCCGTGATCCGGCGGGACGTTGCTGCCAGAAGCCGGTCAATGAGGTGCGACCCGATGAACCCGCCGCAGCCGATGATGGTGATGGAATCGTTTTTATCCGGGACGGATTTTTTCATGGTTCGTTTTCTTTCTACGGGCGTAAAAAATCCTATAGAAAATAAATCGCGAGCGGCTCATTTAATAGGATATGATGCTTGATGAAGGCCTTCGGCTTCAAGACTTTTTGTTTTCACCCGCCCAGACCGTTGCGATATGCGCCGCCTCAAGGTATTTTCAGCACTCACCCCATCCCCGATCGCGCGCATTGCTATAGCGGCATCGTTCCACTTTCGCCTTCTTGAGATATGTATAAAACAGCGTACCAGAAAACGATAAAAAGCCTTCCCTTCCGGATACTTTCGGCAATCTGGCTGGTCATCAAGACCGCTTTTCTCCTCTACGCCGTGGCGTTCTCCCTGGCCGGAACGCTTGCGCTCTATGCGGCGTATCAGTTTGTTGTAGCCCCCCTGCACCAGGTGAAAGCGCTCCAGAACAGCAATCCGAAAGAGACCGCCTACATGTTCCGCTACCGCGCTGCGGTGCGCCCTCCGGATACGCTCGTGCAGAAATTCATGCCCCTCGACTCCATCTCCACGGAACTCCAGCAGGCCGTGCTCGCTGCAGAGGACGACGGCTTTTACACGCACCCCGGTTTTGATATTGAGGCCATCTTCGCCGCGGTCGAATGCAACCGTTTCCAGAATGAGATAAAAATGGGCGGCAGCACCATCACCCAGCAACTCGCGAAAAACCTGTTTTTGACGAACGACAAGAGCTACGAGCGTAAATACAAGGAGTTCGTCTATGCGCTGCTGATGGAAAAATACCTTGGAAAAAAACGCATCCTGGAGCTCTACCTGAACTACGCCCAGTGGGGAAAGACCGTCTTCGGCTGTGAAGCGGCCTCGCGGCTCTATTTCAAAAAATCATGCAGGAACCTCACCCGGAACGAGGCGGCCCTGCTGGCGGCCGTGCTCGCCAAGCCGCAGAAGGTCTCGCCGATGAACCCCAATTCATCGTTCATCGAACAGCGCGTCGCGGTGATTGCGGCCAACCTTTATTTTCACCACCTGATAGACGATTCGGGCTACACGAACCTCACCGGAAACCCTCCGCCCGGCAAGGACTCGCTCGGCCGGCTTGACACCGCAGGAACACCTCCCCGCGCCGACAGCGGTAAAACGCAATGACCGGCACCCGGGCGTGCCGTTGCCGAATATCCCTGCGCTGATGTATCTTTCCTTCCGTATTTTTTAATTTTACCGGAAAACCGGCCATCTGTTCACGTCTATAGAAAAACGCAAAGGAGGCACCCATGGCATCCATGAGAGAAATGATTGAAAAACGCGCGTTCGAGCTCTTTCTCAAGCGGGGCGGAGTTCATGGATATCATATGGAAGACTGGTACCAGGCTGAGCAAGAGATTGCCGCCGGGACTGCGGGAAGGAAGATCGTTGAAACCCCTTCGCCGGCCGCGCAGAAAAAAGAGGTCGCAGCTCCGGCACCTAAGCCGCCAACGCCTTCACGTCCGGCTTTTTACGCTGCAAAAAAGAGAAAATAGGCTCCCTCGTCCTCTCGGGAGCCTTCGGACAGGGTAATCATGCTCGTGAAAGTTGAATTCGCCTCGTTTGCCGTTGACCCGGACAGCACTTTGCCGCTCATGATTCTCAAGGAAAGCGGCGGCCGGCGGACCATACCGGTAACGATCAGCCCGCTCGAAGCCGGCGCCATCGCGGTTGAAACGCTGAAAGTGTCCCCCCTTCAGCCCCTCACGATCGACGTAGCAAAAGGTCTCATGGAAAAACTCGGCGGAACGCTCGCGCGGGCCGTCATCGATCTATCGCTGTCGCAGGACCTCGCCGCGCGGCTTGAAATCGCGAGAGACAGAACCGTTCATTACGTTGAATGCGCGCCGGGCGACGCGGTCACCCTGGCGCTCCGGTGCCGGGCCCCGCTCTTTGTGCGCGAAGCGGTGTTTGACAAATACTCTTCAAAAAACAACCTGTCCGGACGGGAAGAACTGCGGGCGCGTATCGCAGGGCTCGATACGCTCGAGTTCGGGAACGTCTACCTGGAGTAAACGTACATGAAACGCTGGTACAGGGGCGCGGCAGTGGTGATGCTCTGCATCGGTACAGGAACCGGCTCTTTCGCCCAGGAATCCGCTCCCGCCGCGCGGACCGCCGACAGCGTCTTTTCGAAAGCAAAGGACTTCTACCAGGCCGGCTATTACGATTCCGTCATAGTGACGATCCGCGATTTTCTTAAAACGTACGGAAAAGACCCGGCGGCCGAATATTGTGTGCCGCTCATCATGGAGGCGCTGGTAAGAAAAAACGATTGTACCACGATACAACGCCTTTTCGACCTGTACGAAAAAAAATATCCCTCATCGGCATTCATGCCCCGCGTGTATTACCTCCACGGTTTCTCGTGCGCAAAGGAACGTTCCTATGGCGCCGCGTTCTGCTCGTTCTCCAAAGCCCTGGCCTTGGGCGTTTCCGGCGATCTCGACTCGCTCATCATGAAAAACTGCGAAGCAGTCTGCGCGAACGCCCTGGACATAGCCGCCCTCCTCGCCTTCGGCGCAGACACCGGAACGCATCCGCGCCTCAGGGAAATCGCCCATTTCTGGGGGATAAAAAAATGTGCCGCTGCGGGAGACATCAGCAGAGCGAAGGCCTGTTTCGGTGAGTTCGGCAAAGCGCATCCCGGCTCCGTTTTTGAATCGCAACTCAGCGCTCTTCTGACCGCCGAGCCCCCGAAAAACCGGTTCTCCATCGGAATTCTGGCGCCGCTGTCAGGCGAGGACCTCGACGCGGGCAGACGCGTTGTCCAGGGACTGCGGCTGGCAATTGACAAATACAACTCACGGCACACACAGCAGATCAGCGTCATTACCTACGATACGAAGGGGTCGCTCCTCGAGACCGTGCGTAAAACCTCGCTCCTCCTCGACCGCGACCAGGTCCCCCTTATCGTTGGCCCCGTGCTCTCCTCAACGGCCACGGTTGCCGCGGCCATGCTCCTGGGCAAAGGAACGGTGATGCTCACCCCGACGGCCACCGACGACGGCATAGCCGGTTTGAACCCTCTGGTGTTTCAGATGAACATCACGCTCGGGGTCCTGGCACGTTCCCTTGCGCGGTACGCATTCAACAACCTGAACATACGCGAATTCGCCGTTGTGGCGCCGCGCACCCCGTACGGCTCTTCGATGTCCGAGCTCTTCAAAGAAGAGGTGATAAAAAGCGGCGGAACGGTTTTTGACGAGGAGTTCTTTGAAGAGGGCGTCAACGACTTCACCGCGCAATTTGTCAACTTACGGAACAAACTGCTGCTCCGGAAAATCAACGATGCGGCGAAAGCCGCAGGCGGCAGCACACCGGTCACCGTCATTACTCCGGCCGACAGCGCAAAATGGGCGGATTCCAGCGTGTCTATCGGAGCGACTTTCATGCCGGCCGACGCGGACGATGTGGTGATGCTGGCGCCGCAGGTCGCCTTTAACCGGATCAAGACGCAACTTCTCGGCTCAAACGGCTGGCGTTCCCCGAAAACGCTCGCCGATGGCAGAAACTATGTCCAGAACGCCATTATCTCAACCCCCTTTGAACCCGATTCATCGTGGAAAAAATGGCCGGATTTCCGGAAAGAGTACGCTGCGCGGTTCCGCGAGGAACCGGACCGGGTGGCCGCGCTCGGGTTCGACGCCGGAACGATTGCCGCGGCCGCGCTCGAAAAAAATGTCGAAGGACTTTCGGGAACCGCCTCCCGCATAGCCGAAGCCGTCGCCACGACGCAGAAATTTGAAGGGGTTTCGGGCATCATCACCTTTGACCGGAACAGCCGGACAAACACGGAAGCAGTGATTTTCAAAATCACTGCTTCCGGTTTTGTCCGCGTTCAGTAAGGGCCGCCATGGGAACATTGCTTTATTTCATCCGTGAAGGCGTGCGCGGGTTTTACCAGGCCAAGCTGATGACGATAGTGTCGATAGCCACTATCGCCGTCGCCATCCTCCTCGCGACCTGCATTGCCGTAGGCATGATCAACATCCGGGGGCTTTTCGAGAATGCCGCCGAAAAATCCGACTTCGTTGTCTATGTCAAGGAACGGACAGGGTCGGACTCAGCGGCGACCGCTTCGCTGGCCGCGGCAATCCTGCGCCTGCCGCAGGTGCAGGGGGCGACTATCGTGGGCAAAACCACGGCGTGGGAACGCTTCACCGCCATTTACGGTAAAGAAATGCTTTCAGCCGTGGACGAGAATCCCCTCCCGGTGTCCATCGAAATCACCATGAAAAACGGCTACCAGACATCAAGCGCGGCCGCCAGCCTCAAAGAACATCTCGAGACGCTCGAGGGTGTTGACGGCATCCGCTACGCGCGCGAGTGGATGGATTTCCTGGCGCGGTTCAGATGGTATTTCTACAGCGCGATGATCGCGCTCGGCATTCTCATGGTCATCACGCTCCACGTTACGATTTCCAACACCGTAAAGCTCACCATATATGCGCGCAGGGAACTCGTGCGTAACATGCACCTTGTCGGCGCGACCGGATTTTTCATTTCCATGCCGTTTATCATCGAAGGGATGATCCAGGGCATCGTCGGCGGCGCCGCAGGTATCGCTGTTTTTTACCTGATCAAGGCGGTTTTCATCTATGAACCGACCCTCCACACCATCCCGCTGGCATGGGGGCCGCCATTGCTGCCTGTACTGTTCATTTTACTGGGAGTCGTGTTCGGTTGGACCGGAAGCTTTTTTGCAGTCCGAAAATTCCTGGCTTAACCGCTGCAGTTCTTCTCCTTGTCTGCGCCGCGGGGCAGCTGTTTCCTGCCGGCGCCGGCAGGCCAGACCGCAGTGTCTCCGTGTACGAAAAACAACACCGAAACAAAACCGACGCGCTCGATTCGATAAGGACGGAAATCAACAATAGAAGAAAAAAAATCGGCGAACTTGAAAAGGCCGAAGGCAACTATCTCGCGCGCCTCGAGTATCTTGAAACGAACATCGCCGCTTCAAAGCAGTTCCTCGTCATGCTCTCGAAACGGATTGACACTGCGGAAACGACAATCGTATGCCTCACCGACTCGCTGGAACAGGCGCGCGGACTCCTTGCCGGCCGTCAGACGCTCATGAAGCAGCGTCTCCGCAGGGCGTATATGACCGGCGCGCAATCCCCCCTTATGACGCTCTTCATGGCGCGCAGCCCCGTTGACCTCATAAACCGCGCCCGCTACCTCGAAGAGGTGTACCGTTACGATCAGAACCTTGCCGATAAAATCGACCGCGCACGGCAGACTATTGACGAAAAAAAGCAGTCGTTTGAGGCGAAACGCGCCGAGCTCGGCGCCCTCCTTCTCGAGAAAAAAAAGGAAAACCAGCTCCTCATAAAAGAAGAGGCTTCTCGCCGCGCCATTATCGCGGACATCCGCTCAAAGAAGAAGTCGAACGTGGCGGTGATTGTCGAACTGGTATCCGCACAGAAGGAGCTGAACGCCATCATAAAGCTCCTCGAATACAAACGGAAAAAGGCGGAGGAACAGGACCGGCCCCAAGCCGGCGCGCGGTCAGCCTTTGAACGGCTGAAAGGCGCTCTTCCGTGGCCCCTTGAGGGCCCCATCATAAGCCGCTACGGGAAAGTGGTCCATCCGGTGTATCAAACTGTTACCATGAATAACGGCATCGATATCGGCGCAACGCCCGGACAGGCAGTGCGCAGCGTCGCCGCCGGTACGGTCATCTATACCGGGTCCATGCGCGGGCTCGGCAGGCTCGTGATCATTGAGCACGGCGGGGACTACCTGACCATCTATTCACACCTGGAAGAAATCAGCGTTTCGGCAAACCAGAAGGTCATTGCCGGTGCCACGCTCGGCCGGGTTGGTAATGCGGCCGGCTCGGAAAGAACGCTCCTGCATTTTGAAATCCGCAAATCCACCGATTCGCTCGATCCAGTACCATGGCTGAAGTGACGGTAGTTGACCGAACAAATTATCCATACATAGAAAACAATCTAAGAAATTGTTATATAATGCGATACAAAACAAGCACAGCCGTCAGTTTCTTTTAAGGAAAAAATTCATAGAAAATTATACATTATCCAGTGTTTCTATTATATTATAAAAGAGAAGACATTCCGGACTGCCCGGTGAATGCAGATTCCGGATGAATGATACAAACTCACCAAATCACACATATTTGCCTGTCCTTAAAAAGGGAGCGTTATGCAAACAAAAACCAGCACCCTTTCCCTCCTCGCCGTCGCAGTGCTGCTGCCTCTAGTCTGTTTCGGCTCAGGGTATGCACAGACTTTGGCGTCCTGGACATTTGATTCTGTATCTGGAAATATTTACTACGATGTCAGCGGTAACGGACACGATGCCGTTGCGTCAGGAAGTTATATAAAAATCATCACCGACGGACTCTGTGGAAAAGCTTTACAATGTCGAGGCCAGGCCAACGACAACACGCTCAATACCTATGACATAAAAGTGAACAATTCTCTTCCAGACTTTAACCTTGCTGCATTCTCTGTAGAGGCATGGGCGTATTCATATGTGAACTTGAACAATCCGGGTTCCTTTTTCAACCAGCGCGTAATTTTTGAGAACACTTCGGTTGGCTATAGTGGCTCAGGCATAGCAGGTGGCTACTCACTTAAAATTACGGAACTCGGCAAGATTCTTTTCTGTTGGGGAAGTTCCACGTCCGGCTCATACGGCTCATGGGCTAATATTACGTCTGATTCAATAATGTTACCACATAAGTGGTATCATTTTGTCGTCACTTGGGATAATACGAAAGTTGTTCTTTATATAAATGGCAGGGTTGCGGCACAACAGTCCGGCAGCCAAACGTATGCGGTGCCGACAAAACCAGCCCGTATCGGGTGTGAATGGTACTACAGTCCGTCAGACACGTCGATCGGTGTTACGCGGCAGTTCTTCAACGGTCTGATCGACGAGGTAAAACTCTTTAACTACGCGCTTGACAGCCAGACAATACTGCAGCATTATTCTGCGCTAAAACCCATTGCAGAACGTCCGTTTAAAATCAACTTCGGCATGAAAAACCATTACTGTGACCGAAATGATACGGCGTGGGTACCGATCTATCTTTCAAATTATGAAGACTGGAACTTCTGC
>Ga0315273_10005332_pt1 | contig 15888 bp, 14 predicted proteins | sample YL17G02_0_MG_FD_205753 | JGI IMG/M metagenome (GOLD analysis project Ga0315273, IMG submission 205753) | Sediment microbial communities from Yellowstone Lake, YNP, Wyoming, USA - YL17G02_0 | ecosystem: Environmental > Aquatic > Freshwater > Lake > Sediment | place: USA: Wyoming | collected...
ACCAAAATGGCTGCTGAGATCATAATAGTAGATGATGGTTCCAAGGACGGTACACGCGATATCCTAAAAAAATTGGATGGCAAGGGTGGTGTGCGCATCATCCTGCACGAAAAGAATCAAGGCAAAGGCGCGGCTGTACGCACGGGAATGAAGGCGGCCAAAAGCGACATACTGCTGATCCAGGATGCGGATCTGGAATACGATCCGCGCGATTACCCGGCTCTGCTCAAGCCTCTCGAAGAAGGCATTGCAGATGTTGTCTATGGCTCACGTTTCCTTGGCGGACCGCGCCGCGCAACCATGTTCTGGCACATGCTTGCCAATAAAATGCTGACCTTCATGACCAACCTGCTTTACGACACCATCTTAAGCGACATGGAAACAGGCTATAAAGTTTTCCGCCGCAAAGTGATCGAAGGCATGGTTATACACGCCAACAGTTTTGACTTTGAACCTGAGTTCACGGCAAAAATTCTTAAGCGCCGCTACCGCATTTACGAAGTGCCAATCACCTTTAATCCAAGGGATTACACACAGGGTAAGAAGATCAAATTGCACGACGCGTTCGAAGCAGTGTGGACGCTCCTGAAATATCGCTTCTTTGAATAAACAATGGTCCGTCTGAAAACCAGGCGGATTTTTTATTTGCCTGCTTTTCTGAACAGCTGTAAAAACGCAATACCGCAAAACTCACTTTTAGCCCTTTGGGAGACGGCATAATTTATCCACCACATCTGACCGAAGTGTAAGCAGATAGGTCGTTTACCCTACATCTGGCGGTGGAGCATTGCAATTTCAAATACGCCAACAAGCGCACAATGGAATTCAATAGTGACTTTTGCGGTAGTGCGTAAAAACAATTGCTCCAAACCGTCCAGTGCATTGCGAGCTTCAGTTGAAAGGACATCACCTGAAGTGGAACCTGGCTGCACCGCGATCAACAGCCCGTGCGGACGTTTTTGCTTGTGAATAATATTGAACAGCAGAGACAGGTTAGCTGTATGAGTGGAAACGCCCATGTTCTTCAAGTCATCCAGCTCAAGCAAGGAAAACTCACCCGCAGTGACACCCATATCCGCCGCATCCACGATCAATACCAGATCTGCGCCAGAACACTCAATCAGTGCCAGCGATTTTTCCGGCATCTCTCCAGCATCAATAACGGGAATGCTAATTTTCTTTTGCAAACGCCGCACAAGATAAGAGCCGATCCCATCATCCCCGCGCGCACGATTTCCCACCCCAAGGAGCAAAACATTTTTACTGGTGAAACGTTCCTGTAATTCAGCAAACATAGTGATCTGAATTGTACTCGCAAGTAGTGTCAGGTTTGAGTAATTCGGCTTTCAGAATCTTACTTTTCTAATCCATATCCTACACAAAAAATCGCCGAAACGCAAGCTATAATCAAGCTATGACAACCTGGCAAAATAAACTGCAACTCGAATTTGAACGCGCCGAGCAAGCTCGCACAAAAGGCAATGAGGGACAGGCACGCGTCTGTGTGCGGCGCGCGGCAGGCATCGCTATTCGGGAATATCTCACCCGCCGCGGGACTCGCCCACCAAGCATCATCAGCGCGTACGATCTGCTGAATCTGATTAAAGAAGATCCGCATCTTTCTCCAGACTTGAAGTTGATCGCTGACCATTTGACCATGCGCGTCACCGATAAATTCAAACTACCCCTCAACGTCGATCTTCTGGCAGAAGCAAGGCAACTTTGTGATGAGTTGTTAAACAAATAGACCCCAATGGAAACCACATGGGGTCTGATTACTGATTTATCTTTGGAGTCCCACGATCAAATACCACGCATAGTATTACAGCGCAAGGCTGTTGTTTCTAGTCACGTTTTGGCTTGAAAATGGTATCTCCTCAATTTTTGGGGATTGCCCCGTTTGTTTTGATATAATACGCGATAAACTTAGTAATGGAGAATAATGCTGAATATCTTAATTAACGCAATGGAACATGCTATTCGTGAAATCAAGCAATGGCCTGAAAAGACTATTCAGATCTTTCACCACAATGATGCCGATGGGCTTACTTCGGGCGCCATACTCACTCGCGCATTTGAAAGGCAGGGACTTAAAGTCCAGCGCTTCTGTTTGGAGAAGCCATATCCCGCAGTGCTAAAAAAGATTTACGAACAGGAGGGAAGCATTCTCATCTTTGCCGATTTTGCAGGCAGGATCGCACCGATGCTTTCCGAATTGAACAAGGGAAGAAATCTGACGCTGATCCTGGATCACCATGTCGCTGAAGCCTCGACCGATCCGAGAGTTCACAATCTTGACCCTGATTTGTTTGGATTGAAAGGGGATCGAGATATTTCCGCTTCGACAACATGTTATCTTTTTGCGCTGACCCTGGATCCAGCCAATCGTGACATGGCTCATATCGCAGCCGTGGGAGCGGTGGGAGACGGTTTTTTTGTGGACGGCCAGCTGGTGAGCCAGAACCGCGAAGTTACAATGGAAGCCGTTCAACAGGGCCTGATCGGGATCAGGAAACATGAAACCGGGGAGCAGTACCTGTTGACCAGTTCAAAAGGTCAAATTCCCGTTCTCGAACTAAGTGACTATCTTGATATCCTGGGGGGGGTGGGCTATTACCAAAAAGGACCGGATATGGGGGTTAGGGTTTGCCTTGAAGGGGTTTCACCAGAGTCGGACCGGATGGTGGAGGAATTAAAAGCCATCAGGACGAAGATATTTAACGAAGAGATCGCAAGACTTCAGGCGGGCGCTTTGAAACAAACGCCTCACATCCAATGGTTTCATGTCGAAAAACGCCTATTTCCAATGGGGGTAAAAATGATTGGGGCGTTCTGTGATGCGATTAAGGACACGAACCTGATTGATCCCCAGAAATACATCGCAGGATATCAGGTTATTCCCGATGAAATCCCGGGGTTCGACGCGATTACGTTTAACGAGGTGAAGATTTCCATGCGGGTTTCTCCTTATCTGGAAGGGGAAATCCGGGCGGGAAGAGCCATGGGACTCAATGTGTTGCTTCCCGAAGCGACGACCAGACTTGGAGGATTCTCTGATGCCTGCCATAGTCTGACGGCTGCCACCACGGTGGCCATTGGTAAAGAAGAAAAACTGATCGAGGAAATGGAAAAAATCATCAAAGGAGAATCACATGGCTAAAGGAACAGGTTTTGGAAAAACAATCTTGATAGGGGATCAATTTGTCCTGGAAGAAGTTCCGGCGATCGTCTCGGCAATTTCCTTCGAAACGGTGACTACGGTGGAAAGGATCGACGGCGATGGATGGATCCTGGAAGACAACCGGATTGAGGTTCCGGGGTATAAGGAAAAGAAAAAGGAACAGCAGGTGGGCTCAATTAACAGAATCCTCGAAGTCATGAACATTGACGTCAAACAGAACCCGATCAAAATTTCCGTTGGGGGAACATTATTAGCTGGAAGCGGGGTGGGCGCCAGCGCTGCCAGTTGCGTTTCGCTTGCGCGGGCATTGAACGCAGAATTCAATTTGGGCTATTCGATTGAGGAGATCAACCGGGTAGCCTGGCAAGGCGAATTTCCTTATCATGGGGTTGCGAGTGGGGTGGATAATACCGCCTCAACCTATGGTGGGCTTCTGCATTTCTATCTAAAAAACAAGCAACAACACTTCGAAAAGATCAAAACCCCGCAACCTTTCGAAATCGTATTGGCCAACAGCGGCATCACAGCCAATACAGCGGCCCTGGATGAATTTACCGAGCGGCAAAAGAAAGATAATCCGGAGCTTTTTGCAACGCGTCTCAAAACCATCACGTCCCAGGGCAAGGACATGAAAAAGGCACTTGAAGCCGGCGATTTGGAAAACGTGGGAAAGATCATGTCGACCAATCACAAACTCCTGATTGATATGGAGATGTCCCATGAAATTCTGGACTACCTGTGCAAGTCAGCCCTCGAAAAAGGGGCTTTGGGGGCGAAAGTCACAGGAGGGGGCCGGGGAGGCTATATGGTTGCCTTGACACCTGGAAAAAAACTCCAGGATACGGTCGCCTCGGCTTTCGATAAGGAAGGATATAAGGTTATCCGGGCAACGATCGGTGGTTAGTAAAATAAATAGACCCCGGAGGCATTAATCTCCGGGGTCTATTCGTTAATTTATGCTCAGGCCATGTTCCTACGTCCGAAAAGGTGGAAGAGAGCGCGTGCCACCGTCAGGATCACCAATACCCCTGACATAACCCCCCCGAGTACAAAAAGCCATCTATTCCGATCGCGCAGGCGCAAAACGATCTCTTCGCGCGGCGGGAAGTGGATGCGTCCGCGCAGGCGGCGGACAAACTCCCTCGGCGGCGCGACCGGCTTCAAGGTCCCGGCCAGATGCGCTTCGAGTTCGTCCAGTTCAGGGGGATGGGTTGTTGTCTTAGTCTTCTTCATTCCTATTCGTTTTACTCCGCAGGATAAAGAATCAGTCCCACTGTGCCGGGTCCAAAGTTGATTGCCAGTGAGATCGAGAGGTCGGTAAGGAAAACTTCCCTCACATTCAAATATTTTTTGGCTTCTTCCATCAAGGCCTGTCCCGAAGCCAAGTCACGAGCATGCACCACGCCCAGAAAAACAGGCTGGTCGCCATGGGACTGCTTGGCCATGTCCAACACTCGTTCCAGGGCGGCCTTACGTGTGCGGACTTTCCCAACCATGTTGACCAGGCCATCTTTTAACAAGGCGATTGGCTTGACGTTTAACACCGAGGCCAGCGCGGCCGAGAGCGTGCCGACGCGCCCACTGCGGCGGGCATAATCGAGCGTATCAAGCGTAAGGATGATCAAAACTTTTTCGCGAACGGATTCGATATACTTAACAATCTCACCTACACTTTTTCCAGCGCGCTCCATTTGGCGGGCAGCGCGGCACATAAAGCCGGTGCCCATCGAACCGCCAAGCGTATCCACCGGCACGACCTTGAACATTCCTTGCACTTCTTGCGCGGCGGCTACCGCTGAAGCATACGTGCCAGAAAGCTTGCTGGTGATGTGGATGGAGAGAATGGTATCGCCTTCTTTGGCAATCTTTTTGTAAAACTCCACAAACTGGTGCGGCGAAGGCTGGGATGTCTTGGGGAATGCAGAACTCTCGCCTACCAGTTTATAGAAAGCCGGCAAATCGAGATCAACATTCTGCAAGTAGGTCTTCTCGCCGAAGTGGATGTTGATCGGGATCGTTTGAATATCGTATTCTGCCAGCCATTCAGCGGGCATATCAACAGCGCCATCAGTCACAATTCTCAACATGGTTTATTCTCCTTCTAAATTAATATTTTGGTCACCGATCTGGTCGCGGAGCGCCAGAAGCGTGCGGTGATAGAGACTTTTTACTGCACCTTCACTACGTCCCATAATTTTACCGATCTCAGCATTAGACATATCCTCAACGAACTTCAAGATCAATAAATTTTGCCGCTCCGGGGGCAGGTGTCGGATCAACCTGAGCAGGGCATCCTGTTCCTGCGAGCGCACCAGATTCTTTTCCGGATGGTCACCTTTGGACTGCAGAAGAGGCGCATCATGAAGCGGAATTTCCTGCTTGCGGCTATGGTCGCGGTGCCAGTTGGCGACCAGGTTATGGGCAATACGATACAACCACGCTGAGAACGGGACACCACGATCGGCATAATTCACAATATGTTTCATTGCCCGCTGAAAAACGCGCGCGGTCAAATCCTCTGCGTCGTGGGTATTTCCCGTCCGGTAATATACATAGTTATAAATACGTTCCACATAGCGTTCATAGAGAATGCCAAACGCATCCTTGTCACCTTGCGAAGCGCGTGCAAGAATTTCCTCTTCGTTGTATTCCAATTCCGGCAAGATCAAAACCTTACCGGCGGAACTTGATAAATATAACACCGCCGGATTTGAGAAGTTACAGTGAGTATAGCATATCCGTGTTAAAGTTTGTAAAAAGATAAAAAAAGCCGCTGGTATAATTATTGGTCTTACAAACTTCATCAAATAATGAGCCCGGTTTTAAAATGTTGGTCAATTTGAAATGTCTAAATTGAAACAAATGTGCTATAATCGATTTCTTCCAAAGGTAACTTATGTCATCCAATGTCATTCGCGTCGTGGGCGCGCGCGTCCACAACTTGAAAAATATCACCGTTGAAATCCCGCGAGATAAGTTTGTGGTTATCACAGGCTTATCGGGATCGGGCAAATCGTCGCTTGCATTTGACACCATCTTCGCGGAAGGCCAGCGGCGTTACGTTGAGTCCTTGTCCGCGTATGCGCGTCAATTCATCGGGCAGATGGATAAACCTGATGTGGATTATATTGACGGTCTCTCCCCAGCCGTTTCGATTGACCAGAAATCAACCTCGCATAATCCTCGTTCGACAGTTGGTACCGTTACCGAAATCTATGATTACATGCGTTTGCTTTTTGCACGCGCGGGAGTTCCACATTGTCCCGTGTGCGGACGCGAAGTGGTCAAACAGTCAGCGCAGGAGATCGTGGATAATATCGAGAAACTTCCTGAAGGCTCGCGCATTTTGATTCTTGCCCCATTGGTACGCGCCCGCAAAGGAACGTACCAGACTGTATTTGAAGAGATTCGCAAAGCCGGCTTCACGCGCGCGCGCGTGGATGGAGTCCCCCATTCCCTTGATGACGAAATCGAGCTTGACCGTTACAAGCAGCATACCATTGAAGCGGTTGTAGACCGCCTTGTCATTTCCCATGAGGGTGACAAGGAGGAAAGGAAAGCCGCACGTACACGTCTTACCGATTCAGTTGAAACTGCGCTGAAGTTTGGAGAAGGCTATCTCACTATCAATATTCCCCCCACCCAACCCCCCTCAAAATCGGGAGATGGCAAGGGAGAGGGTCAAGATATTTCTTTCTCCGAACATCTCGCCTGTCCTGAACATGGCGTTAGCATCTCGGAAATAGAACCGCGTACCTTTTCGTTCAATACGCCTCAAGGCGCCTGCCCGGATTGTCAGGGACTCGGCTCAAAACTGGAAATTGACCCTGAGCGCATCATTCCTGACTCAGAGCGGTCACTGAACGAGGGAGCAATCCTCAGCATGGAATGGAGTGGACCAAAAGAAGAAGGCGGCTACTACTGGCAGGGACTCGAAGCCGCCGCGCGCGTTTATAAAATTGACCTGGATAAACCTGTGCGCGAACTCACCGAAGATCAAATGAAGATCATCCTGTACGGCACAGGTGAAAAGCAAATTCAAATGAGTTACAGGAACTCAAATGGAAATGAATTCAAGTTCATGCGCGCCTTCGAAGGCGTGATCACTAATCTGGAGCGCCGTTATCGCGAGACGAACTCCGAATGGATTCGCGAGAAGATCAGCGAATTCATGTCAGACCGTCCCTGCCCCACCTGCCAGGGCAAACGCCTCAACCCCGCCGCGCTGGCTGTGACCGTGGACGATATCAACATCGTGGAAGCAAACTCGTGGCCTGTGCTAAAGACTCTCGATTGGGTGAGGAAAATCGCGGGCAAGGGTTCTCCGCTCACTTCCAAGCAAAAGATGATTGCAGAACGCGTGATCAAAGAAATCAGTGAACGGCTGACGTTCCTCGTCAACGTCGGTTTGGATTACCTGACTTTGAACCGTTCCGCTACAACGTTATCAGGCGGAGAAGCACAACGCATCCGGCTCGCGACGCAGGTCGGTTCGCGGCTGGTAGGCGTGTTATATGTCCTGGATGAACCGTCCATTGGATTGCATCCACGCGATAATATGCGCCTGATGGAAACGCTCAAGGGTCTGCGCGACCTGGGGAATACGGTATTGGTGGTTGAACATGATGACGAGACCATTCGCGGCGCAGATTGGATCATTGACCTGGGACCCGCGGCGGGTGAGCACGGCGGACAAGTTATCGCGGAGGGCACACCGAAGCAGATATTGGCGCACCCAAAGTCATTGACAGGAGCATACCTTTCGGGGCGCAAGCAGATCGAAATTCCGAAGAAGAGGCGGGAAGGAAACGGCAAATCGCTGAAGATCGTCGGGGCAGCCGCGAATAATCTAAAGGGCATGGATGTCTCGATCCCGCTCGGAAAACTGGTTTGCATCACGGGTGTTTCGGGGTCGGGCAAGTCCACGTTGATGAGCGATATCCTGTATAACGCGCTGGCCGCAAAGTTAATGTTTGCGCGCACGAACGCGGGCCCACACGAACGTATTGACGGCGTGGAACATCTCGACAAGATCATCAACATTGACCAATCCCCCATCGGCCGAACGCCGCGTTCGAACCCCGGTACGTATACGGGATTATTCGATGAGATTCGCAAGTTGTTTGCCGAATTGCCAGAGAGCAAAATGCGCGGTTATAAGCCCGGACGATTCTCGTTCAACGTGCATGGTGGGCGCTGTGAAGCCTGCCAGGGACAGGGCGAACTACGAATTGAAATGCAATTTTTGCCGGATGTGTACGTGCCATGCGATGTGTGCCACGGCAAGCGCTTCAACCGCGAAACTTTGCAAGTGATGTTCCACGACAAATACAGCATTTCAGACATTCTTGACATGACCGTTGACCATGCACTCGGAGAGTTCAAGAATTATCCGCCGATGTTGAGCAAATTGAAGTTGTTACAGGAAGTAGGTCTCGGTTATGTGCGCGTCGGTCAGCCCGCGACAACATTATCAGGCGGTGAAGCGCAGCGCGTGAAACTCTCGAAAGAATTATCGCGCCGCGCGACAGGACGCACACTTTATGTTTTGGATGAACCCTCTGTCGGTCTGCACGCCGCGGATGTACACAAGTTGATCGAAGTGTTGCAGAGACTCGTGGACGCGGGCAATTCGGTTTTGATCATCGAGCATAATCTCGATATCATCAAGGTCGCTGACTGGCTGATCGATCTCGGTCCTGAGGGCGGCGACCGCGGCGGTGAGTTGGTGGCGGAAGGTACGCCGGAACAGGTCATGAAAATCAAGGATTCATATACAGGGAAATACCTGAAAGAACACTTGCAGAATTTCAAACACTAAATGATTGTAGAATAAACCAAAATAAAAGAGCCCACAACAGCAATTTTCAATATGCCGTTGCGAGGAGAGCATACTTCGACAGGCTCAGTACGACGCTTGCACTTCCCGACGATGTGTGCCACGCAGTGGTAAGCAATCCCCTGTTATTAGGGGACTGCTTCGGCTAAGAACAAGAGCGCCTCGCAGCGACATTATTCATAACAAGAATTTGTGAGCCCAAAAACTTTTAGCCCACCCAACTTCGGACTCCATCCCCATAATCCATGAAATTCAGGTAGAATTATTTAACCGCGTCAGGTAGAATGGATTTCATCACAGCGCGCCCTTTGCTAAAGGAAAATAATATGAACATGAATAGACCACCTTCATCCAGTAATAGCGCTGATGTGATCAACGCCTACCGAAAACGACGCCGGCGCAACAACATTAATGTTGTGTATCTGATCGCCGGCTTGTTGATTCTGGGCGGCGTGATCCTGCTCATCGTCTGGCTCACGGGACCGAACAAGCCGCTCAACGCGCTGTTCGCCACCGAAACGCCGACGCCAACCATTACTTTCACGCCGACCAGCACATCCACGCCAACCGAGACGCCAACCGTCACGCCTACGTCTACGATCACATCGTCACCAACTGCCGACCGACCCTTCTTTTACATTGTTCAGGAAGGCGATTCACTGGCTGCCATTGTTGAGAAGAATAACCTTGGCGAGGATGGCATCAATAAGATCGTTGCGCTGAATCCGTATAACCCAACGACCGGCGGCGGTATTGACCCAGCTACTCTGACCATTATTCCAGGCCTTGAATTGCTCCTGCCACACCCGGGCTACCAGCTACCAACGTCCACGCCAATTCCTGATAACCTGCAGCGCGGCACCAAGCTTGAATACACAGTCGAGTCCGGTGACACCCTCGCGGGCATCGCGGCCAAGTTCAACAGCACGGAAGAAGAGATTATCAAAGGGAACCAGATCACTGATCCAAACGCGATCTTTGTCGGTCAAATACTTGTGATCCCCGCCAATCTGGTAACTGCCACCGCCACCCGCCCACCGACAAGTACATCTGCTCCTGCACTGGCAACTGTAACGCTCGCCGGTACGCCACCGCCGCCCCCCGTCGTAACGGCGACCCCGTAACAGCATCAACTCCCGTTTCCCCAAAGAAAACGGGAGTATTTTGCTAGACAAAATCAATGCCCTCATGTAAAATTAGCCGCCGTCAATAAAGAAGGCAAAGAATTTTTGGAGGAAGACCCTTGGCAAACATTAAGTCTCAGATCAAACGAAATCGTCAGAACGAAAAGCGTCGTGTTCGCAATCGTACATTCCGCGGCGCGGCTCGCACTGCGGTAAATCAGGCTCGCACAGCTTTGGAAGACAACATACCTGAAACAAAAGAAGCCGTCATGCTCGCTATCAGTATGTTGGATAAAGCTGCTGCAATGGGTGTCGTTCATGCGAATAATGCATCCCGCCGCAAAGGCCGCTTGATGAAGCAACTGGCCGCATTGGGCATTCAACCTGCCGCTAAAAAGATCGAAGAACCCAAGACCGCCGTGGAAGAAGTTGCTGAACCGAAGAAGAAGGCTCCTGCGAAGAAAGCCGCCGCGCCGAAGAAAGAAGCTGCTCCCAAGAAAGCGGTCGCTGAAAAGAAACCTGCCGCTAAGAAAACAGCGGCAAAGAAATAGTTTCAGACTTGTGATAAAAGCGGGAGCGATTAACGCTCCCGCTTTTTGATACCTAAATCAGAATGATATAATCTCATCACCATGTTTATAAAAGAACAGCAAATCATCGAAACCAAAATCCGCGAGTTCTGCGCGCAGAACGACATTGCCCTGGCCGAACTCAAATGGATGCCCATCCCCTTCTCCGGCGAGTGGGGCATCTCCACTTCCTTCTTTCAGACCGCGGCAAATGAAGCGCGTTCGGGCAAAGGGAAAAAGCTCCCGGTGCCGCAAAGGGCCCAGGAAATCGCCGAACAGGTCAAGGGTCTGATCGGAAGCGTGGGGGGGATCAGCCGCATCGAGGCCGTCAAAGGCTACCTCAACCTGTATTTTTCGACGCCTGAATACGCGCGTCGTGTTGTAGATGAAGTACTCGCCTCGCGCGCGGACTTTGGGCGGGGCACGAAAAAAAATGAGCGGGTCATGGTCGAGTATGCCCAGCCAAACACCCACCACTCATTCCACATCGGGCACGCACGCACGACACTCCTAGGCGAATCACTGGCGCGGATCGTGGAATTCGCTGGTTTCAAAACCATACGCGCTTCCTACCCCGGAGATATTGGCCTGGGGGTTATTACAGTTTTATGGGCTTACGAAAAGTTTTACAAGGGACAGGAACCCGAAGGCATTCACGAACGCGGACAATGGCTATTGAAAATTTACGTCGAAGCCACAGCACTGCTCGAGAAGAAGGAAAACGAGACACCCGCAGAAACCGCCCAGCGTGAAGCCTACGATACTGAACGACGCGAGATGTACCGCAAGTGGGACACGGGCGACAAATACGTGCGCGACTTGTGGCTCAAAACGCGTGAATGGAGCCTCGAGGAACTGCGCGACATTCTAGGCATGTTGGATGTGAAGATAGACGTATGGTTCCTGGAGAGTGAAGTGGACGAGCCATCCAAGGCCATCGTTAATGAATTGATCGAGAAAGGTATTGCCGAAGATCAACGCGCACAGGGTGGTCCGGTGATCGTCAAAATTGACGAGAAGCTGGGACTGACGAAGGAAAAATACCACACCGCGGTCATCCTGCGCAACGACGGTACATCGCTCTACCTCACAAAAGACTTGGCGCTGGCCAAGGTCAAGTTTGAGCAATATCATGTAGACCGCTCGATATACGTGGTGGACTTCCGCCAGAACCTGCATTTCCAGCAGGCATTCAAAATTCTCGAACTCTGGGGCTTTCCACAGGCATCCAAGTGTTACCATCTATCCTACGGTTACATCACATTGCCAGAGGGAAGCATGTCCGCGCGGCGCGGACGAGTGATCCTGTTCAAGGATGTGGCTGACGAGGCCGTGAAGCGCGTGCTGGCAGTGGAATCCGAGAAGAGCGGCGACATCCCCGAAGGCGAACGCGAGAAGATCGCTTCGCAGATCGGCCTCGGTGCGTTGACTTATTCAATACTCTCGGTGGACAACAACAAAGACATCGTCTTCGATATTGATGCGGCATTGTCGTTCGACGGCAGGACCGGGCCGTATATTCAAAATGCGCATGTAAGGGCAAACTCAATTCTGAAGAAGGCTGGCGCTTCAACGTTTGAACGTTTCAACGTTTCAATGTTTAACTATGAGCTGACCAAACACGAAATTGAACTCATTGAACTGCTCTCACGCTTTCCGCAGACAGTGGAACAAGCAGCGAATGAGTATCGTCCGCTGGTGATGGCAACCTACGCGTATGATCTGGCGAACGCCTTCCACTCGTTCTATCATGCCGTGCCTGTCCTGCAGACCGAAGATGAAAAAATAAGGAACGCCCGCCTGGGACTCGTGGCGGCGTCGAAGCAGGTGATCGTCAACGCGCTGAGATTACTGGATATTCAAGCGCCGGATGTAATGTGAGTAACAGGTTTGAAGGTTGAAGGTTGCCAAGTTGATCGGCGCCCCCAACTTTCAAACTTTCTAACCTTCAAACTTTTTAACAGGAGAAAACCTATGCCAATTAAGACTCTCATCATGGGCGCGGCAGGACGTGACTTTCACAATTTCAACACGTTCTTCCGCGGCAACAAGGATTATGAAGTGGTGGCTTTCACCGCGACCCAGATCCCTGATATTGAAGGACGCCTGTACCCAAAGGAACTCGCAGGCGCTCTGTATCCGAAAGGAATCCCGATTTATGCAGAGGAAGAACTGGTCAACCTGATCAAGAAGCACGGGGTGGAACAGGTCGTCTTTGCCTACTCAGACGTGCCGCATGAAGTCGTGATGCACAAGGGTTCCATTGTTAACGCCGCGGGTGCGGATTTCCGCATGATGGGCACGAAATACACACAGGTGAAGTCCACCAAGCCCGTTGTGTCGGTATGCGCCGTCCGCACGGGAGCAGGCAAAAGTCAGACAACGAGGCGGGTATCTCTCATCCTGCAACAAATGGGATATAAGGTCGCCGCCATTCGTCATCCGATGCCTTATGGAAACCTGGTCAAGCAGGAAGTACAGCGCTTCGCAAATTATGCCGATCTCGACAAGCACGAATGCACGATCGAAGAACGTGAAGAATACGAACCGCATATTGACAACGGCGTGATCATCTACGCGGGTGTGGACTACACAAAGATCCTGCGCCAAGCCGAACAGGAAGCAGACATTGTTTTATGGGATGGCGGTAACAACGACTTCCCGTTCTACGTACCGGACCTGCAAATTGTTGTGGCGGATCCCCACCGCGCCGGCCACGAAAGTATGTACTACCCGGGCGAGACGAACGTGCGCATGGCAGATGTGTTTGTGATCAACAAAGTTGACACTGCCGACCCCGATAAAGTCATTCAAGTGCGTGAGAACTTACGCAAACTCAATCCGAAAGCCATCCAGATCGAAGCCGCCTCCCCACTTTTCGTGGAGAACCCCGACGCGATTCGCGGCAAGCGCGTGCTGGTGATCGAAGACGGTCCGACCCTCACGCACGGTGAGATGGCTTATGGCGCCGGTTACGTTGCGGCGCGGCGCTTCGGTGCGAAGGAAATTGTTGACCCGCGGCCGTTCGCAGTCAAGTCCATCGCAGCGACATATGCCAAGTATCCCAAGACCGGGCCGATCCTGCCTGCCATGGGCTATGGTGACGCGCAGACGAAGGACCTGGAAACAACGATCAACAGATCCGATGTGGATTTGGTGGTGATCGGTACGCCGATTGACCTGTCACGCGTTATGAAGATCAGGAAACCGTACCAACGTGTAAAATATGACCTGCAGGAGATCGGCCAGCCGACACTGACGGATATTTTGATGAAGAAGTTTGGGAAGAAGAAATAAAAATATTTACGCCAGAAATCTAATAAAAGCCTCCGAGGCTAAAAACCTCGGAGGCTTTGTTTTGTTATTCGTGCGTAAAATTTATGGAAGAACCGTGATGCGGTTCATTGGTCCAGGTGCCACCGGAGAATGAGTGGTTATGTAATTCACGAACGCGTCCAGGTCAACTCCACCGGTGAACAGGTCCGTTCCTGCCGTCAGGGCCGTGAAGCCATCACCGCCGGCTGCCAGGAAGTTGTTGACCGTCACCCGGTAGGTGGCGGCGGGATCAACAGCAACGCCATTGATCATCAGATTAGAGACCTTGCTGCCTGGCGCGCTTTTAGTCCAGGTGTAGGTCAGACTGGCAGAAATCTGCAGAGTCTTGGCAGCGGCTGCCTGCTGTTCCAGCACCGCTTTCAATTGAGCGCCGGTCAATGACATGGTCACCAGTGTATTGCTGAAGGGCTGCACAGCGAAGGCTTCGGCATAAGTCACCTCGCCAACTGCTTCCCCGCCACTGATCTGGGTGTAGAGCAGGTCGGTACGAATGCCGCCCGGGTTCGTCATTGCCACCACAGCGCCGCCGCTTGCGGGGTCAATTGTTGCCGCCAGCTGTGCGTCCGCGATCACATCGCCCAGAGCCGATTCGGCTGTTGCATCCGCAGAATTTCGTTTAATGTCCGCCGTGATGCTTCCAACAACTGCATTGGCTATGGGGGCAATAGCCACCCGGTATTGATCCAGCAGGGCCTTCATGGCAGGATCGGGCACTGCCGTCAGGTACGCGGTCTCCACCGGGATGTTGGTGGCGCTCCTGGCAATGACCTGGCCTTTATTATTGCCGGCGATCGTCAGGTCGATGTCGGTCAGGTAGCGGCCATTATAGCCAGCGCCGGTCACGATCATCGGGTCGTAGCTCGCATTGACCTGAACCTGGCAGTTGTAAGCGTTGTGCGTGTGGCCGGTGATCAGGGCATCGATCTCGGGATCGAGATTCATGACGATATTGGCGAAGAACGGATCCGTTGTTTTTACAGGAGTTGATGGTCGGTCCGGCTACGGACCCATTATGCAGCAGGACAACGATGGCCTGGATCCCCATCTCGTCCTTGAACATTTTGGCATATTGGTTGATGGCAGCAACCTCGGCCGTGAACTCTAGCCCTTCCACAGATGAAGGTACCACGATCGTGGGGGTGGATTCCAGGGAGACACTAATGAAGCCCACCTTGACCCCGCCGATCTTCTTGACCGAGTAGGCCTTGAACAAGAGCTTGTCTTTATCCAGGCGGACGACATTGGCCGTCAGGTATTCAAAGTTGGCGCCGGTGAATTCCGGGACGCCGGAATAGCAGCCATCCACGGGGTGGCAGCCGCCGTTCTGCATGCGCAGCAGCTCCTGCCAGCCTTCGTCAAACTCATGGTTGCCGACAGCCGAGTAATCGAAGCCCAGCAGGTTGAAAGCCTGGATGGTGGGCTCGTCATGGAATGCCGCCGAGAGCAGCGGGCTGGCGCCGATCATGTCGCCCGCGGAAACCTTGACGGTATTGGGGTTCGTGGCAACGGCGGTGTCAACGAAGTTGGCAAGGTACTCCGCACCGCCGCGATAATACCACTTGGTTTGGTCTGTAGTCGGCTTACCAGTGAGTGGATCCGTAGGTTTCGTCAGACTCGTATCGACCGCCCCGTGGAAATCGTTGACCGCCAGGATCTGCACATTCACAGGATCTGGGGGCTTTGCCTGTGCTGTAGAAAATGACTGGGAAATTAGTATTGCAACCAGAGCAATCACACCAAGAACATAAAGAAACTTTTTCATTTGGATTCTCCTGTATAGTGGTTATTCAATGACCGCCGCTTTATATAGAGGCAAAACTTAAGCGGCAAACGAAAATT
>Ga0315273_10005333_pt1 | contig 15887 bp, 8 predicted proteins | sample YL17G02_0_MG_FD_205753 | JGI IMG/M metagenome (GOLD analysis project Ga0315273, IMG submission 205753) | Sediment microbial communities from Yellowstone Lake, YNP, Wyoming, USA - YL17G02_0 | ecosystem: Environmental > Aquatic > Freshwater > Lake > Sediment | place: USA: Wyoming | collected...
GCTTACCCGGCCGCGCTTGTCCAGCGCCGTGATGAAATATCCGGCCGGCTTTCCCTCCCAGCGCCGGAGCCATTCCAGAGCGGCGGAGAAACGGGTGCCATCGGGTATCAGCGGAACGACGATTGGTTTGCGCTCGCCATCGACCGCAAGCTGCAGTTCCGCCCGCTCGATTCCATCCGGCGCCGTGATCGTTGCCGCGATGGTGACACGTGATCCGGGCACGGCGCTGGTAACCGGAATATGGGCGATGTGGGGTTCGCGCCTGGCGGCGATCAGCCCGGAGACCAGCCATTCCCTGGATGGTTCCGGAACGAATTCGATGGCGAGCTGTCCTCCCACCGCCCGCATGTCCATGAATTTGTCCCCGGTCTCCGCCAGGGCATAAGAAATCGGGCGCGAGTCCTGCATGCCTGCCTGTGCGGCGCGAATCTCAAATGCGCCGTTTGCCAGCTCGGGTAGATTGGCTACGATCACCGTGACCCGGTATGCGCCGTCCGGCAGATCCGCGACCAGGGTTGAATGCTGTTTCCCCTTGAGAAAGTCTTTGTAAAGCACCTCCGAGGGTAAGGCGAGGTTTTTGAGATTGTCCCCTTCGAGCGATGCATAAGGGATCCGCATGGGCGCCGACGCGGCGATGGTGTGATTGTCGCGCCAGCCGTAGGCGCGCCCGGCCGAATACAGCATCTCCGGGTCGAGCGCACGGAATCGTTTTTCGACGGGGTACGAGTTGGCATACTGGGGCTCGTATGCGCTGCGGCGCGGCTCAACCTTCGGTCCGAAGTCCAACCCCAGGTCGAAAAGTCCGTAACGGTTGAGGAGCGTTTGCGCCTCGTTGAGCCGATCCATGTCATGCCGCACAAAAACCAGGTTGTCCTTCCAGTGGCCGGTGTCCTGGGGGCCGAAAACCATGTTGGGGGAGAAGACGCCGTCCGTGAGGCGCACCAGGCGCTCCCACAGCTCAAGCCCGGCTGCGGCCTGCGAACTCGCGAAGCGAAGGGCCGATCCGTCGCCGGTCTGGTAGAAGAGCTCGAGGTTGGCCGCGGCGAGGATCTTGCGCGCATGGTAGCGCGCCAGCAGGGCCAGCGCAGAGAAATCGATCCTGTTCGCTGAAAACTCTTTGTTTTCCCCTGCTCCGACAATCCGGCCGGCACGGGCGACGGCGCGTTCCGTTTCATCCGCCATACGATTCAAACGACGGGCGGCCTCTTCGGGCATCATCTTCGCAGTCCGGGCGCCGCGCAGCCGCACGCCGGCGTACTCTTCGAAACCGGCGAACCTCGCCTCGTCCGCCGCGCGCACCCCCAGATAGAAGTCCAGCAGGCCGCCCATCTGTTTCTCCGGCCAGATGTACATGTTCGGATCGCTCAGGCGGTAGCTCACGAGAAAGGGAATGACCTCGCTTGCGGATTGATACGCCGCGAAGATTTCGGGCGCGGCCTTCTCTCCGAAGCGCGCGCGGAATTCATTCATCCAGACGTCCTCCGCTGCGGCGGGGTCGTAACTGAGGCGTCCGAACAGGAGGTAGTAGAGCCAGTAGCGCTGAAACTCCCAACGATAGTACTCACGATCCGGAGAAACGAAGATGCGCCAGTCCCCCGGCGTGTTTCCGAATCCCTTTTGCGAGAGCGGAGCGCAGGTTTCAAAACCGATGCCGCCGCCCAGGCGCGTGGTCGGGACAAAGCGTTTCATCCAGTCGACGCTTCCCCAGGGAAAGAGGCGATGCGACCCGAGGCTCCAGACCTGGTAGCTGACCTGAAAACTGCGGGGATAGCGGAGAAAGTCGGCATAGGAATAGCTCGGCAGCATCCGGGCCGCCTGGTAGGGCATGCCCATGAACTCCGCCCAATATTTCATCGACAGCCGGAGGGGAAGGCCCGATTCCGCGGCCGCCTCTATCGTTTCGGGGAGTGCGCCCCAGCCTCGCAGATCCAGCAGCAACGGCCGCCCCGCATCCTTCATGCCGGCCAGCACCCCGTCGCGATAGAATCGGGTTTGCAGCGAATTTTCGATGCCGGATTCCGTGTTGACGCGCAATTGGATGCCCGCGATGTCGGGACAAATCCGTAGCAGCTTGCGCATCGCAAGGCGCGCATATCCCGTGAGCATGCCGTCGCTCAGTCCCTCGACCATGCTCGTCTGCCCTTGTTTCCACGCCCGCTGTTCCCAGATGCCCATGATGAAATCGATTCCGCGCTGGCGCGCGAGGCGCGCGATCATCTGCAGCGTCTCGAGATTCCGATGTTGATCGGCGGCGGACAGGCCGGGAACCCGGACCTGGGGGTATTCTTCCACGTCGAAAAGAAAAGGATAGGGCGGCGCGAGATAACTCGACTGGTGCGCAAAAACCAGGTTGAACGAATTGAAGCGGTCTTTTGCCAACATGCCGAGGTAGGTTTCCCAGTACTCCCGGTCGTAGTACCAGGACCGTTCGAGGTCGGCGCTATGCAGGAACTGAATCATCCCGCGCAGGGGAACCGCAGGTTCGCCCGTCTCGGGGGGGAAATTGCCGAGCCATTGAGACAATGGCGTCCCGGATTCCAATGGGGTGATTCGGCGAGCCAGCTCGAGCAGGGCATACATGAGGCCGCGCTCGTCCGCCCCCGCCAACACGAGAACCCGGCGGCCGTCGAATGTGGCGGGAGAAATGATGTACGCCTCGGGGGCGTCGGGGATCGCCGGGTTCCCGGCTCGCGCGAGTTCATGCAGGCGGCTTGAACGCGAGGGGAGGCCGGCGACGATGACCGCGCCGGCGGGAATGCCGCTCAATTCCGCAGTGCGAAAGACTCTCGCGCCTTTTGCTTGAATCGACGCCGCCAGCTCACGCGCGCCAAAATTTCCCGGCTCGCCCACATCGCCTTCGGTGACGATGCTGATGCTCTCTGCGCGGGTTTCCACCTGATGCCGGCCATATCCGAAAAGAGAAATACAGACCGTCGCCAGGGCAAATATTCGCATGCACGCCTCAGCCGGAAACGCCCGATATCCCCCTCGGTTCACCACAAGGACACCATGACACAACAATTAATCACACTCGGGCAGCAAGAGAACATGAATTCTTGGAACCCTTGTATCTAGTGTCCATTTCGGGGATGGTTGAAACCCCTTGCCTTCAGGCGAAGAACAGGGTGGCGCAGTCGACGCAGTTGACGAGCCTGGGGTGTTCATAGGCAATGACATCAATCGCTTCGAACCTGGCGCGAAAATGTAGGGGCGACGGTCAGGGCGCCCGGCAGATCCCCCATCGTCAGGTTTTACGGGCGACCTGACAGTGGGCGACCTGACGGTCGCCCCTACAAGAATCTGCTCTTCGCCAATGGAAAGTCAGGAAGGATTCTGGGCTATGACCGTGAGGATGCCGTAGCGGTCGAGAGCCTCCTCCAGCAAAACGAACGGGAAGAGGAAAGGCTTCAAGCTGTAGTAAGGGACCCGGCTGGAAAACCGGTCTTCGCTCCAGTTCAGCAGGCTGTGCTTCAAGGTGTGGAAATTGACCAGGCGTGAAAAGAGCAGATGCCGCTGGATGGCGAAGCCGGCCTCCCGGAGCAGGCGGTCCAGCGAGGATTTGGAAAAGTGATAGAGATGCCGCGGAACGTCGTCGAAAGCGTACCAGTGGCTGCGGAAAATCGATGCCTGCAGGCTGTCGAATCTCGGCAGCGAAACAAAAAGCCAGCCGCCGGGGCGCAGGAGCGCCCGAACCCGCTGCAGCACAGCGGCGGGATTCGGCAGGTGCTCGAGCACATGCCACAATGTCAGGACCTCAAAGCCCCCTTCCACCAGGGCCTCGGAATAAATGTCTCCCTCGATCAGGAGTAGCGACGGCAGGCGCGATCGGACAAGAGACAGCATTTGGGGGAGGGTGTCGATTCCTGTGGCCTGCCACCGATTCGGATCCAGGGCCCAGAGGAACTTGCCGTCCCCGCAGCCGACGTCGAGGATGCGTCCTCCTTTGACGTAGCGCTCGACCAGGTCCGCCTTTTCGGTGGAGCCGCGCCAGGAGCGGGTGCCGCTCAGTTTTCCCGACAGGCAGTCGTCGAGGGTCCGTGCGATGTCGCCAAAATAATCCGCAGGGTAGAATTCAGCGGTTTCGGCCGGGGAAGGCATTGGAGAGGTCCAGCCGAAGCCGCAGCGCAGGCAGCGCTCGATGCGCCAGACCGGATCCTCCAATCCCCGGACCCGGTCAACGGCTGTGCAGAATAACTCGCTTTCGTCGATCCCGCAGACCAGGCAGGTCATTTTTTACCTGGTGCGCTCGTAGGCGATCACTTTTTCCAGGATGTCATCCAGGGTGTGGGTGTTCTTGTAGCCGACCAGGCGGCTGATCTTGGTGATGTCGGGCACGCGGCGTTCCATATCCTCGAAACCTTCCTGGTACACTTCCTCGTAGGGAACGTGAACGATGCGCGAGGAACTGCCCGTTTTGGTCTTGACCCGCTCGGCGAGATCGTTGATGGGAACCTCACCCTCGCTGCCGATATTGAAGATTTCGCCCACGGCTCCGGGTTCATCGATCAGAGCTACGATCCCCTTGATGACGTCTTGCACGAAGGTAAAACTGCGCGTCTGGTCGCCGCTGCCATAGATGGTAATGGGCTCGTTGCGGAGCGCCTGACCCACGAAACGCGGGATCACCATGCCATAGCGGCCGGTCTGTCTTGGCCCCACCGTGTTGAAAAAGCGCGCAATGATGATCGGCAGTTGCTTGGTGCGGTGGTAGGCCAGGGCAAGAAACTCGTCCATGGCCTTCGATGCTGCATAGCTCCAGCGGGCGATGGAGGTCGAACCGTAAATCCTGGAGTCGTCCTCATTCAAGGGGACCTTGGAGTTGCGGCCGTAAACTTCCGAGGTCGAGGCGATGAATGTTTTCTTCCTGAATTTGTTGGCGAGCTCGAGAACGACCTCCGTCCCTACGATGTTGGTGTGAATGGATTTCAGCGGTTCTTCGATGATCAGCCTTACCCCGACGGCCGCGGCGAGATGCACGATGACATCGCATATGCCGGTGAGTTCGAGCATGATCTCGCGGTTCATAATGCTGTCATTGGTGAATTGGAAACTCGGATTATGCAAGAGGTGATTGATGTTCTCCAGACTCCCGGTCGAGAGATCGTCGATGACGTAGACTTCGTACCCGCGGGCCAGGTAGGCTTCCGCAAGGTAGGACCCGATAAAACCCGCTCCGCCGGTAATAAGAACTTTCAAGTTTCGATCCTCCAGAATGTAATGCGAATCTAGTATTTATCCTCGTTCGCGTCAACGATAAGGTGCCATGTAGTTGCGAGTTAAAAAATAGCCGAGCCCTGGAGGGGCGGCCGAAAACGTATCGCGTCAATCCGTTCTGTCGCCCCTGCCGGGACTGATCACAATTCCAATATCCTACCCCGGGCGGCGCTGCGCTTGCCCGGGGCTACTCTCTCTCGGCCCCTCCGGGGCAACGCTGAACCTGATGCCCTCCTCCAGAGGGCTTCCTCAGGTCACCCGCTTTGCGGGCGGCACGTGACTATTTTCCCCGCTTCGATTCCCCGGATCCGGACTTGCCAAAATTTTACCTTTCCGGTCCTGACACAAGCATATAATCACTCAAAACTTTATGAATGAACCGGGTCGGGAAAATCAGACATCGAAAAGGGACGCGTCGCGGACGCGCTACTACGTCCTCGGGACCATCGTATTTCTGCTCCTCGGGATGATCTCCACACAGGTGTTTCTACACCGGACCTCCGTGGGCAGCCCGAGGTTTCCGAGCATGACTTTCCTGCTATGGAGCGCGACGATCCTGGTGGGCTTGGCCCTGCTGATTCTGGCCACGGTGCTGGGACGCAACCTGATCAAGCTCTATTTCGAACGCAGAAGCGGCCAGGTCGGCAGCGGCTTCAAGACCAAGATGGTCCGCACTTTTGTGGCGCTTTCGCTCCTCCCGGCGCTCCTGTTGTTTTTCCTGGCTTATTTTCTGGTTCAATTCTCGATCGAGAAGTGGTTCGGTGCTCCCGCCGATCAAATGCTCGAAAACAGCAGGGCGATTGCCGTCCAATATTACGCCGACATTCAGAGGCGCGATATGCGATTTGCCGCGCAAATAGCGATCGCGCTCGCACCGGAGGATGTTCTGAACCAGGACGCGCATTTGCGGCTGGAAGAGAAACTGGCGGAAATGCGCCAGCGCTATGATTTCCGGGCAGTCCAGCTGTTTGGCCCTCATGGCCGTTTCATTGCGGGCGCGGGCACGCGCACGGCTCCGGAGGAGCACCGGGAGGCAGTGAAGAGCCTGATCGGCCAGACTTTGGCGGGGCAGGATTCCTTCAGGATTGAACGAAGCCTGCCGCGGGATGCCATCAGGCAACTGGTCTGGTCCACGGCCCCGCTTCGGACGCGGGACGGCAAGATCTTCGGAGCCGTCCTGACGGAAACCCTGATTCCGCAGAGCGTGCAGTTCAAGGCGGACTCGGTTTTGGAGGCTTACGGCGCCTATCATCAGCTGCAGTCCGAAAACGCCAAGCTGCGGGTCATATTCCTGCTGGTGCTTGCTCTCTCCACCTTGCTTATCGTCTTTGCGTTCTCCTGGTTCGCGATGTACCTGGCCAAACGAATCACCATTCCAATCCAGGCGCTGGCCCAGGGCGCGGCTGCGGTCGCCTCCGGCAACCTGGACTACCGCGTCGAGTGCGAAGCCTTCGACGAACTCGAAAGCCTGGTGATTTCCTTCAACCGGATGACGGGCGACCTGCAGGGAAACAAGGCCCGCATCGAAGAAACGCAGGCCATTTTGAGACAGAGCATGGCGGAGCTGGACGACCGCCGGCGCTATATCGAGACCATTCTGCAAACCATCACGACCGGCGTCATGACACTGGATTCCGGTTATCGCATCCGAACCATGAACCGGGCGGCCAACCAGATGATGGATTTTCAGGGCGTCGTCGGGGAAGTTCCTCTGGAGGAGGTGGTTCATGGCGCCGCGGGAAAGACTCTAAAGACGCTGCTGCGCAAATCCGAGGTGCTGGGGCCGGTGGTCAGAAACATTGAACTCGATTTGCCGGGCAAAACCCTGCACCTGGCCACCACCGTGACTCCTCTGCAGGACAGCGCCGGACATCAGACGGGATGGGTCGTGGTTCTGGACGACGTCACCGAGTTGCTGCGCATAGAAAAACTCTCCGCCTGGCAGGAGGTGGCGCGCCGCCTGGCCCACGAGATCAAGAACCCTTTGACCCCGATCCAGTTGTCGGCCCAGCGCATGCTCAGCCGCTACAAACAGTTGCTGCCCGCGGCCGAGGCCGAAGCCGGCCGGCTGGGGTCCTGGCAGGAGGCCTTCGCGTCCTTCGACAACCTGATGGAGGAATGCGTCAGAACCATAACGCAGGAGGCCAACTCGCTCAAAAACCTGGTCGACGAGTTCTCCCGCTTTGCGCGGTTGCCGCAGGCGCGCCTGGAGGATGCGGACATCCACAGCATCCTCGAAACCACGCTGAGCCTGTATAACGGCCGGATTCACGATGTTCGGCTGTTGAAGATATTCTCTCCCGACGTGCCCGCCTTGAGGCTGGATCCCGAGCAGATGAAGCGGGTATTCATCAACATCTTTGACAACGCCCTGGAGGCCATGGCGGACAGCACGAACCTAAAGGTCCTGCAGATCCGTACTGCCTGCAACACCCCGCAGCGCTCGGTGCGCATCGAGATCAGCGACACGGGCCGCGGATTCCCCAGGGAATATCAGGACAGCCTCTTTCTTCCCTATTTCTCCACCCGCGACGGCGGAACGGGGCTTGGACTGGCCATCGTGCGCCAGATCATCTCCGACCATTACGGCCACGTGCGCGCCGAATCCAACCTGCCTCTGGGGACCAGGATCATCATCGATCTCCCCATGACCACCGACTGAGCTTCACCGGAGGGATCATTTAATCGATTCCATCTTGCGCGGATTGGCAACATAAACCTCATGTCCCAAGCCCTCCGGCAGATCACTCACCCACGGGGAATGCGTTCCCGCCTCCAGGGCAATCCGGGACCGCGGTATCACCGGAAAGTAAGCTCCGAATTCCTCACGTGTCGTCGCCAGCTTGTCTTCGGCACGGATCTCCGCGCCTGCGTTCATGATGCAGTAGTTGCTCTTTTTGTCCCCCAGATCGATCCCGATGTAGAACTTTACGGGCTTCGGTGTTGTCACCACAGCCTCCAATTTACGTCCGGCATTAGGTGTCATCTGCTCGAGCTTATGGACCCGCATCCGTACGTTCGCCGTCAACAGCTTCGTCTTATCCTTTTTGCTCTTGCCAGCGGTCTCAAGTTTCTTTTCAATCGCTACCTTGGTATTCTTCTTCATGGTCGGTCTCTCCCTTTGAAAATTGCACCGTCAAGTGCGTTAGATGGACAAGGGTAGCTGAACAGCTCACCCTCGTCGAGGGGCCGACCTTCTCATCCCATCTTCGCGGTCTTTGTGGTTGGCATTTCAGGTCGCGACTATGCCGCGCCAGCCGGTCTCTTTTCCCCGAAAGACCTCGGGTTGCTGATTCGCGGCGGGGGCTGGCCGTATATAGCACAGCGGCTCTGTGGTATCCTTTTCTGCTTCGGCAGGTATACTAAGCAGACTCATATGATGCGACCCGCAATCCTCATAGTGGACGACGAACAGGGCGTACAGACCTCACTCCAGGGCATCCTGGAGGATGCCGGGTTTGAAGCCGCCGGCGTCTCGAGCGGAGAAGACTGTCTGTCCCTGATGTCCAGGAAAGATTTTGCGGTTGTTCTGCTGGACATATGGCTCCCGGGAATGGATGGAATCCAGGCATTGGAGCAGATCCGGCGGGCGCATCCCCAGGTCAGTGTCATCATGATCTCCGGGCACGCTTCGATCGAGACGGCGGTGCGCGCCGTCAAGCTGGGCGCGTTCGACTTTGTCGAAAAGCCCCTCTCGCTCGAAAAGACCCTCCTCGTGGTGAAGAACGCACTGCACCAGCATCAGTTGGAGGAGGAAAACCGGCTCCTGCGCGAGCAGATCGAGCAGAAGTACGTCATGCTGGGCGATTCGGTGCCGATGCAGGCCCTGCGCCAGCAGATCGAGTTTGCCGCCCCGACCAACGGGCGAATCCTGATCTTTGGTGAAAACGGAACCGGCAAGGAACTGGTGGCGCACCTGCTGCATTTGCGCAGCCAGCGCCGGGATTACCCCTTCATCGAGATGAACTGCGCCGCCATTCCTGAAGAGTTGATCGAGAGCGAGTTGTTCGGGCACGTCAAGGGGTCCTTCACCGGCGCATCCGAGGACAAGGAAGGGAAGTTCTCGCAAGCCGACGGCGGCACACTGTTCCTGGACGAGGTCGGCGACATGAGCGCGAAGACCCAGGCCAAGGTGCTGCGCGTGCTTGAGGAGCAGCGCTTTACGCCGGTGGGAGGGAACGCGTCGATGAAGGTCGACGTGCGCGTCATCGCCTCGACCAACAAAATTCTGGAGAAGGAAGTCGAGCTCGGCACCTTCCGCGAGGATCTCTATTATCGGCTGAATGTCATTCCGTTCCAGATTCCTCCGCTCAGGGAACGCAAGGAGGACATCCCCACCCTGACGCGCTTCTTCCTCGACGACTTCGGGCGGCGCTACGGCCGAAAGCCTCCAACTCTCACCCCGAAGGTGATGGAATGTCTGGAAACCTATCCCTGGCCGGGAAACGTTCGCGAATTGCGCAACATCATGGAACGGTTCATCATCATGTATCCGCACCGGCGCATCGATGTCTTCGAGCTTCCCGAATCCATATTGCGCAGGACCGTGCTGGCAGAGGCTGAGCCGGAGCAGGATTCCACGCTCCAAAGCGCCCGGGAAAAGTTCGAGAGGGGTTTTATCCTGCAGAAGCTGACGGAGCACAAAGGGAATGTGGCGCGCGCAGCGCAATCCCTCGGCATTGAGCGAAGCCACCTTTATCGGAAGATGCGTCAGCTGGAGATCCCATACTCCGGCAGAGAAAACGGAGAAGGCGAGTAGATATGAGATTTTCAATGCACAAGGTCCGCAGGTATGCGCTTCATATCGCGGCATGTTGTTTCTTGCTGTCGACGACTGGTTGGGCGGGCGAGGACAAGCCGCATCAGGCGGCGCCGCCGCAGGGCAATGCCCTGAGCCGCATCTTCCGCGGTAACTACGAGGTGCCCTCCGTGACCGGTTTTGACCTCAATGGGGAGGCGACGCTCGACGCAATGATCAAAGACGGCAAGCTGCTGCTCAGCGCGGAAGACGCCCTGCGCCTCGCCCTCGAGAACAACATCGATATCAACGTCGAGCGCTACAACCCCTATTTTTCCCTGTGGGGCATTCAGCAGAGCAAGGCGGTTCTGAACCCGTATGTCCTGTTCAACACCAGCCTGAACCGTGTCGTCAACCCGACCGCGAGCGCGCTGCAAGGGGCACCCACCACATTTAACATCAACAATCTGTACAACGTGACCGTTCACAAGCCATTCGAACAAGGCCTGGATATGGATGTGAATTTTAATGTGACACGGTACCGGACCAACAATGTCTTCAGCAGCCTGAATCCGGCTTTCACGCCTAATCTGAGCGTCAACTTCACCCAGCATCTGCTGAAGGATTACGGCAGAATTGTACGCGGGAGATATTTGTGGATTGCCCGAAACAATTACGGCATTTCGCAGGAGGCCTTCGCCGCGCGCGTCAGGGATATTGTCACCGCCGTCCTGAACTCCTATTGGGATGTTGTCTTCAACGATGAGGACATCAGGGTCAAGGAGGCTTCGCGCGGGCTGGCCGAGGTGATCCTTCAGCAGAACAGGATCCAGGCGGAGGTGGGGACGATGGCTCCGCTCGATGTCGTCCAGGCGGAAGCCGAGGTGGCTGCGCGCGAGGAGGCCGTCGTCCTGGCAAAATTCAACAAGCGCATCTCCGAGGATCAGCTCAAGAAGCTCATTTCCAGCAGACAGGATCCCGGGATGATTACCGCCCCCGTGGCGCCGCTCTCGAAGCCGGAACCGCCGGCGCAGCCGCTGGTCGATGTAAGGACCGCAATTCAGCGCGCCGTCGACAACCGCCAGGAGATCAAGCAGCTACAGACAAACCAGGAAAACAACAAGATCCAGGTCGACTATGCGCGCAACCAATTGCGACCCAGCCTGGATCTGGTGGCGGGGTATTCGCAGAACGGCCTCGGCGGAGATACCATTCTCCGGGATTACTCGCAGGGGATTTTTAGCGCTCCGATCCTCAGTGTCACGCCGGGAGGATTCTGGGATTCGATGTCCTCCCTCTTTAGCCAGCGCTATCTCGGCTATATCCTGGGCTTCAATCTCAGAATCCCGATCGGCAACGACGACGCGCGGGCGGCCAGCGCTCAGGCGCAAATCAATTACAAGCAGGGGGAGGCGCGGATCGCCTCCCAGCGGCAGACAATTGCCCTCGAAGTGAGGCAGGCTTACGAAAACATCGCCATGAATGAGGCGCTGATGAAAACGGCCGAAGTGACGGTCCGGTACCAACAGCAGCGTTTGCAGGGCGAGCAGGACAAGTACGCCCTCGGCGCCACCATCACTCGCTTCATTCTGGAGGCGCAGCGCGATCTGCAGAGCGCGCAGAACCGCCTGTTGCAGGCCAAAATCAACCTGATCAAGAGTCGCATCGCGCTCGACAAAGCGGTAGGCGACACTCTTGCCGCCCACAACATCGAGCTGCGCGACGCCCTTCAACCCCTGAAATAGTCCCCCGCGCGGCATGGCCGCAGCCACAACTCGGACGCTGTTTCCCCGGTTGGGTGGTGTGGATCAATTCAGGATGTCGATAGCGACGCGCCACCCGCCGCCGGATTGCTTCTTCCATATCCGAACGTAGTGGCCGGGTCGTGTGGTTTCCTGCCCCTGAGGTTTAAACGTCGTACTTCCGTAGGTGTACCCCAGGTCGGCGGATGCGGCCACCTCGGCCTTATCCGGGTACCACGAATAGGTTTTCGCTTCTTCCGCTAAGCACGACCTCATTGCCGCCTTTCCGACCGCCGGGAATTTTCCAGCGCGAAGCACGCGGATGTCCTCCGCAGCCAGGTCACTGAAGGCCGCGATGCTCCCTTGCGCCGCCGCGATCTCCGAAAGCTTGCGGTCCAGACGAAGCAAGTCTGCTTTTGCCTGATCGATTACTGCGGAGTCGAAGCGCTGATTCCAGGGGCCCGGGGGAAGCGGAAACTCTTCGGCCGGAGGGCTGGCGGGCTGAGGATTGGCCGCCCCGAAATCAAGGACGAACCTGTAGGAACCGTCGGCCTGCTTTTTCCAAACGGTGAAATAGTTTCCGAAACCGGTGCTCGGGCCGTCTCTGAACTCATAGGGCCCGGTCGTGTAACCGAGATCGCCGGCGCGCGATATGTCCGCGTAAATCGGCCGCCATGTGAGCCGGGCGGGCGAAGGGGGCCGATCGGAAATCCATTTTTTACCCAACACCGGTCCGGGGCGGAAGATAATGCCGTCATCGGCGAGATAGGCGAGAAAGGAGTCCTTGATCCCTTTCAATTCCGAGGTGCGGGAGAAATCCCGCTCGGTCTGGATGAGCCGCTCCAGCGGCGTTGTCTGCGCCAACAGCAGCAATAAGAGCGCAATTGCGGGCATCGATCAGCCCCCCCCTCATGACGTTATGCTTCGAAGACCCACTCTAATTGCGGAATTCGGATTGCGGATTGAAATCTTCCGTTGGCCTCGGGTGCTCTTCCCAGCGAAACTCCATGTCAGGCACCGATCCATACCAATCCCTTGTTCCAAATCCGCAATCCGAATTCCGCAATCCGCAATTAGTTCTTGGCGGCGGGCTCCATGGGATAGGTGAACTCATAGCGCCCGGAACCCACCTCGACGACTGCGATCTGGCCGTTTTGCGAAGAGCGCATGATGCCTTTGCCTTGCGTCAACGGCTGGCCCCCTTCCAAAACCTTTTGCAGCGTTGCCTGGGGGAGCATGACGGTCGCTGTCGTGTTGGCCGGAATCTCAATTTTCAGCGTGAGCTGGCGGTCCTTCAGTTCCCAACCCGAGGCCACCTGTCCATAGAGAGAGAGATGGCTGGCTTTCGCATAGGTCAGGCTGCCGCCCGTGTGCGGCTGAATGATGATGTGCTTGTATCCCGGCCTTTCAGGATCGATCTCGATGCCGGCGACCACACGGTACAGCCATTCGCCGATGGCGCCGTAGGCGTAGTGGTTGAAGGAATTCATCCCCTTGTCCTGGAAAGAACCGTCCGGTTTGATGCCGTCCCAGCGCTCCCAGATTGTTGTCGCTCCCTTCGTGATGGGATACAGCCAGGAGGGGTATTCCTTGCGGTTCAGCAGCATGAAGGCTTCGTCGTAGTAGCCGTAGCTGCTCAGGACATGGCAGATCACCGGCGTGCCCAGGAACCCGGTGGTGATGTGCTTGAAGGTGCGCACATCATTCGCCAGCCGCGCCGCCGCTCCTGCACGCAGGTTCTCAGGCAGCAGGTCGAAAGCCAGGGCCAGTGAATATGCCGTCTGCGTGTTGGAAGACAGCCGTCCGTTGGAAGTCACGAATTCCGCCAGGAAGGCCTTCCTGACCTTGGCGAGAAGGTCGGCATATTTGCCTGCATCCTCGCTCTTGCCGAGCAGCGCGGCGGTTCTCTGCAGCAAATCTGTGGAGCGGGCGAAATAGGCCTGCGCAATCAGATCCTTGTCGGTGGTGGCGCCCGGATAGTCGGAGCGGTTGGTAGCGAACGCCAGCCAGTCGCCGAAAGTGAAATCGTTGTTCCAGAGATAAGAGTCTCCGGCGCGCCCTGCCATATAGTCCACCCAGCCCTTCATGGATTTGTATTGCTGGTCGAGGATCCGGGTGTCGCCGTAGCTCAGGTAGACGGTCCAAGGGACGATTACCGCGGCATCCGCCCAGCCGGCCGATGCGGCATTTGCGGCGGGGTCTTTGCGGGCCAGGACATTGGGGATGACGTGAGGAATGGCGCCGCTCGGCTTCTGGTCTGCGGTCATGTCCTTGAGCCACTTGGTATAGAAAGCGGCAACATCGGCGTTGAATGCGGCTGTGCGGGCGAACGCCTGCGCATCGCCGGTCCAGCCCAGTCGCTCATCACGCTGCGGGCAATCCGTGGGGACATCGACGAAGTTGCCTTTCTGGCCCCACTGGATATTGTGTTGCAGCTGATTGAGCATGGAGTTGGAAGACTCAAAGGAGCCGGCAGGTGTGATGTCGGAGTGCACCACGATGCCGGTCAGACTGTCCGGCGCGGGATCGGAAGGGAATCCTTTCACCCGGACATAGCGAAATCCCTGGAAAGTGAAGTGCGGCTCAAATACCTCTTCGCCTTCACCTTTCATGGTGTAGGTGACTGTCTGTTTCGCTGCGCGCAGGTTTTCGATGTAGAAGTTGCCCTCCTTGTCGAGCACCTCCGTGTGATTCAGGGTGATGGTATTGCCGGCTGTTCCGCGGACTTTCAGCCTGATCCAACCGACCATGTTCTGGCCGAAATCGACCACCGTGTCGCCGGCGGGAGTCTTGGACACTTTCACGGGTTTGATTTCCTGAATCCGCCGCACCGGGGGGCCGGCCGGCGCCACCAGCTGGTTTTTGGGATAGTTCGCAAGTTTGACTCCCGGCCATCCCGCATCGTTGTATCCGGGCGAGGACCATCCCTTCTGCTCGAGACGCGCGTCGTAGGTCTCGCCGTTATAAATGTCCGACATGAGAACCGGTCCGGTGGCGGCCTTCCAGCTTGCATCGGTGCCGATGATCTGAGTGCTTTCGTCCGCATAGGTGATGGAAATTTGAAGCAGCAGCGCCAGCTTTTCTCCATAGGTGTTGCGCTGGCCGCCGAAGGCCAGGAAACCGCGATACCAGCCGTCGCCCAATACCACGCCCGCGGCGTTTTTGCCCTTCTGCAGCTGGGAGGTGATGTCGTAGGTCTGGTATTGAAGGTGGTCGCCGTAGCTGGTCCACCCGGGTGTAAGGACCTGGTCGCCGACGGGCCTGCCGTTGAGCTGCATTTCATACAGTCCAAAGCTCGTGACGTATGCGCGCGCGGATTTGACCTCCCCTATGATTTCGAATTCCCTGCGCAGCATGGGGGAGGGATTGGATTTCTTCGCGTCCTCCGCGATGTCCGGTTCGATCCAGGATGCCTGCCAGTCCTGAGTGTTCAGCAAGCCCATTTCCCAAAAAGCGGGCTCGCTCCAGCCGGAAGGCTGATCCTGCGAGTCCCACACCCGCACCTGCCAGAAATAACGCCTGCCGGACTGCAGCGCCGGTCCGCCGTAAACCCTGTGCACGGAATCCGGTGAGGCCACCTTGCCGCCGTCCCAGGTCAGCGCTGAGCCCTGGTTCAGGGCGGCAGAAGTTTCGGCCACGCGTATCTGATAGGCGCTCTGCAGCCAGCCGCGTTCACTGCTGACGGTCTGCCAGCCCAGGCGCGGCTGCAGGACGTCGATACCGAGCGGGTTGGTTTTGTATTCGCATTTCAGCCCCGCGGTCGAGGCGGGAGCAGCCTGCAATGGCCGTGTGGCAAAACAACACAGGATCAGGATGACGAACAGCATGCCGAGGGATACACGATGCGAGATGTTCATGGCGGTTCTCCAATGGAATGAGCGCCGATCATATCAGAATTTCTCTTCCGCTCCCTCCTTCTCGCCACTTGTGCCTGCAACATAAACTTGCCCATTTCTGAATTGGGCCGAAAGAGTCAACCGCGTGTATAATCGCGCTTGCGTGTTTCCGAACGATTCCAGGGTGTTCCGGCAGATTGCGCGCCGTCCGCTTTTTGATGACCCGGAGGATGGCCACGGCATCATCGACTCTTCAGGCGGGGCACCGGCGAGGTAATCGTGTACTACGGCTGGAAGATTGTCGCTGCGAGCTTTACGATTCTCCTTGTAGTCGTGGGCATCGTCTATTACAGCTTT
>Ga0315273_10005334_pt1 | contig 15885 bp, 12 predicted proteins | sample YL17G02_0_MG_FD_205753 | JGI IMG/M metagenome (GOLD analysis project Ga0315273, IMG submission 205753) | Sediment microbial communities from Yellowstone Lake, YNP, Wyoming, USA - YL17G02_0 | ecosystem: Environmental > Aquatic > Freshwater > Lake > Sediment | place: USA: Wyoming | collected...
TGTTCCCCCTGGCTTTCGGCGACCTGTTCACCGCCATGCTCGTGCCCATCACCATCGGCCTTATCGGTATCGTCTTCCGCGGCGCGTCGTACGCCTTCCGCACCTTCACCCGCGAGACGGGTCAGCCCTTAGTATCAGCCCACGGCCTCCTCTTCTTCGTCGCCAGCGTCATCACGCCCTTCTTCTTCGGCGTCGCCCTGGGCGCGGCTGCCGGCGGCCGCATCAAACTCGACGAAGGGCTGGTCACGTCCGGTCTCTACTCGCCCTGGCTGCGTCCCTTCCCCATCCTCTTCGGCCTGACCGCCGTCGCTGTCTGCGCCTTCCTGACGATGAACTTCATGATGACCCGCTCCGACGGCGAGTTGCGGGAGGACTTCCGGCGGCGCGGCCTTCTGTCGGGCGTCGTCGGTGGTGTTCTGGCCGTGGTGACGCTCGCCTCCGCCCGCTGGGATGCCCCCGAGTTCTGGGACCTCTGGCAGCGGTCGGGACCCGAGGCGATGTCGGCGGTCGCGCTGCTTGCCGGTCTCGCCGCCCTGTTCGTGCTGTGGCGTCGCTGGTACCCGCTGGCGCCCCTGATCGGGGGTGGCGCGATGATCCTGCTGGTCGTCACTTGGGGCGTGATCCAGTACCCTTATCTGATCGTGCCCAGCGAGCGCATATTCGATGCCGCCGCCGACCACGCGATGATCAAGGCGTCGCTCATCGGCCTGCTGGCGGGCGCGGTGATACTCGTCCCCTCGCTCCTTCTTCTCTATCTCAACTTTGTTGGCGAGAACGCCGAGGAGTCGTACTAGCCGAAGCCTGAGAGCCGGGCGAGATTGTCCGCCTTGGGCGGCGCCTGCTACAATATCTGAGGGGGCTGGTCCCGGCGACCAGCCCTTTTCGGCGTTAGGCTTGGACTGATCGCATGAATCTGGCAGGCATCCTTCCGCTTATCGAAGACGCCCTCGACGGCGGGCGGCTGAAAGCCCTCCCCGTTGCCGCGACGACCTCTACCGTTGGTCTCCCCGATGGCGCCAAAGCCTGCTTCATCGCTGCCCTCGCCCGTCAGACGGAGAGCACTCTGTTCGTCGTCACTTCGCGCCCGCACCGTGCCCTCGCTCTCGGCGAAGAGCTGGCCGCCTGGCTGGGCAGCGACGAGCCCATCCGCCTCTTCCCGCCTCGCGATGCCCTCCCCTACGAGCGTTTGGCCCCCGATTGGGCCGCCGTCCGCGACCGCCTCTGCCTCCTGTCTTTGCTGACGGATGGCACTGCCGCCGGACCCCTCATCGTCGTCGCCTCTGTGCAGGCGCTCAGCCAGACCGTCCTGTCGCCTGACGAGATGCGCTCCGCCCGCGAGACGCTGACGGTCGGCGGCGAGCTATCCCCCGATGCCTTTCTGCGCCGTCTCGCGCAGCGCGGCTATCGCTTCGAGCCCCTCGTCGATCTTCCCGGCCAGGCCAGCCGTCGCGGCGGCATCATCGACCTCTTCTCGCCCGATGCCGATCTGCCCCTGCGCATTGAATTGCTGGGCGACCGCGTCGAGAGCATCCGTCTCTTCGACCCCGAGACGCAGCGCACCCTCCGGCTCGTCGAATCGGCGACCGTCGGTCCGGCGCGGGAGATGCTCCTTCCGCAGCCCGGTGCCCGCGACCTGCTGGCTCAACTCGACCTCACCGCCTGCCCGCTGGAGGTTGGCCGCCGCTTCCAGGAGGAGCTGTCGGCGCTGGCCTCCGGCGAAGGCTCCGCCGACGATGCTTTCTACCTGCCTTTCCTCACCCGCTCGCTGCTTCTCGACTTCCTGCCCGGCGGTGCTCTGCTTATCCTCGACGAGATGTCTGACATAGCCATCGCCCAGGAAGAGCACGATCAGCAGGTAACGGAAGTCCGCGATGAGATGATCGCTCAAGGCGAGTTGCCGCCCGGCATGCCTCTCCCTCATCTCCCCGGGTCCCACATACACGACACTCTACACGGCCGTTCGCCCCGTCTGGAGCTATCCCGATTTGCCAGCGGCGAGGAGGGCGAGGGCTTCCGGCGCCTGCCCTTCGCTCCCACCGAGTCCTACGGCGGCCGTCTCCCCGAACTCGCCGCCGACATCACCGACGCTCTCCGTCACCGCGAGACGGTTGTGATCGTATCGCAACAAGCGGCCCGCCTCGCCGAGGTGCTGGGCGAGAGTGATCTCTTCGTGACGCCGTCCGACGCTGTAGATACGCCTCCCCCGCCCGGTGGGCTGGCGCTCGTGCACGGCTCGCTGCCCCACGGCTGGCGCCTCCCTCGCCCTGATGGCGCTCTTGCCCTCCTCACCGACGCCGAGATATTCGGCTTCGTCAAGCAGCGGCGGCTCACTCGCCCCCCTTCCGCCGCCCGTCGCGAGGCGTTTCTCTCTGAGGTTGCCGTCGGCGACCTTGTAGTCCACGTCGAGCACGGAATCGGTCGCTTCGCCGGTCTCATCCGCCGCTCCGCCGACGGCCACGAGCGCGAGTACATGGAGGTGCGCTACGCCGAGGGCGACCGTCTCTTCGTCCCCACCGACCAAGTCGACCGCGTGAGCCGCTACGTCGGCCCCAGCGATAGAGCCCCGTCCCTCACGCGCTTGGGCAGCCAGGAGTGGCCGCGAGCTAAGGCGCGTGTCCGCCGCGCCGTCGCCGAACTGGCGCGTGAGCTGCTGGAGCTGTACGCCTCCCGCCAGGTGCTCGAGGGGCACGCTTTCTCGCCTGACATGCCCTGGCAGCAGGAGCTTGAGGCGTCCTTCCCCTACGTTGAGACGCCCGACCAGCTCGCGGTGGTGTGGGAGGTGAAGTCCGACATGGAGTCGCCGCGACCGATGGACCGCCTTGTCTGCGGCGATGTCGGCTATGGCAAGACGGAGGTGGCGATCCGCGCTGCCTTCAAAGCGGTCATGGACGGCATGCAGGTCGCGATGCTCGTGCCGACGACCGTGCTTGCCCAGCAGCACTACCAGACCTTCGGCGAGCGCCTTGCCGGCTTCCCCGTCCGCGTCGAGATGCTGTCGCGCTTTCGCTCGCCGCCGGAGCAGCGAGAGATCGTCGGTGAGTTGGTGTCGGGCGCGGTCGACATCGTCATCGGCACCCACCGTCTCCTACAGCGTGACATAACGTTCAAGAATCTGGGGCTCGTCATCATCGACGAGGAGCAGCGTTTCGGCGTCTCCCATAAGGAACGTCTGAAGCAGATGCGGCAGGAAGTCGACGTCCTCACCCTTTCCGCGACGCCTATCCCGCGTACCTTGCACATGTCGCTCGCCGGTATTCGTGACATGTCGACGATGGAGACGCCGCCGGAAGAGCGCCTGCCCATCAAGACCTATGTCATGGAATATGAGGGTCGCCTCATCCGCGAGGCCGTCCTGCGCGAGTTGGAGCGCGGCGGCCAGGTCTACTTCGTCCACAACCGCGTTCAGAACATTGAAGTGGTGGCCCGCAAGCTCACCGACCTCGTGCCCGAGGCGACGATCGCCGTCGCCCATGGCCAGATGCCGGAGGAACAGCTAGCGGGGGTGATGTTCGACTTCGTGAAGGGCGTCGTCGATGTCCTGGTCTGCACCACAATCATCGAGTCGGGTCTCGACATCGCCAACGTCAACACGATAATCATCAACCAGGCGAACAAGTTGGGGCTGGCCCAGCTCTATCAGTTGCGAGGGCGCGTCGGCCGCGGTGTCAGCCGGGCCTACGCCTACCTCCTCTATGAGCGCGGCCGCTCTCTGACCGAGCCGGCCCAAAAGCGCATCCAGGCGATCTTCGAAGCGACGGAATTGGGGGCCGGCTTCCAGATCGCTCTCCGTGACCTGGAGATCAGAGGTGCCGGCAATCTCCTGGGCGCCGAGCAAAGCGGCCAGATCGGCGCTGTCGGCTTCGACCTCTACTCTCGGCTTCTGGCCGATGCGGTCGAGCGGTTGAAGGCCCTTCAGCGCGGCGAAGAGGCTCCGCCGCCGTCCGAAGCCGTATCGCCGCTGACCATCGACCTGCCCCTTACGGCGCACATCCCTGACAGCTACGTCGGCGATATCAACCTCCGTCTCGCTCTCTATCAGCGCCTCGCTACGGTGCAACGCGTGGAAGAGATCGAGGCGCTGGCCCAGGAGATGAAAGACCGCTTCGGTCGCCCGCCCCGTGCCGTGCGCACTCTCCTCTACGTCGTGCGCCTGCGGACGCTGGCCCGTGAAGCAGGCCTTCAGTCGATCCAGACGGAGGATGGGGAGATCGTGCTGCGGATGGCGGCGGGAAAGCGTTTGCCTCTGGAAAGGATACGGCGGGATGTACCGCTGGAGACCTGGGTTGGCCCGACATCCGTGCGTCTCAGCCGGAGCCGTCTCGGCGAGCGCTGGCAGGAGGCTCTGCTGGCGCTGGTGGAGCGGCTGGCGCTGGAGGTGGCTGAAGAGCCTGCGCCGGGCCGATAGGCGTTACTTGATCGCCTTCTCCGTATAGCCGACGTGCCACCGCCCGGCACTGTCCTTCGCTGAGTACCACACGCGGAAGATGCCCCCGGTGTCGTACAGGAACGTCGATCTGTATATCCTTTCGCCATCCCAGCCGCTGCCCGGTGAAAGGACGGGGTCGGATTGGACTGTCCAGTTGAGCCCGTCCTTGCTCGTAGCCAGTCGCAGCTTTGACCCCGCGACCGGTGAGTCGACGAAGAGCATCCAATACTCAGATCTATCCTTGACATAAGCGACGTCGAGGTGCCACGGCGCCGCGTCGATGCTCACCGGCTCCAGAGGCGACCAGTTCACGCCGTCTTCGCTGGTGGCGTGGACCACCGCCGTGCCCGTGGTCAGCCACAACTCGAACTGCCCATCTCGGTACACGACGGCTGGGGAAAGATAGAGAGGTTCATCGGCGACATCCCACGTGATCACAGCTTGGGATTCTCCCCAGTCGACGCCGTCTGATGACCTCAGTAGAACGAGGCGGTTCTCGTTGGTCGTGCCGCAGTACTCAGCGCGTCGCTGCTCCGTGTAGTAGAGATAGAGCTCATCGCTGCGGGGATTGTAGACGATGTCGGGGTCGCTGTTGTGATCGCAGGGAGGGAAGGGCACCACGGGATTTGTGAGACCTGGTGGGACCTCCCACGACAGACCGTCGTTGGATGCGACGACATGGGGGTTTTCTCGGCCGGCGCTGTCGTAGTAGTTCGGTGTCATCGCCATCCAGTACTTGTAGCCATGCCAGCCGTCGGGGAAATAGGCTATGTCGGGGTGCACCGTTTGCCCCGATCCATCATAGGTCGGGATGTCTTGGTATGTCGCGGCATTGGTGAGCCCGGCTGCTAGCGGCGCGGCGGTGGTGGGTGTGACCTTCGGCGTGGCTGTCTGCCCAACCGGGATCGTTGGAGAGGGACTTCCGCTTCCGTCTCCGCAAGACACTGCGATAAGCGTCAACAACGGAACCAACACCACGGCCGCTCTCTTCATAGCCCTCTTCGCTTCGCCCTTAAGTTGCCCTAGCGCGAATTCGATGATTTACCCTTCCCAAGAATGGAATCTCGCTGTCTCTCATGTCAAGGGGGCGGAAGCGATTCTCGACCGTTGACATCCATCGTCCGGCGCGGGTAGAATGCGCCCTGTCCCCCTTACTACCTGATGAGGAGCGCAGTTGGAGATGTCCTCTTCGGTCAGCATTGCGGCGATTCCCCAGCCGGGGCGCATTCCTCTCCTGGCGGCAATGTATGCCCTCGGCCTGGTGCTCTTTCTTGCCATCGAGCCGACGCGGTTGTGGCTGCTTGTGCTTGTGGCGGGCCTGGTGGCCCTGGGCACGGACGGAATCGTACGGACTCACCCCAAGAGCGTGTTCCGCGATGCCATCGATACGGCGCCGCACCTGATCGTGCCCACGATCGTTGGTCTCGCCGCTGGCCTCTTCTTGGAAGACACGGTGGTCGGGTACTGGTCGCTGCTCGCGGCCCTGGTGGCGGGAGTGATCATGGCGGGTGTTGTCTACGCCGAATACCTTTCGGTGGATGCGGCTGGCAGTTCCTATGGAGGAGCCCGTTTTGCCCTTAACGTCTTCACCTATCTCGGCGCCTTCGCCCTTTTTGCCGCGTTCTACAGCTTTGAGACCGCCCTGCTGCCGGCTGCCCTGTGCGTTGGCTTAGTCAGTGCCGTGTTGGGTTCGGAGATCATGCGCGACCCCCACGTCATGCACCTCCCGGTTGCCCAGGCCAGCTTGCGGGTACTCGGCTTTGCGGTTGTCATAGGTCTCATCGTGGCGGAGACGCGCTGGGCGCTCTATTTCACCCCCCTCGACGGCTTCTTGGCCGCGGTATTCCTCCTTCTCACCTTCTACGTGGCGAGCGGTCTCGTGCAGCACTATCTGCTGGGCCATCTCACGGGATCGGTCATCACCGAGTTCGCGACGGTTGCCGCTCTCGGGCTGACCATGATCATCCTCGGGCACGCCTTCGCCGAAGCCTAGGTTATCCGCTGGCTCAATAGCCGCTGATTGGCGAGATCTGGGCTTTGGGACCCGGCATGATAGTCCACGAGGAGATCAATGCGGGTTGTCGTGGCGGCTGCCGTCTGCTAGTATGTTGTCGGTCGGGGTGTAGCGCAGCCCGGTAGCGCACCTGAATGGGGTTCAGGAGGTCGTGGGTTCGAATCCCACCGCCCCGACCAGTTTCCCTACAAACTGGCACAGAACAGCCCATTATCGGGGTGGAAACCCGCCGAAAAGGCGGGTTTCCTGCATTTTGGGCCATTGTGGGGGGCTCCACCCATCCAACTTATACGCTAAATATGGGCACGGTGACCCCACTTACGGCACCTGAAACGGTGTTTCATTTTGCAGCAGTCCTACGGCATTCAGGCGGGCAGCGACTTTGACGGGGCGGCAATTAGCAAAGATCTGGGGGGAAGCTAACATGAGGATGAGAAAACGCGACATAAGGTGGCAGGAGATGGACAAGAGAAACACACCGTTCACCCACCTGATTGACGACTTCCTTCTGGCGAAACGCTCGGCCGGCTGCTCGGAGAAGACTATCTCCTGGTACCGAGCCAACATCCTGATCTACCTGCGCTTCCTAGAGGGGGAGGGCCACCCGCCCCTACTGAGGAGCTTCTCGGCCGACAGTGTGCGTCGCTACACCGTCTATCTGCAGGAACGCAGGGTGAAGTTCGAGAACAACCCCCTGCGGCGGACGGAGGGCCGACTTTCCAGCCAGAGCATCTTCGGCTACGTCGCTACTCTCGGCGTTTTCGCCACCTGGCTGGCTGCCGAAGGCTACACCCGTGACAACCTCCTGCGGGGCGTGCCGCGGCCCAGAAAACGCAAGACGGCGGTCAGCGGTCTTAGCCGGGAGGAGATCGAGCGCCTTCTGAGTCGGGTTCCCAAGCACACGCTGGCCGGCACCCGTGACCGGGCAATCCTGCTGACCCTTCTGGACTGCGGCCTCCGCGCCTCCGAGCTCTGCGACCTGACGCTGAAAGAAGCCCACCTCGAGGAGGGCTACTTGAAGGTGCTGGGCAAGGGCAACAAGGAGCGGATAGTGCCGGTCGGCGTCGCCGCCTGCCGGGCGATCCTCCGCTACCGGGACTTCTTCCGGCGTGATCAGGGAAGGCCGGTGCCCAACCTGTTCCTCTCCATTCAGGGCGAGAGACTGAAGCCTAACGCCCTCCGCTATATGGTGCAGAGGCGGGCCAAGTCGGTGGAAATCAAGGACGTGACCGTCCACAAGCTCCGCCACACCTTCGCCCTCCAGTACCTGATGGCCGGCGGCGACGCCTTCAGCCTGCAGAAGATCCTCGGCCACACGACGATGGATATGACGCGGAACTACGTCAACATCCTGCCGGCGCAGCTCGTGGAGAAGCACCGCCTTCACTCGCCGATGGACCGAATGACGATCGGGTTTCCGTCGACAAAGGGAAGGGCGGATGGCAGGGACGAGTGTGGACGCTTTGCTGCTTCTCTCCCCCATCGTCGCCAGAACAACCGTGAAAAGGCCCCTGTGAGGCGCCCAAATGGCCCCAGAAAGGACGCTCGGCCCATCGTCTACCGTCGTAGCCGGCGACGGAGGCGTTTGCCTGAACGTTTTTCAGGAGGGTGAGATGTCGGGCCCGATAATCGGCCGGGTGAAATAGTGCGACGTTGCTTGACGTCGTGGACGGAGAGGGACTGGAGCTCAAGCACCGGCACCGGAAGGTAAGGCAAATCGTGCTCCCAGACGACCAGGAGGTCGCAGCGAGCAAAGTCGTGACGATGGCGCAGGAAGTCAGAGCTGCGGAACTCCGCCTCGGCGAAGAGCCTCTTGCCGGCGTGTTCCAGGATGTAATCTGGAAAGGAAGCCCGGCTCTCGACTATACGGTAGCCGAGCCGGGCGGCCTCCTGGGCAAAGAGTTCGCGCACGCTGATCTCCATCTTGGGAACGAAACCGGGTTCAGCGGGACCGTCAGCACGGATGAACCCCATCAGTCCTCCTCCCCGAGCAGGCGAGCAAGAAAGCTGTCTTGCTGTCTTGCTCGAAAGTCCTCGATTATCAGGTCCAGCGCCGCCCGCATGACGTCGTTGCGGGTAAGCTTCCGTCCCCAGCGGACCTCCATCTCATAGACGATGTCGCGGACGGCCTCCAGCTCCTCCTGACTGTAGCGGAACGTGTTGTGGTTCCTGTGCTCTCGCTGGAGCAGCGAGCGCAGGTTCCGGAGGGCCGTCTGGTCCAAGCTTATCGACCATCCCGGCACATTGACGGGAAAGCTGGCTTGCTGTTTATCTGAAAGTATTGCTGTCTGTCTTGCAGTCTTGCTGTCTGACAAGACCGGCTGTTCCACCCTTGGATGATCTTCACGCGTCGGCTTCGGCGCCTGAGGCGTCTCGGATGGGACAACTTCTCGGTCCTCGGGTTCATGCGCACTGCTGGCACTGGTCTCGCCGAAGAAGATGTCGGCGCCGCGCCCTTTGATTGAAAAACGACCGGTCATCCTATCAGCTCCTTCGCGAGTTCCTGGTATGCCCGCGCCCCCTCGTGTTCGGGGTCGTAGTCGATAATGGAGAGGCCGGCCGCCGGCGCTTCCTTGAATCGCACGCTCGCCTTGACGACCGACTTCAGGACCTTGTCACCGAAAGTCCTGCGCACCTCGTCCAGCACCTCCTGCCCGTGCAGGGTTCTGCCGTTGTACATGGTGACCAGGATGCCGGCTACCTCCAGCGAGGGAGTCAGCTTCGCTTTCACCTTCTCAATCGTGCGTAGCAGAGAACCCAGTCCGCGCATCGCCATGTATTCGCACTGCAGGGGGATGAGCACCTCGCCCGCCGCCACCAGGGCGTTCACGGTCAGGAGACCTAGCGACGGAGGGCAGTCGATGAGAATGAAGTCGTATCGCTCCTTGATGAGCGCGAGGGCATCCGCGAGTATCCGTTCCCGTCCCATCTCGGAGCTGAGTTCCAGCTCAGCCGCGGCCAGGTCGAGGTCGGCCGGAATGAGGTCGGGCCCGTTGTCGCCCGGTCGGATAGCTTGGCCGGCTGGAGACTGAGACAGCAGCACTTGATAGACAGTATGCGAGGCCTTGGTCTGGGGAGAAGCGAGACTAGCGGAGAGGGCGGCCTGGGGATCGAGGTCCACGAGCAACACCCGTTTGCCCTCTTTCTGAAGGGCGGAGCCGAGGTTGAGTACGGTTGTTGTCTTGCCAACGCCTCCCTTTTGATTGGCTACGGCGATAACGCGAGCCATATTGTTTACCAACATTAGCAGTTTGCGATACTGCTGTCAATGGTGTATTTGACGGTATGTGTAATGGTGTGATATCATCATCGTGCTGAAGGGACAGGAGGAGGCAGACAGATATGAGAAAAGTAGTTAAGCAGCTCAGACACGGCCAGATCACCATCCCCAAGGAATTGAGGGAGGCGATCGGGCTCGACGAAGACGACATGCTCTCGATCACGGTCGCCGGAGACAGGCTGGAGATCGAGCCAATGAAGGTCGCCCCCAAGAGCAAGGGCTCTCCCTGGGCCAAAGAGCTCTATGAGATGTTCGCGCCGATGAGGGAGAGCCTGAAAGGCCAACCAGCGGAAGAGGTCAACGAGGCGATCGATGAGGCGTTAAGGGAGGCGAGGGAGACCAAGGAATGAGAGTCGTCCTCGACACGGTTATCTTTGTGCGCGCCCTCATCAACCCACACGGAAAATGGGGGCGCCTTCTCTTCGAACTCTCCGACCGCTACGTTATCGTCCTCTCGCCCGAGATCATCCAGGAAATCATCTCCGTCCTCTACCGGCCGAGCCTTCGCCGGCGTTTCCCTCAGATGGCTGAGCCGGCCCTCCTCGAGCAAGTCCTCGCCATCCTGGAGCGCGCAGAGGTCGTCGAGCCCGCCGAGAAGCTGTCGGTGTGCCGCGACCCTAACGACGACAAGTTCTTCGAGTGCGCCCTCGAGGCCAGGGCAAAGTACATTGTCAGTGAAGACCGAGATATCCTCGATGTAGGTGCGTACGAAGGGGTGACTACGATAACCGCGGGTCAGTTCCTCCAATTGCTGGAGGGTTAGCGCGCGTCGCTGAGTGCGCTACTGCCGGCCACGCGCCTTTCCTCTCAGATAGTAGATCCCGTCCACCTGAAACAGATTCAAGCGGACTTGAGGGAGACAGAGCGCCAAGACAATAGCGCTGCGGCCGCTATGGTCCCGGCGGCTCGCGCAGCACGGGGTGCCACTGCACCTCGTACAGCCGCATGAGGTCTGCGAATCCCTTCAGGGCCACCTCGCCCCGGTCGGTGAACGTGAACCCCTTGCCTGCCACCAACTGCCGCACCACGTCCGAGGCCAGTATCTCCCCACCTTGCGCCTGCGCCGCGATGCGCGCTGCCACGATGACCGCCGTCCCGAATAAGTCCTTGTCTTCCGCTATCGGCTCCCCGGCGTTCAGCCCGATGCGGACGCGTATCGGTGTCTCTGCGTACTCATCATCGTGGGCGGCGAAGGCCTTCTGCATGGTAATGGCGCACTCCAGCGCCCGCGTCGCCGATGAAAACGACGCCATGAACCCGTCCCCCATTGCCTTCACCTCCGTGCCCCCGTGGACCCGCAGCGCCTCGCGAGTAATGCGCTCGTGGTTTCGCATCACCTCCCGCGCCCTGGCGTCGCCGAGTCTTTGGGTCAGCGCCGTCGAACCTTCCACGTCGGTGAACAGGATGGTGCAGACACCGCTCGCTGCGGGCGCCTCGGCTCCGGCTGGGGCGGGCGCGCCTTCGCCCATGAACTCGTAGATGGCCTTCCCCATCGCCGCCGTCACAGGTTCGTTGGGCAGAGGAAAATGATTCCTGCCGTCCAGGGGGAGGAAACGAGCCCCTGGTATCCCGGTCGCCAGCTCCCGGCCTGACTCAAAGGGTACGACCATGTCGCCCCGCAGGTGAATTACCAGAGTGGGAACTGTCACCTGTGGTAGGAGCGGTCTCACGTCGATGTCTTGCGCGGCAGTCATAAGGTCCACAGCATCGTCGCCGGACGCCGAGACCCGCTGCAATTCGTTGAAGGCTCGAATAGTCTCGATATCGGCGTCCGGCATGAACGCGCACGTGAAGAACTGGCGGAACGCCGGCATATCGCTGCCCCACCCCTGCCGGACTAGTGTAAGCATGGCTTCATACTGTTGGCGGCCCTCCAAATTGAACTCCCCCCCCCAGCGGGCGAACGAGCCGTAGAGTATTAGGTGGCTGACCCGCTCCGGGTGGCGCACGGCATACGTGATGGCCGTGGGCCCGCCCTGAGAGAGCCCGTACAGGGCGAAGCGTTCAAGGCCCAGGGCGTCAACCACCCCTTCTAAGTCGCGCACGTGGGCTTCCAGGGAATAGTTGCTCACTCGGCGGTCCGACAACCCCATACCGCGTCCGTCGAAGCGAACAAATAGATATCGTCTGGACATAGCATCAATGAAGAACCGCCACAGGGGGTTCCCCCACTCGTACTCCAGATGGGTGAGCCAGCCTAGGCAGCGGACCAAGGGCGGGCCCTGGCCCACGGTGGCGTAGGCGATGCGCGTCCCATCCGAGCTGGTGCAGAAGCGGATGTGCTGTTCCATCATCCCTTCTCCTCCCAGCGCACTTCGTATAGCCGCACCGGGCCCGCGTAGCCGCGCAGGGCGACCTCGCCCCGGTCGGCGAAGAGAAACCCCTTGCCCGCCACCAACTGCCGCACGACGTCCGAAGTCAGTATCTGCCCGCCTTGCGCCTGCGCCGCGATGCGCGCCGCCAGGATGACCGCTGTCCCGAACAGGTCCTCGTCCTCTGCTATCGGCTCCCCTGCGTTCAGGCCAATGCGAACCTTTATCGTCTCTCCCGCCGTTTCGTTGTTGGCGGCGAAGGTCTTCTGGAGAGCAACCGCGCACTCTAGTGCCCGCATCGCCGACGGGAACGACGCCATGAACCCGTCCCCCATTGCCTTCACTTCTGCGCCGCCGTGGGCCCGCAGCGCCTCGCGAGTGATGCGTTCGTGGGTTCGGAGCACCTCGCGTGCCTTAGCGTCGCCGAGTCTTTGGGTCAGCGCCGTCGAGCCTTCCACGTCAGAGAAGAGAATGGTACAGACGCCGCCTGCTGCGACCCGCTCGGCTTGCACCGGGGCGGGCCCACTATCTCCCAGGAACTCGTCGATGGCCGCCCACGCCGCCTCCATGTCGCCTACCCATGGCAGGATTGATACTCCCTCCAGGAGTGCGAGCCGTGCGTCCGGGATTCCGGAGGCAAGGCCCGTTGCGAACTCCAGGCCGGGAGCCGCCGCGATCTGGCGACGCTGAAGTATCATGGTGGGCGACCTCACCTGGGAAAGCACGGCCGTGACATCGAACTCCGCAAGCGCGTTACGGATGGCGCGTGTCGCTTCCGGCGCCGCGCATTCCCGCAGGTAGGCAGCCCAGCGGTGTGCTTCCTCACCTGCCGACCATCCGTATGCGGCATGCGCCACTGCCTCCGTGTATAGCTCCCAGTCCCCCTGTAACAGTGCCCCAAGCGCCTGGGATCGGGCTTCCTGCCCTCCCCACGCGCACCATAGCACGAGGTGCGATACGGCCTCCGGGTGGCGGGCCGCATAGGCGATGGCGATCGGCGCTGCGGTGAAAGACCCAACCAGAACGAATCTCTGCATGCCCAGGCGTTCCACCACCGCCTGCAGGTCCAGCATATGCGCATCGATAGAGTAGTCAGCCACATTGCGGTCCGAAAGGCCCGCCCCCCTGCCGTCGTAGCGGACCAGCTTCCTTTTCTCGGCCAGCCGCTCATACCAGCGGCGATAGTCGGGATCCTGCCACTCCAACTGGATATGGCTCCAAGGAAGGGTGGGCATCTCCACGACCGGCACGCCTCTCCCCAGCGTCCAGAAGGCGATGCTCACGCCGTCGGCGGTCTTGGCGTACTGGATGCGCGGCTCCATGAGGAGGCTATTCTACACCTCGGCAAGCCGCCGTGGTAGCGGGCGGCATCACAGCCAGGACGGCGCCCTGAGCTTCACCCCGCTGTAGCGTACAATCCAGGATTCAGGTGTCAGGCAAGCGAGACCGCGGGCTTCGCCCAGGCAGAGCGTATCCCGAGTGGCGCCTCAGACTCGCGGACCACGAAGAGCTCGAACGGCTGGAACATCGACCGCACAGCCCGCTCCATAGAAAAGGGGGACCCCAAGATAGAAGTCCCCCCTGTACACTAGATTCCCCTGATCGACCTCAGCATCGCCGCAAGCTTCTTCGGTAGCTCTTTGGACTCGCAGGCGATTAGCCGGTCCGTACCAAAGATATCCGCCATGGCCTGTCTCGTGGCGTCGTCCGGGTCGAGCAGGATTCCGATTACCTCAACCTTCCCCCGTAGCGTAAGGCAGAGCCGCTTTGCCTCCTCGCCATCATTGGGATAGCCGTCGTGCAGGACGACTATCAGCCGGATAGCGGCGGCCGACTGCAAGAGTCCCTCGCTGTGCCGCCTTATGGCGACGGCGATGTCCTCCCAGCCGGTCTTCGCGGGCGCCATGCCGGCGATGAGCGCCTTGCCTCTCTCTCCAGAGCCGTTTTCCGCCAGAACCGTCTGCTGCGGGGTAACAGCGACCTGATGCTCGATTTCCAAGGCCTCGCAGGCAAGGTGGAGCATCATCGCCCCCTCGGCGACGCTATCAATGCGTCTTCTTGCCCCACCGCCGTAGTTCATGCTTGTCGAGTGGTCGACTACGACCCGCAGCGCGATGGTAGGCGGCTTGGTCGGCTCTTCGGCCCGCTCCAGGAACGGCTGCCCCCGCTCCCGCAGGTACTGCCGGACGGAGAGCCGCCCGCCGATCGCGACCGGTTCCAGCTCGTCCGGTACCTCTGTCAGAGAAAGCTCTTCGATGAGTTCCTGCGCCAGAGGCGTCGCTTTCTCCTCGAGTTCAACGTAGGGCTTGGGGTCGACAGAAAACCTGCCATCCCCAGCACGGTGGCCGTTGGGAACAAGCTCACCGTCAAAGGCCTCAATGTGCGGGTGAGGCTCACCGTCTCCGGCGAACGGCTCGGGCGTGCCCGGCGTCCGCCTCTCGGCGTGATCACCACGGCTGCGGTCGCCCTCGCATCGGTCCAACTCCTCGATGACCCACAGCGGTATGTGGTGCTCCTTGAGATCGAGAATCTCCACGATCCTCTCCGCGTATCGGTCCACTTCAAGGCTGGAATCAGCGACCCAGGCGGATTCCACCAGCGGCCTCACTTTCTCCCAGCGCTCCTGATTGACGGCTGACAGCTCCCCCTTCAAGGACTCACCGAGCCGGTAGGCCCAGCGGTGCTGAAGGGCGGCAGCGACCACCTGTCCAGGGTCTTCGCTGCCTTCGAGGTTGGGGCTTAGTTCGAAGAGCCTCTCCGTGAGGCTGCGAATCAGCAGCCTCGTCCCGGCGAACTCCTCCATCATCAGGCTCTCGATCCGCTGGTCCTCAAGGATGTTGGAGACCATGTGGACGACGCGCGGCAGCTCCGCCGGCGTGGTGAACCGCCGGTGGCCGGCCTCGTGACAGAGGACAGCCTTGGTGATGTCGTAGGCCTGCCGCGCCCTGAGCCCGGGTATCATCTCCGGGTTCACTCGCACCAGACGCCGGCTGAAGTCCGTCAGCCCCGTGAGGTTTGGTTCGTCGGCGAATTCGACTCGATAGGGCATGGGCCCCTGGAGAGCACGCCCGTAGAGCCGCAGCTTCTCCTGGATGTTGCGCCACTGCCACCACCTCAGAGACATGTTTCTCCTCCCTTCATAAAGAAAAAGGCCACCGGATGGAGTAAATCCTCTCCGGTGGCCCTGGTAGCTTGATGCTACTTTGGCGTATGGGCCTCGATGAGGGAAAGGACGACATCGGTGACGTCTTCCCTTACGTATCCCTCGCTATCGGTTCCGCACACGCCATACATGATGGTTATGCCAGCCGACGCCTTCAGGCGGACCAGCAGATCCTCCTCCTTCCTCGTTTTGAATTTGCCGGCCCAGGCGATGAGTCCGCGCAGGTCGATGCACCCTGACAGCTCGTGGCTGCGCTTGAGACGCCTCGTCTCATTGGCAACCTTCACCATGACGCGCGCTTCCTCTTTGCCTATGCCGGTTCTCTCTCGCAGCAGTTGCTCCTCATCACGAGGAGGCAGATATCGATACTCTAGGACGACGGGAAAGCGCGATATCAGCGCCGCGTCGTAGCTCTCCACGTGGTAGCCTTTGCCCAGGTTAGAGGCCATGACGACGCAGAAGTCGTCGCTCGCCAAGACCTCCTCGGAGCCATGCTCGGTCAAGACCACGGCTCGCCGGCTGATGACGCCCAGCAGCACGTTTAGAACGCGCGCCGGCATCCGGTTGGCTTCATCGATGAAGAGCACCGAGCCGTCCTCGCGGAGGGCCTGCGTAACAACGCCGTCCCGCCAGTAGAAACTGCCGGCACCGTCGGGAACATAGCCGCCCAGGAGGTCGAACTCCTTGAGC
>Ga0315273_10005336_pt1 | contig 15883 bp, 12 predicted proteins | sample YL17G02_0_MG_FD_205753 | JGI IMG/M metagenome (GOLD analysis project Ga0315273, IMG submission 205753) | Sediment microbial communities from Yellowstone Lake, YNP, Wyoming, USA - YL17G02_0 | ecosystem: Environmental > Aquatic > Freshwater > Lake > Sediment | place: USA: Wyoming | collected...
TCGAATTAGTGCCAAGCATATAGACGTTGAAGCCAAATGCGGACCGGTTGAGCATAACGGACAAGACGACAGCCATCCCAACGAAAACGATCACCGGGATCGGCAAACCCAGGACTGTGCCGTTGCCGATGTAGGCCAACTGAGTCGTCGTGATCGCCGGGCCACCCGTGATCACAAAAGAGAGCCCAGTGTACAGCGAGCCTGTGCCCAGTGTGGCCAGGATGGGCGTGATACCGATCGTGGAGACAAGAAAGCCATTGAACAGGCCGCAGAGCGACGCAACGAGCATGGCGGCAGCCATTGCTAGCGGAATAGTCAGCGGTAGCGGCATACCGGCGCCACCATCACCGGACAGGCGCGTCAGGACCAACGCCGCTATGATGGCCGAGAGGTTGGCCGCGCCGACGATCGACAAGTCGATGCCGCCGGTGAGCATGGTGATCATGATGCCGAAGGCCAGGATGCCGTATTCGGGGAACTGCACGGCCATGGACTGCATGTTGCGGATGGTGAAGAACTCGCCGGGCAGAACGAGACTGAACCCCACAAAGAGCACAACGGCAATCACCAGCAGGCGCAAGGTCTGGCTATCAAACGGCAGGCGGCTGGCAAAAGACCGGCGGGCGGTTTTCTGTTCCATGACACCGTGTCCCATAATGGATGCTACCCATCCGCCAGGCTGGGCAAGCGGTTGCCCGCCCGGCGCGCCCGGACGGCCGGCAGACCAGTGCCGACCAGGATGATGATGCCGATGACGACCCGCTGCCAAACAGAGGGTACGCCAATGAGGATTAAGCTGTTGTTGGCGATCGCAACCAGGATGACGCCCAGGATGGTGCCGGCAACCGTGCCGCGACCGCCGGTTAGCTGGGCGCCGCCCAGAACCACGGCCGCGATCACGCTCAATTCTGTACCCACGATGTCCTGCGGATTGGCCTGGCGAGTCAGCGAGCCAAATGTCATGCCCGCAATGCCGGAGAGCAAGCCCACGAAGCCGTAGATGAAGTACTGGATATGGGTGACGTTGAAGCCGGCCCGCTCGGCAGCTTCGCGGGCGCCGCCCAAGGCGTAGATACCGCGACCCAGCATCGTGTAATTGAGAAGAAAATAGACGATCAGGATGACCACAATCGTGATCAGAATGGCCGGATGCAGGTTGGCTGTACCGCGTTCCAGTGGCATGCGCACCAACGCCGAACGGGCGAACGCAGTCAGGGCTGGCGGTACGTCGCGGATAATCTGGTTGCCGATGGCGAAAAGAAGAAATCCTTGAAACATGCTGAGCGTGCCCAGTGTGACGATCAGAGTCGGGAGCTTGAAGCGGGCAATGAAGAAAGCATTGATCAGCCCCAGGCCCAGACCGATCGGAGCCGCTATCAAAAACCCGATGAGGATCGGCGCATCCGGGGCGTAGGCTTTCATCAGCTTCACGGTGGCGTAGAGCGCAAAGACGGCGATCGCGGTGAACGATACGTCGATACCGCCCGACACGATCACAATCAACACGCCCATGGCGAAGATACCGGTGACGATGCTTCCACGCAGGAGATCGAAAACGTTGCCGATGGTGAAGAAGGCCGGATTGCTAAGTCCAATGATCAGGCTGAGGGCGACAATGGTCAGAGCTACCAGGGTTTCGCTACGGCGAAAAAATCGATCCATGGCGCTTATTCCTCGATCAACTTGGCAGTCAATCTGTCTTCATCGGTGTCCTGAGGCCGTATCTCCTCGACGATGCGCCCATGGCGCATTAGCAATATGCGATTGCACGTCTGCAGTAGTTCGGGAATATCGTCCGAGATGACGAGGAGCCCCATGCCCTCGCCTGCAAGGTGTTTCATCATGTCGTGTAGCTCGTCTTTCGAGCCGATATCGACACCAACGGTCGGCCCGTTGAGGATCATGAGACGCGGCGCGCTGGCCAGCCACTTGGCCAGCACAACCCTTTGCTGGTTGCCACCCGACAGCGTCTTGGCCGGAAGTTGGGGATCGGAGGTCTTGATCCGCAGCGAGTTGATCCATTCATCGACCTGCCTGCTGACCTGCCGGGGATCTATCAGGCCCATCCCGCCGTGCAGTCGGTCGATGATGCGCACGACCACGTTGCGGGCGATGGTCTGCTCCAGGAACAGGCCTTCGCTGAGGCGGTCTTCCGGCACGTAGCCAATTCCGTGGGCGATGGCATCCTGGATCGAGCGGATTTCGACGCGTTTGCCATTCATGTAGAGACGGCCGGAGTCGATTGGCATCATGCCAAAGAGTGCAAGTGCTAACTCGGTGCGCCCCGAGCCAAGCAGACCGGTCACACCCACGATCTCGCCCGCACCCATCTCGAAGCTGATTTCGTGAAGCGCCCGGCTTGCATTAAGCCCTTCGACTTTGAGCAGAGCAGGCTTGCTGGTATCGGCCGAGAACTCATACGACTTCTCGGCTATAGCGTGCCCAGTCATTTCGTAGATCAGGCGGGCGGTGTTGTACTCACTGCGATCGCCGATGCTGACCATCTTGCCGTTCCGCATGACAAGCATGGTTTCTGAGATTTCCAGCACTTCGTTCAGCTTGTGACTGACGAAGAGGAAAGTAATCCCCCGGGCTTGAAGCTTGTGGATCACCGCGAACAGCGCCCGGACCTCGCGTTCGGTCAACGCGCTGGTGGGCTCATCCATGATGATGAGCTGGGCATTTTGTCGCAGTGCCTTGGAAATGGCGATGAGCTGCTTGTTGGCCACCGACACGTCCTCGACGCTGGCGTCAAGAGGTATGTCAACTTCGATCTGCGCAAGGGCATCTTGAGCGATGCGGCGCACCTTTCGCCAATTGATCAGGCGCTGGCCCTCGGCCAACTGCTCGTTCAAGGCAATGTTTTCGGCCACCGTGAGGTTGGGAAAGAGGGAAAAGTCCTGATAGATGACTTGAATGCCTTCGCGAATGGCATCAATCGGGTGAAGATGCTCATGATCTTTGCCGTTGATGACGACCGTGCCTGCATCACGCGCATAGACGCCGGCGATGATCTTGATCAAGGTCGATTTGCCGCAGCCGTTCTCTCCGACCAGGCAGTGGATTCTCCCTCTCTCGACGATTAGATCGACATCTTGAAGCGCGTGGACACCAGCGAAGGATTTATAAATGCCGGAGAGACGCAGAAGCTCGTTGGCCATAGACCATCGCCTCGTGTCGAGTCGGAGTGGAGAGGGCCACTAGTGCGCACCCTCCCCGAAAGCCGCAGCTCGCGGGAAGGGTGCGGTCGCGCTCGACGTTAGAACGGGTAGTCCTTCGCGGTGGTCGCATCGACGTAGACAGCGGCGTCACCGTACAGCACGTTGCCGACGGCCTTCAGGTTGTTGTAGCCTTTGATGCCCAGGTCGGTGCCTGCGCCAACTTTCTCGCCCTTGATGAGCATCTCGGCGATCTTGTTGCAGGCGGCGCCGGCAACCGCCGGATCCCAGAAGCCGATGGCGTCAATAGCGCCCGTCTTCAGAAGGTCGCCTGCGATCGAAGGCAGGCTGGTGCCCACGACGGAGACCTTGTCCGATAGACCTGCTTCCTCAACGGCACGGCCGATGCCGGCAACGTCGGTCGAGGCGCTTCCCTGGAAGCCCTTGATGTTGGGATAGGCCTTCAGGACCTCCTTAGCCTTCTGGTAGGCTTTCTCGGCGTCGTCGAAGCTCTCATTCTTGTCGCCGACCATCTTCATCTTCGAGTATTTGGCCTTCTGCTGTGCAATGCCGCCATCGACCCACTCGTTGTGGGTCTTGGAGCCAAGGCTACCCACGAACACAGCGTATTCGCCTTCTTCACCCATCTTGGCGGCCAGGCGGTCCATCAGGCCGGCGCCGAAGGCCAAGTTGTCGAAGGCCTCGATGTCGAAGTCCATATTCTTCTGGTTGCTGGCCTCATGCGTGACAACCTTGATGCCGGCGTCCATAGCCTTCTTTAGCACAGGGTCAAGCTGGGTTGGATCCATCGGTACGACGCACAGGGCATCGACCTTCTTGGCGATCAGGTCCTCGATGATAGGGATCTGCTGGGCAGCATCAGCCTGGGCCGGGCCCACCAGGTTCGCGTTAACCTTGTTGTCCTTGCCCCAGGCGTTCACACCCGTCTCCATCCGGTTGAACCAGTTGATACCGGCGATCTTCACGACTGTGGTGAAATTCAATGGTTTGGCTGCTGCAGGAGCCTTAGTGGGAGCGGGCGCAGCAGGCGCCTGAGTGGCAGCCGGTGCGGCCGGCTGCGAAGGTGCGGGCGCGGCGGGGGCAACACAGGCGGCCAACACGGCCAGTACCAGCAGAGCAATGGTCAGAACGAAGATCTTCTTCATGGTGAATCCCCTCCTGAAATTGATCGAATGGTGATCGATAGATCGGGTGCTTGGCGTTGGTTCACAAGAGGTGTATCGTGTCATGGCCCTCCTTGGCAGGCCGGTTCGCAGTGGCCACCGGATCCTCAGCGCGCTGTCATCCAGCGATGGCCTGCAGCACAATAACGAACATTGCGCATCCGGGATCGACTTTGCCTTCGGTGCGCTCGCCGACCCAGCTGGCCCGGCCGATTTTACTGCGCAGCGGCGTGACGCTGTCCAGGCCGGCTGCGGCTGCTTCAATGGCAGCCGAACCAGCGGCTTGAAGGCTTGCCCCAGACGCGACGGCGGCGCTGAAGGCCAGGCTGGCCGGGTGCAGCGCGTCGACGACGGTCTTGTCGCCGAGGCTGGCTTTGCCTCGGCTTTTGATGCCTTCGTCGGCGGCCTGAAACATCGTTGCCAGGTCGCCGTTCTCCAGTTCGGTTTGATCGCGCAGGACCTTGCCCGCGCTCATCAGCGCGCCGGCGCTGAGTGTGCCCATGGTCGATGGTGCGGCTTTGTTGGTCGCAGTGCCCAGCTGGAAAAGATACTTGCCGATGTCATCGATGGGATTGGCTTCCACAAAACTTAGGAGCGACTCGCCGATCTTGCTCATGGTGATGCCCATGTCGCCATCACCCATCGCCTGGTCGAGGGAGGTCAGGTATTCTCGCTGGTCGATCAACGCCCGGCTGGCCCGCCGGACGGCGTCGACGACATCCTTTCCCAGGACAGTGCCGCTCATGTCAGACCTCCGCCAGTCAAACCTGCGTGAAGAAGGGCGTTCGGGCCGGATGGTCCAGCAGCTCGGTCAGCTCGTCGTCCAGGCGCATCAAAGTGATGGAGGCGCCGGCCATCTCCATGGAGGTGGCGTACTCCCCGACATAAGCCCGATGGATGCGAATGGCCTGTCCCGTGAGGATTTCATGAGCCTTGCGGAAGATGATGTACAGCTCTTCCAGCGGCGTCGCGCCCAGCCCGTTGACCATGACGGCCAGGCGGTCGCCAGCGGCCGGCTTGAGGTCGGCCAGGATCGAATCCATCATGCGCTCGGTAATCCGGTCCGCGGCCTGGAGTTTTTCGCGTACCTTGCCCGGCTCGCCATGGATACCCATGCCGATCTCCATCTCGTCGTCGCCGATTGTGAAGGTCGGCTTGCCGGCCATCGGCACCGTGCAGGGAGAGAGAGCCACGCCCATGGTCCGCGTATTGGCGAGCGCCTTCTCTGCCGCGGCCACGACCTCGTCGAGCGAGCCGCCCTTGTCGGCGCAGGCACCGGCGCATTTGAACGCGAAGACCATGCCGGCTACCCCGCGACGGCGTCCAGCCTCTTCCGAAGGCGCCGAGGCCACGTCGTCCTTGACCAACACCGTGCGGACTTCGATGTCGTCGAAGCCGGCCATCTCGGCGGCCATATCGAAATTCAACACGTCGCCGCCGTAGTTCCCGTAGATATAGACAACGCCGGCGCCGCCATGGATGCGCTTGGTGACCGTGTACATCTGGTCGGCGGAGGGCGATGCGAAGACATCGCCGACGGCGCAACCGTCCAGCAGACCTTTGCCCACATACCCCAGGAATACCGGCAGATGGCCCGATCCGCCGCCGGTGGCCAGCGCCACCTTGCCCGGGACAGGCGCATCCGCCCGCACGACGCAGTGCAGATCTTCCTCATAGGCCAGCTGATCCGGATGAGCCTTGAATAAGCCGTCCAACATCTCGGGAACAAAATCCGCAGGTCTGTTCAGGATCTTCTTCATCGTGTTGCTCCAGGGTGCGTATTTGCGGTCAAGCCAACGATCGCTTCGCAGTAGGGGTCCGGCGCGATTCCCGGGCCTAAGTAGTGATGCCTGAGACTTCCTCCTCGACAATGCCGATCAGGTCGTCGATGCAGGAAACAGTGTTTCGCTCCATTACCCAGCGGGTGCCGATCCGAATCGCCGACCGCTCGGCGATGGCCCGTTTCTCCAGGTTCTGGATGCTCGTGAAGTCCCAGACGCTGACAATTCCCATCACACGTCGCAGGAATTTGGTGCCGCCATGCCCGGCCATCTCCTGCAGCAGCCGATGAATGTAGCGCCGGCGATATTCGGAGAAAGCCTCGGCGCCGCCCGGAAAGTCCCAGTAGGATTGCGGAACGAGCTCACCCCGGTTGTTGGCGGCCCAAACCGCGTCAAACTTCCGGGCGAATTCGTTCCAGATCTCTCTCACCAGTTCGAGGAGATAGCTCTGGTAACTCTGCCGCTCCTCCCTGTCGGCTGTGTGCCCGAAATGTGAGAGGTAGTTGAGAATGAGATTCTGCAATACGGCACCGACATCATAAGCCATCGGCCCGAAAAATGCGAATTCGGGATCGATGACCCGGGTGTCCTCGGCATTGAGCATGATCGAACCCGTGTGCAAATCGGCGTGGATGAGAGCCTCGGCATGGGTCATGTAGGCCAGTTTCATCTCTGCCATGGCCATTTTCAATTGCGGATTTGCGCGAACAGCCCGTACTGCATCGTCGACCAGGGGGTTCCAATGGTTCTCCGGCGACTCCCTGAAGGGATTGGTGTAAACGAAGTCCTCCTGGAGCTTGCGCAATTGCTCGTTGACGAATCTCGCTTCCAGGAGTTTCTTCTCCGGGCCGGTGAGATAAAGATCTGAGGTGTAGAACAACGAGTTCACCAGGAAGGTGGTGATATGATCGACGAACCTGGGGAATCGCATGCGGGCTACCAGGGACTTGCGCATGATCTCGTGGCGCCTGAGGTGCTCCATGACTACGATCGACATGTCTTCATCATAATCGTATACTGCAGGAACCAGGCCCGGGGCCAACTCGTTATGTTTGAGCAACGCCTGGCTTTCGTATCGCATGCGCTCGCGCGTCAGGGGCCAGGATTCGCCGGCCACACGCAGAAACGGCAGCGCCTGCTTGAGCACTACGGACTCAGCGGGATTGGCTGTGTTCTCGACAATGAACACCAGGTTCAGATTGCCGTCGCCCACCTCACTGACCGACAGGCGGCAAAAATCGGTGAATACGCCGGACAGCGAAGGGCGTTGCGCCAAATAGTCGACGATGGTGGTCTCGTTCAAGGGTCGATAAGTCATGATACCTGATCCCTGCTATCTCCGCTTCTCGGGGTACATGCCAAGCACGCCAACTTCGGAAGCCGCGCAGATGCCGCGTTCCGTGATCAGGCCTGTTACCAGGCGCGATGGCGTCACGTCGAAGGCGTAGTTCGCCGCAGGGCTATCCGCGGAGGTCAGCGCGACGGAGACGATCTCGCCGTCACGCAGTCCCTCAATCTCCTTGACCTCCGTGGCGTCCCGTTGCTCGATTGGGATATCCCGCACGCCATCGCGCAGCTCCCAGTCAAAGGTTGAAGAGGGCAGGGCGACATAGAAGGGAACGCCATTGTCATAGGCGGCCAGTGCCTTGAGGTAGGTGCCGATCTTGTTTGCGGCATCGCCCGTGTAGAGCACGCGATCTGCGCCCACGATGACGATATCTACCAGCCCATGCTGCATCAGGTGCCCGCCCACATTGTCGACGATGACGGTGTGGGGAACGCCATGCTGGCCCAGTTCCCAGGCTGTGAGGCGAGCGCCCTGATTGCGGGGCCTTGTTTCATCCACCCACACGTGCACGGCGACGCCCTCGCTATGGGCGGCGTAGATGGGCGCCGTGGCGGTGCCGTAGTCCACGAATGCCAGCCATCCGGCATTGCAGTGGGTCAAAATGTTGACTGGCTTGCCGCCCTTGCGCCGGCTGATCTCTTCGATGATGGCCTTGCCATGCTGGCCGATGCGCCGGCAGAAGCCGGCATCTTCGTCGGCGATGAGATGGGCCGTCGAGAGCGCGGCCTGGATTCTAGCTTCGGGGTCGGTGCCGGCTGCTTCGACAGACTCCAATTGGCGTTTGATCGCCCACTCCAGGTTGACAGCCGTGGGCCGGGTCGCAGCGAGGCGTCTGCCATCACGGGCCAGCGCCTCCACAAAAGCATCCGGAGAGCTGCGAGGGGCGTGCAACGCCGCGATGTACATGCCGTAACCCGCTGCGGCGCCGATAAGTCCCGCTCCGCGCAGGTGCATGTCGGCGATTGCACAGGCCATATCGTCCACCGACACAAGATCTTCGACCACAAATTCGAAAGGCAGCCGGCGCTGGTCGATGATCTGGACGATGCCCGAGCGCTCCTCCTGGCACCAGATCGTGCGATAATGTCTGCCGTGAACGAGCACTTAAGGGCATCCTCTCAGAGCATCTTAGGAAGCAACGCGTCCCAGATCCGTTTCTCGTTCTGAACCGAACTGTCGATGGCGTTCAGAGCCATGACCACGTAGATGGCATCGGCGATGCTGACCTGGGCGAGCCTGGAAGCGATAGCCTCTATTCGCGCCTCACGCGCGATGCTCAACAACGTCACGTCCGCGTGTTCGGTAATCGACGATTGGGCGTTGCCGGTGATGCAGATTGTTGCTGCACCGTTCTCCCTGGCCAGCTTGAGGGTGAGGACCGGATCGATGGAGCTTCCCGACTGTGAGATAGCGATTACGACATCGCCCGGACCCAGGAGTGCTACCTCCATCAGCTGCAGATAGGAGTCAGTCTGTGCTTTGCAGTTCAGGCCCAACCGCATCAGCATATTGTACATGCTGTGCACGATCGGGGCTGATGTGCCGACTCCCACGATCAGAATCCGAATGGCTGCGCTGAGGAGGTCGATGGCCCTGGTGAGTGCGGCCTCGTCCAGCACTTCCAGAGTGTCATACAGCGCCTGGATATTAGACATGAACACTTTCCGCGCAATGACTGCCGGTCCATCGCCCTTGGCGATGTCGTCGTGAATGATCTGAGTGGGACTGACTACGTCCCGAGCGATGGAGAGCTTCAAATCGGTGTAGCCCTGGAAGCCGGCGCTGCGGCAGAACCGCAGGACCGTGGTGTCGCTCACACCGCACGCCTGGGCGACCTGGGCCATTGAAAGATGTAGGATCCGCTGGGGCTGCTGGATGATCAGGTTGGCAACACGGGCCTCTGAGGCGGCCAGCGCGGGATAGCTGCTCCGGATGCGGGTGAGGGAGTTGACAGAGGATGAGTTTGTCGTGCTGGAGAGAGATTCGATGTCCAGATCGTTCTGCACGCTGCACCCTCATTGTGGTGGTACAACCACAAATCACAACTGCAAGTAATGATACCACGGCATTGTCGCGCAATCTGCAACCATTGTCAAGCGATTGGGGCCAGTCTGTTGTCGTATCCGGTGATCCGGGCAATTGGCCTTGCGGTAACTTTTTTGCTGCCACAGCATTCCCGCTTATAATGGTGCCTGGCGAATCGAGTGCACGAGCGGTACGGAGTCAGGTACTCTGCATCGGCAATCTTATGGGCCCGTGGCCTAGCGGGAAGGCGTCTCCCTTGCACGGAGAAGATCGCCGGTTCGAATCCGGCCGGGTCCACCTTGAAGATCGCCGGCAGTGTGCGATAACCAGCACAAAGCCGGTGATTTGACACTCCGGTCAAATCGCATATAATGGCGCCGTAATGCCGGTGGGCCCCGGTCACCTCCGCGGGTGTAGTTCAGTGGTAGAACGTCTCCTTGCCAAGGAGAAGGTCATGGGTTCGAATCCCACCACCCGCTCTGCACTCTGAGCTGGAAGCAGGAAGGCTGGGCTCACCTGGCTGGCAGCTTCCAGTTTTGGTTTCAGCGCCGAGGTAGCTCAGTTGGTAGAGCACGCGACTGAAAATTGCGGTGTCCCCAGTTCAAGTCTGGGCCTCGGCACTTTCGCATCCGTCCGGGCATTCGGGGGTCGTTCAACGGCAGGACCGGAGCCTTTGGAGCTCCTTATCGGGGTTCGAATCCCTGCCCCCGAGTGGATGAAGGGCCGTAGTTGAACCACAGCTGCGCTCGTTTCGTGCGAAGCAGGCGCAGGCGGCACCGGCAATATCGATATCAGCGACGTGGTGGCCATAGCTCAATTGGCAGAGCATCTGGTTGTGGCCCAGAAGGTCGTGGGTTCAAGCCCCACTGGCCACCCCTAGCAGACCGAATGCCCGGTACTCCATACGGAGGCCGGGCATTCTCTTTGTTCGGCCGGCGAGGACGGCTATGCAGCGCGTTCTGGTTTTGAATGCAACGTACGAACCGCTCAGCATTGTATCGGTGCAGCGCGCCATCGTTCTGCTCCTCAAGGAAAAGGCCGAGCTGATCGAGGCCGCGGAGGAGCGCCTGCACGCTATGCGCACCTCGGTCGCCGTGCCGTTGGTCATCCGCCTGGTCTATTACGTGCGCATTCCCCGACAGGTGGCCCTGGCGCCTTCGCGCCATGCAGTCCTTTTGCGCGACAACAGCACCTGCCAATACTGCGGTGCCACCCCAGGTCGCGCGGGCCTAACGCTGGATCACGTCATGCCGCGCAGCCGGGGCGGGCTGACAACCTGGGACAACATCGTGGTGGCGTGCCGGGCGTGCAACATGCGAAAGGGCGGCAGAACGCCAGAGGAGGCGAATATGGTCCTGCGCGGAAGGCCTGGCCGCCCACACTACCTGGCTTTTCTCCTGTTGGCCGAAGCGACGCGACGAGACGTGTGGAGCAAGTACATCCTGGTGGCAAATGAATTGTGAGAAGAGATGAGCTGGCCCGGGAAACAAGATAAGGGGCGGGTATTACCCCGCCCCTTACCTCGTTCGGCGCCGCGGCACTACCTTACTAACCGAGGTGATGCCACGGCGCCAAGATCGGTACTACGTATGTCCATTAGCATCACCTCCTCGGTTGTAGGATGGCTGAGGAAGCGCTCCTTCGAGCACGCTCATTATCGCAAAGATTCTCCTGCGTGTCAAGTACGAGCCCGGGGGAGCAGGACCTCATGAGCAACCCACGCATTTACCCGTTGACTTTTACTCCGGCCTTGCGCGACTATCTTTGGGGCGGACGCCGGCTTGAGACTCTGTTCGGGCGGAAACTGCCGCCGGGTAGGGTCGCCGAGAGCTGGGAAATCTCAGGCCACCCTCATGCGCCAACGCCGGCAGACACGGGATACTGGGCCGGACAGCCGCTGCCGGAGATCCTGGCGGACCTTGGCGAACGGCTCACCGGGTCGCGAAGCTGGTGGGCCCTGAAGCGCGACAAATTTCCTCTATTGGTCAAGCTGCTGGACGCCGACCTTGATCTGTCCGTACAAGTGCACCCGAATGACGTATTTGCCCAGGCGCACGAGCATGGCGAGCTGGGCAAGGCGGAGATGTGGTATGTGTTGCACGCAGAACCCGGCGCCGGGGTCATCCTCGGCCTGCGGCCGGGGACCACGGAGGCGGAGCTTACTGCTGCCTTGGCCGAAGGCACGCTGGAGGCTCTTTTGGAGCGCATCCCGGTCCGCGCCGGTCAGGCAATTGCGCTGCCGACGGGCACCCTGCACGCGCTCCTTGCCGGCACGGTTGTGGCCGAGATCCAGCAGAACTCCGACACGACGTACCGCGTTTACGATTGGGGAAGGGTGGGACCGGACGGCAAGGCGCGCGAGCTGCACGTCGAAAAGGCCCTGCAAGTGATCGACCTTGCCGCGTCCCACGGCATCGTCGTTCCCCGGCTTATAGGGATGGCGCCGGGCATTGTGCGCCGCGAACTCGTGCGCAACCCGTACTTTGTGGTCGAGGAGGTCTCTCTGATGTCCGGCGCGGCCTACACCGGCGCCTGCGACGGCTCGACCCTCGAAATCTGGGGGTGCGTGGCCGGCACTGCCGCGATCGAATCGGAGGGCGCCGGGGTTGGCCTGCCGGCAGTGCGCTACGCGCTGCTGCCCGCGGCGCTCGGCGAGTTCGCGGTGCGCGCCGAGCGGCAGTGCACGTGCCTGCGCGCCTATTTGCCCGAAGTCGCCTGAGGCCTCAGGTGCAGAGCCTCACTCCGCCATCTTCTCTCCCTCGCGATCAGGTTTCAGGATGACCACGCCGAGCGGCGGGAGTGTCATTTCTACGGAGAACGGCTGGCTCTGCCACCGGAACTCCTGCGCCGGCAGGCCCAGCCCGTTGCCGATATTGCTGCCGTAGTAGAGCTCAGAGTCGCTGTTCAGCACTTCCCGGTAAGTGGAGAGCTGGGGGACGCCCACTCGGTAGCCCTCCCGCACGACGGGGGTGAAGTTGGCGACCACCACCAGGTGATCCTTCGGATCGCGCGCTCTGCGGATGAAGGCGAGTACGCTGTGCTCCCAATCGTTGGGATCGATCCACTCGAAGCCGGTCCAGTCGTAATCCAGCTCGCTGAGCGCCGGCTCGGCGCGGTAGACCCGGTTGAGGTCAGCGACCCAACGCTGCAGCTTGGAGTGCGGCTCGGATTCCGTAAGGTGCCAATCCAGACTGACTGCTTCGTTCCACTCCCGCCACTGGCCGAAATCCTGGCCCATGAAGAGCAGCTTCTTCCCTGGGTGCGTCCACATGAAGCCGAAGTACAGCCGGAGGTTCGCCATCTTCTGCCAGAGATCGCCGGGCATCTTGTCTGCCATAGCGCGCTTCAGGTGGACCACCTCATCGTGTGAGATCGGCAGGACGAAGTTCTCGCTGAAGGCATACATGAGCCCAAAGGTGAGCTTCTGATGGTGGTACTTGCGGAAGACGGGATCTTTGGCGATGTAATCCAGGGTGTCGTGCATCCAGCCCATGTTCCATTTGAATGTGAATCCCAGCCCGCCCAGGTACGTGGGGCGGCTGACCGCAGGAAACGAAGTCGACTCCTCGGCCGCCGTCACGGCGCCCGGATGCTCGGCGTACACCAGCTCGTTGAGGCGGCGCAGGAATGCGATGGCCTCTAGGTTCTCGCGGCCGCCGTACTCGTTCGGAATCCACTCAGTGCGGGCATAGTCGCGATAGAGCATGGCTGCGACCGCATCGACCCGGAGTCCGTCGACGTGATAACGGTCCAGCCAGAAGAGGGCGCTGTTGAGCAGGAACTGCCGGACCTCGTTGCGGCCGAAATTGAAGACCTTCGTGCCCCAGCCCTTGTGTTCTCCCAGGCGGTCGTCGGCGTACTCGTAGAGCGCCGTGCCGTCGAACTCCGCCAGACCGTGGCCGTCCCGGGGGAAATGCGCCGGCACCCAGTCGATCAACACGCCGATGCCGTTCTGGTGCATGTAGTCCACGAAATACTGGAAATCGTCGGGCGTGCCGAACCTGCTCGTGGGCGCGAAAAACCCGGTCACCTGGTAGCCCCAGGAGCCATCGAGAGGATGCTCTGTGACGGGCAGCAACTCGACGTGGGTGTACCCCTGGGTCTTGACGTAGTCCGCCAGCTGGTGGGCAAGGTCCCGGTAGCTCAGGAGATCGTTGGTACCGGGGACGCGCCGCCACGACCCGAGGTGAACCTCGTAGATCGCCATGGGCGCGTGCAGCAGGTCGGCCGCGGCCCGCTGCGCCATCCATTCTGCGTCTCCCCAGGCGTGCCGGCCGATGTCCCAGACAACCGACGCGGTCTTCGGGCGCAACTCTGAGAAGAAGGCGTGGGGATCGGACTTCTGCAGCAGCCGTCCGGTGCGGGTCTTGATCTCGTACTTGTAAATGGCGCCCTGGGAAAGCCCTGGGACAAAGAGCTCCCAGATGCCCGAGCTGCCTCGCTCGCGCATCGGGTGGCGCCGGCCATCCCAGGCGTTGAAGTCGCCGGTGACGCTGACGCGTTCGGCATTGGGAGCCCAGACGGCGAAGGCGACCCCACTCGTTCCATCGATGGTGGTGATGTGAGCGCCCAGCTTGTCATAAGTTCGGAAGTGATTCCCCTCGTTGAACAGCTGAAGATCCAGGTCACCCAGTACAGGCAGGAAGCGATAGGGGTCGTCGCCCTGGCTCTCTACGCCGGCCTTATCGAGGACGCGGACCTGGTAGGGAAAAATCTCGGTGCGGCGCGACAACTGCGCCTCGAAGAAGTCGGTGCCCTCCCGGCGAGCCATCGCCGTTGGGCTGTCGGGCGCGTCGGCAGGCACGATCCAGGCCAGCTCGGCTTGGGGAAGGAAAGCCCGTATCGATACGAATTGCTTACCGGCGCGCTCCACGACGTGGGCCCCCAGGATTTCGAAGGGGTCATGGTGGCGCGCGTGGACGATCCGGTCCACTTGAGAATCGGTTACTGTGAATCGCATGGGCTTGCTCCTGAGCGGAGGTTGGCGAGCAGGAGAAGCTGCTCGCTCCCGGTGATCCGCCGCCGGCAAGGCCATTTTACCGCGCCCGGCGCGAACGGGCAAGCCTCTCGCGTCTGAGAGCGTGCAAGCCAGGGGTATGTTCTGCCAAGGTTGTCGTCGTGGAGTCGCTGCCAACCTGGCGTCGTTGGGAACGGCATGTACTTGTTCGCACTCGCTGGGGAAACCTGAGCGGGCGCAGCCTGTTCGATCTCGTCCTGATCGCCACTGGCTGCGTTTGCATCGCGCTTTCCGTGGACGTGTTCCTCGACCCCAACAATGTGGTCCCAGGCGGATTCACGGCGCTCGCCATGTTCGCCAATCACCTCTGGGGCTGGCCGATCGGACTGACGCTTCTCGCACTGAACCTGCCCTTTCTGGTCGTAGGCATGCACGTGATCGGACCGGAGTTCGGGCCGAAAACGATCCTGGCTGCGGCACTGTCGGCGCTGCTCATCGACGCGCTTCGCCCAAACCTGCCGGTTGTCCAGGGTGAGCCGCTGCTCTACATACTGTACGGCGGGCTGCTCTATGGGCTGGGCATGGCGCTCATCTTCCGCGCCAACGCGACGTCGGGCGGGACCGAAATCCCGGCGAAGCTCCTGGAGCGGGTGCGGGGCACCCGCATGTCCGCGTCCCTGCTTGCTATGGACCTTGCCGTGCTTGCCATGGCAGCGTTCATCTTCGGTCTCGCCCCGGCGCTGTACGCCCTCATCGTGGCATGGGTGATGGTGAGGGTCATCGACTTCGTCGAGGCCGGCTTCAACGCGGGTGATCTCGCCTTCATCATCACCTCTACGCCCGAAATAGTGCGCGACGCGATCCTCGACCGGCTCGAGCGTGGGGTGACGGTCATACGTGGAGAAGGCGGCTACACGGGCACCGAGCGGATCCTGCTTTTCACAGCCGTGAACCGGCGGCAGGTCGGGGCATTGAGGCAGATTGTCAGCCAGGCCGACCCGGGCGCTTTCATGGTGATCAGCCCGAGCCACGAGGTGTTGGGCGAAGGATTCAAGCCGCTCACGCGCGTGCGCAAGGCGCGCTGAGCGCGCGGCGCCGCGGCCGAGGGACTGCCCAAGCCATCCGCCCGAGTCAGATCAGATGACTACTGTTCCCGAGAGGGCTAGATTTGCGCGGACGGAGCGGAGTGCTATAATCGGGTTGCCGTCGACCCCAGTTCGGGGCGACGAGCTTGTAACGCTGGAACTCCAATCCAGTCGCTTGGATCGCAGCAGCGACCGAGACGGCAGCATAAGGTGAGGCCCCGGGGTCCCTGCCCCGGAACCCGCGTCCCTTGCGATGCCCTCGGTCAGCCGGGGGCATTTTCGCGCGGGAGGGCCGGATGCAACCTAAGAAGACGACGATACTGGCGCTTCAGGAGAAGAAGGCGC
>Ga0315273_10005337_pt1 | contig 15881 bp, 6 predicted proteins | sample YL17G02_0_MG_FD_205753 | JGI IMG/M metagenome (GOLD analysis project Ga0315273, IMG submission 205753) | Sediment microbial communities from Yellowstone Lake, YNP, Wyoming, USA - YL17G02_0 | ecosystem: Environmental > Aquatic > Freshwater > Lake > Sediment | place: USA: Wyoming | collected...
CTGACCAGATAATAGCCCAAGACTTCCCCACCCTGTTTTTTGTTCAACTATATCTTCAGATTCGTCACCAGTAGCAGCCGGGAATTCAAAATTGAGAAGAAGTCCTGCTTTAACAGCATCGTAGACGTGCTTGTAAACATTAAAACTGTGTACACCAGCGTTAGGTCGAGGACAGTATCCACGAACCGGTGTGCTGGCGTCTCCCATAACCACGCCTTTTCCGTAGTTAATGCGAGGAATGCCGTTCTCATATTTAATTAGTCTACTTTTTATTACGTCATCAACCGTTTTCGAGTCGAGATAATCTTTCGGATCTCCAAAATACGCTCGAATTCTATACCAATAGTTTTTCCCAGCAACAAGAGCGTCGTCGTCGTCAACATAACGATAGGTTCCAGAAAGTTGACCACGAATAAGACTCAACTCAGTTGACATTTTGAATTTATCAGAGAAATGTTTATATGCATTTCCATTAAATTCTTTTAACTCTGCTTTTTGAACTGGCTGAGGGAAATTGAACTTTTCTATAGTTGATTTTACAGAAGATCCATACATCAGACCCTTTATCGGAATTAGAACTTCTTCTCCTGTAGCAAAATCAGATCTTTCGATTATGAAATTTGGAAATGTGAACGAATTTACGAAATTCGTTAGTGAGTTAACGAATGTCGGCCCGACTGCTGAAGATGGCTTTGAAGGCATCTTCCATTCGAGAGATATTTTCTTATCAAGGTCTTGTGTGAACGTGTCTTCAAAAGATTGAACAATTTGAGCTAGTCCATCAGACCCTTTAAATATTGGTGAAGTTTTGACACTAACAGGAGCGGGTAAACCGGTTAGTGATTTCGGATGACGAAGAAGAGAAAGAAGAGCCATGAGTTGAGCCATCAAGTCTCCCGGAGACTCAACGCCGATATAAAAAACAAGCATTCCGGCGAAAGAACCGGAAGGATACTGTGGACGGAAAATATCGGTGTTGTCAAAGAATTTTGAAACAACCTTCGTTTCGAATTCCGTATAACCACCGGATACTGACTGGATCGTTGCTTCAAAATCTCCGGCTGAAAAGTCCGGATGAACAAGGAGAACAGCTATTCCTGATGATTCGATCTGATTAATGATCGTTCGAATCGCAGCTAAAAGGATTGCGATAAGGGCTTTTATCGGACTCAAGAAATCTATTAAGAATGTCTTGAGTAACGCAATCAAAGCTTCGAGAATAGCCTCTACGGTTTGAAGTATTGATAAAGCCCCCTGCAGAGGTGGCTTAAGTGGCTCAAATGGTGCAAATTTGAACTGAACGCTAGACCAAGTGCTCATAATTACCCCGCATTGCGTTCAAAAGAATGCAAAAACAAAAATTCGATAATGTGTTAAACGGGTATATGTTATTTCTTTCTTTGAATAGAATCTCTAGCGCCTACCATTTGTGCTAGTTTTGCTTTCTCGTGGTTTATTTGTTTTTGTATTGCGAGTTTAAGAACTTCTAAATGAGGAACAAACTTCCTAAAGTTTACTTGTTGGTCGTGTTGCCAAGACCCATCGGTTGACTGCTTCTTTTCTTCTTCCGTCATAGAGCTAGACTTTCAGCAATTAGAAGTTTCCTCTGATTTGAAATAAGTTTTCCAGTGTTCTCTTCTCTCTGAGATTTTGACTGATTCCTTTTAGAAATTGTTCCATCCTTCTTGTCTGTTCTTTGTTGAATCCATAAGTATCTAACATCATAAAGTTCATCTTCTACAGATAAGAGATCAGATATTTGACTTATAAAATCCGCGACATAAGTTAGTCGTGCTCCAACAGTACTAATTCTACTAGAAACCCCACCGAGTGTAGGTGAAGAATACCACGCAAGTGTGGAATTGTAGAAAGCGATGGTCTTTGACAAAAATTCAACACATGCTTGTGGTTCTCTTTCAGAAACAAACGACCAAGGTTGTATGACGATGTACGGGGTGGAAGAACCAATTGATGGAAATGCCGCATAAGGAAATTCAGTTGAAATTGTAATAGTATTAATTGTAGAAGAAACGATCTTATATAACCCACGGTTTGAACCGCTCGATACATACAAAACGCTAGAAGAACTAAAAGGCGGAAATATTGAAGTAAAATTACCTGACGGATCACTAAGGACGGTCGGGGAAGATGCTACGCCAGTACCGGAAGCACGTTGTTGACCAAGGCTTAAAATTATCTGATCTACGCTAATAAGTTCAGAGTTAACGTTGCCGATAAGAGCAGGTGGAACTGCAAAGGATTCCACGAAATTGTTAAGAACTCCGAGTTCTAAAGAATACAAATTGACGAAAGAATCGTTTTGTGATTGATGCACCACAAAATCACTGCCGATCGTGTCAATTTGCAAAACAAGTGGTGGATGCACGACAACAGCCGTCGTAGGAGTCGGAGTCGGAGTCAATGCTATCTGAACTTTTTTCCCAATATTTGGACCATTAACAAACTCTATGTAGGATCCGGCAATGAGTTGAAAAGTCGTATTAGTGACCGTAAACAAGTCAACAGCGACTCTGGCGTTACCAACCCCACTCAAAAGCAACAACTCATCTGATAACAAGCTAGTCTCAGAGGGTCTAAACAGCGGAGGAACCGACGGACGTCCGGAATCTGTTAGAACACTTCCATCTAGAACAGGAATACGTCTTGGAGCGATATCGGTGTTAGAAAACGTGACATCAGATTGAATGATCTCATTTCCCATAACCGGAGTTTGTATAGAGCTAAACGGAGGAGGTAGAGAAAAATTCTTAATGTTTCCATTTTTAAAATTGACATTCAAATCTCTTCCAACCGAATAATAACTTTTCTTGAGTTCTTGAACGATACTACCAGCACGAAGAGATGTTGGTGTGTCAATTTCAACATAAATAGTAATAACAGATAATAATGAAATTGATGTGACAGATAAAATTGTAGCAGAAATTTCCAATGAACCATTCGGAGTATAAACATCAACAGGACCCGGTACGAATTCCGGTATCAGATTATCAGGATCACCATTTTGTGGGATTATGAGAGTCGTCCCACCGTTAGTCGTGGTAAACAATGAAAAAGACGGAGCTGAAGACATGGCTCCAACTCCTGTCAGATGCGGAACCATAAGACTCCCCATTTGTTTTTTAAAATTACCAACACCTATGTTGTCATTAAGCGCGGCAACAACCAGTGTTCCTATAGGAAAGATTCTTGATAACTCATTTGGCTCGTACATGTAAGAATAGACAGGAACCTCTTTAAAATCAAAAAATCCAGTTAAAACAAGGTCTACGTAAATTAGAGCACTGTCATCTATGTCGTTCGTAATTTCACCATAAGAGGAAGCTACAGGATTGGAAAGATTACCGTCAAATCTAAACTTACCAGATATTCCACCGACTACGCGTCCATCTAGGTCAGACAAAATATCTTCCCAAGAGTTAATGAGGTCGTTGTAAAACTTGAGTAGTCTTGATATAACAACGTCAACATTTGACATATGTTGTTCATTGAAGTACAGACTTGGGTTACCCATATCCTTTAACTTCAGTGAGCTTTTGCTTTCAATATTTGGACCAGAAGAAGCCCCGGTCGTTAGAGATCCTTTCAGTTCATCAACTACTTCAGGAATGAATGTTACTATAGATTCGCGACGAAAGAAAAATGTGTCCGGAGAATATAAGTTATAATTTAAAACAAGCTTTTGACCCTGAATCCCATTTGTTTGGGTAGGGGCAATCTGAGAAGAGTAGTTAAAAGTAAATGTAGTTCCAGCCGGTTTAACGACACTGTAAACATACATGGCTTCAAGTATGTCTCCATATCCAACTTCAGACAATAAAGTAACCAAACCTCCTTCAGAAACGTTAAAGTCAACACCTTTCTGAAGAACGGCAGGCGTTGGCCCGTCTTTTACGAGTGTGAATGGATAAGACTTAATGCTTGCTGGTTTATTTGTTTGAAATTTTCCGCCAGGCTCAAGAACTGGACGAATTGTATACCTAAGTCCTGCAAGTATGTAATTTCTTGTGGAAGGACTTGCAATAACAACATCCGTGTTTCCAGTTTTCTGATTAAATGAAACAGATATTGATTTGTAAGGATCTCCATCAATAAAAAATATCATTCCTTGTATATATGACTTTTTTCCAGACACAGAAATGATGTTACCGCCTTTTGTGACGGTATCAACCATTGAAGTTTCAGTAACAAGATAATTTTCAAAATCAGATATTGGTCCAGTAACAAGCATTTTAGCGTTAGTTACAGTAACATCAGGAGCAGGGGAAAACACGACTGTGGTTGAATCAGTTACAATGTTATATAAAACTGATTGAATTGAAAAAACTTGTACATCAGACGCGAGAACAGCACCACCTTGGACAAGAATAGAGGTTTGGTTACCATTGAATATAGATGGAGGTGCTATTCCAATGTCATTTGAATCAAGAGCATCATATGGAGAAGCAATGGCATCTCTCCCAAGAATTACAGGATAGTCAACGTCTATTGGTGCGTACGGAAGTGTGAAATTAGACTCTCCTCCAGTTGCTTCAGCTACGTAATAATCAATGATAACAAGAGGGGCAGTACCGTCAATTCCAAGAGGGGCATTCATCACCAGCGTGTCAGGAAATAGGAATGAATAACTCGATGGATCTGCAGTTACATTTTCAACGTACACAGTTATCGGTGTGGCGGGAGAAACGATTACCGTATTATGAGAAGGGTTGAATTTCACACTAGAAGAGTTTACGGTAACAATTCCTTGTTCTTGACGAACCTTAAACGTAGCGAAATCAGTCTTTGGTGTTGGAACAACAGTGACACCATTGTCCGTTGACTGTTGCCACACATAATCAACCTTATATTTATCTCCAGGCTTGGCAGAAGAAACTAAGTTAATCTGTCCGATTGATTGAATCGTACTAAATTCATCATCATCTAATTTCAAAAATTCTTGATCATCAGTACCTTTTCGATAAACTGATATCTTTTTTAATGGCGGAGAAAATTTCGTCCAAAATCTGTCAGCAACAATTTCTCTATCGGTTCTTATATCGACAGAAAAAGTTCCTGACGACCTAAACGGAGAATTTACAAGAACTGTTTTTGAATCAAGAACATCAGTTATTTTATATAAACCAACATTCGGACCAGAGTTAAAGAAAACAAAATACCCTATGACTCGTGAATCAAATACTGATGTCTGAGAAATAAATGTTTTTGGTAGTTGAACCGTTCCAGAAACGTTAAGAATATTGTTTGGATCATCTTCCCCGATACCTGACACGAATTCAATTAAACCACTATCCTGATCAAAATCGAAGTCGACACCGGGTATGATGGCAGATCCATCAATAGATATCTCTAAACCGTCACTAATTACCATCGTCTCAGAAAGTTTTACAGAAGATGATGGAGATGGTAGAACAAATTCCAGGTTTCTACGAGCACTGAACTTCAATTGTTTTTTGTCTAAATCTAAAAGATACCCGAATCCTTGAAGTAAAGGATTGGTTCCATCAGACAAATCACCAACCAACGTGCTACTACTGCCAGATGCCTGAGCTATAGATACTACTAAATCAGAATCAATAGTAGGAACCGTAGGAAGAACGACAAGTGGTGATTGCGATATACCATCGCTAACAACTTGTTCAGACACTTTATATATCTCGGTGAAATCAGATTTTATCGTAAAACCAGTTCCGTTAACGCCACTTCGAAAAACTTGTATGGATGCACCGTGCTCCATCTGTAAGAGTGTGTCTACATAAAAAAGAGTCGTGGATTGGAATTTTTTGGCGTCTTTTCGTGACATGTAGACTGACCCGGTAAAAGAGTCTACAACCACAAATCCTGATTTTGGTTTAGGAAAAGTTCCTAAAGATAAAGAGTTACCAACGACAACTTGAAAATAATACCGTCTAGTGTCTCCAATTGGAGTGAGAAAAAATGAAAATCTCGTAGCAGCTACAGACCCCCAAGAAGATGAATCCTTCGGGTCAAGTATCGGGTTGAAACCAGGATCGAGTAAACCGGCAAAATCATTAGAAGACCCAACAAGTACAGGCGTACTATTCGGAATTTGAATAGAAACGTCTACGGTTATGGTTCCAACAATCCCACGGTTTAATGAAACTCTCCCGATGATGACACCGTCGTAATATACCGGGCTGTTTGGGTATGCATCGATATCTTGAGGAGAGAATAGAACTCTTCCAGTATCAAGAGACAGTAAAACCGAACCAGGAGGTGGAGGAGAGAGAAGTGACTCCGTTGATACGAACAGAACGGACAAATAAGGTCTGTAACCGATACGAATTCTAGGAGTTTGTCCAGAACCAGGAATTGGGTTTAAAAATAAAAAGTGACCTTCGGACGATGAACTTGGAAGATTTCCGAATTGACCTTTCGTCTTCGACCGGTCAAAAAACCCCTGTCTTGTTAAACGAACTTTTTGACTTTTGTATGCAATGTTTTCAACATCAAGTGAATTGAAATTCAGTTCACCTTTATCGAGAGAAATTTCGACAGAACCGATAGGTGGGTTACCGAAGTCATCGGATTTACTTACAGTTATCACAGAAAACGTAACAAGCCTGACAGGGTACCCGATATAAATAGAGTATGGAGACTCAGGAGCAGTCGGATCCTGAATCGGAGCCATGAGTCTTCCAGTATTGCTGATTACCCCAATTTCCTCCGGAGCAGCTCCGGGCAGAGTATTCCATCGTCTTGAGTATGAGTCGTAATCGAATCTGTTGACAGTCCCGTTATTTCGACTCCAATCAAAAAATAACCCCGGGTCCCCGATATCGATGCCGGATGATCCAACAGGCTGACCACCGACAAACATTAGATAATCAGCTCTTCCAGGTGAAGAGTTTAAAGCATCAACACTCGAGATAACACTCCTAGGTGGATACGTAAAAGGATTGTTCCCGACTGCAATTCGGGTGCCCTCGAGAAGAAATCCTGAAGTGTCTAATGACATTATGTAACGGTACCTTCTCTATTAACTCGACGCTTGTTCTTTTTCCACGTATTTCTGACGCATATGAGACAATTTGTCCTATAAAAAGCTCTAGCTTACTTGCGCTATACCTATACCTGCACCAGGAAGAATATTTGGCGGACCAGCAATAACTACAATACCTAAAGCTGAAGCAATTGTAGCATCGAGTGCACTACCAATTGCTTGACCAAGAGATGGAATCATAGGACCGGACATTCCGGATGAAAGAAAAGCTCCTGTGAATATAAGTCCTCCAATTCCATGAGGAATACATTGAACTTTTCCGGTTCCAACTCCAACACCGACGTTATTAGTATTTATTGAAGCAATTGCCAATGAAGTGCATATTCCGAATGATATGGCATTAGCAGTAATAGGGCTGAATGGGCCACTAATCAAAAGACCTAAAAACATAGCAGACATGGTGCTAGACAACAAAGGCGGAGCTAACACAATACCAAACCCAAAACCGGTTCCTGTTCCTAAAGTTCCTACGTCAATGCTAATTGTGGAACATCCAGCTCCAGACATATATAACTCAAGACCATCAGCACATCCACCTGCCAACTGACTAGAACTTGAACCTGTAAGTCCATGCGAAGCGAAAAACGCTTGGAATATTGGAACTGTTGGTAAACCGAGAGCCATTATCTAAGAACCTTGATTTACCCAACTGATATCGTTGGTAATCCGAGAATTGGCAGACCAGTTATATAATCAAGATGAGGTCCAGGAGGTCCTGGGATTCCAGCCACAAGAAATCCGACCGGAACACCTCCGATTTTTGTGGTCGGAGACGTCAACGATATGTTCGAAGCTGCTGAAATAGCAACGGCCGCTCCAGAAGTCACGGAAACGGGGCCTCCGCCAGCAGTAAGGGACATAGCACCAGAACCGCAAAGGGCGCTCCAGCTACCAGTACCGACAAACGAAGACATATTCCCTGTGGCAACGGTTTTTGTCATATTTCCCGTGATAACCGTATCGGCCATAGAAGCACCGGAAACAAGAGTACGAGCAATGGAACCAGCAAGGACAGTAGTTGAGTCAACAGCTGTGAGTACCAAAGAGATTCTTCCGAGAGCAAAAAAATAGTTACAAACTTGAGCATAATGAGCTTGAGTTTTCCCTAAGACAGTTTCAGATCTGTCACCAGCACAGCTTAATGAGTAACCGCCAGGACCGGCATTATCCGTCATCTTCTGGCCCTTGTTTGACATTTCAGCGCCAGATTCACTGACAACAGAACCTGACGCTATCGCCATTTTGGTCCCATTAATTCTCTCAAGGGTGCTTCCACCCATGACCCCTGAGTACGCAAGACCAGTTATTGGATCACCGTGAACTATGTGTGTTACGCCACCGTGAAGTTCAATACGAACAGATTCACCGCCCTTGGCAGATTTATCGGTGACTGCAGGATCCGAAGCAAATCTCCCTATTTCTAATTCAAGACCACCTTCAAGCTTAAGGTCAACACTTTTGTGTTCATGGTTCGGAGACGCGCCAATAATGGCTTTCATCATTCCGACAACATTTAGATCTATAGATCTACCTACATCATCCGCTTCCCCGTGATGCGCCATCGGCACGTGGATCATGACGCGCCCTTCTTTAGTGACGCCAAATACATATTGATTACTAGTGGTTGGGTGTCTGATGGCAAATAAGCGAGCAAGACCAACGAAATCAACATCCTCGAGACGAGAAATTACGTCTAGAGGGTCAATTACTGGATTATCTGCAACCTTCTTGTCCTTCGAACTATTGAAGATTTTCATCCCCAAAATTCGCCCATACTGACTTCTACCAGATGCCGTATGGAAATCGTTACCTACAACAGTTCCTCGAACGTCTTCAATGAAGACTGGATAGGGTGGGTCAATCTGAAAACCATCAACTTCGTCCGTGACTTTCATCACGCCATCATCGATCATTCTCATTTCGAAACGGTCTTCGGTATATGAGACCGGTGTAACGTTAAAACCTTGCGTAGCAGAACCCTGAACTATATACGAAGCTCTCTGTCCGTCAGGATGAACTACATAGGGGTAGTTTAGTACGCCAGGAAGAGCATCACTCCCGCCAAAGAATTCCGAAACTAACTCAGGATTTGATTCAAGAAGTGCGAGAAGTTCAGGTGATGTACTAACGGAAAAATTAGGAGAACCATCGTTTTGAATTAATCCAAAGTTATGAAGTATGTTATAAGCAGGGTTTCTATCTAACGGATCTCCGTCCTCATCGACGCCATTTGCTTCTTTACCAGGGTTAATAATGGCATATGGTTTTCCAGTAACATGGTTTACCGGAAAAAGATCCGGAAGGAGATTAAGAGCTGATCTTTTGATTAAACCGCGCCGATAATACCCAGCCGCATTCGTAACAAATTCATTTCTGACATTTAGTATGGAAGTTTGATCAGAGTCCCTTAAACGGAATTCGTTACCTGCGCGGTTTGTTACGAATGCGTCCCGGTCAAGAATGAAATCGGATCCGGAACTTGATGAAGCAATGAAGTCTCCAGGATAACCTTTCCGGGCTTTAAGACGCGTTACCCCGAAGTTAGCATGTGGATCGTCTTCATACTCAGGAAAGTCTAAAAGAATTTCTGCCGCTTCATTTGGGTCTACGGATGAATATGGTTCATACTCACGAGCGGGGAAAATGCCGGATGTCAAAAACTCAATTATGTATGGGGTGTGATTCCCGCGATTATCAAATTTTTTCCAACCAATTATTACTTTTGTTCCTACTTCAGGAATAATGCCTGCCCAACTACGTGGACCAGAACCTCCTGGAGCAGGGAGGGGGATATCTTGCCGTTCCCCTCGCATCGAATCGAATGCGACAGAGCATACCATCGTTTCAGTATCAACATGGACTATTCTACCCGAGTGTAGGTATGCTTTCGCATCCTTTGCGTTGGTTCCTTGTGTTTTATAACCACCTACAGTATATGGGTCCGGTGATGTACGGATACCCTTCGGGGGCGGGGGTAAGTGACCTCTTCTTCCACCTTTTGCCATAAGTTACGTTACTTTATTAAAAGCATCATTTGATGCGGAAGATAACACATAATCATGAAACCAAAGTATAGTTTGGATGGAAGGTTTAAGATGCCAACAATTGTTCAAGTATGTACGCTCGCTGGAAAAATAATCGAAAAAGCGCGTTGGGAAGTTGAGTTTCCATCTGGCATTCAAGAGGGCCATACCGTAGCTGTAAACATTCCGTTCAACGATTCAGCCCTAAACGGATATTTGGCAAGGTCCAAGTCACCAAACTGTCTAGTAGACAAAGGACCGTCTGGCTACAGTGTTGGATTGACATTCCAAGTTAAACACATTAGCCACATGATCGATACATCAGTAAAAGAGGAAGTGGAAGCAACCTCTATGGCTACTGTTCAACCAGTGAACCGTCTCGTAGAAAATGTGATTTTGTATTTACTTGATGCTACAAAATGCGATCAAAAATTCGTTCAAGGAATTCGTGGAGAAATCAGGATTTCTTCAGAATAGTAATATTCGGAACGCCACTGGGGGTGGGAACAAAATCTGGCGGTGGTACCGGACCAACCATTCGGCCATCTAAAGGGAAATCTTGATCGTTCGAGATTATCACCGGAGCATTAAGGATAGCTGACCCAACCGTAACGCTTTTGAGGCGCGAGACGTCTTTTTGACTAATAATAGTAGGTAGAGGAAGAGGCTGCCCATGAGGTTGAGTTTGTGGTACTGGCGTAGTATTGATTTGCCCAGTGATTCTACCCTTGAAAGAGTCATTAGGATCTCCAAAGTGCAGGTCATTAATAACAACTTCAATTTTTTCTTTTCCAGATTTCCAAGCGTCCTTAAGATTACCTAGTGCCTTCTGGGTAGAACCGAAATTGAAGTTTGCCTTTTGCTTAATGGCTTCAATGGCATCTTTATCTCCTCGTGCTGCAGCCGCAAAAAGTGGACCAATAGGGTCACCAAACGCTGGATCGTCAGCAGCGAGTATGTTGTCCTCAGGGTTTCCAAAAAGTGGAGATCCTAGATTATTAGAAAATACAGATTGACGTATAACAGGGTCATTTTGAGTCGATCTTTCAATGGACCTGTTACCAACGGTGTAATTCTTTTCTCTCTGGACGTTGAACGAATACTTTCTAGTAAATTCAGACGATAAGAAATCATTAAGAGCATCGAAGAAAGAGTTACTACTTACACTTCCAGTAAAAACGGATTCTTTCGGGTTTATACCATGCGTCGTGAGGGATGATATCGTGTTAGGTAATGACGATATTCTTTGACGACGTGATTCATTTTGTGAATCAGTGAATTTCTTCATGTTAAGTTCGATTTCGGCTTTAGCTTCACTTATACTCATTGAAGATGGAGTCAAATCGGCTGATAGGTTTGTTATCTGGGTCTCACCGAAAGATTCTTTTAACGACAATTCTCCAATTTCGGCATCAGCACTGGCTTGTTTAGCAGAAATAACAGCATCTATTTCAGAGTTAATTCCTGTTATCTTCTCTTGACTCTCAGGGTTCACTTCACTGTTGAAAGTTTCTCTGATAGACCCGATCATGTCCTTACTGTTTACTATCTTTGTAATAAACTCCACCGGCAAAACACTCAACCAATCACCACGACTGAGTCCGCAACTGCACGGTTTATGAGCAGAGTCGAGACCGGGAAGGTCTATCGTAGGAGAGAGTTCACCGAGAGTCTTAGACTTTCGTAGGGAGTCAGCTTCTATGAAAACACTTTTCCCCGTATTTGAATTCATTAAGTTCGTGTATGTATTCTGAGAAGTTTGAACCACGTCCGTAGGACCGCCAGTAGCGTACCCCTTAAAACTCGCTCCAGTAACGTAATCATCAGGCTGCATTTTTTCGAATGAACTTGCATATGACACGACGTGTCCTGTAGCACTACCGATCACAGACGGGTCTGTCAAAAAACCACCCGACGGAGCAAATTGAAGATTAATTTCATTTGCAAGGTTTTGTGGGTCACCCGTGTTTATTTTAAGCTGGCCCCTATCGATGAAAGAACCTCGACCATATTTATAATGCCCTATGACTTCAAATCCAAATTCATCGGATACTGGCCTAATCATCATATTCAAAGATGCGAATCTTTGAGTATCTCCAAGGTTTTTCTTAACCAATAAGTTGTTTTCCTTCGCTTCATCGAGAATCTTTTTTGCTTCTCCTAGAGAATTTTTCTTCACCTCGATATCTGAAGCTGCATTGGAAACTTCAGTATCACTACCAACTGTGACTAACGAGTCTTTTTTATTTCGTGCCTTGATGAGTGCGTTAAAAGTCTTTGTAGACTTTATGAGTTCATTCGATGCTTCCTTAAATGACTTTGTAGCCGCGTCAACATCGTCCTGCGTTTTCTTTATGTCTGATTTCTTTTGAACTTCAAGAGTCTTCTTGTTAGCTTCGGATACAAAGCTTCCTCCTGAATTGGCAGGTTGCCATGTTACTGAGTCGATCGGAATGAGTTGAAAATCTTTAATTTGCCTCGAGACATCAAATGCATAATCATATGCACCAGCATTAGTCATACCAGCTTCATACCTATGAGCACGAAGACGATCAATTATGTCTTTTTTCTGTTCAGACTGAAGTTGTAAGAAAGTGGCGCGAGCTACTTCTTTTTGTTTATAATTAATACTTTGTTCAGTTGCATCTGACTGAGTTTGACTTTTCCTAGGCGTAGCACTACCCATTTTCTCAGCTATACTTTCGAGACTTTTTCCATCATATTTAGCCCTATAAACCATGACAACGTTCGGATATCCGAGCATTTTTCCAGTTTTTGGGTCTCTTAAAAAAACTGGGCTGCCTTCTTGCACACTCTGAGTTTGACCCGTTGTAGAACCAGGCCTGTCAGGAAATTCAACCGTATAAGTAGGAACTTTTCTTTTAGTTCCCGCTTCACCACTTCCTTTAGGCGGATTAGACTCTTTAACACCAGATTGTTTAATAGACCCGATGTTACTAGGTGCAATAAATTTAGATCTCTTCGCTGTTAGGTTTAACGTTGTTGTAGCCTGTCCACCGACTGAATACTGATGTGATATCCCTTGGATATAAAAGAAAGAGTCGTACTTTGGGAACCACATAGGGAAACCCATTCTGATTTCAGGACGCAAAGGAATCGTTACAGTTCCATTCTGTCTTTTCGAGTTTAATCGATCAAGGTAATCCATCATATGGAAAAACAGTTTTCGTGGATTACCGGACCACTCACATTGATAATCGTGTTTCCTCCATCCGTATCTACGTAAGAGGTGAAAGTCATAAACTCCGGAATTAGGTGATGTGATTGAGTCAGTAAGGCCCCAATCCATGACGCCGCCGAATGCGTTCCCAGACCCGGTTATGTGAGTAACGACCTCAGCTTCAGTGTCAGTAATACTGTCTTCTATTATTTCAAAATCCTGAACCCAAGATATTGGTTTATTTGGTAACACGTTCAAGTTATAAAATGGTGGTTTGAAAATTATGTCGCCAGTAGTGTCACAGTAAAATTCAAAGCCATTCTGTAAAGCACACGTGGTGGCAAGAGATAACTTACTTTGTTGTTCATTCTCGTTAAGCTGAAAATCGGCTGCCTTATCAAGTTCTTTTTTAACAGCAGCGATTTCATTCGGTTGAGGACGAAACATCGTTGTTGTTTGATTTACGAACGACCTTTCAAGATCATCTTTAAATATTAAAGCGGCTAACTGATTTTTTGAAGCTGTAGCGGCTTCTGAGCCGAAAGAATAAGCTTGTCCACTTGTTCCATATAAAACAAGTGAATTCCATATGTTGCTGAATTTAAGCTGCCAATATGCCATAATATTTTTGGCATATGAAGCTATGACTTGACCCTCAGGACCATGTTCCGGAAGAAAACTTTTGAATGATCCGGTCGTAACAGAAAAATCGCCCATGGCTTCTTGAGCCAACGAAATTATGATTGTGTAGGGGTTCATACCAGCGTACTGATTTCCCCAGAATTGGAAATTTCCTGCACTAGATCCGAATTTGTCGATGAAACCGGGGTTCGTCGTTGTCATCGTAATTTCCCACCATCTCAGTATATCTTTGCAAGAAATTGAGATGGTTGTAGTTCCTCCGGACCAACTTTTCGACACACTTGATACAAGACCCCAAAATATTCGATAATACTGAGGAAAACCTCCAACCAAGAAATACCCTTTAGAATAAATCTCAACTTCCATCATCGGTATGATGAGTAGTTGACCGTCAACATAAAAATCATTGACATCATTGTCTGGAATCGATAAATTGATGGTGGCAGAACCGGGAGCTCCTGAGTCAACAGCGGCATTTGTACTAATGCCGGTGACATAGTCATTTACAGATACTTGTCTAAGGCACTCTCCGCACCCAATAATTGATGTTTCTCCCTGGAAAGCGACATACACGTCCGGAGTTACAACTACGTACGGACGTTTGTTTGGACTGAACGTACCACGGAAAGCTGATTCTCTACTCATATTTCATCACTCAAACTGGGGTTAGATCCAACTGGGTATCAATAAATTGTTCAATATCAGTAGCATCAGTGTCCGATGTCACGCCAGTAGGAGCTTCACTTTGTAGAAAAGTCGGGTAGAAAGTCGGATCAGGTCCGGGCTCTTCACTAGGAACGGCACTACCTTCGTCTACGGCTTTCGAAATTGACAGTTTTCGTGGGAAAACACCGGAGTTAAAATTAACACCGGTCGTTTCGGCAACAACTTGATCATTGATTTCCGTCACTTCAAAATCGTACCTTGAAGTAAACTTCCATGAATATGATAAATTAAATGGCTTCTCTGCGTCATCTGAAACGGAGAAATCATCAAATGACCCGATATAAATGTGACTGTCATAGTAAATGAAAACACTCATACTAATAACAGGGATTCCCCAGTTATGTTGGTCGCCAGTAACTGCTTGCGTATATAAATGTCCGTTATTTCGGTACATCATTACAAGCGACATTAAATTGGCATACGACAAACTGTGGAGTCTGTGTATATGAGTTAATCCTCCACCCGTAGGACCGAACGCGTACTGCGCTGCAGTGACACCCTTACAACTAATGGTCAATGGTTTTTCTAACCACATGTGAGTTATCTGTCCGCGACGACCTTTAGGATAGTCTACTTGGTGTTCATAATTACGAGTAAACTCACTCGGGTTGATTAGCATCAACAAACTTGGTATTTTATTCGCTGAATCAATTTGATTCTTAAGTTCATTTAGTTGTTTATTAGCGGCATCTTGTCTTTTATCAGAAACAACTATGTTCCTACCTGTGATACTTAGCGTGTCTTCCGGATCTGTAGAATCGATGTTTCCGGACATCATTACGGAAGCATTTGGGTTACCCGACGGATCCTCAGAACTAGAAGCAGTAGAAATCGTTTCTGTCTTGGATCTAGAACCTGCAGGTTTAGCAACTGCCACGTCATGACCAACTACGGATTCCATGCGTGCTAATTGCGACAAAAACCCAGGACTTTTTGAGTGTTTCTGAAGCTTAATCAACATGTCATTAACAGTGATATCACCATCAGGATCTAAACTACCACTCTTAATACCTCGGTTCTGTGTCCATCTGTTATCTATGGTTTTCCCATCAGCTTCATATTTCTTGTATATGACCGCTTTCGGGTCACCTGCTTTTTTTACTTTAGAAGGGGCAAAATTAGCAAGTTTAACTTGAGCTGCGTTTTCATAAGGTCCCCTAAAAGAGTGTTTAAGAAATTTTTCAACGTAAGGAAGTTGTTGCTCAGCCGTTAGTTTATTGTAGTTATTCTCCCAAAAATCCAAGTCCATTCCAGAGGATACCATGGC
>Ga0315273_10005338_pt1 | contig 15879 bp, 10 predicted proteins | sample YL17G02_0_MG_FD_205753 | JGI IMG/M metagenome (GOLD analysis project Ga0315273, IMG submission 205753) | Sediment microbial communities from Yellowstone Lake, YNP, Wyoming, USA - YL17G02_0 | ecosystem: Environmental > Aquatic > Freshwater > Lake > Sediment | place: USA: Wyoming | collected...
GCAAGCCGCAACCAAAGAGATGCTTAAGCCGGATTTACCCAAGCGGCTTGCCGCGCTGCGTGAAAAAGGCAGCTTGAAGATTTCTTCCTGATTCGAAAAGAATCTAACTGTTAGCAGTGCAGATAAACGCGGATAAATATATATTTCATCCGTGTTTATCTGCGTAAATCTGCGGTTCCAATAATTGCTTGCGGCTCATCCGAGAGAACCGATATAGTAGCCGCGTTTTAGTTGCGGTATTGAGACTCCGGGCTTTGGCATTTGCAACCAGATTCCGCGAGAAGGCTGCCCGTCCAAGGTGAGTCCTCCCACGAAAGCGTCTGTCCGGAATTCCTCGAGTCTCGACACAGCGTTCGAGTGAGACGCGGCAATTCAATTCAATGAGGTGCTATGCAACTGCATTGGATCGACGTCGGCATCATTATCCTCTACCTCATCGCCACCATCTTCGTCGGTTTCTGGGTATCGAAAAGGGCATCCCGTGACATGAAGTCCTATTTCCTGGGGGGCAATACTTTGCCCTGGTACCTGTTGGGCGTTTCCAATGCCTCGGGCATGTTCGATATTGCGGGCACGATGTGGCTGGTTTACATCACGGCCGCCTATGGTTTCAAGGGAATGTGGCTGCCCTGGCTCTGGCCCGTATTTAACCAGATATTCCTGATGGTTTACATGTCGATCTGGCTCAGGCGCTCCAATGTCATGACGGGAGCCGAATGGATTCAGACGCGATTCGGCAAAGGGCGCGGGGCCACGCTCTCGCACATCATCGTGGTTGTCTTCGCCCTAGTCAGCGTTATCGGTTTTCTTGCATACGGCGCAAAGGGAATCGGCAAGTTCGCGGCGGTTTTCCTTCCCTGGAACCTGTCTCCCGACACCTACGCCTTCATTCTCATGGGGATCACAACCTTCTATGTGGTCAAGGGGGGGATGTTCAGCGTGGTTTTCACCGAGGTCATTCAGTTCTGCATTCTGTCCGTCGCCTCGGTCTGCATCGGCGTCATCGCCGCAATGAAAGTGGCCCCGGAGGTGCTCAACCGGGTGGTGCCTGCCGGCTGGCACGAGCTCTTCTTCGGGTGGCACCTCAATCTCGACTGGAGCCATTCCATTCCTGCCATCAACGACAAGATCGCTCAGGACGGGTATTCGCTCTTCGGCCTCTTTTTTATGATGATGGTGTTCAAGGGAATACTCGTCAGCCTGGCGGGTCCTGCGCCGAACTACGATATGCAGCGAGTGCTCTCGACGCGCGGCCCGCGCGAAGCTGCCTTGATGAGTTCCACAGTAAACGTTGTCCTCTTTTTCCCGCGCTACCTCATGATCATGGGATTGACCATTCTGGCGCTGGCTTTTTACGGCCCCGATCTGGCGGCGATGGGCTCCAGCCTGGACCTCGAGCGCGTCCTGCCGATGTCGCTGGTGCGCTTCGTGCCCGTCGGAATCCTCGGCCTGCTGATGGCGGGGCTGCTTGCCGCGTTTATGTCGAATTTCGCTGCGACGGTAAATGCCGCGCCGGCCTATATCGTCAACGATATTTACAAACGCTACATCAATCCCGACGCGCCGGCCAGACGCTATGTGGTCCTCAGCTACATTGCGTCGTTCGCCGTAGTCGTCGTCGGGTTGACTTTCGGATACTTCACGCGGTCCATCAACTCAAGCATGCAATGGATCGTCTCCGGACTTTGGGGAGGATACACAACCTCCAACGTCTTGAAGTGGTACTGGTGGCGCTTTAACGGTTATGGTTATTTCTGGGGAATGCTGACCGGAATCGCGAGCGCGCTGTTACTGCCGCTGCTGCTTCCGGACATTCACCCGATCAATACCTTCCCGATGATTCTGGCGATCTCCCTGGTCGGAGCGTTGATCGCGACCTTCACGACGAAAGCGGAGGACGATGAGGTGCTGAAGGAGTTTTACCGGCGTGTGCGTCCCTGGGGCTTCTGGGGACCGATCTATGAAAAGGTTGTGAAGGAGGATCCCGGATTCTGCAAAAACAAGGACTTCTTCCGCGACATGTTCAACATCATCGTGGGAACAGTCTGGCAATGCTCCTTCGTCCTGCTCGCCATGTATCTGGTGACGCGCAGTTTTTGGAACGCCCTGATCACTCTGGCTGTCGGCGCCGTCACCTCGATCATCCTGAAAAAGAATTGGTATGACCGGCTGCCGAAACCGGAGCCGGATCCCGTGCCGCTGAACCAGTAGGCCGGGATTGGTCCGTCAGCTTTTTAATTCTGGGCCGCGCCGGAAGACGGCCGCAATCGGAAGCGAAGTCTTTAATCTATCAAGGTAAACCAGCGTTTCTGGCGGTGAGACTTGAAAGGGCTCTACCATTTCGGCGGCATGTAAGCTGTTTACTGAGAAAAGATGTCATGGAAATGAAATTGATCTGTGCTCCGGAGGGGCAGCAGACCATAGCCGGGGCTGAGCGAAGCAAACCCGGGGCTATTATCTGACCGCCCCTCCGGGGCATCGCTAAGGCCAATGCCTCCCTTGCGGAGGCTTCCTGAGGCCACCTGCTCTGCGGGTGGAGGCTCACTTGAGGAGATCCATCATGCGGTTCGGACAGTTTGATGATACTCGCAGGGAATATGTTATCACCACACCACGAACCCCGTTGCCGTGGATCAACTATCTGGGAACAGAGGACTTTTTTTCCCTGATTTCACAAACGGCGGGAGGCTATTGCTTTTATAAAGATGCGCGCTTCCGGAGGATCCTGCGCTACCGCTACAACAACATTCCTCTCGACAGCAACGGACGTTATTTTTACATCCGGGACGGCGGTGACTATTGGTCTCCCGGCTGGAGCCCCGTGCAGGCCGAACTCGATGAATACCAATGCCGCCATGGCCTGGGTTACACCGAGATTTCCGGCAAAAGGAACGGCGTAAAGGCATCTTGCCTCTTTCTTGTTCCGCCGGGTGAGACGGCCGAAATTCATCAGGTCACGATCGCCAATACGTCCTCGCGGCCGAAGAACCTGGATTTGTTCTCGTTTGTCGAATGGTGCCTGTGGAACGCCATGGACGACATGACGAACTTTCAGCGCAACTTCAGCACCGGCCAGGTTGAAATAGAGGATTCGGCCCTCTACCACAAGACCGAGTACAGGGAGCGCAGGAATCACTTCGCGTTTTACTCCGTGAACGCGCCGCTCGCCGGCTTTGATACCGATCGCGAAAGTTTCCTCGGACCCTACCAGGGACTTCATTCGCCGCAGGTGGTGCGCGAAGGCAAAGCCCGCAACTCGGTGGCCAGCGGATGGGCCCCCATCGCGTCACACCACCTCAAGCTGAAGCTTGCTCCAGGAGAGTCAAGAACCCTGATCTTCGTTTTGGGCTACGTGGAGAATCCGCAAGAGAAGAAATGGGAAGCCAAACATGTCATCAACAAGGAGTCGGCCAAGGCCCTGATGGCCCGCTATTCAACTCCGGCCCAGGTCGGCGAGGCCATGAACGCGCTGAGAGCCTCATGGGATGAACTGCTCTCGCACTATCTCGTCGATCACCCCGATGCACGGCTGAGCCGAATGGTGAACATCTGGAATCCCTACCAGTGCATGGCCACCTTCAATCTTTCGCGCAGCGCGTCCTACTATGAATCCGGCATCGGCCGGGGGCTCGGCTTCAGGGATTCCAACCAGGACCTGCTGGGATTTGTTCATCAAATCCCGGCGCGCGCGCGTGAAAGGCTTCTCGATCTTGCGTCCACGCTTCTTACGGATGGCGGCGCCTACCACCAGTATCAGCCCCTGACAAAAAAGGGCAACAACGAAATCGGCAGTGGATTCAACGACGATCCTCTGTGGCTGATTCTGGCGACGGCCGCCTATCTGAAAGAGACCAACGACTGGATCATCCTGGATGAAATTGTTCCGTATAACAGCGAACCGGATATTTCCGGGAGCATGCTGGAGCACCTTCAAAGAGCGTTCGACCATGTGGTGAATAACCGGGGCGCACACGGCTTGCCCTTAATTGGCCAGGCGGACTGGAACGATTGCCTCAACCTGAATTGCTTCTCCTCCACCCCGGATGAATCTTTCCAATGCCTCAAGGGCACGAATGAAAGCCGGGCGCAATCGGTATTGATCGCGGCCATGTTCCTGTTTATCGGCCCCGAATATGTGGAGATCTGCCGCCGGCGCGGGCTGAAGAGCGAAGTCCGCCGGGCGGAGCAATGCCTGAGGGAAATGCGCTCGGTTATGGATAAGCATGGCTGGGACGGGGAGTGGTTCCTGCGCGCCTACGACCACTTTGGCACAAAGATCGGCAGCAAGGAAAACCCCGAGGGCAGGATTTTTATCGAGACTCAGGGTTTCGGTGTCATGGCAAAAATCGGGATCGACGACGGCCGTGCGCAAAAAGCCCTCGACGCCGTCAAACAGCATCTGGACACGCCTTATGGGATTATCCTTCAGCAGCCCGCTTACAGCAAATACCACGTCGAGCTGGGAGAAATAACCTCCTACCCGCCGGGCTACAAGGAAAACGCGGGTATTTTCTGCCACAACAATCCCTGGGTCATGATCGCCGAGACCATCATCGGCCGCGGCGACCGCGCCTTCGAGTATTACAGCAAAATCGCTCCGGCCTTCGTTGAGGAGATCAGCGAGATTCACCGGACTGAACCTTACTGCTATTCGCAAATGGTTGCGGGGCGTGATGCCGTGCGGCACGGCGAAGCCAAGAACTCCTGGCTGACCGGAACGGCGTCCTGGAACTATGTGGCGGTCACTCAATACATTCTGGGGCTCCGGGCCGAGCACGACGGCCTGGAGGTCGACCCTTGCATCCCCGCCGATTGGAAAGGATTCAAAATCTCCCGAATCTACCGGGGAGAAAAGTTCGACGTCGAGGTGCGAAATCCGAAAGGCGTCATGAAGGGTGTTCGCCGCATCGAAGTTGACGGGATTGAGTCTCCCGACCGTCTGGTTCGCCCCACCGGAGATGGGCGGAGCCATAAGGTGGTTGTGGAGATGGGTTGAGCGAAATCCAGAGGAGGCAGCATGTGCCATCGGATTCTCCTGTCTTTGCTGTTCTGCAGCAGCCTGATCGCAGGTAGTGACGATATCCGCCCGAATCAACTGGGCTATTACGCTCAATCGGTCAAACGGTTTGTTGTGGTGGATTCGGGATCCATGGAATTTGTCGTCAAAGATGCACAGGGAAGGACCGTGCGTTACCAAGGCTCCCTCATCGATGCCGGAACCTGGGCCGGATCGGGCGAGCGCGTTAAAACGGGGGATTTTTCTCGATTTTCCGAGCCCGGCCAGTACGTTATTTCGGTTGCCGACAAGGGAGATTCCCACCCTTTCCGCATTTCCGCGCAGGTGTACGACGACGTTCTGATCGCCGCGGTGAAGACCTACTACTACCAGCGCGCCTCCATGGCACTGGACGAAAAATAGGCGGGCAAATACGCCCGGCCTATGGGGCACCCTGACGATTACTGCGCCTGCCATCCATCATCCGGAAAGACGGGAGGAGTTCGATCGTCACCGAAGGGCTGGTACGACGCCGGCGACTATAACAAATATGTGGTCAACGCCGGCGTAACGGTCGGAATTCTCCTGGGGTTGGCGGAGCTTTATCCTGCCCTTTTACCGGATCGATCACTGAACATTCCGCAAAGCGAATCTTGAGGGTTTCTCAGGTTGCGGCCAGCACTCGGTGATAATAATCCTCATATTGCGGGATGATTTTTGACGCGCAGAACCGGCTTCGGGCAGTCTCGCGCGCCCGCTTGCCCATCTCCCTGCGCCGGTTTTCATCCGAGAGAACCTCGAGCGCCTTCTCGGCCATTTTCTCGATATGGAGCGGCTCCACCAGATATCCATCGACTCCGTCGGTGATCACTTCCGGAAGGCCGCCCACAGCTGAGGCGACGGCAGGAACCTCACACGCCATGGCCTCGAGCGCAACAAGGCCGAAGGACTCGTTTTCACTGGGAAGCAGCAGCAGATCGGCGCTGCCGAAGAGTTCCTCGATGTTGTCTCTTTTGCCGAGGAAGTGGACGTGACTCTCAACTCCAAGGTGACGGGCCGTGTACTCCGCGCTGCTGAGCTCCGGCCCATCGCCTACCATCAGCAGCACTGCCGGCAGCTGTTTTTTTACCCGGGAGAATATGTGCACGACATCTGTCGGGCGCTTCACGGCGCGGAAATTCGAAAGGTGGATCAGAATCCTTTCCCCCGCAGGCGCATAGAACTTTCGCAGATCGCTGTTCACTCCCGGTTTATAAAGATCACAGTTAACGAAGTTATAGACCACTTCGATGTCCCGCTTGATTCCGAAGGTGCTATAGGTTAATTCCCTGAGAAAATTCGATACCGCCGTGACACCATCCGATTGCTCTATGGAGAATTTGGTGATGGGGAGGTAGGACCGGTCGGCGCCGACCAGGGTAATATCCGTTCCATGAAGGGTAGTCACGATCGGAAGCCGTTTGGGCAGAAGCATGGACTTTGCCAGAAAGGCGCTGACCGAATGAGGGATGGCATAGTGGCAGTGCAGCAGATCGAGGCCGGTCGAGACGGCAACTTCCGCCATTTTCGATGCAAGGGCCAGAGTGTAAGGCGGATGGTCGAAGAGCGGATAGCTCCTTACCTCCACCTCGTGGAAGTAGATGTTCGGATTGGCCTTCACGAGGCGCAGGGGAGGGGCGTAACTGATGAAATGAATCTGGTGGCCGCGCTCCGCCAACTCCTTGCCCAATTCGGTAGCCACGATCCCACTGCCGCCGTAGGTGGGATAACAGGTGATTCCAATTCTCACGGTTCCTCCACAAATTCGCAAATTCAGACCGGCATATCCAGATATCACTCGAAGGCGGCGACAACCAGGGCAGCCTGTTGCTGCCGGTGCATTTTGAGCGAGCCGGTCGCCGGGCTGGCGCTTTCTGCGCGCCCCACATAGCGCAAACTGTGCGCGGCGGCCAACGCAGGCAACAGGCGAGGCTGGATATAATTCCACGCCCCCATATTTTGAGGCTCTTCCTGAACCCAATACACCTGTTCAGCACGTTCATACGAGCCGACGACACGGCCAATGGCGCTTTCCGGGAAAGGATACAACTGCTCCATTCGAACGATGGCGATGTGAGGGCTTTTGCGCCGCTCACGCTCAGCCAGCAGGTCGTAATAAACCTTGCCGCAGCAGAGGAGTACCCGGCGGACCGACTGCTTGTCCGCGACCTGAACATCGTCCAGTACCGGCTCGAAACCGCCTTCAACCAGGTCTCGCGCGTGTGAAACCGTCCTCGGATGTCGCAGCATGCTCTTCGGCGTCAGGACAACCAGCGGAATGCGTTGCGCGTCCCGCATCTGGCGCCGCAGCAGGTGAAAATACTGCGCCGCCGTGGTTGGCATACAAACCCGCAGATTCTCCTCCGCGCACAGCGAAAGAAATCTTTCCAGCCGCGCACTGGAATGTTCCGGTCCCTGGCCTTCATGACCGTGCGGCAGAAGCAGAACCAGATCGCAGGGCTGACGCCACTTGGATTCAGCCGCGGCGATAAAGTTGTCGATGATCACCTGAGCGCCGTTGGCGAAGTCGCCGAACTGCGCCTCCCAGATCACGAGGCTGAGAGGATCGGCGACGCTGTAGCCGAATTCAAATCCCAAAACTGCGGCCTCGGAAAGCGAGCTGTCGAAGACCTCGAACTGCGCCTGATCCGGATGGATATGTTTCAACGGGACGTATTCCTGTCCGGTTTCGTAATCCGAGAGAACCAGATGCCGCTGACTGAATGTACCGCGCGCGCTGTCCTGGCCGCTCAGCCGCACCGGTGTGCCTTCGTAGACCAGTGTCCCGAAAGCCAGGGCCTCGGCGAATGCCCAATCGATTTCGCTGTCCCCTTTCAGGAGTTCCGATCTCCTGGCGAAGAAGGCTTTCAGTTTGGGGTGGAGCCGGAAGCTTTCAGGCAGGGTGATCAGGCCGCGAACCACCTCGAGCAACACTTCGTTGCCCACGCTGGTACCGCCCGGCGGCTGGAACTCGCGCAACTCCTCCTCCGAGACAGCCAGCGGGATATCGGGTTCGAAGTGATGCCCCCCTTCCAGGCTTTCCCGATACGCGGCATCGAGCCGATCCCGCATGTCCGCGTGCAGCGCCTCGACTTCCTGCTGGGACAACACGCCTTCGCGCACAAGCCGTTCCGAGTACAGCGACACCACCGATGGGCGCTCCCCGATCTTCCGGTAGAGCAGCGGTTGGGTATAGCTGGGCTCATCGCCTTCGTTATGGCCGTGCCGGCGATAGCAGAAGATGTCAATCACGACATCTTTCCGGAAGCGCTGGCGATAGGCAAACGCAATTCTCGCGACGCGGACCGCCGCATCCGGATCGTCTCCGTTGATGTGAAAAATCGGCGCCTGCACGGATCGAGCTACGTCCGTGGCGTAGGGCGAGGAACGCGCCTCTTCCGGCGTTGTGGTAAACCCGATCTGATTATTGATGATGATGTGAATCGTGCCACCGGTCCGGTAACCGTGCAACTGCGAAAAATTGATCGTTTCCCAGACGACGCCCTGGCCGGCGAAGGCGGCGTCCCCGTGCACCAGGACGGGGATTACCTGCTCATGATTGCGATCGCCGCGGCGTTCCTGTTTTGCGCGCGTAATCCCTTCCACCACGGGGTTGACCCACTCGAGGTGGCTGGGGTTGGGGGCGACGGAAACGAAAATCTGCCTTCCATCCGCGGTGCGGAAGTTACCCGCCGATCCGAGATGATATTTGACATCGCCCGAACCCTGGGTCGCAAGGGGATCGGTATTCTCTTCAAATTCGGTAAGCAGTTTGACCAGGGGCTTGCCGATAATGTTCGCGAGCACGTTCAGGCGGCCGCGGTGCGCCATCCCGATTACCGCTTCCTGGACGTCGGCGCCGGCCGCTTCGCCGAAGATGTGTGCGAGGACAGGAATCGTTGTCTCGGCGCCCTCGAGTCCGAAACGTTTGTGCCCGACAAATTTCGCATGAAGAAAACGCTCGAAGTCTTCTGCCGCCACGAGGTATTTGAGAGTTTCGCGCCGGGTTCCCGCAGCGAGCGGCAAGCGGTTTTCGGCAGGCTCCAGGCGCTCCTGCAGCCATACCTTTTCCTGGGAATCCTGGATATGCCGGTATTCGATACCGACGGTCTGGCAGTATGTCTCTTTCAAGACAGCCAGAATCTGCCTCAGGCTTCCGCGCTGCAAACCGCCCAATCCTCCCGTCGCGAACTCCCGGTCGAGATCCCAGACGGTAAGCCCGTAGGTGGCAGGATCGAGTTCCGGGTGGTAACGCGAACGCTCAGCCAGCGGATCGAGGCCGGCGATCAGATGCCCACGAACACGATAGAGGTTGATCAACTGAAGAACGCCGACCTGCTTTTCGATGTCGTCGCGGCCTCCGCTGGAGCCAAGCAGAGCCGGGCTGTGATCCAGCGCCCACTGAATGGGGACCTCGGGCAGCTTCAAATCCTCGAAGATTCGCTCATAAAACTGCTCCTTGCCCAACAGCAGGTCATGAACCATGCCAAGAAACTGCCCCGATTCGGCCCCTTGAATAATCCGGTGGTCATAGGTGCAGCTGATGGTCATCACCTGACTCAGGCCGAGCCTGGAAAGAGCTCCCGGCGACCACGCATGATATTCCGGAGGGTATCCGATGCTTCCGGTGGCAAGAATTGCCCCCTGACCCTCCATGAGTCTCGGGAGCGATGCTGCGGTGCCGACGGTTCCCGGATTGGTGAGCGTTATGGTCGTTCCCTGGAAATCCGAAGCAGCAGCCGCCGCACCGGCGCGCGCGCGCCGGATAGTTTCATCATAAGCCTGGATGAACTCCTGAAACGCAAGCGACTCGGTCTTCTTGACGTTTGGCACGAGCAGCATCCGGCTGCCGTCCCTGCGCTCGATATCGACGGCTACCCCGAGATTAATATTGCGCTTTACCCGGCGCTGAGGGACCCCGTCCACCGTCTCGTGCGAAGAATTGAGTGTAGGAAAGTTGCGCAGCGCGAGCACGATCGACCACGAAATCAGATGGGTAAATGAAACCTTGGGCTGATTCGACCGCCGCCTGTGCTCGTTGATGATGCGCCGATTCTCTTCGAGCAGCTTCACCGGAATGGACCGATACGATGTCGCCGTCGGAACCGAGAGGCTCGCCTCCATGTTTTGAACGACTCGTGCTCCGGAGCCGAGGATGGGTGCCAGTTCTCCGGTGGCCGGATCTTCACCGGGCAAGTGCGTCGTGAGATCTTCAGATTTCACAGTGGTGCCAGGTCCTTTATCGCGCAATCTTCCTGATTACGCGTGCCGGGAAAAAGATGAGCGCTTTAATAAATTCCAGAACTCCACCCACTGCGATCCCGACAAGACGAAACGGGAGCAGCAGGAGCCAGGCCAAAGGGTACAGGATGAGGGCCAGAAGAGCCAGCGGCCAGCAAAGCACAAACAGGATACACCAGAGCAGAAACTTAACCATGCAAGCCCCTTATTGTCGGCAATTAGAGGAGGCCCTAAAAAAGCCGCCTCGTCAATATGATGATTCTATTCGCCTTCAGCCGGGCGAGAGTCTTCTTGAACGACAGCATCCCCGGCAAAATATGCCTCATAAAGCTCGGACGCGCTGGCGGAATCCTGCTTTTCGACCAGAAGCGAAATGGGCTCGGCGCCACTTCGCGTACCGATCGGATCTGTTTCGCCATGCATCACGCAGGTAATTCCGTTTGTTTCCAGAAGCTCCTGCACCATGTTCGCCTCGGCGACCGTGTGGAAATTTGCGAGCAGCACAAGCTCATTATCCTGTTCGCCGGCCTCGGAATTTTCACGGGTAAGGTCGGCATCCGGAAGCGCCGCACCGCATTGGGCGCAGCTTGTGAGACCGTGCAGGTTTTCCTTGCCGCATTTTGAACAGATAGCCATCGCGAACCTCCAGCAAAGGTATTGCCTTGTGCATTATACCTGCCGGAAGATCGCCATTAACAGACCCTGTTAAACAATGTGAAGGGAAGCGCGCATGACGAATCGGATGTTTTGACAGCAAGAAGCGGAGGGTAAACGTGACGACAAGCACAACAAGGGCGGAAAAACCCAGAATCCGGAGCAGGGGGGAATGTTTTCCGCTTTTGGTCACGGCTGGCCCGGGGAAAGCATCAGATTCTCTGCCTTCTTCCAAAAATACCCGGCATGCCGATATCAACTGAGGAACGGCATGATAGCGCTTTTCCGGATCTCGCTCGAGTGCTTTCCGGAGGACTGCATCCAGGCCTGTGGGGAGGCTCTGCCTCTTTGATGTCAGAAGCGCCGGATTGGATTCCAGAATGGCGCTGATTCGGGAGAGGGAATTCCGCGCCTCGAAGGGGTGACGATCCGACAGCAGTTCATAGAGAATAGCGCCCAAGGAAAAAATGTCGCTGCGCTGATCGACCTGCCCGCCACGCACCTGTTCGGGTGACATGTACGCCAGAGCGCTCATAGGGATGATCGTATCCGCAAACTCCTGTCGCGGCTGCGCCGAGGCCTCATCACCCGCAGGATCCAGTTCGGTGAAGCGCGCTATTCCACAATCCATTAACACCACTTCGCCATCGGATTGAATCCATACATTGGATGGCTTTAATGCCCGGTGCACAGACCCCGCATCATGCACCGCCCCAAGGGCCGCTCCGATTTTGATTCCCATTTCCAGAGTGTAACGCCAAGGCAGGTGTTTTCGTTTCATATGCTCGCCCAGGGTCTCGCCCTGGAGCAGGGGCATCACGATGAAAAAATCGTCCTCGTCATCGCCGATCTCCAAAATCGGGCATATCCCTGGATGGTGAATCTGGCTGGCGACCAGGAGCGCCAGCAAAAACCGCTCACGCCTGGCGGCGTCGTAGAGGACATTCGAACGAATCAACTTAACCGCCACGATCCGGCCCGCGGATGGATCTTCTGCGCGGTAGACCGTTCCCATGCTTCCCGGGCCTATTTCCTCGATCAAATGGTACCGGCCCAACTTTTCGCCGATCATCGACTTGTCCTTTGCTGTAAATGAAGAGTGGCACAAATCGTGGTCTTAAGTCCAGAAATCGAAACAACGGAGCGAGCAGGAGCCGGCCTACAGCCCGGCGGCGCCATCTTAAAACACTAAAGACGTCATATTTGCCGTCGATATGCATCACTGGGAGGATTTTATGGAGCCCTGGCAATCCAACCATGCCAACCGGCGGGGACCTAATACACCACCGCGCAAGGCACCCGGAAAGAAACTCGTAGAGATACTGTCCGCCCACAAGGCGTGGCTGGAAAAACGAGGCGGAGAACGCGCAATCCTGACTCGGGCCGTCCTGAACGGGCTCGACCTGCGGCATGCCGATTTGCGCCAGGCGGTGCTCACGGAGGCGATCTTCGCGGACAGCGACCTGTCGCAAGCGAATTTTGCCGGCGCCGAATTGCGCGATTCCGATTTCCGAGGCGCGACCCTTTTCAAGGTTGAATTCTCTCAGGCGGATTTGACCCGGGTGAACCTGCAGGACTGCTGGATTGCCGAGTCGGTTTTCAACGAAGCTCAGATGCGCCATACGCGGTTCTATGGCGCCAGCCTGCGCGACTGCCGGATGTTCGATGTACAGCTGTACGGTTGCGACCTTACTCTCTCGGTGTTGATCTCGGCACAGCTCAATCAAGCCAATCTTTTTGACTGCCACTTTGCGGATACGGATCTGACCAGAACGAGTTTTCTTCGGGCCCGGCTTCAGCTTTGCCGGTTTCCCGGAGCGCAGATGAATCGGACGAAAATGGCCGGCGCAAGCATCCAGAACTGCGACTTCCGAGCCGTGAAAGCACAGGACTCGGATTTTACCGGCGCGGACATGCGTCACGTGTCCCTGTACGGCACCTCATTCAAAGGGTGCAACTTTACCGAGGCCAACCTCAAAGGCGCAGATCTTTCCTATGCCGATCTGGGGGGATCAGCCTTTGGCGATGCCAATCTCCAGGGGGTGGATCTCCGGGGAACGATTCTTGATTCCGCTCGCGAGTTGAAAGGACGACAGCTGTCCCAGGCGCGCACTTCGGAGATCACCGTGCTCCCCAACGGCACGCGCGGGCCTTATGTGCCGGGGACTGGCGCCGAAAACGCAAGACCCAGGGATGTGACACGCGGCCAGGACTCGCAGTCCGCGCGTTTAACCGGACCCGAAAACGCCATGGATACGCCATAAAGCGTGCTTCCCCTGCAGGCAAGAGGTTTGCCCCATGTTTGAAGGGGACAATCGCCTATAGGATTACCGCGACCAGATTGCCATGCCGCGATTTTTAGGCTGAGAAAAGGTCAAAATAGTTACGCTTCCCTGTGAAAACCGTCACCAGGCACAGGGCAGCGAGGGAAACTCCCATACCAATCACAAACGGATTCAGAAAAACCAGAATCCTGCCCCCAGTCCAGATCTGAAGCGCCAGGGTACAGGGAACAGAAAGCGTTATGGCCGCCAAAGCTGCCCGGGCATCAGGGCGCGGCCAATACAAACCGACAACTACAGGCACGAAAAGCGCCACGGAGACCAGGCTGTAAAAAACCGTGAGGACGGAGATAATTGAAGGTATTCGGATGGCGATGATCACGCCGAGAATCCCCGCGGCGAGAGAGGCCAATCGGCTGACTCGCAGCAACACGCGATCCGAAGCGTCGGGCTTGATGAAGCTCTTGTAGAGGTCAACAGTGATCGAGGTCGAGAGCATAAAAAGCACGGCGTCGCAGGTGCTGACCTCTGCGGAGAAAATCGCAGCCAATCCCAGAAGCGTCAGCCATTTCGGCAATAAGTCCGTTATTACCCTGTACATGGCAAACTGGGGATCGGCCAGGGAAGGGAAGTTGGCCGCGGCAATGATCCCGATCGCGGGTGGCAGCGCCGCAAAAAGCAGCAGCGCCAGGGAGTTTAAATTTACTCCCGCGCGAGCCGCACCGGCAGAGCGGGCCCCATAGACCTTCTGAATCAGCCCTGGAGAGACAATGAACGATGGGGCCAGCAGTGCGAAATAGTAGAGAATGCCGGAAAGGCCAATTCCCACCGGGCTGAAAAACTCCGCGGCCCGGTCGGCTCCAAGATGTGAACCGACCTTCGCTGCGATCTGCGGCCACCCTCCGGACCCCTGGACGGAAAATGGCACCGCCAGTGAGAAGCCTGCGAGAAGAACGACCAACTCAATCAGGTTTATTCGTGCGGAGCTGAAAAGACCTCCTGCGGTAAAATACGCGATCATGACGATCCCGCCCAGAACGGCTCCAAACCAATGCGGGACCCCGACAATTATCTGAAAAACCATGGAGAGCGCGATCAGCTGCGCTGCCAGAAGCCCGAGAGATCCGATAGTGAGGATTGCCGAAATCAACCCGCGCACCGAACGGTTATAGCGCTTCTCCAGATAGTCGCCGAGCGTGTGGAAGTCGTTGGCCTCAGCGATGGTCCACAACCGTGCTGCAACAGAGTTTGCAAGGATCAGGCAGCCGATGCCCGCGGAACCCACCCACCACCAGGCAGACCAGCCGAAGCGGTACCCCAGAGAAGCCGCACCAACCGTGGTTCCCGCACCGATATTTGCCGCCAGCAGCGTTGAGAAAATCAGACCCGGACCGAGGCGTCTCCCGGCCACCAAAAAGTCACCCGCTTTGCGTACTTTTCGCGCCAGCACCGCCCCCAGGCCAATCAGCAGGGCGGAATATGCGATGATCCAGACCAGATAGGTATGCACGGGGGAAATCTATTCCTCTGAGCCGATAAATAGGTCTATGAGCTCGTCTCGCTCCGTCGGAGTCTGGGGCGGTCAAAAGCGGCATCATGCCGCTACGCTACAAAATCATGTTCGACGGCAAACGGTATAGGAATGATGGCGCGAAAGCAATACTGCTGCCCGGTTTACCGGGGTCGACCCGCGCCACGAATCGAAGCATTTTCGCTTTTCACCGTAAAATTCAAGAGGTTGCGCGGCGCGCAAGGAGCGGTATAATGCGCGCGGCTCATTCCGGCACTTGATATAGCATCGGAGACCCGGGGGCAGCTGGAAGATATGCCACTTTCGGGAAATATCAGTGCCTGGAAGCTGTGAAAAGATTGGTGCGTTCATCGCCTTCTCACGGTCGCGGCTCTGAAAGCCGTGCCCAATCAGAGCCGCGCGCGTCAGCAAGCGGCGGGAAATGCTGCTTCATAGATTTTTTTACAGTTTTCTGGACTCATTTTTTTGGCTCAATTGCCAGGAGCCGACTTAAGTATATTGCAGCGGGCTGGGGAACAAGGAACGGAGTAGGATTATGATGACAATCGGAGTGGTTGGCGCCGGCACGATGGGCAACGGCATCGCCCAGGTGTTTGCTCAAGCCGGTCATCATGTTCGGCTCAGCGACATCAAGCAGGAATTCCTCGATCGCGGAGTCAGCGTAATTGAAAGGAGCCTGAGCCGGCTCATCCAAAAGGGTTCACTTGCCGAAACGGACCGGGCCGGCACTCTCGGCCGGATTCAAAGCACCGTCGGCACCGGCGCCCTGTCGGATTGCGGTCTGATCGTCGAGGCGGCAACCGAAGATTTGTCCGTCAAGTGCGCCATTTTCGCGGAATTGGACAAGACCTGCCCGCCCTCGACGATTCTTGCCAGCAACACGTCATCGATCTCGATTACCAGGCTGGCAGCCGCGACCCGGAGGCCCGAGCGGTTCATCGGCATGCATTTTATGAATCCGGTGCCCGTCATGAAGCTTGTCGAGGTAATACGGGGGCTCGAGACCTCCGACGAGACCTGCAGACAGATTCTCCAATTGTGTTCCGGCCTCGACAAAACGGCTGTGGAGGTTAACGACTATCCCGGATTCGTGTCGAATCGAATCCTCATGCCGATGATCAATGAGGCCATCTACG
>Ga0315273_10005339_pt1 | contig 15878 bp, 9 predicted proteins | sample YL17G02_0_MG_FD_205753 | JGI IMG/M metagenome (GOLD analysis project Ga0315273, IMG submission 205753) | Sediment microbial communities from Yellowstone Lake, YNP, Wyoming, USA - YL17G02_0 | ecosystem: Environmental > Aquatic > Freshwater > Lake > Sediment | place: USA: Wyoming | collected...
TCCTCAAGATAGTCCTGAGGCGCGCTCAGCGAAACGGAAAGCCGCGAGTCGGCGCCGTCTCCACAATGTCTCCACGACTGGGGGGGGGGACTCCAGGGGACTCGGAGGGGCAACGGATTGCCAATTACCTGAAGATGTTGAAACGACAGCAAGTTCTTGCCCTTCTGGATCTCGGTTGGACCTATCGCCGCATCGAGGCGGAGACGGGCGTTCGCCGCGAGACGGTGTCGCGTTACGACCGCGAGCGCCGTTCAAATGCGGCCAAAGTGTTCCCCGGCTCGAAGCCTCCAGACCCGGGATTGGGGGCCGCCGGATCCGACCCGCCGTCTCCAAATGCGGCCAAAGTGTTCCCCGGCTCGAAGCTGCCTCAACGGTCGGCGGCGGCCGTTCACCACGACGTTATCGTCGAGAAGCTCAAGGCGAAACTCACCGTCCAGCGTGTTTGGCAGGACCTCGTCGCGGAGTTGAGCTACGGGCACAGCTACGAGTCCCTCAAGCGGTACGTGAGAAAGCTTGAGCCTCAGCGCCGCGCGATCGGCGTGATCCACGCAGCGCCCGGCGAAGAAGGCCAGGTCGATTTCTTCCAGGGGGTGCCGACCCTCGACGCGACCACGGGACAATGGCGCCGTCCCTGGGTGTTCCGGATGACGCTGGCTTGCTCCCGGCATGGCTACGAAGAATCCGTGTGGGATCAAAAGCTCGAATCGTTCCTCGGGCTCCACGAAAACGCATTCCGAGATTTCGGCGGCGTCCCCTCCGTGATCCGTCACGACAATCTCAAGTCCGGCGTCGTTCGGGCCTGCCTTTATGACCCCGACGCCAACGCGGTCTACACCGCCTTCTCCAAACACTGGGGCTTCACCGCGCTGCCGATCCGACCAGCCAATCCGCAGGAAAACGGAAAGCAGGAGCGCGCCGGAGGCTACGTCAAGGACAATGCGCTCAAGGGTCGCCGCTTCGACAGTCTCGACGAGAAGAATGCGTTCCTGAAACACTGGAATCGCACCATCGCCCGACTCCGCATTCACGGCACGACCCGCCGGCAGGTGTGGACTCACTTCCTCGAAGTCGAAAAGCCCACGCTCGGTCCGCTGCCGGCGGAGCCGTTCGCGCTGTTCGAGAGCGGGACGCGCGGCGTCCATCCCGACGGCCACGTCGAAGTCGCCTGCGCCTACTACCCGGTGCCGCATCATCTGCTTGGTCGTGACGTTGGCGTCCGATGGGACCGCCATCTCGTCCGCGTCTTCTACGGCGACGTCCAGGTCGCCGTCCACGTCCGCGTCGCACCCGGGCAGTTCGCGCCACGACCGGGTCAGGCTCCCGCCGAGATGATCTCCTCCCAGCGCGCCTTCCTCGATCGGCTGCTCTTGCGCTGCGAGCGTGTCGGACCCGATCTGCGACGTTGGGCCGAGGCGGCCTTCGACGAGCGCGGTGTCCGCGCCTTTCGACTGCTCCAAGGCGTTCTCCATCTCACCAGGACTCATACCCGCGAGCACGTCTTGTACGCCGCTCGCCGCGCCACCGAGCATCGCCTCTTCCGCTACAAGGACCTGCAACGGCTGGCGTCTCTCGCCAAAGGCGACACTCAGCAACCGCGTCTGATCGACGACCATCCGGCTATCCGACCCATGACCGCCTATCGCATGGAGGACTTCGTATGAATCCACAGCTTCCCGTCCAGCTCCGTCACCTTCGCCTCTCCGGTATGGCCCAGGCTCTTCCCGTGCGCCTCGAGCAAGCTCAGAGCGCCCCACTGGGTTGCGCCGAATTCCTCGAGCTGCTCGTCGAAGACGAGCTCACACGACGCGCCGATCGCCTGTTCTCGCGACGCCTCAAGGCCGCCGGCATCCTCCAGGTGAAAGACCTGTCCGACTTCGACTGGAAGTTCAATCCCAAGATCCCCAGAGCCAAGCTCGTCGAACTCGGCACCGCGCGCTTCGTCGCCGAGCACGCCCATGTCCTGCTCATCGGACCGCCCGGCATCGGCAAGAGCCACCTCGCCACGGCTCTCGCCGTCGGCGCCATCCGCGCTGGATACCGCGCCCTGACCCGCAGCGTCTTCGACCTCGTTCAAGACTTCGCCGAGGCCGAAGCCACCGCCGAGCGCAAGGCGCTCGTGCAGACGCTCACCAAGGTCGACCTTCTCGTCCTCGAAGACTTCGGCATGAAGAAGCTCGGGCTCAACGCCGCCGAACAAATCCTCGAAATCGTCGTCCGTCGCCACGAGCGCGGCTCGATCGTCATCACCACCAATCGGCCCACCGAAGACTGGGGGCAATTCCTCGGCGACGTCCCCGCGGCCACCGCGATCCTCGATCGTTTCCTCGCCCGCGTCGACATCGTCCAGCTCCAGGGCAAGAGCTACCGCCTCCACCAACGCGCTCAACGCGGAGCTCAGGCCGGGCAGGCCGAGGACTCAGCATGACCCCGCCAACTGATGGGGTCAGACAGCGAGACGCCGTGGATGCCGCCGGACCTGACGCTTCGCTTGGACGCGCCAACAACGCGCGCCCACAGGTCCTTGGAAATCGCTTCGCGATTCCCACAGCAACCACCGCGCAACGACCCGCTTCCCCACGGAAAAAGACAACTCCATCAAGCTCTTGTCACCGCGCACGCACTGCTCGATACTGGCGCCCCGCTATCCGGAGTGGCCGCATTTGAAGTGTTCCTCCGTGGCCGCTTTTGGACGTTCGGTGAGACGCTCGCCAACGGTCATCGGCTCTGTCGCTCTCCGACGGCGACGAAGAGCCGACGCCGCACTACGCCGTGTGCAAACCGTTCGGTTTCAATGCGGATGGGGTTTTGGCGAGGGACAGGATGTAGTTTTGGCGAGGGACAGGAGTGTACGGCGAGGTTGAGGGCGGGGGAGAGGGTGGGTTGCGGGGGCGCAACGCACTGCGACCGAGTTTGCGCTCAAGCTGCCACCGTCCATCTCGAATCGATGCCGGTGTCAAAATCAAGAAAACGCTCGGGAGCCCTCCGGAGTGTTTCGACCCGTTTGCGTTCTGAATCGGGCCGGTGTCGTCATTGACGACGAGAGACCGGAAGAGCAGCGTGGAGCCAAGCGGGTGTCTACATGAAGACGCTGGTCGCCTGCGCACCGGGTCATGTTCTGTTTTTAGACGGTGTCACCGTAAGCAACCGTCACGAAGCAGTACATCTGCCTCCACATGAAGGGTCCGGGCGCGGTGAAGCGACGCAAAGGATCGCTGGCGCACTGCAGGGGCCGATGGTGCCGCCCGGTGCGTCCTTGTGCCTTCGTTCCCGTTCCGCCCGCGCTAGCCTGCTGACAGGGCCGCGCGTGTCTGTGACCGCCTGTCGGCGGTCCGCCGCCTCTCAGGCTCCCGAGAACCCGTTCCCAAGTAACACCGGGCGCGCATCATCCCCTGAGTCAAACCGCGCTCCCCAGCGTCTATCCCATCCTGTGGGTGTGTTCACCAGGCCCGGAGGTCTGTCATGAAACCCAGCCGACTTGCGATTGGGGTCACAAGCGTGTTGTTCGTGTTCATTGCTGCCGTCGGGCTCGACCCGTCCTGGGCTTCCGCCCGCGGGCTGGGCTTCGAGGAGCGCGTCAAGGCCCAGGAAGCCATCGAACGCGTCTACTACGCGCACCAGATCGGAGCGACGAAGCCGTTCGAGGCGGCTGTGCCGCGCGCGTTCATCGAGGCGAAGGTCCGCGACTACTTGAAGCGTTCGGCGGCGCTCGATCGCATCTGGAACACGCCCGTGACGGCCGAGATGCTGCGCGCGGAGATCGACCGGATGGCCCGCGAATCCCGGATGCCGGATAGACTGAACGAACTCTACGCAGCGGTTGGTCACGATTCGATCCTGATCCAGGAGTGCCTCGGGCGCCCAGCCGTGGTTGATCGCCTCACCGAGAGTTTCTTCGCCTTCGACGAGCGCATCCACGGCGCCGATCGTCGCGAGGCGCGGCAAATCCGGCACCGGCTGGTGAGCGGAGAGATGAGCCCGGACAAGGGAACCCCGCTCCGGTCGCTCGTGGAAATCGTCCGGACCGATGGAGACGCTCCGACGTCCGGCGCGCGACACGGAACCGTTCGCGTGGCGCCCGCCGAGTTCGTGAGACGTCGTGCGATGGCCCCCGAGCGGGTCGGGGAGATCGGACCCGTCGTCGAACGGCGAGACGCTTTCCTCGTGAGCGTCGTCCTCGATGAAAACGCGGCGAGCTTCCGCCTGGCCGTGTTCGAAGTGCGCAAGAGATCCTGGGAAGACTGGTGGCTCGAGACCGCCCCTGCATTCGATGAGACCGCCATCTCCGTCGTTGCGGCGGATCGGCCGCTTCCGAACCCCGCGGACGCGGCGATGACCGGCGGGCCTTCCGAGCCGGGCGCGCGCGCTTGCCGGCCCGACGACACCTGGGCGTCCCTGCTGCCCGATGGCGGTGGGATTCCCTCCGCACGCGTGGGGCCGACCTCCGTGTGGACGGGTCAACAGATGATCGTCTGGGGCGGGTACGACGGGTCAGCCAGCGTGGGTACGGGTGGGCGTTACGACCCCGCGGTCGATACGTGGAACGCGACCTCGCTGATCGGTGCGCCCTCCGGTCGCTGGCGTAACACCGCGGTTTGGACCGGCAGCCTCATGCTCGTGTGGGGAGGAAACGTGCTGTATGGAACGCCGTATCTGAATGACGGCGCACGCTACGATCCGGCCACCGACACATGGTCCCCGATGTCTATCGTCGGAGCGCCGTCGCCGCGCGAGGGCCACAGCGCAGTATGGACCGGGACGCGAATGATCGCCTGGGGCGGCTCGATGGCTGGCCTGCAGGACAGCACCGGCGGACAGTACGACCCCGTCACGGACACGTGGACCTCGACATCGACGCTGAACGCGCCGTCCCCACGCGACACGCACCAGGCCGTCTGGACTGGCAGCCTGATGGTCGTGTGGGGTGGACGAGAGCAGAACACGGGGGGTCGATACGACCCGTCGACGGACACGTGGATGCGGACGTCCACCGTGAACGCCCCGTCGCCACGTCAGGGATTTGGAGCGATTTGGACGGGCTCGGAGTTCATCGTCTGGGGCGGGATGGACCTCGAATACGCGCCGATCGACACCGGCAGCCGGTATGACCCGGTCGCCGACACGTGGACTCCTATCTCGACGCTGAACGCGCCGTCGCGCGAGTACGTCGGCAGTGCCGTTTGGACTGGGTCGGAAATGCTGCTGTGGGGTGGAGCCGATGCCGCGCATGCGTCGCTCAATACCGGCCATCGCTACGACCCGGTCACGGATCACTGGATGCCGATTTCGACCGTCAACGCTCCGACGCCTCGCTCGGGTCACGCGGCCGTGTGGACCGGCACACGCATGGTCGTTTGGGGTGGCGGTGATCCGTATACGCGCACAAACACCGGTGGCAGGTACGACCCAGGAAGCGATAGTTGGACTCCCACTTTCACGCCGGGCGCGCCCCCTCAGGAGCGTTCGAGCCACACCGCCGTCTGGACGGGCAGCGTGATGGTGGTCTGGGGCGGCGAAGTCTGGGGCTCCGCGAGGGTCGAAACCGGTAGCCGCTACGACCCGGCGCTGGGATCTTGGAGGCCGACGTCCGTCATCGGCGCGCCGTTGGCCCGCACGAAGCACACGGCGGTTTGGGCTGGGCGATGGATGGTCGTGTGGGGTGGGGAGAACACCGGCTACCTGGACACCGGCGGGCGCTACGACCCGTTCATCGACGTGTGGCTGCCGCTTTCGACGGACGGCGCTCCAACGCCTCGCCGAATGCACACGGCGGTCTGGACCGGCGGGTCGATGATCGTATGGGGCGGCGAGCGCGAAGGCGAACGCCTCGGCTCGGGTGGGAGGTACGACGCCGAGACCAATGCGTGGATCCCGGTCGCGATGGCCGGAGCGCCATCGGGACGTTCGTATCACACCGCAGTCTGGGACGGACACGAGATGATCGTGTGGGGCGGCGAAGGCGGCACCGATTCCGGTGGCCGCTACGATCCCGCAGCCGATAGCTGGTCCCCGATGTCCACGACCGATTCGCCGACATGCTCGCTTCATACGGCCGTGTGGACCGGCAGCCGCATGCTCGTCTGGCCGTGCGCGAGCGCCGGGGGCCGTTACGACCCCGCCGCCGATGCGTGGTCGCGCATGTCCGCCGTCGATGCGCCGGAGAATCGCGATCGCCACACCGCGGTTTGGACCGGTCACGAGATGGTGGTCTGGGGAGGGTTCTGGCTCTACAACACCGGCGGGCGCTACGACCCGGCCCTCGACGTGTGGCTACCCACGTCCACGGACGATGGCCCTCAGGCGCGCTACGACCACACGGCCATCTGGACCGGAAGCGACATGGTCGTCTGGGGCGGGCTCGGAGGCGACGGCGGACCGCTCGGCGACGGTAAGGCATACGCGCTCGGGCACGCGCGCGACGACGATCAGGACGGGTTCAGCGAATGCGACGGCGACTGCAACGATGCCAGTCCCGCCGCCCTCCCGGGCGCAAGCGAGATCTGCGATGGCCTGGACAACGACTGTGACGGCCTGGTGGACGAAGACCTTTGCGACGACGGGAACGCGTGCACCGTGGATCTTTGCGAGCCGGGACACGGATGCAGGCACACGGCGCTTTCGTGCGACGACGGCAACCCTTGCACGGCGGAGACTTGCGACCCCGCAGCCGGTTGTCGTCGACAGGTGCTTCCGTCCGGAACCGCATGCGGAAGCCCACTCGACACCGAGTGCGACGATCCCGACAGGTGCGACAGCGCCGGGTCGTGCGTGTCCAACCACACCGGGAACGGACTGTCTTGCGATGACGGAAACGCCTGCACGGCGGGCGGCGTTTGCGCCGACGGGCTCTGCGCGACGCCGGGATTCGTAGCTTCCATCTCGTCGGGCTGGAACCACGTGTGCGCCCTCCGGGAGGATAGACGTCTCGCCTGCTGGGGCTTGGACGACAACGGTCAAACCTCGGGGCCGAACGCGAGCGATGGCGTGTATCTCGGAGTTTCGGCCGCGCCGGCGCAGACGTGCGCCGTCCGACAGGGCGGACGCCTTGCGTGCTGGGGCGCCGACCAGTACGGCCAAGTTTCGGGTCCGAACGCGACCACGAGTTCGTTCGTGAGTGTGAGCGCAGGCGAATACCACACGTGCGGGTTGCGCGACGGAGGGTCGCTCCACTGCTGGGGACGCGACTACGAAGGTCAAGTCACCGGGCCGAATGCAAGCGCCGACACGTACGTTGCCGTTGGTGCCGGGGCGTCTCACACGTGCGGGCTGCGCGACGATGGGAGACTCGTCTGTTGGGGCGCCGGAGCCTACCAGCAGGTTTCGGGACCGAACTCCAGTCCGGATGCGTATCGGGCGGTCTTCGTGAGCGACGACGTCACGTGTGCCGTGAGGCTCGACAGGCGCCTGAGATGTTGGGGACACGATGACCACGGTCAGGTCTCAGGTCCCAATCGGGACGCAAGCTCCTACCTCGCGGTGAGCGTCGGCGGCATGCACTCCTGTGGCTTGCGAACCGACGGCGGGCTCTCGTGCTGGGGGAGCGACTGGTATGGATCGGTCTTAGGACCTGCGGGAAGCCAGGACACGTATCTCGCGTTGAGCGCGGGCAGCTCGTACACCTGCGCACTTCGCGCCGACGGGCGCCTGGAATGCTGGGGGGCGGGAGGATGGGACACGGTCACCGGACCGAACGCGAGTACCAACACGTACGGCGCGGGCCTGTGCGACGACGACAATGCCTGCACGGCGGGAACCTGCGATCCGGTCGCGGGCTGTTCTTACGCGCCGATATCCTGCGACGACGCTAATCCTTGCACCGACGATGGATGCGATCCGGTGGGCGCGTGCTCCCACGCTCCGGTCCCATCAGGCACCGAGTGTGGAAACCCGACCGACAGCGATTGCGATGACCCCGACGCTTGCGACGGAGCAGGCACGTGCGTCGTCAATCACGCCACGAACGGTGCGACCTGCGATGACGGAAATGCCTGCACGGGCCTGAGCGTCTGCCGAGGAGGCGCTTGTACTTCCGCGGACTTCCGCGGATCGATCAGCGCGGGTCGCACGCACTCCTGCGCGATGCAAAGCGGCGGGCGTCCGGCGTGCTGGGGTCAGGACTACTCCGGCTCGGTCTCGGGTCCGAACGAGAGCCATGCGAGTTACCTCACGATCGAAGCCGGCGACTACTACACCTGCGCGCTGCGGGCCGACGGCCGCTTGGCATGTTGGGGATCCGATGAGGGCGGTCGTGTCTCCGGACCCAACTCGAGCCTGGATACGTTCGTCGCCTTCGACGTGGGTGGATACCACACGTGCGGATTGAAACCGAACGGCCGAATTCTCTGCTGGGGGCACGACTACAGCGGCCAGGTGTCGGGTCCGAACGCGAGCCCTCATGCGTACTCGGCGATCAGCGTCGGCGGGTCTCACACGTGCGCGTTGCGGCAGGATGCGCGGCTCCTCTGTTGGGGACACGACGATTACGATCCATTGGTCGGCCCCAACGCCGACACCGGCCGATTCGTGGCGGTGAGCGCGAGTGATCACCACACGTGCGCCATTCGCGAGACCGGCAGGCTCGTCTGCTGGGGCAGCGACGGGAACGGCGAGGTCTCCGGGCCGAATAGCGGCGCCGAGCTTTTCGTCGCGCTCAGCACCGGCGACAGCCACACCTGCGGTTTGCTGACGGACGGCCGGCTGCGCTGTTGGGGCTACGACGGGAACGGACAGGTCGCTGGCCCGAACGCGAGCGCGATCCGCTTCGCGGGACTCGGCGCCGGTGGCAACCACACGTGCGCGATCGGCCGCGAAGGGCGGCTGCTTTGCTGGGGAGAGGACTCCTACGGCGAGATCGCGGGACCGAACAGCAGTGCCGTTACCTACGGCGTGCGGCTCTGTGACGACAACGACGCTTGTACGGTGCCCGCGTGCGATCCGGCAGCGGGTTGTTCGTACGCTCCGTTGTCCTGCGAGGACGACGACAGTCCCTGTACTTTGACCGCGTGCGCTCCCGAGACGGGATGCGTGCAGCTGCCGATTCCGGAGGGGACCGCTTGCCGTAGCCAGTCGGAAACGGCGTGCAGCGCCCCCGACTCCTGCGACGCGTCCGGTAACTGCTTACCGAATGATCGGCCCGACGGCACCGTCTGCGACGACGGCAACCTGTGCACCCTCGAGGACACCTGTTCGAACGGGATGTGCGGGATCGGCACGTTCGTTGGTTCGTTGAGCACGGGTTACTACCGTAGCTGCGCGGTGCGCGCCGACGGGCGATTGCACTGCTGGGGGTACGTCTGCCACTACCGCGGTTGCCGCGGCGACGACGTCGGCGGCCCGAACAGCAGCCCAGACCGCTACGTTGCGGTGAGCACGGGCGGGCCGACGTGCGCCCTGCGAGTGGACGGGCACATCCGTTGCTGGGGTGGGGTTTACGGAAACCCCGACGTCGATGGCCCGAACGCGAGCACCGACACGTACGAGGCGATGAGCGCAGGGTCGTCTCACACGTGCGCCGTGCGATCGGACGGCCGCCTCACCTGCTGGGGAAGCGACAGCGCCGGCCAGGTATCGGGACCGAACGCAAGCCCTGCGAGCTACTCGGCGGTCACCGCCGGAGCGGGAGCCACCTGCGCGCGGAGGGTAGACGGCCGTCTCGCCTGTTGGGGAAGCGACTCCGGCGGCATGGTCTCCGGACCGAATGCGAGCTCTGATTTCTTCTCCGCGGTGACGGCAGGTTCTTCCCATACCTGCGCTCTTCGGAGCGACGGACACTTGGCCTGTTGGGGAGCCGACCAGGACGGTAGCGTCTCGGGACCGAACGGAAGTGACGCCACCTACCGGGCGGTGAGTGCCGGGGTCCATACATGCGCTCTCAGGGACGACGGCCGCGTTGCCTGCTGGGGCATCGACGAATATGGCCAGACGTCGGGGCCCAATGCAAGCGTGGAGAGCTTCGTCGCCGTGTCCGCGAGCGACGGGTTCACCTGCGCGCTCAGGGCCGACCAGTCGTTGGCGTGCTGGGGACTGGACAACTACGGTCAGGTCTCGGGTCCGAACGCGAGCGGCAACCCGTACGGAGCGGGGACCTGCGACGACGACGACGCCTGCACATCAGGATCCTGCGATCCTGCGACGGGTTGTTCGTGGGCGCCCGTGACGTGCAGCGACGGCGACACGTGCACGGTGGACTCTTGTGATGCGGCCACAGGGTGCGTTCATACGCTCGTCGACTGCGATGACCAGAACGCGTGTACGTACGACATGTGCGATTTCGTGCTGGGCTGCGTCCACGTGCCGGTGAGTTGCGACGACGGCAACGAGTGCACGACGGACGCGTGCGTCGTCGGACAGTGCATTTTCGCCCTGCGGCCCGTAGGCGCCGCGTGCGGCAGCCCCGCGGCAACGGAGTGCACGAGCCCCGACACGTGCGATGACACAGGGCGTTGCCTTGCCAACCACGCACCCGAAGGGAAGGCGTGCGATGACGGGAACGCGTGCTCGACGTCAAGTGCGTGCGTGGGCGGAGCGTGCTACGTCGCGTCCTACTCGAACGCGGTGAGCGCGGGCGGCGACCACACGTGCGCGCTGCGAGGAGAAGGCCGGCTAGTGTGCTGGGGCAGAGAGAATGGGGGTTGCGTCGCCGGGCCTAACCACAGCACGGAGTCCTACACGACGGTGAGCGTGGCGGCCCTCCTTACCTGCGGGCTGCGCGGTGACGGCCAGCTCGACTGTTGGGGCGTCGAGATGGCGGGAAGCGTCTCCGGCCCGAACGCCAGCGAAGCGTCCTACACCGCGGTGAGCGCGGGCGTCTACCGAACGTGCGGGCTGCGCGATGACGGGCATCTCGACTGTTGGGGCGACGACGGGGCGGGTCAGGTCTCCGGCCCGAACGCAAGCGAAGCGTCCTATACCGCGGTGAGCGCGGGCGCTTCTCACACGTGCGCGCTGCGCGGGAACGGCCATCTCGACTGCTGGGGCTACGATTCATCGGGGGAGGTCTCCGGTCCAAACGCAAGCGAAGCGTCCTACACCGCGTTGAGCGCGGGGTTCGACCAAACGTGCGGGCTGCGCGGGGACGGCCATCTCGACTGCTGGGGAAGCGACTGGGCGGGTCAGGTCTCCGGGCCGAACGGGAGCCTCGAGACCTACACTTCTGTGAGCGTGGGCCTTTCCCAGACGTGCGCGCTGCGCGGCGACGGACGTCTTAACTGTTGGGGCGACGACGGGGTGGGTCAGGTCTCCGGGCCGAACGGGAGCCTCGAGACCTACAGCTCTGTGAGCGCGGGTGCCTATCAAACGTGCGCGCTGCGCGGCGACGGACGACTCACGTGCTGGGGCAGCGACGAATTTGGTCAAGTCTCCGGCCCGAACAGGAACACGGACGATCATGGGGAAAGCCTGTGCGGCGACGGCGACCCGTGCACGCTGGACGCCTGCGATTCGGCGGTCGGCTGCACTCACGCCGGTGACGATTCGGATTTCGATGGAGTCTGCAGCGCCCTGGACAACTGTCCCGCCATCGCCAATGCCGATCAAGCTGATCAGAATCAGGATGGCGTCGGCGACGCCTGCGCACCGGTGGCCGTGTGCACTTCCCTGACGGTTGCGGCGGATGCGCATTGCGTCGCCTCAGTCGGTGCCACGCAAGTCGGCGCCGGATCGTCCGATCCGGACGGGCGCCCGCTGAGCTTCAGCCTCACCCCCGCGGGCCCCTACGGGCTCGGAGAAACGTCCGTCGCGCTCACGGTGACGGACGAACAGGGCGCGTCGAGCACGTGTCAGACGGTTATGACCGTCGTTGACGTCACCCCGCCGACGCTCTCGGTGAGCCTGACGCCTGAGTTGCTGTGGCCCCCCAATCACCAGTTGCTCGACGTTGCGGCTCGGGTCACCGCGAGCGACAACTGCGGCCCGGTCTCGGTTGTGCTCACCTCGGTGGCGAGCAGCGAGTCGGACAACGGCGTAGGGGACGGGAACACGGTCGACGACATCCAGCAGGTCGAGCCCGGCACCGCGGACTACCACTTCAGGCTTCGCGCCGAGCGGGCGGCCGGCGGCCCCGGCAGGATCTACACTGCCGTGTACACGACGACGGACGGCGCGAACCACGCGACCGCCGCTTCCGGGGTTGCCGTTGTCCCGCACGACCGGGGCAGCGTGACGGACCCGGTCGATGTCCGGTTGGAGCAAAACGGAACCGGCACTGTGGTTCGGTGGAGCGTCGTTCCGGGAGCGGGATCCTACGACGTGATTCGCGGCCGACTGGGCGCGATCCGTGAAACGAGCGTGGTCATCGACCTCGGCACGGTCAACTGCATCGAGGCGAGCTCTTCGGACGAGAACACGCTCGGCCGGGAAGACCTCGAGAACCCGAACCCGGGCCACGGGTTCTTCTATCTCGTCCAATACGACGACGGAACCAGCAGTACCTATGGAGCGGAGAGCGCGACGAAGCCTCGGGCGCCGGGGCCTGGAGGGTGCGGGTAGCCCGCGGAGCGGCCAAGCGCAACATCCGGATCGAGGAGTCGGTTACCGAGGCCGCACCCGTATGGTCCAAAAACTGATATGGAACGACCCGTCAAGTCATGCTCCTAACGTGCGACTTCTCCCTCCGGTTCCGATTGGGGTGGAGCAGGCGACAGTCGAAGCGGCTGACTCGACGGTTGATCACTCTGATATTCGCGGATCGGCCCGGTGAAGGGCACGCCGTCATAATCGTGATCCGTCGGGAGCTGCCTCGGACTAGGATCGCGGGTCCGGCCAGAGGCCTGCCGCATAGTTTTGTCGAGGATCCTCCTTTCCGCGTGCCCCTCGACCGCCGCCTGTTCCACCCCGCAGTCATTTTCTCTTCGCCCCTACCTGAACGTCTTTTCTGAAGTTCTGTCTCACGCCGCCGGTCGCTTGCGACTCACCGCGGGCAACTGCTTTTCAACGTGCACCCCGATGGCCCAGATGAACCCCAAGAGCTCGCGAGCCACGGCGGTGACCACCTGCTGCTTCAGCTTTCCCTTTGCCGTGAGGAGACGGTAGCGTTTGTTAAGGCGATGCTGTGCTTTCCACGCGATTTCCTTCACCTCTTCGCTCAGTCCTTCCTGGCGGGTCTGCAGTGCGCCTTTCACCGAAGGCTGGTGGCGGTAGGCCCAGGCGGCCTCGCCGACGATCCGCCTCAGGTGGGCGTTGCCTGTCTTGGTGATCGCTCCTCGACGGATCTTTCCGCCGGTGGAGTGCTCGCTCGAGACCGCGCCGCTGTACCCCATGAGCTGACGAGGTCGGGCGAAGCGGGAGAGTTGGCCAACCTCGGCCACGATCGTCACCGCCGAAACCTTGGCAATCCCACGAAGGGCCTGCAAAGCCGCGATGACGGCGCGCATCGATGGCGGCACTGTTGTCACGGCTTCGTCGATGGCCAGTTCCAGTCGCTTGATCCTGTGCCTCGCCAATATTCAATCCGGCTTTCTCAGCGACGATTTTCGAGTGTTGCCTGCGTGATCCCGACGGTTCCACACGGTTGAAGAGCTGGGAAACCTCGCGTCGGGGGAGCGCACGGGTCCCGAATAGTCTCGTCGTGAGTGGTTCCGACACACCAATTCCTTCGATGGGACCGCGAACGTCGTCCGAGATGTCGGGCCTTCAGGCCGCTTGGTGCCACTCGTAGCGATGATGCAGGCCGCCGAGCCGCGGGTTGCCGACGATCGCGGCGTCCCCGTTCGGCTTCGAGGTAGCGGCTCGCATCGACGGCGTGCCCTTGCGCAACCCGAGGTGGGTTCTGTCGTCGTGGTAGTACGCGACAAACTCCGAGAGCAACCGGTGCAGGTGCCGATCGTTGAGGACGATCACGTGGTCGAGCAGCTCTCGCCGCACGGTCTGTACCCAGCGTTCCGCCGCACCGTTCTGCCAGGGGCTGTAAGGCGTGATCTGTTTGCGCCGTATGCCCATGTGCTCGATCGCGGCGAGGACGTCGGTCCCGTACTTCTTGTCGTTGTCAAAGATGAGGTAAAGAGGCGCGGAATCGAACGGGAAGGCTTCGCGAAGCTGTTGGATGATCCACGTTCCGGTCGGATGCTCGGTGACGCGAGCGTGAAGCACCGTGCGGCGGGCGTGGTGAATGACGAAGAAGACGTAGAGCACGCGGAAGGTCGCCGTCGGTACGGTGAAGAAGTCCATCGCGGCGAGGACCTCGCGGTGGTTACGAAGGAAGTTGCGCCACCGCTGCTGCGCTTCGGGATCGGCGGGACGTCTTGGCATCATTCGGGAGACCGTGTGCTCGGAAACGTCGAAGCCGAGCATGAGAAGTTCGCCGTGAACGCGCGGCGCACCCCAGGTCGGGTTCTCAGCGGCCATCCTGCGGACCAGGACTCGAATCTCCGCCGTCGTGCCGGGTCGTCCGGCGTGTCGACGACGCGACTTCCCGGTCCAATACTTCCGAAACCCCTGTCGATGCCACCGCACGACGGTGTTGGGCTGGATGACGACGAGGACCTCCTTCCACCGCGGCCAGAAGCGACGGAGCGTGAGCCAGAAGAACCGATCGGCCGCCCGCGTCCTCGACTGAGGTCGCTTGGCCTTGAGGATGGCGAGTTGCTGGCGGAGGGCGAGGTTCTCGATCAGAAGGTCGGACCGCGACGCTCCTAGGCGTCGTAGCCAACCCAGGATGAAGGCGATTCGGGAGGACATCGCGACAGGATGAAGGGCTGCCGGAGTGCGGTCAACGACGCCACCGGCCTGGATTCGCGGCTCGATCCGGGGCGTGCAAGCCTTTCACTGTCAACGCGGATGACGTTTTGGCGAGGGACAGGCGACGGTCAGCGGTGTGACGAGGAGCCGCCGAGCAGTTTCGGCCTGCGACCAACCCCGTGCGGCGCGTAGCTCGAGAATCGCAAGTCGCTCGATCGGCGGATAGAGCGGGCAGCGCTGAGCCGGGACGCGTTCCATCCTCGCGTCCTTGATTCGGAGTTCCTGATGCAGGAGCGAGATCTCGCGGTCCCGTTGGTCGAGCTCGGCCTGGAGCCGGACGCGGGCGTCAAACTGGCTCTCCGCATGAGCTCGCACGATCGTGAAAGCGACGTTGGCCATCGAGACGGCGTGCACGATCGCGGACCGGACGCGGCAGGGCCAGTGACTGGGCAGGGGAGTTCCACGCTGCGATCCTGTGGGAATCATGACTGCCTCGATCCGAGGTCCCAGGTGGACGAGCGCGCCTCGGCTCGGCCTTCAGCGAAGCGGAAGTCGCCGAAGCCGGACGCGCGCATCCTCGACGACGATCAGTGCGCCCGTTTCGAGTTCGCGGACGAATCGCGCTGCGACATCAAGGACTCTCGGCGTCACGGACTCGGCGCGTTGATTGTGCGTGCGAAGGAGGACGACGCTCGGGAGCGACTCGCCGGCGGCGGCGAGGAGGTCGCCGAAATCGAGGTCGAACGTGAGGACGATACGAGTCTGGGACCGCGCGTGCGCCAGGATCTCGGCATCCAGCAGCGTCTGGTAGCCAGCCTCTCGGGCGTGAACGACGTCGTGACCGAGTTCGCGGAGGGCGGCCACCGTCGCGTTGGCGACGCCCATGTCGGCGAGAAACCTCAAGCGCCGCCGCTCGTGCCAGTTGCGGGGAGGGTCTCTTCACTCGCAAGGAACGAGGCGTACTTGAGAGCTTGCTCTACGTCTTCGGCCTCCAGATCGGGATACTGGACAAGGATCTCAGGCGTGGTCATCCCGTTGGCGACCAGGTTGACCACCAGCGACACCGTAATGCGCATCCGCCGGATGCACGCTCGGCCGCCCATGACGCCGGGGGTGAAGGTGATGCGGTCGAACATCGTAAAGCCCTCTCGGTCCGGATTCTACCAGCCGCCGTCGCGGCGCTCGTCCCCCTTCAATATGTACTGTGC
>Ga0315273_10005340_pt1 | contig 15878 bp, 7 predicted proteins | sample YL17G02_0_MG_FD_205753 | JGI IMG/M metagenome (GOLD analysis project Ga0315273, IMG submission 205753) | Sediment microbial communities from Yellowstone Lake, YNP, Wyoming, USA - YL17G02_0 | ecosystem: Environmental > Aquatic > Freshwater > Lake > Sediment | place: USA: Wyoming | collected...
ACTCCTACAACGATAACTCGGGGCTGATCGATCACCTCGATGCCGGGGGGGGGCGGGAGTGCCTGGCCGGGGGACTGCTCGCGCCGCTGGTGGTGGAGGATGACGGGGATGCGTGGGGAAGTGATCGCTGGAACTATCGGACCATCGCGGGCACCTTCAGGAAAGAATCAGGCCCGACGGTGATCCAGGCGGGCCCCATCCGCACGATCACCGAATCGGTCTTCACCTTCGGCCGGAGCCGTGTCGTCATCGATGCGTTTGCGTATCCCGGCTGGCGCGTGATCGAGTTCCGGCTGAGGATCACCTGGAATGAGATTCGGAAACGATTGAAGCTATCGATCCCGACCACCCTGAAGAGCCGGGAAGTGCTGTGCGAGATCCCGGGAGGAGCGATCAGGCGGCCGGCAGACGGAGAGGAACACGTCCACGGACGGTGGGTCATGCTGGAAGGAATGATCCAGGGGAGGGAGACTTCTTTTGCCGTGGTGAACAACGGACAACACGGACTCGACTTCCTGGATGGCGAACTCCGGCTCTCCGTCCTCCGGAGTGCCGCCTACTGCCATGAACAGGGGCTGGCGCTGGGGAACTCTCCCGAGCGAAAATACATGGATATCGGCCTTCATGATGTCAGAATCGCGGTGACGGCGGGTGATCCGGATCAGGTCCGCTCGACGCTTGCCGGCCTTCCCGAGATGCTCACCGCGCCACCACTTGTGTACGCGCACCTTCCCGTTGGCATTCCTTCCGGTGACGCATCGGGTGATGGCGCGGTGAACAACGGGGCAGAACTCCTCACCCTGACACAGGGAACCGTCCGGATGCTCTGCTGCAAGCAATCATGGGACGGCAAGGCGCTGGTTCTGAGGCTTCAGGAGACCTCGGGCGTTGCCGGAGATGCGACGCTCCACGTTGCCCCATCTGTGGCGGGAGGGATTCGTCCCCTCCCGGCTCCTCCCGTGGACGCGGACCTCACCTTCCGTCCGTTCGAGATCAAGACTCTCCGCATCGAGAAGTCAGGACAATGGCGTGAGGCAGACCTGATCGAAGAGAGTTGATGGAAACTGCTGTTTGGCATCACGATGGCATCGGCACTATTTCGGCAACGACCAATGAAACCAGCCTCTCTACTTCTCGCCGGGCTGATGCTCGGCATCATCCCCCGGGGATCGTCCTCTCAGGTCTCCATTGACATACCTGATGCGGGCTGGCGCCTCTGGCTCGACCGCGATGCCCACTGGGAGAACGACAGCCTCTATCTTCCCGCCGATGCCGATATTGCGCTCCTTCCCGTGAATCCACCGACAGGGGGCTGGGAACGGCTGCGATCGGTCGACGCCGTTTCCATCACGCTTCCCACGACGGTCGAGGAGCATTTCTGGGGGGTGAGGGGATATCGGCCTTTCCGGGGTGAGTACGTCTATGAGAATGAGGACACGCTGGTCACCAACGGCAGCTACACCGGCGTCTCCTGGTGGGTGCGTGATGTCGATGTCCCCGAAGCATTCAGGGGAAAGAAAGCCATTCTCTCTATTCGCGGGGCTCGACTGAGGGCCGAGGTCTTCTGGAACCGGAAACTCGTCGGCTACAATATCATCACCGAGACATCGTTTACATGCGATGTATCCGATGCCGTGGAGCCCGGCGGCAGAAATCAGCTCGCCATCAGGATCACAAACCCCGGCGGCCGTCTCGATTGGGTCGACACCGAATTGATGACGTGGGGAAGCGCCTCATTCCACAAGAGCCACGGGTTTGGAGGGCTGGACCGCGGCCTCCGTCTCTGCGCGCACGATCCGGTCTACATCAGCGATCTCTGGGTGCAGAACACGCCTGAGAACGGCAGGATCACTGCCACCGGTGTGGTCATGAACACGACCGGGAGGAGAGTGGATGCCCGGATCCGTTTTGACGTCTTCGATAAGGCGCGGCAGGGGGCCGGATCCGCCACCGCCAGCATACGTCTCGATCCCGGGTCGCAGGCACACGTGTCGGCTTCCGTGAGATGTCCCTCCGCAAAGCCCTGGACCCCCGAAAGCCCGGCTCTCTACACTCTCACGGCGAAGGCGGCGTCAGGGGACGAAACAGCCTCGTTCCGGGACAGCCGCGACGTCGCCTTTGGATTCAGATGGTTCGAAGCGTCCGGGATCGGAAAGAACGCTGTGCTCCGGCTGAACGGCAAACGCATCCGGCTCCTCTCGGCAATCTCATGGGGCTTCTGGGGGCGCAACGGTCTCTGGCCGACGCCTGCGCTTGCCGAGCGCGAGGTCCGCGCGGCGAAAGCCCTGGGGATGAACTGTATCCAGTTTCACCGCAATGTCGGGAAGGCGGAGATGCTCGATGCCCAGGACAGGCTCGGACTCCTGCGCTCCATGGAACCCGGGGGGGGACAGACTGCCCTCGGCGGCGAGTTTTCCCTTTATGCGGCCTCTCCGCGGGAGGCGATCGATGTCTCGGGGAGGAAGGGGGACCCGCAGACGTTTGCGGAGAGGTACATGGAGGAGAAGATCGTCCGCATGGTGCGTGACCACCGGAGCCATCCTTCCCTGGTCATGTACTCCCTGCAGAACGAGATTCATCCCGACCTGAAGAACCCGCGGATCTTCAGAGTGCTGCGAAGAGTGCATGAGGAGGATCCCAGCCGGATCGTCGTGTTGAAATCCGGATTTCCCGAGGTCAGCCCCATCAACCAAGCGTGGATGCAACCCTATAGCGACAGCCTGTTCGCGGACAACGGGACAGGGTTCTCCGGATGGTGGGACGCCCACACGGTCGGCGGTCCCGGAGTCTGGAAGGATGAGATGTATAAGTCTCTGAGCGATTTCACGCACCGTTCGACCAATGACAGCGAGATTGTTGTCTGGGGTGAGATGCTCGGTGCCGCAGCGCCGGACAATCACGCGGCGATGGTCCGTGAGCTAAAGACAGGCGGCGGGAAGAGCTACGATCTGAAGGACCATGAGGAGATCCTCGCCGCCTACGATAGGTTTCTTGACCGGTGGAAGTTCCGGCAGGCCTTTCCGACCGCCGAGGCGCTCTTCACGTCGATCGGACACAGGTCGTACGACTTCTGGGGGCGTGTGATAGAAACGGCCCGGCTCAGCGAAAGCAACGACTTCTTCGTCATGAGCGGGTGGGAGTCGACGGCGATCGAGAACCATTCCGGTCTTGTCGATAACCTCCGCGGTTTCAAAGGGGATCCCGCACTCCTCGGACGCCGCGCGGCTCCGCTCCGGCCGGTCATCAAAACAGGCTCCGTGGTGGTGGCCAGAGGCCTGAGAGCAACGGCGGACATTTTCCTCCTGAATGAGTCGCACGCCCCCCACGGAAAGAAGATGAACGTCTGGATGAGAGATCCTTCCGGGAAGCGGACAGACCTCGGAACGTTCGCCATTCCCCCCTACCGTGAGGATACGTTCGTCTATCTCGTCGCAGCCGGTCTGGCCACGCCTCCCCTGAACGCCGAAGGAACGGTCACGATCGGGGCTGATGTTCTGGGAGGAACACGCCCATCGTGGAAGGAAGATCTCCTGGTGATCGATTCCGTCGGCAGCGGAGATCTGCCGGGATCCGTCGGGATCCTCAGCATGTATCCGACGCTTGTCGCCCCGTTCGAGATACTGCCCGGAGTGAGGGCCGAGCCCTATCGCAGCGGTGTCCGTTACGACGTCCTGGTGGCCGCGAACAGGTTCGTGACCCCCCCCGAATCCTCGGTCGACCAGTCGACGGAGATCAAAGGGACGGAAGATCCCGGGCTTTATCGTTCCATCCACTACGGTACGCCGGAGAACTTCGATTACACGTTCGCGGGACTCCGGAAGGGGAACGTGAAGGTGACATTGAAATTTGCCGAGATCTTCCGCGACGCGCCGGGGATCAGGGTCTTCGACATGGCGTTGAACGGGACGACCATGCTGAAGGATTTCGATGTCTTCAAGCTCGCCGGAGGCAAGTACATCGCGCTTGACACTTCGTTCGTGGTGCCTGCCCCCGGGGGGAGCGTTCGCCTCACCGTCCCGCGGGTGGCGCAGGGGAGCGCGCGCATCTGCGCGATCAAGGTCGAGGATGGTGATACCGTCATCGCGGTCAAATGCGGCGGGAGTCCCTACCTGGACGGGAAGGGATTGCTCTGGCGGCGATACGAGCCCGCGGTGCAGCTTGACAAGGGGGTCCTCGATGCGGTCCGTGGCGGAACCCCTCTCCTGATACTGTCCGAAGGGGAAGCTGCCACCACCTCCTATGCCTCCCGCCTGAGCGACGCAGGCGGCTGCCGGGTCCTCGGCTACGTCGGAGAAGCACGCGCTTCGTGGATGGGCTCCTGGTATTTTGTCAGGAAGAACCTCGTCTACGGCGGCCTTCCCGACGACTGCGCGATGGGGAGCACCTATCAGGTCGGTGCGGAAGGGGGGGGCGCCATCATGGTGGACGGACCCGGTGTGGAGGTCTTCGCCGGCTATTCGCGCGACCATGACCGCATGATCGGCGCCGGGAGTTTCTCCGTCCCACTCGGGAGCGGGATGGTCTTGTTCCATTCCATTCCCGGAGTCGTCACGGGACTGAACGGCCCCTCCACGGGAATGCACCCGTTGCTGTTGCGCCGGCTGATTGCCAACTCTCTCCGATTCCTCAGGCGATAGAACGGAGACATTTCCGGGGTGACCGCATGACAAGCCGCGAGCTTATCCACAATATCATTGCACGCAAACCGGTTTCGCGCTGCGGGTTCTGGCTCGGGAATCCCCATCCCGACACGATTCCGTTCTACCTGCGTGCATTCGGCGTCGCCACCCTGGATGATCTTCATCGAGAGTTGAGAAGCGATCTACGATGGATCACGCCGCAGTACATGGATTCGACCTACCAACATCCAGGCGGAAAGGGATTGTTCGACATCTGGAAGTACAAGAAATCCCATGGAGAGCCGGGGCCGCTCGCCCGCTGCGAGACCGTGGACCAGATCGAGGAGTATGACTGGCCGCGGGTTGACTATCTTCACTTCGACGAGTGTCTCGGAAAGCTGAAGGCGGCGGGGGCGTACTACCGTGCCAGCGGGTTCTGGATGCCGTTCTTTCACGACGTCATGGATCTTTTCGGCGTGGAGGAGTTCATGATCGCGATGCATGACCGTCCTGCTCTCGTCCATGCCGCCTTCAACCGGGTTTGCGGATTCTACGAAGAGGCGAACGAGCTGTTTTTCAGCGCTGCGGGCAATGAGGTGGATGGCCTATTCTTCGGCAACGACGTCGGGACGCAGCGGGACCTCCTGATCAGCCCCGTGCAGCTCGAAGAATTCGTCCTCCCCTGGTTCAGGAAGTTCACGGCGCAGGCGCACAGACACCGACGGCAGGTAATCCTCCACTCGTGTGGTTCGGTCCACCGGGTGATTGGCAGGCTGATCGAGGCGGGGGTGGACTGTCTCCATCCTCTTCAGGCGCGGGCTGAAAATATGGACGCCGGGACGCTGGCGAAGGATTTCAAGGGGAAGATCGCGTTTCTCGGGGGGATCGATACGCAGGAACTTCTCGTCCATGGCACCCCCGACCAGATCCGGGCCGAGGTGCGCCGGGTCAAAGCGTTGCTCGGACCTCATCTGATCGTGAGTCCCAGTCACGAAGCGCTGCTGCCGAACGTGCCTCCGGCGAATGTGGCGGCGATGGCGGATGCTGCGCTCGAGGCATGAGAGCTTGTCGTCCCCCGGGGGAGGCGCGCATCCGCGTGGGCGAGTACCCCCTTCCTTCCTTTCCGGACGGCCCGGGAAGTGATCAGATACCCTCGTCGTCCTTCGGCCGGGGGGTATTCGCCCAATGGCCGGAGGGATCAGATCCCCGGCAGATGATGCTGACCCTGTTCCAGTCCCAGTAGGCCCGGACATCCGGCGGACAGTAGCGCAACGTCAGCCCGCAGCGCCGGCGCGACGAGGTGTTCGGAAGGGATCCGTGAATCAGGAGGTCAGAGTGGATCGATATCTCCCCCGCCTTCAATTCGATGTCGACCGGTTCGCCGAACCGTTCGGCTCCATCGATGGTCTGTGACAATACGTTGCGCTCCGACGCGTCGCTCTCCCTGAATGACAGGTGGCCCTTGAGGTGGGATCCCGGGATCACGCGCATGCAGCCGTTGCCGGTGTCAACGTCGTCGATCGCAAGCCATACCGTGACCGTCTTCGACGGTGTAAGAGCCCAGTAGGAGCAGTCCTGGTGCCATGCGACACCCTTCTGATCCCCCGGAAGCTTGCAGAAGTAATGGGTCGCCCAGCAGACGATGTCGGGGCCGATGATCTCCTGCACATAGTCGAGGATGGCCGGGGCCATGGCGAGGTCCCAGATAGTCGCAAGCCGGTCCTGGTACCGGTCGATCGCGTAACTCCCCCTCCCCTCGCGGATGAACTTTTCGAGAAGCCCGTCGGAACGCTCCCGGGCTTCACGGGTGGCGCGGTCGTCGAACACCCGGAAGCCACTCAGGAATCCCTCCCGGTTGAAGGACGATATCTGGTCCTGCGTCAGATGTTTCGGCGTTGGGTTGGCGACCGGGAAGAACCGAAGCTCCCGGTTAAGTTTGGTGACTTCGATATCATGTTCGCTCATGGCAGGAACCCTCCGTTCAATCGTAGAGGCACGACCGTGCTTCACCGGCGAAGGCCTCGAGAAGCTTCAGATCAGCATCAAAAAAGTGGTCCGACGGGGAGAGAATGAAGCCCCCTCCTCCTCCGGCCTCATCGAAACAGGTCCGCACAGCCCTCCGCGTCTCCTCGGCCGTACAGCCATTGAAGTAATGGAACTGATCGAACCCTCCGATCATCGTGACACGGTCGCCGATTCTCCGTTTCGCGTCGGCGAGGATCGTGTCGCCCCCCATCGCCGCCGGGGTGAACGTCTCCATGGCGTCGGGTCTCATGTCGGCCAGGCGTTCGAGAAACGGCATCATGCCCCCGCAGGTATGGTACACGATGCGCTGGCCGGCTTCGTGCCCCATGTCGATGAGCGGGGCGTCGTACGGGGCGACGAATGTGTCGAATATCTTCGGCGAGATGACCGTCGACGATGCGTCGCCGCCGCCGTGTTCGATCAGGTCGTAGTTGGCCCCCCGGAGCGATTTCATGAACACGGCTTTTCGCCGCTGCAGGATCGCGAGGAACCGATGGACCCACTCCGGATCATCGTACGTGGCCAGGATCAGGTCTTCGATTCCGTAGAGGACCGATGCGTCCTGCCAGCACCCTGACTGTCCGTACACGTCGAAGAATGTGATGAGCCCGCGGATCATCCCCCGTTCGCCGTACGCCTCCGCCTGACGGTTCACTTCAGCGACGTCGCATGCGGGCGCCGGCATAAACTCCCCGAGGATGTCGATGTCGTTTTTCTCCTTGAGGAGCCGCTCGCTGACCCAGGAGGTATGTTCGTTGCTCTGGAGTGTCATCGTCAGTGTCTTTTTCGGGGTAACGAACCTGTATCGGACCGTGGGGTACTTCTGGCCGGGCACCTCTTCAGGAAAAATGCGCCAGCGGTCGGAGACCACCCGCCGCGGTTCGAGGTAGCCGGGGACGTGCAGGGGGTCGTAGTATTCACCCCGCGATTCATCAGGTTTGTATGCCGTCACCCACCAGATCGGGTCAAGGCCGAAGCGGTCAAAGAACTCGTCGTTGGTGATGCCGTTGAGGTACTTCTTCAAAAAGGAAGGCATCAGGTGATGTGTCGTCACCGGCAATCGGTCGGGCGTTGTCCGCGAAAGAGCGGCGATGAAACGCTGCTTGGAGGTCATCGTTCGAATACCGTTGATGGAATACTGTTCATCTGTTCCTCTGTCCTGTCGCTTTCGACGGCATGTGATGTCGCGTGGAAACCGATCATCTCAATGGTCAATCCGGACGGAGCCCCCCCGGCTGAAGGGGACCTGCACCGAGAGGGTCCGGCCGTCATGCTCCTGACGGGCTGCTTCGCGGTTCAACGGCACGCCGTCGACCGTGATAAGGGCAGAGGCAGAGGGCGGGATGCCGTTGAAGCGAACCGTCAGACCTCTACCCGGCCCGCCGGTCCACTCCAGTGTCGTCCGGACGTCCAGGGCTGTGCAGCGGATATTGGTGATCCCTTCATCCTCATGGAGCCGGTAGAGGCTCTCTCCATAAGGATACACATCCAGGATCAACGGATCAACTGGTCCGGACGGGATCCGTAACGCCGGGGACATCATGGGCACCACCGCCCCTCCCCTGACGTAAAGGGGAATGGTGGCCAGCGGGCTTTCGACCTGCAGGTTCTCAGGCCCCCTGAGGCGTGTGCCGTTCCAGAAATCGAACCAGATGCCGGGTGGAATATACACATTTCTCCGGCCATCCTCTGTGACCACCGGGGCAACCAGCAGCCAAGGCCCGAGGAGAAACTCCAGATCCCTCCCGTACGCATTGAGATCATCCGGGAATGCCAGCGGGAGGGCGCGGATCACAGGAAGCCCGGTCGCGGCCGACTCGTACGCGGTGCTGTAGATATAGGGAAAGAGCTGATAACGCAGACGGACGAACTGCCGGACGATCCCCAAAGCCCTTTCGCCGAAGGCCCATGGCTCGCGGGGACCGTCACCATGCATCCGGCTGTGCGAACAGAGAAGTCCGAACTGGGCCCACCGGACATACAGATCCTCCGCGGGGGTCCCCCGGTAACCGCCGATGTCATTACTCCAGAAAGGGATTCCTGACATCCCCGCGGAGAGGCCGCCGCGGATAGTGCAGGCGAGGCTCTCGAAATCGGCGGCAGGATCTCCCGACCAGCAAACAGGGTAGCGTTGGTTCCCGGCGGTTCCCGACCTGCTCCAGACAATTCCACTTCCGCTCTCTTCCCGCGTCACCTCGAAAACCGCTTCGTTGTACAGGAGGGGATAGAGGTTGTGCATCGATGCCCCGGTCTGACCGTTGTGGAAGAGGGCGTCCTGGGGGATGTCCTCGCCGAAGTCGGTCTTGAAGACGTCGACACCCATCCGGAGCGACGGCCTGTGAAGGTCCTTGAACCATGCGACCGCGTCGGGGTTGGTGAGATCGATGATTGCGACGCGTGCGTTCCAGGAATATTCCCGTGTCGCAGTTCTGACCACGCCGTCAGGGCGGGGAGCGAGGGAGAGACCGTAATCGATGACGTAAGGAGTTCCGTCCGGCCGGAGGAGGAAATACCCCTTCTCCGCCCCGTGGCTGAAAAGATCGCTCTCGACGGAAACATACGGGTGTTCCCAGAGGCAGAGCTTCAACATGCGCCCGTGAAGCCTTTTGATGAATTCCTCCGGTCGGGGGAAGGCCGCCTCGTCCCATTGGAAGTCGCAGTAATGCCGCCATCTCATCCACCAGGGATCGACATGGACGACGTCGGCAGGGATGTCGTGCTGCTCGAGTCCGTCGACAAGCCGCTCGATCGCCCCCCGGTCACGGTAGGTCCCGCCGGACGACACCCAGAGCCCGAATGTCCATTTCGGCGGGACAGGCGCGTGACCGGTGAGGTCGGCGAACTGCTGGAGAATATCCGCCGGAGAAGGCCCGTACAAAATGTACGCGTCCCATGACGGTGATTCTGCGATAACAGTATAGGTCTGGCAGGAGACGGTCCCGAGTTCCCAGGTGATGCGGGCCCCCGAGTCAACCATGATGCCATAGCCCCGCGTGCTCCAGAGAAAGGGAACGTTCTTGTGGGAGCGTTCGCTGGTGGAACCGAATGCGTCCTGTGTCCAGCCGACGATGCGCTGAGCTGTTTTCTCGAGCGGAGTGAACTTCTCGCCGAGTCCGAAGAGATGTTCGTCAGGCCGGAGATGGAAGGATTCCGTGACGCACACGTTACCGACTTCATTTCTGACGAACCCCAGCGGAAGGACGAATGACCGGCCCAGTCCATCTATGTCGCCGGGGTTTTCACGACAAATGTCCGTTCCCGTTCCGTCGCGGAAAGCAACGCGCCATGGCTCCCTTTCAATTCTGAGAGAGAGGCGCGAACCGGACACGGTGATTCCCCGGCCATCGTCGTCAACGCGCAGAGGGAGGGAGGGGGATGACCGCCTCAGGAGCATAGGAGTGGGAGACGGGGGGGTGTTGCCGGGTGGAAGAGCGGTGAACCTCCAGACGGATGGAGCAACCGCCTCGAAAATCACCGTCATCCGTCCCCCGGCATTCGTCGCGGCGTCAAGCGTGAGAACACCGTCCCGGAGCCTCCAGCCGTGAAGACGGACGATCCAGTCGAATCCGGGGGGGGCATTATGAGGTGGAGGGACCATGGCTACGCAGGTGAGGTCTCACAGCCGACCAGGCGATAGATTTCGCCGAGGTCGGTAGCCGGCCAGTCGTCGTCGACCATGCCGTTGGTGATATCGACGTGGATGAACAGGCCGCGATTCGTTCTGCTCGCGGCACGGAGACGTCGGACAAAGTCGGCCATGCCGGCGAACTTCAGGTCGCGGTGGAGCCCGATGCGAGCGGCCAGAACGGTCTCCCCGCCGAACTGCTCGAGCACCGGCTCGAACGGCGCTTCGCTGGCACCGAATTCAAGTCCGCGAAGGTTGCGCACTTTTTTCAGGCTCGGGATCTGGTGCGCCCAGCGTCCGCAGGAATGGATATAGATGCCGCCGAATGCGTCGGAGATCTCATTCAGGTAGGGGAGGCTGAACTCGTCGTGCATGGCCGCCGATATGAGCGCGCACTCGTCGTTGGAAACGGAAATCCCGAGACCGTCGGGGATCCAGGGTTGAAACATGGCGGGGACAAACTCCACCTCCCGGGATTGCACAAGGTCGCGTTGTGCCCTGGCGAACCTGATGATCAGGTCGGTGACGATGCGCAGGAGGTGGTGTACTTCGGCGGGATTCGTATGCATGGCGGCGAGGAACCCGGTGTGGCCGAAGACGAGGGCCGCGCTGTCGAGTGGTCCCTGGATGTCGGCGAGGCGGATCGGGTACGCCCCCCCGGTGTTGCGGATAAGAAACTCGGTATACCTGAGGACCCGTCCTAGCTCGCCGTCGGTGACGGAGGGGTCAGGGAGGGCGTACACCTCTTTAGGATCCCCGCCGATGCGAGCCTTCACGGCGGGAAAGTCCTTCTCCCACCAGACCACCTCGCAGCCGAAGGCGGAGGGAATCCCGATCACGCCGAGGGCCGGGCAGAGCGTCGGGACGTAGTCTCCTTTGAGAGGGAGCATACCCCGGATCTCTTCCAGCTGCGCCCGGAGGAATTTCGCCGGATCGAGGAGCCGGTCGCGGACCGTGTCGGCCCCTTCCGTCGAGAAGAGGGCGCTCCGGACAGGAGATCCCCCTGAAACCTTGCCGCCGGCATAGCCGATCAGGAAGCCCGGGCGTTCCTCATTGTCGAGGTGCCAGAGCCGCGTGAGAAACCTCCGGGCCTCCGAGCCCTGTGAAGGGGTGATCTCAGGTGCGTCCATACAGTTCGGCAGCTTCCATCATCGCGTTGATGTTTTCGAGAGGCGATCCGGGGGGTATGTTGTTCCCGTCCTGGATGATCAGCCCCTTCGTCGGCGCCAGCTTTTCGATCACGTGCCGGGTGGCCATCCGCACCTGATCGGGGGTTCCCGAGTGAATCAGCATCGGATTCACGTTCCCGATCAGAACGACCCGGCCCCCCATGACAGAGGCAATGTGGTCGAGATTCACCTGGTAGCCGAACCCCTGGTATTCGTGGATCTTCAGCTCGTCGGCGAATATCCCAAGCAGGTGGTCCGTCCGGCCGCACATGTGAAGGCTGAGGCGGCCGTCGAAGTGAAACCGGAGCTGTTGCTCAAAAGGAAGGACGATATCGCGATACGTGTCGGCGGAGAGTGACACCGCGAGGTCATCCGTCCAGGCGAAGTCGCGCGGTACGGGGAGGTGTTCTTCTTCCCAGCAGAAGTCGAGATACTGGATCAGTTTCTGAGTGACGATACGGAGAAGTTCGCGGACGAAATCGGGCCTGTCGCAGACGGCGGTGAAGAGTTCCGTCTGCCCCATCAGGTCGCCTGCAACCCCGAACGGACCGTCGGAGGTGTGCGTCAGGGAGGGGTTTTCGCCCGGATAGAAGAGAGGCCCGTCCAGGAAGCGGACAGGGTGTTTCTCCGCCACCGCCATCATGGCGTTGCGGCAGGCGATCTGCCTGCCGTTCAGCCCGCCGTGGACGAAGTCCATCGTTTCGAGCCGTCGGAGATCGGCATCAGTCCGGACCCATCCCGGGCCGACCCACGGGATGTCATCGTCCGGGAAGACGACGTCGCAGCCGAGGCTTCCCGCCTCGAAGGTGTTCTGGAAATCGGTCCAGGCGCCGACCCACGCACCGGTGATGGAGTAGGCGTCGGTCCTGACGTTTTCCATCAGCCACTTCTGTGCGAGGATCTGCGTCCGGAGCATCGTCTCCGGGTCAGCGTAGTAGTGTCTGAACCGTACGCCCACCATCGGAACAAGAAACCTGTGGGCGAGGGCGGGGATAACCGGAACCCGGTCGGGGGTTTCGAACCGCTTTGCCCGGCGTACACGCTCTGTGCGCGCTTCGATCTCTTCAAGGGGAACTGCTATCTCGATGACGTTGGGCATGGGTCATGGTGCAATGTCGGGGGACCGGATGATCGACGGAGTCGCCGACCAATATAGCAAATCCTTGTTAACTTGGAAACAGGGAGGGGTACCTGTGATTGCACCTGAAGAAAAAACATTCTATTATGGACCGGCTCCTTCGCTGCAGGAAGAGTCGCTCTCACCCTGTTCACTCCGAACAATGGTACACCCATGAAGACTCTCGCATCCGTTTTCTCACTCCTCGCGGTCGTTGCGGCGCACGCAGGCACGATGGGGCAGCAGGTGACCACGGTCGCCTATCTCACACTTCCCGGTGGAATGAACGGGGAAGACAGCGCCGCGGTTGCGTGGCTGAAGAGCACGCCGCACGTCGCGCCGCGCACCCTCAGCGTCTCGGAGGCACGGCTGGACCGACCCGGCGTCGATGTGCTCTGGATCCACATCCCGGACAGCGTTGCCTACGACGGCTGGCTCCCGTACACCGAAAAGCTTCATTCCCTCGCAACATTTTACAGGAATGGAGGAAGACTTCTCCTGACCGGCTTCGGAGCACTGGTACCGCACGAAATCGGGATAGAGTCGCAAAAGCCCGAGGTGCAAAGGCTACGTCTCACAAACGATTGGCTCTTCGATCAGAAAGGGTTCCAGGGATTTCGGGGGCATCCGGTGTACGAGGGGTTATTCGGCGGCGTGTTCACATGGGATACGGACGTCGACAACGACGTCTACCGGATCGGCTATTTCGGACGCCGCTATCCAAAGGAGGGGAAGGTCGTCGGGATCGAGAAGTCGTATGTGATCATCGAAAGCGACAACAAGCTGATGATCGAGTACGGTGGGGGAGCCGGGCGAGCAATGGCGATCGGGGGATTCATTTGCTTCGGTAAACCAAATGCGAAAAGACCTCATCTGGAGAAGTTCATCAGCAACACGATCGGGTATCTTGTCACGGGGAAGAAGACGACCATGCCGACGTACTGGCTGCCGGCAGAGAACAAACCCAGAACCTTCTCGGTGAGAACGGCCCCTCTCAGGCCCTCGTCCGGCCGAGAGCTCCGGAGTCTTCCCGCATCCGGGCTGGTGCTGTCGCGCGCGGCACCGAAGAATGAGTTCTACGACGTCGGAGGGCGCCGTGCGCTGGTGATGGGGCGGGAAAACGGGGGTATTGACGAACTCTGGGTCCATCCGTTGAGGGTCCTCCGCGATTTCCGCGCCGGGCTCATCGTTGCCGACAGCGTTCTCTGGCTGAGCAGCCTTCCCCTGGCAGTCGATGTTCGGCCCGAATCGTTCACGCGGACCTACACAACGGGCTTTGGTATCCTGAAGGAGATTGTCTACCCCTCGCTGGAGAAAGCGGGAGCCGTTGTGCATTACGAGATGGAGCGCGGCGGGGGAAAGGTCTCGCTTCTTCTCACCTGCCGCAGTGACCTCCGCTGGATGTGGCCCTACGACGAGCGCGCGCTCGGCGATGTCTACTACGGATATGACACAGGGCTGCATGCCCTTCACGTGAAGGACCTCAGCGGTGATTTCCACTGCGTGATCGGAGCCGATCAGAAGCCCGTGGAGACTCTCTCCGGGCAGTTCGCCGGGATCGGCTGGAGGGGAGGGACGTTGCACGGAGAACCGACGGAAGCAAATCAGGTCTATCACGCGTCGCTCTACGAGCTCGGACCGGCGAACGGTCACGTACTCAATGTTGCGCTGGTCGGGACGGACGAGGGGGAGAAGCGTGCGCTTGCGGACTACAGGGGGCTTCTGACGCGGCCGGCGGAAGAGTACGCAGGGATGGTTCGTCACTATGACGGTCTGCTCAGCCGGATGGTCACGGTGGAGTCGCCGGAGAGGGAGTTCAACGCGTTGTGGAAGTGGACACTGGTCGGCGTCGACAGGTTCGTGACCCGGACGCCGCGTCTCGGGACGGCGCTCACGGCGGGCTTTTCCACCGTGGACCGGGGCTGGGACGGCGGTCACAAGATCAGCGGTCGCCCCGGCTACGCATGGTACTTCGGGCGGGATTCCGAATGGTCGGGTTTTGCCATCGATGATTACGGGGATCTCCCGACCGTCAGGGAGCAGCTGGAGTTTCTGCAGAAGTATCAAGATATCACCGGGAAGATCTTCCACGAAGTGTCGACATCCGGCGTTGTTCATTACGACGCGTCGGATGCGACACCGCTCTATATCATCCTCGCGGCTCATTATCTCCGGGCATCGGGCGACACGACATTCCTGCGGCTGAGCTGGGATCATCTTAAGAAGGCGATGGACTTTCTTTACTCGACGGACACCGACGGCGACCAGCTGATCGAGAACACGAACGTCGGCCACGGTTGGGTGGAGGGGGGGAAGCTCTGGCCCGTGCACACGGAATTCTATCTGGCGGGGATCTGGGGCCAGGCGCTCGATGACGCTGCCTGGATGGCGTCCCTTCTCGGAAAGAAGGATCTCGCGGGGCGGTACGGTAGCGACGGCCGGACCGTGAAGAGGATAGTCGACTCCGACTTCTGGAACCCCTCCACGCAGTTCTACAGCTACGGCAAGCTGGTCGATGGTTCATATAATCCCGAGCCGACGGTTCTGCCCGCGCCGGTGATGTACTTCGGCTGGCTGGACGATGCCAAGGTTCTCCCCGGCCTCGCCCGCTACGCGGGGAATCATTTCACGACGGACTGGGGGACGAGGATCGTCAGTGACGAATCGCCTCTTTTCAATCCCCAGGGATACCATTACGGTTCCATCTGGCCGCTGTTCACGGGGTGGACCGCGCTCGCCGACTATGAGTACGGGAATTCCACGCAGGCGTTCTCGAACATGTGGGACAACCTCTCCATCAAGAATTCCTGGGCGCTCGGGTACGTCGAGGAGGTGATGAACGGGGCCGTCTACAAGCCGTCGGGGGTCTGCCCGCACCAGTGCTGGTCGGAGACGAATATCCTGCATCCCGGCATCCACGGTATGATCGGATGGAAGCCCCGGGCGACCGAGCGGGGGGCGGTACTGACCCCCCGTTTCCCGCTCCATTGGGGACGCGTGTCGGTGAAAAATCTGCGGTCGGGGAGCTCGGTGGTGGACCTGACGGTCGAGAGGGCATCACGGTCGACAGACTACCGTCTTGTCTTGAGGAAGGGTTCACCGGTGACCATCGATCTGGCGCCGGAGATCCCTGAGGGGATGGAGATCATCGGCGCGACACTCAACGGCGCGCCTGTACAGGTAAGTCAGGGACGAAGGCGGGGGTTGATGGACAGGCCGATTCGGGTGACGCTGACAGATAGCGCGGAGGTCCGGCTGACGCACACGGGGGGAGTCGGTGTTCGTCCGGTGGTGTCGCGTCCGGTCCCGGGGGATTCCTCGGT
>Ga0315273_10005341_pt1 | contig 15874 bp, 20 predicted proteins | sample YL17G02_0_MG_FD_205753 | JGI IMG/M metagenome (GOLD analysis project Ga0315273, IMG submission 205753) | Sediment microbial communities from Yellowstone Lake, YNP, Wyoming, USA - YL17G02_0 | ecosystem: Environmental > Aquatic > Freshwater > Lake > Sediment | place: USA: Wyoming | collected...
CAACCGGTTCGGGAGGGCGAGGCTCCTGCCGAGCCGGGCTTGGCTTCGCGCGGAGGCTCAGCGGGAGCTTCGCCCTCCCACTCAGTCCCAAGTCCCGAGCCCCGAGCCCCGAGCCCCGCGAAAGAGATCGGGCCCCGCTCCGCCAGGCCCATAACCGGCCAACTGCGAAGCGGAGCCCGATATTCAACGTTCCGTAAGTGCTTGCACTTACGCCGGTTTTGGCAGCCGTAGGTCGGGCTCTGCCCGACGCGGCGGGCAAAGCCCGCCCTACCGGCTACAACCAACCGCCTAGCGACGGCGCAGCAGCGCCAGTCCGCCCAAAGCCAGCAGCGACAGCGAAGCCGGCTCGGGAACACCCTTCATCCAAACCGAGACACTCGACGACAAGTACAGATTGCCCGGCCCGCCCGCAATAGCCAACGTCGGGTGGCGCTCCTTGAGAGTGGAGCCGTACGACGTAAAGCGGAGCCACGGGCTGTCCTTGTACACCGCGTGGGTATACAGCCACTTCCACCGGGCCATCTCCGAGTAGCTGTCGTCCTGGCCCGTCGTGGTGTCGATGGCGCTGACGCTGACGGGGAGCGCCTGGATCATCGCGGCCGTCGAACCGGAGTAGCCGGGCTCCTGAAAGAGAACTTCCGTGCCCGCCGCGTACGGGACACCGCCGTTGTTGGTGCCATCGAGCGTGGTGATCGTCGTGCTGATCACCGTCTCGTCAAAGTCGTTCAGCTTGTAGGTGATCTCCATCTTGTCGACCCAGATCTGGACCGCGGTGGCACCCGCACCCGCGGGCCGAACGATTCGCAGGCAGTCCAGCGCGCCTGTATTCGAGTTGATCAGGCCGTTGCCGGTCAAACCCCCCAGCGGATCGATGCCGGTCGCGGACACATCGAAGGTGAACTTCTTCCATGTATTGTCCAGGGGCAGCGTCTGAGCATCTCTGTTGAAATACTCAATTCCTCCACCAGGAGCGGTCACAGGGATCGGGTTGTTCACACTGCCGATGGCCGTTGTGGTGGTGGACTCACGAACGCCCAGCGAAATCTTCAACGTCGGCGTCTGGGCGACCGCCGGCATCGCAATCACTAGCACAAGCCCACAGACTGCTAAAATCCTCATCTTCCAATCCTCCTAAAAAAAGACTTGTTGGGTACCCTCCAAGCACGAAAGAGACATCGAGACACCTCGATGAGAGACTACTCCTTCAACCCGGCCACGCGGCGCCGCTGAACGCCACAAGCCGACCTTCGCCGGTCAAACACCGGCAAGTCTCTCTCTCAACGCACCCGATTCTCTCTCTTTTGGAGGTAGGAGGATTTGACCTGCTTCTACCCCGCCTTCCCGCTCTGCACCAGATCATAACCGATCGGCCACACCTGAAGCAAGGGGCAATCCAGATTATTTTTGCCGCCGCGCCAGATTTTTGACCGGCTTCCCGCCCGACCGGGACCTATAACCTTCCTCTTAATCGGGCAGCCCCTGAATGTGCCGGTAGCGAACATCTTTTCGCCTTTCCCCACCATCCGTCGGCCGGCGAGGACGCCGGCCGCTACAGTGCTAGGCCGAGATTCCCATCTCTGCTGGGCCGAGAATCCTTTCTCGGCCCCTCTTCGGCGGGAATCCCTTCCCGCCGGCCGGGGGAACGAATTCCCCCCGACGATGCGTGCGAGAATGGTTTCTCGCACGAGCGTGTCGGGCCGAGCCCGACCTACTTTATCGGCGGCTTGTTCGCCGGGAACGCCGACACCCAGTTCTGGCCTATTCCCTTGAACGTGGCCGCATGACCGTCGAAGAACGACAGGTTCGTCCCCATCTTGTCCTTGCCGTGATACGGCCGCCGCGGCAGCGGATAGCACGACATGCCGCGCCCATCCTCCGCGGTCGGCGCCATTTGCCACGTGCCCATCATGGTCGTGACGGAATCCCCAATGCCATCCGGATCCAAGTTCGCCACCACCCGGTCCCACCAGGCGTCGCCGATCATCCATTCGCCGCTGGGTCTCCGGACGGCGTCCATCGGCAGCGGGGCGAAGAAGGCGGCCGGCAGGACACCCGTTGACGTACGCTTCTTTTCGTCCCGCTCGACGCGGAGCTTCATGAACCCTTCCCAGTTGTAGCCGGTGTTAATCCAGCCGAAGTAGTAGCCGGGATAGGTGGTGCCCCACGTATTAGGCAGGTAGTTGAACGGGCGATTCCAGGTCGGGTTCTTGCTGTCCCGCTTGTTATCGAAAGCTTCGTCCTTCTTGACCAGCGCGGCCGTGCCGCACGAGGCTATGGCGTCGGCGTACTTCAGCTTGCTGTCGGTCCTGGAGAAATACGGCCCGAGCCGATCCAGCAGGAACCAGAGGCGAAACGTCTTGTCCGAGTCGCCCGTGGTCCGGAAGATCGGCGCATGGAGCGGACCGGGCAAAAGCCGCTGGTCCTGCACATACAGCGCGACGCCGTTGCTGATGGCGCGCAGATTGGCGGAACACTTGACCATCCGGGCCTGCTCGCGCGCCGACGACAGGCTCGGCAGCAAAATCGAAATGAGCAGCGCGATGATCGAAACGACCACCAGCAGTTCGATCAGCGTGAACCCTCGACGAGCCAATGACCGCATCGCAGACAAATTCTGGTTGTGGCGACGATTGTTCATGGTACCTCTCGCTTTCCTGGCGCTTTATGCTCGACCCCTCGTTCCCGGTCCCGGGCCGGATCCTTGTCAACTTCTTACATCGGCACGGACGCAGCTTCATGCCCTGCGCCATCATAAGTTTATCGCACTCTCCGTTGCCATACAAGGCCATACAAGCCAAATTCCACGGAAAATCTCGCACCAGCAAGAATTTGTGCCGTGAAAAAGTGCGTAGTTTCACTCATGCGACACCAGCGAATTACAGCCCTACTTATATTTGTTTGGCTTTCGGCCCCCGGCGTGGCGCCAACGAGCCGCGACCGTAAGGGAGCGGTCCGGCGACAGCCCCGTTTTCAGACGCGGCTGCACTCGTTATGATCGCTGCACGATGTACGGTAGGCGTTTCTTGAATCGTTCGCTGGGGATCGTGGTTCTGGTTGCGGCCGCGGCTGCGAGCGGCTGCGGGTCGTTCAAGAAGACGCCGATTGTTATTTTCCTGGACGGCGCGAGTTGGTTCACCGCCGGGGGCTCCGTCGAGCACGGTCTGCGTGCGGCCGGGTACGACGGGAATTACAACAACTACCTGTGGACCTCGTTTCTCGGGTGGGGGACGGACCATCTGGTCGTTGCGCGAAGCAACTTCAAGGCCCGCTCGCTGGCGACCCGCATCGTCGCGCTTCGCGACCGGTACCCGGACGGGCAGGTTCACCTGATGGGGCTGTCGGCCGGAACAGCCATTATCCTCAACGCGCTGGAACAATTGCCGGACGGCGTCGACGTGGACCACGTGGTTCTGTTTTCGTCGTCCGTGTCGGCCCAGCGCGACCTGACACCGGCGCTGCACCACGTGAAGGGGAACCTCTACGCCACGGGCCGCCCGCGGGCCGAACCGGGTTCCGCGTGCCGGCCCATCTGACGCCCGATGCACGGTCGGCTTACTCCAGAGTGATAAACCTGCACTGGAGCCCGGCATACTCCGGTTTCGGGTGGGACGGAGGGCACGTCAGTGCCACCTCGTGGGTGTTCGTGAAGGCGGTCATTGCGCCACGGGTCTTCTCGACCAGCTCGTTTCCGCTGGACCGGCCGTTGCTGCAAAAGGAAACATGACAAACGGTGCGACACTCCCGACATCCGGCGGGGGCGGAATCCAATCGCCGTTCCGGCTGAGCCGTTACGCGCTGATTGCCCTGGCGCTGGTGACGGGTCTGGGCGCGCGGGCATGGCTCGTGGAGTTGTCGCCGCGCTACGGCTACCTGGGCGACCACGACGACTACGTGCGGTGGGGCATCCAGGCCGCGGACAGCGGACTCACCGCCCTCTACACCGGCCCGCCGCCACGGGCCAAGCACGTCGTGCATCGCGACGACGGCACGACGGCCCTCCGCACGCGCACCGTCGATCGCGTGCTCAACTATCCCCCTGTGTCGGCGTACCTGCTGTGGCTGCAGGGTGAAGCCTACAAGGCCGTCGGGCAGGAGCGGCTGGTGAACACACGAACCGCCCGCCGCCTGTACGCCCTGCTACCCGTCCTGTGTGACATCATCGTAGCTTTCGGATGCCTTGCGATCGTCCGCGACCTGGCGCCGCGGTGGGCGCCGCTCGCCTTCGCCGCGGCGTTCCTTGCGCCGCCCCTGGCCATCGATGGCGCCCTCTGGGGGCAGACGGACTCGTGGCTCATGGCCCCGGCGGTGTGGATGGTCTGGGCCATGATGCGCGGCCGCTGGACGCTCGCCGGCCTCCTCTGGGGCGTCGCCCTGGGCGTCAAGCCGCAGGCCGTGCTGTTCACACCGGTGTGGTGTCTGGCACTGCTGCTGACAAACCGCCGTGGCAGAGTGCTCCTTGGTGTTGTGACGGCCGCGGCGGTCCTGAACGTGGCGGCCGCGCCGTTCTGGTTCACGTCCGGGGCCCGGTGGTTTCAGGAACCCTTCATCCACAACATCGTGCACGACTACCCTCAGACGACGCTCAAGGCGTTCAACGTGTGGTACATCGACCTGTTGCGGACGGAGGAGTTGTCGGCTTCGGCTTCGCTCGCGGGCGTCGCGAAAGACGCGTGGGGACGTGTTCTGACGGCCGTCGGGCTGGTTGCGGCCTTTGGGATCATCTATCGCCGATGGCGCTCGACGCCGATGGCGCTTTGCCTGTTCAGCGGCCTTGTGCTGCTCGTGTGCGTCATGCTCCCGACGCGAGTACACGAGCGCTACGTTGTGTTGTGCCTGCCGTTCCTGATCTGCACTGCGTGCCGGAACCGAAGGCTCTGGCCGGGCGTGGTGGTTCTTCTTGTCGTCGCGTCCTTTCAGTTGACCTGGTACATCTGGTCGACGCGGCTGGCCGGGAGCGCATCGGAGCGACAACTGCGGGTTTACTATGCTGTCCAGGCGGATCGGCTCAAACTTCCGGAACCGTCCCGGCAGCAGCACATCGACCGGCAGACGCAACGGGAACTGGCGAACCGGGCGAAGGATCGGCCTGCCGAGTGGGCCCTCACAATGGCGGCGCTGGCCTCGTTTGTTTCGATCCTGCTCGCAACCGCCTTGCCCGCCGCCGATTGGGATGGGAAGATGAAAACGTCGGGTGCTGGATGAGCTACAACCAGATACTGAAAGGAGCCGAGGCAATGGCCGATGCAAAGGAAACCGTCAAGCAGCAACTTCAGATGGGCGAGAACCTCCTCAAGATGTTCTCGTCGGACTTCTCGGATGCCGACGGCCTGGTCCAACCCGTTGAGGGCGGCTGTCACCTCATCTGGATTCTGGGCCACCTGGCGACCACCCAGGACTGGGCCGTGTCCAAGCTCACGGGTCAGCCGAACCGGGTGCCGCAGAAGCTCATCGATCTGTTCAAGGGCGGATCGAAGGTCGCCGCGGATGCGAAGCGGTATCCCCCTCGGGCCGAGGTCGAAGATCTGTTCCGCCAGACTCAGGCGGCCACGATCAAGGCGTTGGATGTCTTCGACGAGAAGCGATGGAGCGACCCGTCGCCGGAGGGCGTCCCCCGCGACTACTTCCCGACGGCCGGTTCACTCTGGGGCATGATGGGCACACACACCTTCTGGCACGTCGGGCAACTGACGGACATCCGCAGGAGGCTCGGCAAGCCGCAGCGCCTGATGGAGTGAACCTATCGCGGGCGCAAAGCGGCCAGCGCGTTGCGGAACACGAGGATCGCGCGGTCGATGTCGGCCGCGGATACGTCCAGGTGCGTCACCGCGCGGACCCGCCGCGGTCCGATCGCGTGCAGCCAGACCCCGCGGGCGTGGAGGGCCTCACATAGCTCGGCCGCCGTCCCCAGCGAGGCGTCCACGTCGAAGAAGAGAATGTTCGTTTCGACCTCCGCCGGATCGGTGACCAGACCCGGCATTTCGGCAAGCGCATTCGCCAGCTTTCGCGCGTTCGTGTGGTCCTCGGCCAGTCGTTCCACATGATGATCGAGTGAGAAGAGGGCCGCGGCGGCCAGGATGCCCGCCTGGCGCATGCCCCCGCCGAACATCTTGCGGAAACGGTGTACGCGGGCGATCGTTTCCCCGTCGCCCGCGACGGCCGACCCGACCGGGGCGCCCAGACCCTTTGAGAAGCACATCGAGACCGTGTGAACCTGCGCTGCGTACTCGCGAGGCGTCCGTCCCGATGCGACGCAGGCGTTCATGAGCCGTGCGCCGTCCATGTGGACGCGCAGCCCGAACTCGTCGGCGACTTTCCGAATGGCCGCCACCCGCTCAACGGGCCAGACCGACCCGCCGCCGCGATTGTGCGTGTTCTCGATGACGACGAGGCGAGTCCGCGGATAGTGCGAGTCGATCTTGCGGACCGCGTCGCGGACCTGCTCCGGTTCGATCATTCCGCGTCGACCGGGCAGGAGCCGCATCGAGCAGCCCGCCAGCGCCGCGGGGGCGCCGCCTTCAAACAGGTACACGTGGCTGTCGGCGTGGGCGATGATTTCGTCGCCGGGCTCCGTGTGGGCCCGGATGGCCGTCTGGTTGGCCATCGTGCCGGACGGCACGAACAGAGCGGCCTGCTTGCCGAGCAATTCCGCGACACGCTCCTGGAGCCGGTTGACCGTCGGGTCGTCGCCGAACACGTCGTCGCCCACTTCGGCGTCGGCCATGGCGCGGCGCATGCCGAGGGTCGGGCGGGTGACGGTGTCGCTGCGAAGATCCACTACGCGTTCCTGGCTCATCTGGGTCAGGGTACCGCGTGCCGCCTATCTCGACCAGAGGCGAGTCGGCGGCTTGCAAGGCCCGTCCGGCGCCCCTACGATGTCGCCGCGTGTGGTCCTGACCCGACGGATCGAACAATCATGTTTTTGGACGCCCGCAGCTACGGCGCGAACTGGCGCGACATCTACAAGATGGCGATCTCGTTCATTCAGCCCAGGCCGATCGCGCTGGTTTCCACGCTTTCCGTGGACTCCGTTCGAAACCTGGCGCCGTTCAGTTTCTACAACATGGTGTCGGCCAACCCGCCCGTGGTGATGTTCGCGCCATCGTGCCGGCGCGACGCCACCGCGAAGGACTCGCTGCACAACGTCGAGGCTCTTGGCGAGTTCGTCGTGGCCACGGTCACCGAGCGGCTGGCCGAGCAGATGAACCAGTGCTCCTTCGAATACCCTCCGAACACCGACGAGTTTGTCGCGTCGGGACTGACCCCGGTGCCCGCGAAGCTCGTCCGGCCCTGGCTCGTGGGCGAATCGCCGGTCAACATCGAATGCACGCTTGTGGAGATCAAACGGTTCGGCAAGCAAGCGGGGGCCGGCAGCGTCGTGTTCGGGCAGATTCTGGCGATTCACGTCGAGGACCGCGTGCTCGCGCCCGACGGGCTGGTCGACCCGCGCAAGCTTAAGGCCATCGGCCGGATGGGACGCGACACGTACACCCGGACGGGCAACACCTTCGACCTGGCGCGCCCGGGCGATTGAGCGGAGCGGGCCACTCCGGCGCCGCTACCCCAGTCGGTCGATTTCGGCCGCCCCCGTCGTCGGCGTATCGGGCGCCCGCCCGAACCGCCCACCGGGCGCTTGACAAGGCAAATCGGGTGCGGTTAGATTGTTTCTGGCTGGCCGCGGTCGCCCCGCCGGGGCGCTGCGGACACACCCCCGCGGGTGTAGCTCAGTGGTAGAGCGTCACGTTGCCAACGTGAAAGTCGTCGGTTCAAGTCCGATCACCCGCTTCGCTGCCGGACTGTGCCTCTTGTTGCCAACTCGTGCCGCTGAAACGATTTGCGCGTCGCGCTCGGCCTCTTGTGACGGAGCACCCTTAGTGCCCCTTTTTGCCCCTTTGGGCTGCGGGCTTTCTGCATTAGTTCTGCGGACTGTTCGGTCGCTGTTCGGTTGTCGGTGCTGGTCAACGCCCCGGCTGGGCGGATGTCGATCACGAGGGTCGGCTTGTCCTGGATGCCGGTGTGGAGGGTGATTCTCGCAGGCTTGGTGGCCGAGACCTCCAGGCCGGTCGGGATGGTCACCTGGATGCTGAACGACTTGCCGGGGGTGATTTCGACGATCTGGGCGCGGATGGTCGCGGGCTCGGCGGCGACGGAGGTGATCCTCATCGCGCCCTCGCCATTGTAGGTCACACGGATCGTGCGCTGCAGTTCCTGCATGACCGGCGGGCGGATCATCAGCCACGCCGGCGTGATCTCCACGATCGGCGGGACAAACAACAGGGGATCGTGAGTTCGGCCTGTTCGGGGATGCCCGTCTTGAGCTTGACCTGCGTGCTGTTGAGCCCCTCGGCCAGCGGCGGCTTGGCCGTGACGGTCACCTCCGCCACCTTGCCCGGCTCGACCTGCTTCACCTCGGCGGCGAACACGCTCGGTTGACTGGCGGGCACGGCCGCAAGCTTCATCGTCGCCGGTGTGTTGTTCGTCAGGCGAACCGTCCGCGCCAGCGGCATCCCCGGCGTGTATCGGCCGAAGAGCAACCCACCCGGCGCGATGCTCTTATCGTGCTGCTTCGCCAGCGTACACCCGCACGTCGGCTGCACGGTGAGGATCTCCAACGTATTGTCGCCGTCATTACGCACGAGGAACGCGTGCTCGATCTTGTCGCCGTCCCAGACCGTGCCGAAGTCGTAGGTCGGCTGGTCGCACCGCAGTCGCGGCCCCGGCCCGGCGGGCATCGACGCGGGCGCGCTGGTCGGCTCGGCGGCCGCCCCCAAGTCCGTCACCACGAGCAACGCGGCACACGCCCACAGCACCGATGTGTACCGGCTGGATCGCATTCCTCTCCATCGTCGATCCACAGAATTGAGCAAACCGGCTCCGCCCCGCTGAACTTCTACTCGTCGGCAGGGATGTTGCTCACGGCGACTCCCGCACGGGGTAGCGACAGGAGAAACTCCACCCGCTCCTGGCCGCACAGCCGGGCGGCCTGCCCGGAGGTGAGGCGGCCTTCCGAGAATCAGATGCACCTCGATCAGGATATGCTTGGTGGTCACCACCCTGTCTCTAGACGGTCGTCAACTCTTTCCGCAGCAACCGGCTGGCAAGCCGGGCAGCGCCGGTGCGGGTTCGGCGGGCCTTCTTCCTGAGCATATCCATCACATCCTCGTCAATCTCTATCTCGAAGCGCCTTCCCTTGAGTTCAACCACGACACCGACATCCTTGAAGTCACGGGCGTAGTCCGTGGTATCATGGGTATCCCAGAAATCACCTGCCGCGTCGTAGGAGTCGAAGTGGCCGGGGATTGGCTCAACCTTTTTTGTCTTTCTTCTCATAGTACCTTCTTTCGGAGCGACTCATGTCCCTCGCCGAAATGGGCAGCGCACCGTCAGGCTTCTTGAAAACGAAGAATACGATCACGTACCGGCCGGCGACGGTCCGCCCGTAGGCAGCATAGACATCTTCTCCCCGAACCCGCCCTTTCGCTGCCTTGCGAAAGGATCGTCCAACAGATTCTCATGCAGCGCCTCACCGCAGGTCATTGTAGCACCGCCAGGAATACGAAGGAGTCGGCAAACCGCTCGGTCATCTCTTCGACGCCCCGTGGATGTAGTGGTCGTGGTTCTCGGCCAGGTCTTCCGGAAGGCCCTCCGCCGCTCCGATCAGGTCTTTGAAGATCTCGGCCCAGGAAGGATGGGGAGCGGTCGGCGAGACCTCTTCCACGCGAACGACCGTTCCCTCGGCCGGAAGAGAGGGTCCATCCAGCACCACCACGCCGCCTTTCACTTTGCCCTTGTACGTCATGGCTTCACCTCGAAGGCCATTATACCCCATCGGGGGGCCTCCGTCATTTTGCGGAGGATTTATCGGAGGCAAGAGCTTGTTTGCCACGCCGTCGCTGCGGTAGAATACGGGCTGTCTGGCCGACTCCGGGAGCCATCGAACATGTGCCCGATAACCAGCACGGCTGTCGAGACCCGAACCGCCCGTGACGTGATCCTCGCGTCCCGGAGGGACGCCCGAACATCGGCCGGTAACGAGGGGACGACGCCGTGAGCCAGAGACTAAACTGTTACGGTGCGTAAGCCAGTGTCGTTCCACGGACTCCGCCACGTCTTCCCTCATCGCGGGCCGACGGTCAAGTCCATGGCCTCCAGCATCGCGTCGAGGTAAGCCAGGCCGATCTGCCGCTTTCCGCCGAGGAACTCGTAGACGGCCGACTCCGGGATGGTGTCGCAATCGCCTCGGATGTCTGGTAGAATAGGGGTAAGGTGAGGTATGACGTACAAGGGCAAAGTCAAAGGCGGCGTGGTGGTGCTGGAGCCGGGTGCCCGCCTCGACGAAGGGGCCGACGTGGTCGTCGAGCCGGTTGCCGGTCCCGATGAGTACGCGAGTCTTCGGGAGGGGCTGCTGAAGTTTGCTGGTACGGTCAAGGGGCTGCCGTCCGACATGGCCCGCAATCATGACCACTACATCCACGGGACACCCAGGAAATGACGCCGTGCTTCGGGGACACGTTCTTTTTCCTGGCCCTGCTCGTGGAGGGGGATGAGGCCCATGAACGAGCGGTCCAGGTTATCAGAGATCTGAAACGCGATCTGTACACCACCACCTGGGTCCTGACGGAGGTGGCAGACGGCCTCTGCCCCGCTGCAACGCGGGGAACGTTTGTCCCTTTCCTTCAGTTCCTGCGAAGCCACCCGAAGGTCGTGATCGTTGCGACGACGGATGACCTGTTCGACCGCGGGGTCGATCTGTATGGGACGCGGCCGGACAAGGACTGGTCGCTGACCGATTGCATTGCGTTTGTGGTGATGCGCGAGCGCGGCATCACGGCGGCGCTCACCGGCGACCACCATTTCGAGCAGGCGGGCTTCGTCGCCCTGCTCAAGTAGACCTCGCGGGCAGAAAGCGGGGCAGGTTCGTTTTCTGAGATGCACAGGGACAGAACTGTTACGGTGCGTAAGCCAGTGTCGCTCCACGGACTCCGACGCGTCTTCCCTCATCGCGGGCTGACGGTCAAGTCCAGCGCCTCCAGCATCGCGTCAAGGTAAGCCAATCCGATCTGGCGCTTGCCGGCCAGGAACTCGTAGACGGCGGACTCCGGGATGGTGTCACAGCAGGCACGAGCCTCTTTCCACAGCCGGTGCCCGGAGATGCCCCGCCGCTTGACCTCGGCGAGGATGGCTGCGCGGAGCGGGCTTTGTTCGGGCTTGACGATCCTGCCATCGGCATCCCGCACAACGCGGTTGCACGGCCCGACGCGCTCGGGAATGTCCGACGTATCGACGGGCTCATCCCCTCGACGGGCCAGCCGGGCCAGTTCGGAAGGGGTCGAGCGGCGGATTCTCTTGACCGACTTGCGCACGGTATGCGATTCACGCGGTTTCCGACTCATAGCGTTTCCTTTCGGCCGGCGTCGCCCGCCGAGCTCCAATAATCCGTGTCACGTGGCTGCGGCGGTCGTGCCTCTCCGTCCATGAAATCACCAGCACGATGTCCCGGTTTGCGGGATGGGAAGCCGTCGTGATGAACCGATCCTCGTCGGTGCTGTGCTCCTCGTCATATTCCTCGATATGGAAGAGATCCGCATCGGAATCCGCGAGCACCTCCGCCGCCTGGTCGAACGTAACGCCATGCTTGCGGAGATTCGCTTCGGCTTTACGATCATCCCACTCAAACCGGTCGTGCCACTCCATCACCGATCCTCAGCCATCCCTATCCTGATTATACTACCGTTATCAGTAGGCGTCAACCTGGGACGCGACGCGATACGTGGGCGCCCGTGGAGCCCGTCCCGGATGTGGGGTAGAATCGGCCGCCGGTAGAGATCGTGGCTGGGTTCGGGGCGGTGAGTGCCCGCGCAGCCGCACAGTAGTCACTGGTTCTTCGCTGGGCAACCTCATGCTCATGTTAATAACGGTTCTGAACACATTCTTTGCCTTGGCGTTTGCGGGCGGTGAGCGCGCGACCAGCCCGGTGCAATTCGTGGCGGGGCAGGAGGTTTGCTGGCGGCAAGCCGAGTCCGGCAAGCACACTTCCGAACTGGGTGGCAACCGGCAGCGCAAGTGGACCCGCCGGGATGAGATCGGCTGGGTGTTCAAGGTCTTGGATGCTGGGCCGGGGGGGGCCACAATCGAAGCCCGGATTGTCTACGTTCGGTTCCGGTTCGAGTCGGATGTGACCGCGTTTGACCGCGATACCCGGCGGCCGGAGAGCTTCGTTGCGGGCGAGAATGGGCCGGAGCCGGAGTTCCTGCGGCTGGTGGATCGCCCGTTCACGATCACGCTCGACAACGAGGGTCGCGTGAGGGACGTGGCCGGGGCGGATGAACTGCTGGCCGAACTGGGCGAGAGCGTCCAGATGCGCGTGAACCACCTCATGTCGCCGGAGGCGATCCGGCATTGGCCGCTCTTCGCCGCTGCCGGTGCTCCCGCCGGGGCGAGCGCGGGGGCAACCTGGAGTGATCGGTTCGCTACGGGCGTCGACTTCGTGTGGGTGCCGCCGTCCGACGTGCAGGCGAGCTATCGCCTCGAAAGCGCAGACGACAAGCGGACCGAGGTAGAGGTGGCGTACAACGTCACGCCCAAGCCGCCACCCCCGACCACGCGGCCCAGCATCGCCGAGCCGCCGAAGTTCGAATCCGACTGGAAGGGGACGCTCACGTTCGACCGCGGTACCGGTTTGCTGATCAAGGCCGTGTCGAACCTGGAAGCCACGACCCGACAGACGGTTTTCGGCAACATCAATACCACCCAAGAATCAGACGTGACCTTCACGTTCGAGCAGGTGGATCGGTCCGCGTTCCAGTGGTCAGCGCCGGGTCCGACCACGCTCCCAGGCGGGCCGGCGACGGCCGCATCTGCACCGGCCGACGCTGACGGCATCGACCTCGGCGCTCGGTTCCAGCCGGGCCAGAGGCTGGAGTACAAAATCCTCGAAGCGGTCCATGCCCACCGGTTCACCGCAAACGCTGCCGGGCGAAGACAGCGTGGTCGTGCCCGGATGGACAATCGAGCAATACGAGCGCGAACCGCGCCACACGGCGGCGTCGATGCTGAAGCGGTTGCCACTGTTTTCCGGGGCGACCGCGCCCAAGCCGATCGCGGTCGGGGCCAGGTGGGGCGATGCGGCCGAGATCGTCGTGCCGGTGATCGGCAAGGTGGCGATCGATACGCAGTATGAGCTGAAGGGCATAGACCCGGCGAAGCAGACGGCGCAGTTGGGGATCGTGCAGGAACTGACGCTGATGGAGGCGGCTGGCGGCGCGGCCCTTGCCACTGTGGATTACACGGGCAAGCTCACAGGAACGGCCGAGTGGGACCTGGCGCGGGGCCACTGCATCGGGGCACACCTCACGGGAAAGGTCACCGACATTCGCAAGACAGCCACGGGCGAGGCGGTCAGCATCGAGGAAACCGTCGAACTGACGATGCAGCGCGTGCGGCTGGCCATGCCGCAGAATCACGGGCGAGACGCCCGTGCCACACCAGAGGAGCACCGGCGGGACGCCGGTGCCACAGCGAAGAACGACCGGCAAGATGCCGGTCCCACAAGTAAGCCAGAACCAGCTTTGTCAGAAGTCGGCCCGGACGGCTCGCCGGTGATCGCGTATCTGGGCCAGCGGGCGCTCACGATCAGTCAACTCAACGACGAGATGGCCCGGCTGCTCAAGAACCGGCCCGCACCGACGACGCAGGTCCGCGACCGCATGCGACGGCAGGCGCGGTCGGTGATGCTGCTGCGGACGGTGTACGAGAACTACCTGGCCGAGCATCCCGAACTGGTGACGGCGGCGGACCTGGACCAGGTGGTCGGGCAGATGGCGGAGATCGCCAAGAAGGCCGGGCTCGACGCTTTCGCGCCTTTCCCCGGAGCAAGCCGACCCCCAACACGATCGACGGAACCAAGCCGGCGACGAGGAAGATCACGAGGAGCCTCGCCGCGGGGTTCACATACTGTCCCTCGTGCGGTTACGCCATCACGTACCGGCTTCCGCGCTTTCCCTTGAGCGGTTCCCTCTTGAGCTTCCCGGCTTTGACGAGTTCGCCGACGGCGGTGTAGCCGTCGCCCGAACGGTCTTGTGATTTCCAGTTCGCGACGATCTCGGCGGTGGTGGCGCCCTTGGCGCCCTTGCCCTTCACGAACGCCAGGATCGACTCGCTCCCGGTCAGCTTGAACTTGCGGGGCTTGCGACGCTTGCGTTTGGCAGGGGCCTTCGGTGCGGCAGCGGCAACCTGCCGGCCCGGAGGACGGCCAAGACGCGTGGGCGCCGCGGGGAGCAGCAATTCCTGGATCTGGGCGATGCGACGCGCCGCCTCTTCCCTGACGCTGGTCACCACGGCTGTCAACCGTTCGAGCGTCAGATCGCGCAGGCCCAGGCCTCCGACGATTGCAGGGGGACGACCGACGCGCCCGCCCTTGCGACCGCCGACCTTTGCCGCCTTCTTCCGCTTGGCGGTCTTGGGCACCTGGCTGTGTATGGTCGTCATGTGCCTGCCCAGGTGCATGGCCATGGCGAACTCCTTGCCGCACTGTTGACACGTGAACTCGGCTGCTTTCTTACGTGGCATTGTTGTTCTCCTTCCTGTCCGCACTGTTCGTAAAGGGCATCCACAAACGGACCTACGGTAAGCCAAACCCATGGGGTTTGCAAGACGGGCCGTTTCCCGAAACCCAACAAAAGCGTGTGATTGCCATTGCGGTCACTTGTTCCGCGGCTCTTTGCGGCCGGTTTTCGTCTTGGTGCCTTTGACAACAGCCGGCGGGGCGGTAGACCGCCTCGCTCGTTTGGCTGACCTGGTCGAACGGGAAGTCGCGGCTTTCGTGGGGCCGGCGTCCACCGATTCCCCCGCCGCGCCGGCGGCCGGAGCGGGAGCCACGTCGATGCCGAACACCTCCGACAACTCGCTTTCGTCCAGTGTTCGTTGCCTGGTCTTCCGGATCCTGGCCACCACGGCCTTGGCCGCGTCCGCGGCAACCAGCTCGGAATGGTCGACCCCACGCAGGACGAAGAGCAAATCGGGCTGCTGATCCAGCCGCGCCCCGACGCCGTACAGCACGGCGGCGACATGCTTGCACATGTCCGCCCAGTCCGGGCAGGAGCAGTCCAGGCTGATCTCGCCCGGGCGAGGGAACAGGCCACGGTCCTTGTCGGTGACGACGGTCATCACATGATCGGAAAGTCTGCCTTGAAGCAGTTCGAGCAGCGATCCGATCTGGCCGGCACAGGAATCCTTGACCCGCCGCCACTTGTCCTTCGGCAGCGGTTTGATCGTAACCTGGATGTCGTAGATTTCCGATCCGCTCACCTTCGCGGCGATCCGGCCCTTCTGAATGTCCAGATGACAGACTGAGCCGTTCCGCACGTAGGAGCGTCCGCGGGGCAGGCGATTCTCGTAGTCGCTGAACTTCTCGAGGTGCTCGCACCAGGCTCGGCCCCAGAACGTGCGGACAATTTGACGGCCGTCGATCCTCACGGGCTGGATGTTCACGCCCTTCTTGCGGAGCTTCTCCATTTTCAGGATCGCCTGGGCACGGCGCTGCGCCACAGGCACGTACGGCCGCCAATCCCATCCATAAGCCATGTATCAGTCCTCCGTGGCTCTCGTGATATCCAGTCGAACCAGGTCGAGCAAGAGGTCGCCGACTCCCGCTCGCCGCGAACCGCGCACCGAAACGAACGCCGAGCCGAACGATCATTGTCTACCGCAAGGGCGGCCCGTCAAGTACGGGCGTGGTACGCCGGGCAGCGTGGGGGGCCGAGGCATCGTTCGGCTCGATGATGTCGGTGATTCATGCGCCCCGGACTCTCCGTTGTCGAAGTCGCTCCAACTCGGTCCGTAGCGTCTGCCAGTAGCGGCGGTCGGCGTCGCGCTCGCG
>Ga0315273_10005342_pt1 | contig 15873 bp, 13 predicted proteins | sample YL17G02_0_MG_FD_205753 | JGI IMG/M metagenome (GOLD analysis project Ga0315273, IMG submission 205753) | Sediment microbial communities from Yellowstone Lake, YNP, Wyoming, USA - YL17G02_0 | ecosystem: Environmental > Aquatic > Freshwater > Lake > Sediment | place: USA: Wyoming | collected...
TTTCCCTCCAACGGTTCCGTTGACCGGCTCCCCCTTCCCTCCACCGGGTCCCTCGGGAGGGTTCCCCGGCTTCGCGGGTACTACGGAGAGCTCCGACTTCCTGCCGTCCCTTCCGCCTCGCTTCGTTGCCTTCGCTCGGCGGTACCAGCCGCGCTCGCTTGTTCGCTCCCGTGGGCGTGGAGCGCCACGACCCCACGGGCCTGGACACGCTGACGGGGTGCCCGGTCCGATTCGGTGCTGGAGACGTCAGGACCTCCCAGGTTCCTGGCAAACCCCCATGCGCGCATGCCGCGTTCTCTGACTCCGGCGAGGCCTCGGCGCCTGGCGGTGCCTCTCGGCGCTCCGGTGCGGCCTTCCACGTCCTTGCACGGTGTCGGCCCTCGCGTGTGGCTATGATTTCGAAGCTCGACGTGCGGCCTACGCACTCCCTGTGTACGCTTCGCAGCCGGGGTCGCCCCCGTACCACGCAACACTCGGTTCCGGCTGGTCGCTACCCTTTGCCGGGCGGGATCGTCCCGCTGGGTTCGATAGAAGGTTTCAGTTCGCCATCAACTTCCTCCTCCTCCAGGCTTTCCCTGGCGCACGCAAGGATCCAGCAAACCCTCTCGCCCGTGAGCGGCACCAGGACCTGTGGCTCGCCATTTCACGATTCGTGAGAGTGACGGCGTGGGGAGCGCCATGAAGGAGGTCGCCGGGGGTTCCAAGCGTCCTCTCGCTCGCGGCTCCAACCGCGAGAACGGGCTGTGCCAACGACCCGAAGGCGATAGATTGCCTTCTGCCGATGCTCCCGGCGGGGTGGCCCTGATGACCCGTCTGGTCGAAACGCCCTTCGCCGAATGGCGCCAGGCGTAGCGGTGATGCAGGCCGCCGACCCGCGGGAGGCTGACGACGTTGGATGTCACGCCGGGCCTCTGCTCGACCAAACGCCCGCACGGTGAGTCCTTGCCGACCCCGATGTGCGTCCTGTCCACGTTGTAGTAGGTGACGAACGAGTCAATCAACTGCCGCAGGTGGCGCTCGTTTAGGACGATGACGTGGTCGAGAAGTTCCTGGCGAACGGTTCCGACAAATCTCTCCGCGACCCCATTTGCCATGGGCTCCGGTAGCTGGTGCGCGTTGGCTCCATGAGCATCGACCGGATCGTCGCCGTCAGCCCGGCCGAGAAGATGGCGTCGCGATCGAAGATCAGAAGACGCGGCGCTGACTCGAAGGGAAAGGTCTCGCGAAGTTGCTGCGCGACCCAGCCTGCCGTCGGGCTCGTCGTGACAGCGCAGCGGACCTCGTCGCGCCGGCCGTGGCGGATGACGAGAAACACATGGAGGACGCGGACCATCGCGGTGGGGACCGTGAAGAAGTCCATCGCGGCGATGCCGTCTCGGTGGTTCTGGAGGAACGTCCCCATGTCGGGATGGCTCTCGGTGTGCGGGGCAAAGAGCGCAGGTACCTGGAGACGCTGCGCTCGGAGACATCGAAGCCGAGGCGAAGCAGTTCCCCGTGGATGCGGGGTGCGCCCCAGGGGTTCTTGGTGGCCATCCTCCGGATGAGTGCTCGGACCTCCCGAGGCAGGGAAGGACCGCCGGAGCGCTTTCCGCGTCGGGATAGCCAGTCCCAGTAAATGCGGAACCCGGCGCGATGCCAGCGCATGACGGTGTCTGGCTCCACGATGGCGAGGGCCTGGGCCAGCGGCTCCAATACCGGCGCAGAAGAACCCAGAAGACCCGGTCGGAGGGCCGGATGTCGGGGTGCCTCCGCCCGGCCAGGGTGACGAGTTGTTGGCGGAGGGCCAGGTTCTCGATCACCAGGTCGCGTCGAGAGCGCATGGCCGAGAGGAGCGTCGGCTGGAGGGTTGCGACGAGGCGGAGCATCGAGCCGGGGAGACTCCAGGCCCTGGGAAGAATCGTCAATGGTTCCAGGGCGGACGGAGTTTTTGCGAGGGACAGGCGTCCACCGAGGCGGATCAATCCCGGTCCAGAGCGAGTTCCCTTCGGGAAATACGTTGCCCGGTCACCCTAGAGAAACGCGTATTCGCTCGTCGGGCAGAGAGCTACCGACCACCGACGAGTACACACGAGACGGCCGCGCCCCTACGGCCCAGTCCGTAGCCTCGTGATGACTGGAATTCGACGGCTTGGGCGCAGGGTCAGGCGCGCCACGGGGTCGACCTCCGAATCCTGGACGAGCTCGAATCGCCACCGGCGTGCCAGGGTCGCGGCGACGAGTACGGCCTCGTTCCAAGCGAACGTCTCGCCGATGCACACGCGCGGGCCAGCCCCGAACGGGAAGTAGGCGAGACGCGGGATCTCCCCGCGCCGGGGCGGGCTCCACCGACCTGGGTCGAACCGGAGCGGATCTACGAACCAGGCCGGGTGGCGATGCATCACCCACTGGCTGAGCAGGACCACGCTCCCGGACGGTACGCGGTACCCCCTTGCCATGAAGGGCCGCGCCACGCCACGCGCCACCGTCCACGCCGGCGGGTACAACCGCATCGATTCCAGCAGGGCCCGTTCGACGCAGGGGAGCTTTTCCAGGTCGGCGAGCTCCGGAGGCCTCCCGCCCAGGACGAGATCCAGTTCGTCGTGGAGCCTGGCCTCCTCGTCCCTGTAGCGTCCGAGCAGGTAGAACATCCACGTCAGCGCGGTCGCGACCGTCTCATGTCCCGTGAGCAGCAGGGTCGTGACCTCGTCCCGCAGCTCGGTGCCCGGCATCCCCACGCTCCCGTCCTTCTCCTGACCACGAAGAAGTTGCGAGAGCAGGTCGTCACCCGGGCGAGCTGTGCGCCGGGAGGAGATGATGCCGTGGACCACTGAATCGATGCGCCCCCGAGCCCGGTGAAGCTTCAGGCTGGAGGGAATGGGCAACCTCGCCAGCACCCTGTGCACGGGGATGCGCGCCATGGTCAGGGTAGCCATGGCGTCGTCCAGGGACTCGGTGACCTCCGCGATCTGCTCCTCGGAGACGCGCACGCCAAGGAGCGCCTCGGCCACGATGGCCAGGGCGATGGACGCCATCTCGCGTCCGAGGTCGACCTCGGCGCCGTCCTGCCAGCGGCCCTCCCGAGCCATGGCGTGGCGGACCATGACCTCGGCATACGCCTCGACGCGGTCGCGCTGGAAGGAAGGCTGGATGAGCAGCCGATGGCGGCGGTACTTCTCGCCGCTCATCGTCAGCAGCCCCTCGCCGAGGAGCACCTTCGCCATGCCGAGACCCTGGTCGCTCGGGAAGTCGTCGGGCTCGGCAACGAGCACCTTGTGCACGAATTCCGGGTGCGACAGGAGGTAGACGTCGCGGAAGCCCGCCCGGAACGCGGCGACATCACCGTGGCGCTGCGCCAACTGCGTCAGGAAGCTGAGCGGGTCCCTGGTGAAGGCCAGGAGAGTGCGTCCCGGAACGCGGCTGGCTGGGCCGGGCGCACGCTCACCGCGTCCCCTGCGCGGCGTGGGCATGGGACGCATCGTATCCCAAGGGCACGGCGGACCAGGGGGGGCTCCTTTCAGCGCCGTCGGGGCTGACCCTTCGGAGTCGCGGCGGGGGCGGGGCTTCCGCGGCCCGGATGGGTCGGACGCCGTTGCCTCCTGCTGCTGTAAGATCTCTTCGCTCACCCCTGCGTGCCTGCCGCACGGGCCAGGGATGCGCGAGCGAAGGGGCGTGCATGGGGCGAGCCGGCGATCTCTCACGGACGCCTGCCTCGCTCTCCGCGCGCGGCCTGACGAAGTCCTATCGCGGCCGAGCCGTGCTCCGAGGCCTCGACCTCGACTTGCCGACCGGCGTCATCGCCGCGATCGTCGGTGAGAACGGTTCGGGGAAGACGACGCTCGCCCGTCTCCTCGCCGGAGTACTCCCTCCCGACGGTGGCACGGTCACCCTCCTGGGGACGCTGGGGTACTGCCCCCAGGAGGTGCTTGTCTTCCGCGACCTCACCGTGGAGGAGCATTTCCGGTACTTCGCCGCGGCCTACGGCGTCGCCGACTGGCGGTCCCGGATGGATCGCTGGCTCGATCGCCTGGCCTTCCGTGATCGTGCTCGCGACCTGGTGGACCGGCTCAGCGGCGGGACCCAGCAGAAGCTGAACCTCGCCATTGCGCTGCTTCATGGGCCGGACGTGCTGATCCTCGACGAGCCTTACGCCGCTTTCGACCGGCGAACCTACGCCACGTTCTGGGAGGTGATGGCCGAGCTTCGCGCGGCCGGGAGGACGGTGCTCATGGTTTCGCCGCTCGTCCACGACTTGCAGCGCTTCGACGTCGTGCGCGAGCTCGTCGAGGGAGAGCTCCGGTGATCGGTCGCCGGCTTCCCCTTGCGGTGGAGATGACGCTCCGGCGCCTCCTGCGCAATCGGGCGGCCGTGGCGCTTCTCCTCCTGGTACCGGTGACGTTCCAGGGGGTCATGCTCCAGGTGGCGCCCCGGCGGTCCGTGGAGGTGGAGCTCGCATCCGTCCCCGAGGCAGAGATGCTGATGCCGCCCGTTCGCCTCCTCCCGGTCCCCGTGCCACCCGGGGAAAGGCGCGGCGCCGTCGTCGAGGCGCCCGCCCGGAGCATCGAACTCGTCAACGTTTCGCTGGCCGCGGTGGGCGTGCTCGCCGCGTTCCTCGGCCTCACGCTCGTCCAGCGCGACGCCGGCTCGAGCCAGCGACTGGTCCTGTGCGGCATGCGAGCCCCGCTCCTTCTTGCCTCGAACGTCGTCGCCCTCCTCCTCATGGTTCTCGTCATGAGCGGCATTTCAGCCGCACTACTCCTCCGGGAGGTGAATGCCGTGCGCCCCGCCGTCGTCGTGCTGGGGCTCGTGCTCGTGGGCTGGGTGTACGGGTGCTACGGGCTCCTCGTCGGCGCCACCTTCCGGACCGGGCTCGCGGGCATGCTCTGCGTCTTCCTGCTCTCCAACCTCGACGTCATCTGGCTGCAGAATCCGCTCAACTATTCCGAGGCGACGACGCGCTGGCTGATCCGCGCGCTGCCGGGGCACGGGCCCGTCCAGGTCGGCCTCCTGGGCGCCTTCGAGGAGTTCGACTGGACGCACCAGGCCATCCGCGCGGCCGGCTTCGGAGCCCTCTTCCTGCTCGCCACCGCGGCGGTATTCGGATGGAGGACACGCGTCTGTCGGCACCCGCCCCGCGCGGACGTAGGCGCCGCACGGGTGCGGCGCTCCGGAGGGACACCGCCATGATCTCCGCCCTGCTCGGCCTGGCGCTCGCCCTACCCGTCTGCGGCTCGATCGACCTGGAGACGGCGCTCGCCCTCGCCTCGGCGCGGAACGACGCCGTCTCGATCCGGCGCGCCGAGCAGGACGTCGCGGTGGCCGAGGCGGCCCTCGCCCGTGCCCTGCGCATCGCTCCGGGCTCCAGCATCACGCTGCTCGTCGGGCCCGCGCCGCGGGCCGAGGGCAACGTGGTCTCCTCGCCGGATTCCAACCGTCGTCCCTTCTACGACGTGGCTCCGTTCGGGCGTGTCGACCTAGAGATCGTCCAGCCCGTGTTCACCTGGGGGCGGCTGGATGCGATGGCCGAGGCCGCCGACGCGGGCGTGGAGGCCCGCTCGTTCCTGGTCCGGGACGAGCTCGCCCGCGTGCAGGAGGGGGTGGTGCGGCTGTTCTGGGCCGAGGCCCTTGCCCGCCGTCTCCTCGCTACGCTGTCGGACGTCGAGAAGGCGCTGTCGGAGGCGCAGGAGCGCGTGGATCGATCGCTCGAGCGGTCCGACGGGATCGCGGTACCGGCCGACCGCTACCGCATCGCCGTCTTCCAGGGGATCCTGCGCGAGCGCGCCACGAGCGCTCGCCGCGGCCTCGACCTCGCCCGGATCGGGATGGCCGCCTCCCTGTCCACGTCTGCCGAGGGCCTGAGCCTGCGGTCCGCGGAGCTCGAGGATCGGGCGCCGACGCTCCCCGGCGAGGGCGAGGCGACGGCGGCGGCGGAGGAGCGCCGGAACGACCTCCAGGCCCTGGCGCGGGCGATTCGATCGAAAGAGGCCGAGGTGCGGATGGAGGAGGCGGCCGCGCTCCCGCAGTTCTTCGTCGGAGCGTTCCTCTCGTACGCCTACGCGCCGAACCGCGCGCTCCAGACGAACCCGTGGGTCCATGACTACTTCAACGAGCTCGGCGCGGGGATCGCGCTGGGGGTGAGGCAGGACCTGGCGATTCCCGCGCTCGTGGCGAGGGCCGGCAAGGCCCGCGCCGAGCTGGCCGCGCTGGAACGGAGGCGCGACGCGTTGCGCACCCTGCTGAGGTCGGAGGTGGCCTCGGTGCTCGCCGAGGCGCGAGCGGCGCTGGAGCGCATGGAGGCGGCTCGCTCCACGCTCTCCGCCGGCAGGTCCTGGTTTCGCGCCGCCACCCTCGACTTCGCCGCGGACCTCGCCGAGGGCCGTGACCTCGTCGAGGCGTACGCCGGCTACGTGGAGAGCCAGGCCGCGTTCGCCCAGGCCACCTACGAGGCCCGGGTCGCCCGTGCCCACCTCGACCTCGTGACCGGCGCGCTCCCGGTCCTCTCGGAGCCGCCATGCACGCTGCGGTAGCGCTCCTGCTCGCGCTGTCGGCCGCCGAGACCGCCACGGAGGCCCTCCGCGCGCGAGACGCCGAGATCCGCGCCGCGCTGCCCCCGGACCGACAGCCCATGTCCGACCCGGAGCGACGGCGCGTGGAGTCCGTCCTGTCACAGATCGTCGATACGCAGGCGATGCTCGTGGGGGCCCTCGGGACGCACTGGAACGGGCTGTCCCCGGCCCAGCGGAAGAGCCTTTCCGACGCCTTCGCCCTGCGGTTCCGGCGCTCGGGGGGCTTCCGGATCGAGAGCTTGCGCGACGCCCGGATCGAGTATCTCCCGGAGAGTCCTCGAGGGGACGAGGTCGTCGTCCCCACACGCGTCACCGTGGGCGAGGATCGTGGCGAGGTCACGTACGTGATGAGGGCCGGCGCGCAGGGCTGGCGGATCGTGGATATCGTCACCGACGACGTCTCGATGGTCCGCAACTACGGCGCCCGCTTCGCGCGAGTCCTCGCCCAGGAGGGGGTGGAGGGCTTGATCCGGAGGCTTGAGAGGACCGGCGACGCCCGATGAGCGCCGGGGAAGCCGCAGCGGTCGCTCCCACGACCCTGGGCGGACCGGGCCGGCTCGTGAGGGTCGTCGCGGTCGCGTGGCTCGTGGCCTCCTGCCTCTTCCTCGTCTCGCCCGCCATCGTGGGCCCGCTCCTGCTGGGTCCCCGCTCTCCGGGCCCACCTCCTGTGGTCGCCTGGAATTTCGCGACCTCGCTGCTCTGGATCGTCGTGCTCCACGGATGGGTCCGGCGTCCGGAGATCCTGCACCTCGTGCTGGCACCGTTCTACGTCACGACGGCCGCGGACCTCTTCCTCATGCTCCGGATGGGATCCCGCCTGACGAGCACGCACTGGATCGTCTTCCTCACCGACTTTGCGGACGTTCCGGGCTTCGTCCTGTCGCGCGGACCTGGCACGTGGGCCGCGCTCGGCGCCGTCCTCCTCTTCCCCCTTCTCGGACTCCTGGCGATGAGCCGGATCCGCGTCGATCTTCCCCAGGGGGTGCGCCGGGCCGGCGTGGGCCTCCTCCTCCTCGCCTACGGAGTCCCCCTGGCTTGGGCGGCGACGGCGCGGACGGTTCCGGAGTCCCTTCTGAAGGTGGCTTCCCGCGACTTCAGCAGCCCGGTGGGAGCCCTCTCCCAGGGCGTCGTCGCCGCGATTCGCCTGCGAGAGACCGCCGGCCACCTCGACCGGAGAAGGTCGGCATCGCTCGGCGCGACCCGGTCCGTCCCGCGCGACGCGCCAGAGATCTTCGTGTGGGTGATCGGCGATTCGTCGCGACCCGATCGATGGTCCCTCGGCGGCTACCGCAGGGAGACGAACCCCCGGCTCGCCTCGATCGAGGACGTGCTCTTCCTCCCGGACGTCGTGACGCCGGCTCCGTACACGGGCTATGCCGTCCCCGCCATGCTGAGCCTGGCACGCCCCGAGGACTGGGCGGCCATCACGTCCAGCCCCTCGATCCTGAGGGCCTTCGGCGAGGTCGGGTTCGAGAGTTGGTGGATCTCGGCCCAGCGACCGGATTCCCCGTTCGGCGTCGTGCACCGAGTTGCGGAGGAGGCCGACGTCCGGAGCTACCTGGCGGATTCCAGCGACGAGAAGATCGTGGAAGAACTGCGCGCGAGGCTGGCCTCGCCCGACGTCCCCCGGAAGCTCCTCGTCGTCCTCCACACGCGGGGCAACCACTTCAGCGGCGAGGTCCCTCCCTCGTTTCGCCGCTTCACCGGCGGCGCCACGGGCGCGGGCGCCGACGAGGGTGCCCGGTACGACGAGGGCATCCTCCTCACGGACTGGGTGGTCTCCGAGATCATCCGGCTCGTGGAAGCCCGGGGCGTCGAGGGGGCCGTCGTCTACTGCTCCGACCACGGCGAGAGCCTCCCCGACCCGGACGGCCTCCGCGGACACGGAATCGGCAACGAGGGCGACCTCCGGACGGCGGCCCTCGCCTGGGCTTCCCCCCGCCTCGTCGCGGCGCGCCCGGATGCCGTCGCGAGGGCGCGATCGCACGCGCGGGGCCGGCTCCGCACCGCCGACCTCGCGCATGCGATCCTCGACCTAGCGGGGATCGAGGCCCTCGGCCTGGACACTTCGAGGAGCATCTTCGATGCCCGCTTCCGCGAGAACCGCCGTCCCGTTCAGGCGGTGTGGTCGCCGGGCTCCGTGGTGGACTTCGACGAGTCGATCGCGGCGTCAGCCCGCTCTGGCCCGAGCGACCGCCGGTAGACGCGGAAGCGCTTGTAGACGACACCGCCCGGGCGCTCCATCTCGGCCCGGACGGCCAGGTTGTCCTCGAGCTCGTGGTGGCTGTCCATGGTCGTGAACCCTGCCCGCCGCGCTGACACCATCATTGCCGCCCCGAGCAGTACGTCGACGCCCCGACCGCGCTCGCCGAGCCGGATCCCGCCCACGAGGAGATCCAGTTGCCGGGACCTCCGCGCGGCGAGGAGCAGGTGGACGAAGCCGAGGGGGAAAAGCCGGCCCCGCGACCGCCTCATTCCCGGGGCGAGGTTGGGCATGGCGACGATGAACCCGACGAGCCGGTCGCCCCTGACGACCATCTTGACGAAGCGCGGATCGAGAACGGGCTGGAAGCGCCGGACGAGGTCCTCCAGCTCGTCGGGATCCGGCGGCACGAATCCGTACAGGGTGGAGAACGTCTCGCTCATCAATTCCAGGATCGGGCGACTCCACGCACGGAGCTCGCGACGCCGCCGGGGCTCGACCAGCCGGAGCCCTCCACGACCGGAGAGGCGCTTCAAGATCCGCTCGTACATCGCGGGCAATAGCTCCGGGACCGGCACCCGGTAGACAACGTAGTCCACGTCCTTCTGGTACCCGGCCGCCTCCACGAGGGGGGGCAAGTACGGGGCGTTGCACGGGCTCGCGATGGAAGGCTCGGTGTCGAATCCGTCGACCTGCAGGCCTTCCGGATCCTGGTCGGTGAAGCCGAGCGGGCCCACGACGCGCCGCAGGCCGCGGCGTCCGGCCCAGGTTTCCACGTGGTCGAGGAGGGCCCGCACCACCTCCGGGTCGTCCGGGCCGTCCAGGAACCCGAAGCGGGCGGTCGCCTCGCCCGTCAACTCGTTGTGCCGGCGGTTGACCAGACCCACGACACGACCGACCGGGACGTCGCCTCGCCACGCCACGGCCGCCGTCGCGTCGCAGTAACGGTAGGCGAGGTTGCGGCGCCGGTCGAGGATGCGCCGCTCGTCGGCCGCCATCGGCGGCACCCAGCGCGCATGGCGGTTGACGAGCGCCGGCACCTTCAGGAACGCCGCCCGATCCCGGCGCGTCTCGACCTCGGTGATCCGCAGCATGGCCTAGGCGCGCGGCTCCTGCCGGAAGCGGTGTATCTCGGAGGGGGGCTGCCGATTCGGCTGGAGGCGATCCCGAAGGGTGGTGTAGAGCGCCAGCGCGGGCGCGGCCGCTCCGCGCAGGCGCACGGCGTACGGGATCTCGAGCGCGCGCTCCATGCGATCCCGCAGCTCGCGAAGTCGGGTCCTGACCTCGGGGGACGGCGCCCGCGCGATCGCCGCCACGAGGACGGGGTGGATCTCGAGCGCGAGCGCGCGGTGCTCCCGCGCACGCGCCCGGAGCAGTGGCTCGGGGCGGTCCTTCAGCGTCGTCCAGCCGGCGAATTGCGTCTCGAGGACCCGGCACACCGAAGGCCCCAGGGCCTCGTACTCGCGCCGGAAGAGATCCTCCACGATGGCTTCCAGCCGCTCCGGCGACAGGACGGAGTGCCGGAAGAGGGCGTGGAAGCCGTCGTGCAGCTTGTAGGGCACGTCGAGCAGGCGCCCCTCCTCCCGCATCCGCGAGAAGAGCGGCGTCTGCGGGCACGGGCTGTAGATCATGAACTGGGAGAAGCAGGGCTCCAGGGAGAGCAGGTAGTGGAAGTCCTCCTCGATGGTGGCCTCGTCGTGCCAGTCGAGCCCCACGATCATCGAGGCGACCGTGACGATCCCGAGTCTCCGGAGGCGCGCGAAGGTGTCGGGCACGCTGGCGGCCATCAGCTTCGGGTAGCGAGCCCTCCGCGACTCGACCCCGATCCACACCCCCGACAGCCCCATCGAGAGGAGCTCGTCGTCCGTGTACTGGGCGACGCTCTCCACGCTCGTCAGGCACGAGAACAGGATCGGGCGCTCGACTTGCCGCCCGTTGAGGTCGATCAGATCCTCGATGCGCGACCGGTCCGCCAGGAAATCCTCGTCGATGATGCCGACGTTCTGGTGACCGCCCCGTCCGTCGTCCACCGCGCGAATCGCCTCGTGGATCTCCCGGCCCGAGCGCAGGAGCGGGACGTGGCGGCGGTGGAAGTAGTGGCTCGTGCAGCAGAAGTCGCAGCCTCGCGAGCACCCCAGTCCGGCCGGGAGGATGGTCTCGGGCCGTGCCGAGGCGGACATCACCTCCAGGCGGCGCCGGATGACCGGGAAGCGGAACGACTCGAGGGCCGGCTCGCCTAGGAGTCGGCGCATGAAGCCGACGCCCTCCTCCCGACACACGTGGTCCGCGAGGGCGTCGCATTCGGGGAGGACCGCCCCGTACCCGCCCAGGATGATCTTCGTGGCCGGCGCCGCTTCTCGGATCAGCCGGCAGATCTCCACGGTCTTCGGGTAGGTGCAGATGACGAAGCTCACGCCGACGTAGTCGTAACCGCGGGACAGCTCCCTCAGGAACGCGCGCTTCGTCGGGTAGTGCATGACCGTCACCGGCGCCTCGAGGTTGGCGGCGATGAACTCCACGCCCCAGCCGGTGCACACGGACCGGATGCTGAAGGGCCCCTGCGCCCGGGTGAGCTGTGCGTGGTACATCTCGGCCTGGATGTTGGGTGTGCAGGTCTCGCTCTCGACGCCGAGCGGCCGGTGCACGGTGGTGAGGAGGACGCGCTTCACGGCGGCCTCCCGGGTGGTGGGCGGGGCGCCGCCTGGACGGGGGCGCCGTACCTCCGGTACTCGTCGAGCCGGCACGCCGCGACCATCCGCCCGTTCCAGAACGTCCGGTTTGGGCATCCGTCGCACGTGTCCATCTCGCCGTTCGGGAGGATGTCCACCGGCTGCACCACCGAGAGGCTCTGAACGTGCAGCGCGCGGAAGGCCTCCCCGGGGTCCCGGAGGAGCCCGGACAGCCAGGTCCGGGCGGTTCGCCGCAGTTCCGGGTCGACGAGACCGAGCAGGAGCGTGGACTTCCCCATGCGGTTGAGGCGGGGTTGCGTGTACGCCAGGTACCGGCCGCGCGTCGCGTGAGAGAAGGCCTGCACGGCCTCCATCGTGCGCGGGCCCGCGAACCCGTAGGTCCGGCGTCGCGACGACAGCACGTTGCCGACCACCCACTTCGGGGACAGGGGGTTCACCGTGCCCCCGAGGTAGGCGCTGAAGCGGAACCCGGGCAGCACCTTCTCCACCTCGGCGGCGATGTCGGCCGTCATGAGCCGGGTGAGCGGCTCGCCGGCCGCGTACGGCGTGTCCGCGAGATCGACGGGGCGGCCGCCCGCGGAGTAGGTGAAGGGTCCACGGGGATCCGCGGTCCGCACGCAGATCAGCGTGAGCACGTGGACCAGGTCGGGGTGATCGAGCGCCCACCGCACGATGGCGGGGACGTCGCCCAGCGTGTCCGGGAAGACGGTCACGTTGAACCCGCAGGTCAGGTCACCCTCCTCCCGCACCATCTCCGCGAAGGTGGTGCGCAGGGCGTTCAGGTCGTTCTCGCCCGCACCGTGCCAGCCCGGGCGCGCCTGGTGGGCGTCCACGTGGAAGGTGAATCCGTGAACGCCGGCCCGCGCGAGGCGCCGCAGCATGGGCCGGTCGAGCAGGACTCCGTTCGTCACCACGATCGGCTTGGCCCCCGCCTCCCGGACCAAGCGGACCACCTGGTCCACGCCGGGATGCGTGAGCGGTTCCCCCCCGGCCACGAGCACGGCGTCGCACCTCCGCATCGACATCATCGACTCCAGTTCCAGCCGGATCTGCTCGAGCGGCTTCTCGCTCCTGGGGTCGTTCTCCGCGAAGCAGGCGTCGCACGTGATGTTGCAGCGCCGCGTGGGCTCCAGCCAAGTCATCGCGTTGTCCGAGGCCGTCCAGGGGAGTCGGTACATCCCCAGCATCGCCGGGGCGTCAGTCGCGGCCATGGCCAGGCTCCTCTCCCACCGGGACCGCGGTCCCGGCCCGTTCCCGTGGGCGATCCGGGCCACGCCGCCGGACGCGATCGGCGAGCGCCTGGAAGGCCTTCGCCACGCGCTCGAGCTGCTCGTCCGTGAGAGTCGCCATGTAGCTCGTACGCAGCAGGGACCGGGCCGGCGGCACCGCCGGCGGCAGCGCGACGTTCACGTAGACGCCGTCGCGGCAGAGGTCCTTCCAGGCCTGCACGCACCGGAACTGGTCCCCGACGACGACCGGCACCACGGGCGTCTCGCTCCGGCCGACATCGAGCCCCATCGCCGTGAGCCGCTCGCGCATGGACGCCGCCACGCGATTCACGCGGGCCACCCGCTCCGGCTCCGCCTCGATGACGTCCAGGGCGGCTTGAACGGTCGCGACGCTCGCGGGCGGCAGGCTCGCGCTGAATACGAACGGGCGTGCGAAGTGCTGGATCCAGTGGACCACCGCGCGGGGACCGGCCACGAAGCCACCGATCGACGCGAGCGCCTTGGAGAACGTCCCGACCACGAGGTCCACGCCGGGGCCACACCCGAGATGGGCCGCCGTCCCGCGACCCTGACCGAGGACGCCGAGACCGTGGGCATCGTCCACCAGGAGGCGGGCGCCGAACGTCCTGCAGAGCCGCACGATCCCGGGAAGGTCCGCGAGGTCCCCCTCCATGCTGAAGACCCCGTCGACGACGACCAGCTTTCCCTGCTCCGGCGGATGCGCCCGCAGGATGGATTCCAGGTGCGCCAGGTTGCCATGGCGAAAGAACCGCGCCTCGATGCCGTGCGCCTCCCGGGCGAGCCGGATGGCATCGATTGCGCTCGCATGCACCGAGCGGTCGGCCACGACCAGGTCTCCCCGGCGGAGCAGCCCGCCGATGACGCCGAGGTTGGCCTGGAATCCCGTGGTGAAGACGAGGGCCGCCTCCGTTCCCAGGAACCTCGCCAGCCTCGCCTCCAGCTCCAGGTGGAGCTCGAGCGTCCCGTTCATCAGGCGAGACCCGGTGCAGCCCGTGCCATACCGGTCGATCGCCGCTCGGGCCGCCTCGCGAAGGCGCGGGTCCGTCGTGAGACCCAGATAGTTGTTGGAGCCCAGCATCACCATCCGCTTGCCCCCCACCACGACCTCGCTGCCCTCCGACTCCTCGATGGGAAGGAAGTACGGGTACAGCCCCAGCGCCTGCAGCATGCGGGGATTGGCCGGATAGCCGAGGTCGCGCGCCGACTCCGCGTCGTCGTGGAAGGCATCGCACCGGCCGAAGAGGTCCATGGGACTATCCCTCCACCCAGCCGTTCAGCTTGCCGACCGTCCGCCTCTGGAAGAGCTCGTACAGGAACTCGTCGGGGTCGATGCAGGCCTCGGGAGCGAGCACGCCAACGCCGTCGATCTTGCCCTGAGCGAGCATGGCCGCTCCCACGGACGCCGGGATTCCAGTCCCGAGCCCGATCCGGCCCGACGACGAGAACACGATGCGCCGCGGCTTGCCGCCGCTGCGCCCCGAGACCGCCACGCGCAGCGCCCCCTCCAGCGGGACGCCCCGGATCGCCTTGCACTTCCGGCGAAAGAGGCTGGCCGCGAAGTCCATCGGGTCGACGGAGACGCCGGCCACCTCGACGGCTCCTCCCGCGTCTCGGACCATCGTCCCGAGCTGCACGATCCACTCGTTGACGATCGGGGGCGCGAAGGAGGCCCGGTCGACGATCGTCCGCGCACCCGGGAAGCTCCTCGAGAGCGTGATCGCCTCGGGGTGGCCGATGTGGAACACCTCGATCTCGCCAACGGGATCCGGGAAGCGAATGCGTTCACGCCCGTCGACGAAGGACCGCACCTCGACGAGGCGCCCGTCCTGCCAGGTGAGCGCCCGGCCCGAGAGCGAATACAGCAGGTGTCGGGCGAGCGCCGGCCCTCCCGGGTCGGGGCCCGTCATGATCCAGGCCGTGTCGATCTCGTCGATCTCGTCGAGCTGGTTGGCCGCGGCGCGAACGAGGACGTTGTTGATCCCGGGGCTCGCGCCGAGGCCCATGACGACGGGGATGCCCGCCGCAACCGCGTCTCCGTGCAGCGCGTACATCTCGAACGTCGTCTCGTAGTCGTCGTTCACGTCCACGAGGGGGAGACGGGCGGCTATCGCGCACCGGGCGATGCGCACCTCGTGGAGATAGTTCGGCCCCACGCAGTTCGCGGCAACGGCGAAGCTGCCTCGCATGAGAGACTCCAGCGCGACGGCGTCGGTCGCCTCGACCCTCTCGAAGGCGACGCGTACCTTGCCGCCGATCCCCTCGACGGCCTTACGCGCCCGGTCCGGGTCGCGCGTCGCCACGACGACCTCGCTGAAGGGCCCGTACCGTCCAAGGTCGCGCACGACCTCCTGGCCTACCTCGCCGCATCCGACCACGAGCGCCCGCATGGCCTGCCCTTCCCCGCGCCCCGGCGGCGATCCGTTGGACCGCGCAGCCCGGACGCGAACGGGAGTGTCGGCCGCCAGTGCGGATACGTCAATCGACCGACCCAATCCTGGCCTGACTGGCCTCACGCGCGTGGGGACGGCGCCCGCGCTCAGAGACCGACTGGGCGCGGCCTGGGGCCTGCCGCCCGATGACCCGCTGAGATCTTCGCGGCAGCGGAAGTGGACCTCTGTGGTCGCTGTTGCGGTCCGGCGCGGCGGCGCGGCGACGGATTCGGGTAGCCCCGCGTCCTCGCGTCGCATTGCTCAGCTGCCCAGCTTCCATCGACTGCGAAGACCCTATCGGGGACACCCGCCCGCCCGGCTGGCTGTTCCGGCCAACAATGCGGCGGCATCTTGGCTCGCCATGCCCATCAACATGGCTGCCGACTTACCTGCACTCGGAACCCAGGTCAGTTTGGGAGCAACAGGCTGGTTGTCAGCGCCGCCATCGCCGAAGAAGGGCCTTCACCTCTTGAGCGTCAACCCGGATAGCGTTCAGAATTCGGAAGTGCGGGAGTTGTCCCTGGTCGCAAAGCCTGTAGACCGTCGCCGGGCAGACCCCTAGGATCTTGGCGACCTGGCGGACAGAGAGCAGCGCCCGGCCCGAACGGCCGGCTTCACCATCCGCCGTCACCCCGTCCAGTCGGGTCGCCCCGGGGGCGAGGCTGCCCCCCGAGGCTCCCACGGATCCGGACGTGCGGGATTCCCGCATCCGGCTCTTCGTTCAACGGCTTCGCTGCGCGTACACGCTCTGCACCACGC
>Ga0315273_10005343_pt1 | contig 15872 bp, 13 predicted proteins | sample YL17G02_0_MG_FD_205753 | JGI IMG/M metagenome (GOLD analysis project Ga0315273, IMG submission 205753) | Sediment microbial communities from Yellowstone Lake, YNP, Wyoming, USA - YL17G02_0 | ecosystem: Environmental > Aquatic > Freshwater > Lake > Sediment | place: USA: Wyoming | collected...
TCACCGTTCATGGAAAAATAGTTGGCGGTCACCCGTCGGCCGATGACGGAAAAGGATTTGACTAAAACCCGGTATTCATCTTTGAGAAACTGCCGATGGCCGGCAACATCACCGGTCTGCCGGGGATCGCCCGGTCCCCCATTCTCACATTCCGGACAGGAAGTAAAAATGTCACCGTCTATAAAAAGATCCTTGTTGTTTAAGACAAAACTTTCGGTTAATTTCAGATGGGTAGGGCGGTCAATCCGGCTAAAGCCAAACCACTTTTCCCAACCCGCGAAATTTCCCCGGAACCAGACATTGAGGTGATATTTGCGGGCAGAGGCAACCCAGCGGTGCAGGACGGGCAGAAACGTATCGTCGTAGGGAGTGCCAATGGCCATGTGGGTGGCTCCCGTTGCGGCGATTTGTTTAATTTGGGCGTCAATAACCGCGTCGAATTTGGGGTCATTTTTTACCTGGCCGGACAGATCCCGGGAATACTTCATGGTATCGATGGATTGAACCTGCCAGAACCGTGCCGGAGTGGCGGCAGAAGTAGTTATTGGGAACATTAAGAGGAGAAAAATCGGGGGCAACAGGTATCTTAGCATGACTGTATTATATATTGGAGTCTGGTGTTTATCGGTAGCCAGTTTAAATTAGTCTTCAATGGGGAGGAGGGGCAGAAGCAGCCGAGGAATGGGGAGAAAGAACGGTAAATGCGGTTGGGTTAACGGCCGACCAGGTTTTATTCCCGAAATACAGTCGGAAAAAACATTTATTGGTTTAATGTACCAGGTATATGTTGAAGGAAAATTAATTTTTGTAACCCCGGAGCGGCTGGAACAATTGGCAGAAGAACAATCGGTATTAGAAAGTATTAAGATCCACGGCAAGGAAGTGGGAGGCTAGGTTTGAGGTGGTTTAATTTTAAGAAGGAGGGTTTTAGCCAGATCCTGATAAAAAGAAAGGTACTCTTGCTGATCCAGGGGTTTTAAGAGAATCGGCATAATTGAAGCTTTTTCGATATCCTGTATCGCGTTAGCTAAATAAAATTCGGTTAACCCAACGTCTTTGCGTTTGGCCAGGGAGATTAAGTGGTCCAGGGTAAAGTCTGTTTGTTTAAGTAGATAGTACAAGTCAATGAAATCTTTGTGGTCAGTACGGCCAAAAACTGCCAGGATTTTATTGCTGCCGATATTTTCCAGCGAATCGACTCTGATAGTCCCAAACATTTGCATGTCTCCAAACCGGACGGGAATATCTTTAACAAATTCCACCTTGAGACGATCTTTGTTTTCATTTTCAAAGATGAATTGGTGATAAGTATTGGTAGTAACCTGATTAATTATGTCCAAATGAAGTGAGGCGGCAATTTTTTGGATTTCAATAATCAGGGATGAAAAATCCAGATCCTGATTTTGGGTAAACAAATCCAAATCATAGCTTTCTCGATGATGAAAATAGAACCTGGATAAAGCTGTACCACCAGTTAGATAAAAGTCAGCGCCATATCGAGAAGGAAAAAAAGCGTTTAAGAAATCATCCTGAACCCGATAATTTACTGCCATACGGAAAGAGCCCTTGTCCACGCCTCCCGGATGGGAGGTTTGATTTTCAGGGACGGAAAAATTGATTTTAATTCGTCCAAGCTAATATATTTCCAAACATCCTCAAATCTGGCGCTTTCCAGGATTCGGGAAACAAGCCAAGATTTATCGGTGGCATTATCCCCTGCCAGAATGGATTTAACCTGTTCCTGGGTAAGGTGATAATCCCACAGGAAATAGGGAACTGTTGTATCCATGGGGTTATTATATATTATTTTTTTAATTTAAAGGGTATGTACAATTTGTCCATACCCTTTGGGGAATTACGCGTCACGAAGGCATATTAGTCAAGATTATTTTTGTTTGGTGAAGATGGGGGTGGTGATGAGATCGTCCAGATATTCGGGGCGGAGCTCGTAAATATCGGCAAAGGGATACTCCCCGACTTTCATATAATAGCCGAAGCCCTTGGTCCGGGAAACTTTTGCCCAGGAGAGATCGTTGTTGTCATAGGTACGCATGATAATCCACCGGGCCCATCGGTCCGGAACCAAGGTCGCCGATTCCCAATAGACTCCGGTCCCCTCGTGGATAAATTTCTTCATCGGCAAGCCGGAAGAGAAGATGATAGCGTCGTGGGAAGCAGCGGAAATTAACACAAAACCGGGTTTGTCTTTGGCATTTTTGGCCAGCCAGCCGGAAACTTCGGAAACGTTTTTCTGGGAAGAACCGACCCGGGCGTCGTCGATCGTGACCGCATCCTGGTTGGCAAAAGCAAAAAACAAAACAAAGGCTAAAAGGCCGGTAATCACCCAGCGCAGATCTTTGGCCCGGTCAACCAGGAAACCGATAAAGATGGCAATGGTGGGCACAACCATGACGCCGTAGCGGACATTGAACCAGGTGTTGCCGGACAATCCCTGGATAAACAAAACAGAATGACCCAAGTAAAGAGCCAGAATATTAAAAACCAAAGGAGTAAGCAGAGCTAGGGAGGCGATCTTGGTAGGCAGTGACGTCAGTTTATCTTTCCAGAAAACTACCAATCCTATCAGAGCCAAAATTGCCGGCAGAGTATAGGAATTGTAGAGCAGGGCAAGCAAGTATATTTTTGTGGATAATAATAAATTTCCTTTGGTAACTAAAACTCCGGAGTTAACCATTGATTCCTGCTGGGTATGGGCGGAAAAAGGCCCGAAGGCAAAGTATAAAGGGTCTTTAAAAATCAGCAGATTCCAGAGAAACCACAGAGCCACTCCGAATCCGGCCAGAGTCCCAAACAGGATTGAAGTCCCTTCCGAAGCGGAATAACCTTTTTTTTTCAGGGTCCAGAAAAAAATCAGAGCCGAAGCCAGAAGGAGGAGAAACCAACCGTCGTAGCGGACCAGGGTGGAAAGCATAATCCAGAAAGCGGATTTGACCAGATCCAGAACCGAATCCTCCTGAAACCACTTGAGCAGATAATAGGACCCAGCCATCATGGTAGCGATGAGCAAAAGTTCGGTCATGGCGGTGGATTGGAGATATAAAATGTTTAAATTGGCAACAAAAACCGCCACCCCAACAATCCGACCGAAGAGACCGACTTTGAGCCGCTCCAGGAATTTAAAAATCAGCAGACCGGAGAGGACAAAGGCCATCATAGACTGCATGGCTCCGGCCAAACCCGAATGCCACATAAAATCGTTCCAAATAGTGGGAATCATTAACAAATGCGGCAGCGGCAGCCAGACGGAACCAATTTGGGCCAGTCCCGGCTTCAGCCCTTCCACTACCCGTCTGCCGATATCCAAATGTGATCTGGCGTCGTTATACGAGAGGCCCAAACCGTTTCGAAAATATGAAATATAGTAATTAATTGAAACAATGGCAAAGGCTAATACTAAAACTTTAACCAAATGAAGGGAGATAAAATCTCTTACTGTTTTCAGCTGTTTAAGAGAAATCGTGAATTCGAGCATATTAATTTTTAGAGAAACGATTAGTAATCAATAGTATCGTTCCTAAAGAGATGATCGAACCAGTAAGAATCCAGTAAAACTGGACCGGGGTCAGAAAAGTTTTCAGGTAAGTATTGTAAACGAAAGATTTGGAACCGGTAGAATTAAGATAGTCCCAATTCCTTTCCCAAGTGTATTTTTCCTGCCGGCCGGTAATTTTTTCCAAGGCCAGAATTTCCGTTTGTGGAGGGTTGGTACTGGTAGTAATGGCTCCCAAAGTATTAACCGCGGCAGAATATATAAACAAAACCAAAAATATTAACAAGAAAATAAAGGATTTTTTAAAACGATCCAGGGCTTGGGCCAAAAATATTGCCAGTATGGCATAAGCGGGAATCAAGTATCGCGAGCCAAACGCCCATCCTCCCCAAGGATCACCCCACATAGAATAAAGTATGATGATACCAACAAATATTGAGATTAACAGCGGAGTTATACCTGTATTTCTTTTAAAAGAAATATAAATACCCAGTAAACCAATGAGAATTACAGGGGTAAAAAATAAAGTCCCTCTATCCAAGCTTATAAACTCAACAAACAGACCGTTGGGCATTATTCTAGGTTTAAAAAACCTGGTAGCAACTTTTTTTCGTTGTAAGTCCTCTATTTTAAAAATAACATCTTTGGGCTGGACCGTCTGGGTATTCGACAAGGGCAGACTGTCTGAACCTATGCCTTTGACGGTTTTTATCGTTCCGGATATTTGAAGGGGATTGGCATACGATTTTTGATTGAACCAAAAGAGAAACAACAAAGGAAGAAGAGCTCCAATTAATCCCAAAAGGGGTAAAAATTTGATTATTACCTTTATCCGGGAAACAGATTTTTCAACTTTTATTAACCTTGAAACTGAATACAGGAAGATGGGAGCCATAAAAATAGCATTGGGGTAATCGATAGGAATCGATGCGGCAGAAAGAAATGAAATTTGGAGGAAAGTAGTGAAGTTTTGAGGCCTTAAAATGCATAAAATCCCCAAGAGTACCAACAAAGTTGACCAGTGGTGCTGGTATAAATTGACCGCGTAAGCATAACCGGGAGTGACGAAGAGAAAAGTAAGTCCGGCGATAGTAGAAGCCAGATGGCCAACACCCAAATTAATAGAAATTTTTCTAATTAGATAGGCATTAGTTAAAGCAACTAGGGAAATGGTGAAAAAGGCTCCCACCTGGGATAGACCCAGAACCTTGCCTAGCCAATACCCCGGAATGGATAAAAAAGAAACTCCCGGGGCAAAGAGAGATACATAGTGATTGTTTATAAAACCCAGGTCCGGAACGGTAAATTGAGCCAGAGGAAGACTGAAGAAGAAGGATTGGTTTTCGACCAGGGAATATAACAGGGCAAAGTGACCCCTTTCTGGGGAGAGCTCAAAAGGACCGTTTTCCTTCCAAACGGAAGTATTTAAATCAGTTGGGCTGGGATTACCTCCTTGACCTCTAACGGAAGCCATTAGTATCACTAGAGAAATAAGTACGGTTAAAAATAGACCTGTTTGCGCAATTATTTTTTTCACAGATATTGGTAGATAGATTGAAATTTTAGGGTATCAAAATTAACTTCATCCATACGGATAATTAAAGATATTATTTCGGCTACGGTTTGGGGGGATAGATATCTGTGTGAGGATAGTGAGAAAAACGTTTTCATGGTGGCTGGTAACAAACAGGTGACTCTGATTTTATATGGTTGGAGTTCTCGTTGTAATGCTAAGGAGAAACCTTCAACTGCATATTTTGATGTGGCATAAATGGTTTTACCCGAGGAGATATTCGTTCGATGGGATATTTTTGAACCAATATTGATAATTAGTCCTGATTTTCTCTTTTTCATATATGGAACAACAGCCTGGGAAAACAAAAACATTCCTTTGACATTGGTGTCCATAACTGAATCGTAATCTGTTTCTTTTGCTTTATCGATCGGTTTTTCGACATAAACTCCTGCGTTGTTTATTAACACATCGATTCGTCCAAATTTATCAATGGTGGCTTTAACAACGCGGTTTATATCTTCAGATGACCGGATATCCCCGGTCAGGTTAAGAGCCGAATTATGACTGAGATTATTTCTACTTACTAAAACTAAATGGGTTTGTAAAGGAATCAAAGCTTCGGCAATTGCTTTTCCCAAACCCCGGGAAGCACCGGTGATAATGATAGTTTTTCCTTTGATGATGTTCATAGGTCTATAGGACTAGGTTGGCCCTTACTCCATGTTAACCAATTAATTGGTTGATGAGCAAATTGACTAAAGTCCTTTTTGATAGCTTTATTCTTTCGAGGCCCAGAAAACCTATTTTTGATAATTTTGGCCGGAATACCTCCAACAATAGCAAACGGAGGAACATCTCGGGTGACTACGGAGCCAGCTGCAATAACGGCTCCACGGTGAATGGTGACCCCAGAAAGAATAATAGCCCTGGCTCCGATCCAAACATCGTCATGGATATGAATATTACCAATTCGATATTTGGAGGTGAAAATCATCGGTATTTGCCAATTTGAGGTATCGTGATTTTGGGCAATAAAAGTAACTCCGGGGCCAATCATAACGTAGTTACCAATATCGATGATGCTATTGGTGGTGATGAATTCACAATTTCTATTAATGGCAACATGGTGGCCAATAGTGACGTTGTAAGGCTCGGTAAAATAAGCGTAATATATCCGACAATAATCGCCCAGATGACGAATTTTTAGTTTTAGTACTGACATATATAATCCGACACGGGCAGTGGAATAAATATGAAACAGATATCGGTATATTGGAATCAAGAAATTAACAAGTTTTTTCATAAGTCTTAGATATTAGTCAGTGGGATACTGCACCAGGAATACTTTCCCAGTCTTTAATGGATCGAATTTTGAGATTTTTCTTCCAGGCAGCAGACAGAACAGATAAATCAACATTCAACTTTTTGGCCAAACCAAGTAAGGCGACTGTATCTTTAGGAAAACATTTTCCCCCAAAGCCTTTTTCTGGTGATATGTTTAAGTGAGAATTATATATTCGATGATCAGCAATCACCATCTTTTTAACGTGTGAATAATCAATATCTAACTTTTGACAAAGTTCGGACATTTCGTTAGCAAATATAACTTTAGTTGCCAAGAAAGTATTACTCATATATTTCACCATTTCAGCGGTGGTCGAATCAGTAGTAAAAATTTTGATATGAGGGAAAGATTCTTTGTATATATTTTCTAATACCTGAATATCGGAAAGATTTTTCCCTCCGATAACAATTCTATCTGCATTAATAAAATCGGTTAAATAATTAGCTTCTGTAAGAAATTCTGGATTAAAAATCAATTTTGACCAGTTATAATTTTTGGCAAATTTAACTGTAGTCCCGGGAATTACAGTCGATTTGATGACCAACAAAGGTGAACGATTATTCAAACGTGAGAAAATGACAGAGGATTTGATAATATTTTCGATAATAGTCAAGTCTATACGACGATAGTTAGAATCCATGGGAGTGGGAACACAAATGAAAACAATGTCGGATTTAAGAATCACCTGCTCTAATGATAAGAAGCACTGATATTTATCGTGAATAAAAATTTGGTGTTTAGGTTTGAAACCGTTTTCAATGGCTTTTCCCACAAAACCATATCCGATAATTCCAATATTGCTCATGGTTTAATCAATAAACTTCGATATAATAGGTTCATACGGCCGGCCACGCTTCTCCAAGAATCCTGGAGACCGAATTCTCTGTTGCGTTTTTTCATTGCCAGGATTTCTTTTAATCCGATATTTTTCAAAACATAATTTATTTTAGTGGATAGAGTTTTATTATCGAAGGTGTTGACTAAGTAGCCGTTAACATTATCTTTAATTAAATAAGGTAATGCATAAGCATTGGCCACGATACAAACTAGCCCCTGACTTAAACCTTCATGAACTACATTGCAAAAACTTTCCCAGATAGCCATATGAACCATAATTTGGGCATGTTTTATTAAATAATATTTATCTATTCCCCGAGCAATTCCAAAGAATACAACACGATTCTCTAATTTGAGCTCTGAAATAAGCTTTTTAAGGTTGGTTAAATAATTTCCGTTACCTTCAACCCCACCGACAATAATATATTTGACATCAGAGGGAATCTGTGGGAGTGTCCTGATAGTAGTTTCATAATTTTTTATTGGATAAACTCGACCAATTTGGATAATATAACGGTGATAGGACTTTACTTTCTGTTTTATTTCTGGGGAAGCTAATTTGTCGACATCTTGATAGGCTTCATCTTCCAAGCCATTACTGATAGTAACAACTTTCTCTTCTTTAATTCCCTTAGAAATAATTTCATGACGTTCCCATTCAGAAACTGCCCTAACTTTATCGACTACCAAATTGATTAAAAAAGTACCTAGGGTGTAGTGATAAGTCTTTTTTATCATCACCATTAATTTAGAATAGATAGACCATTCTGGGTTAAATCCACCGTGAGGAGTAATAACAACAGAAAATCTTTTTCGACCTATAAGTTTAAGGAAATCTATATATAACAAAATAAAAACAAAAAAGACATTAAAATTATGAAAACAAACTAAATCGGTTGACTCCCAATTAAGTCGAGGAAAAAACCCAAAAATTCGACGGAATTTATAACGAGTAACATGCATTCCAAGAATTTCGTCAGTTGGGGATAAAACGTCGTTTTCAGTTAATGTATTTCTAGATGTATGTATAGTGATATCCCACCCCAGTTGAGCTAATATTTTGTAAGTCTGGGTAATATTAACTTCTATGCCAGCATTAGCCGGAGAAAAGTACTTACTAATAACATCAATGTGCCGTTTTTTCATACTGTTTTACCTAAATTAAACCTTTTAAGTAAACCCCTAAAACTGACAACAGAAGGGGAAAATGTATAAATAAACTCGGTAAAAGAATGAGTTTTATCTATCCCAATTCGAGGAAGTAACAAAGGATTACTTTTATGAGTAATCGGATTATCATCCATAGTTAGCCCCATAGAATACCCGGCATCTTTAACTGAAGAAAGAATGTCATAGTTATAATTGCCTTTGGGATAGGCAAAATAGGAGATTTTAGTTCCCATTTGTGACTCTAACTTATGTTTTGATATTTTGATTTCTTGCTGTTGATCAGTAGGAGATAATTTTGAAAAATCTGGGTGAGTGGCACTGTGACAACCGATTTCCCAGCCGTTCTTTATCAAAGACAATACATCCTGAGTGTTTAACAGTTCTTGATGAGTTCCTAGCTCTATTCGGTCGACTTTGAAAGGAGAAGAGGTTAGAAATACAGTTGGTTTAATTTTCAGTCTTACCAGAAAATCTTTAGCAGATAATATATTTCTGAAACCATCATCAAACGTTAAAATAAAAGATGGTTTGGATATATTTTTGGCTCTTGATAAGTATTCAGACAAATCTGAAAGTGCTAGGGGGTGATAATGTTTGTAAAGATAATTCACTTGTATTTTAAACTTCTCGATAGGAATATTGAAGCGCCACTTATTATCCGAAAGGCCGTGGTAACAAAGAATAAAAATACCAGGTTGACGACGTAAAAGATATTTATCAAGTAAACCCAAACTAAAATAGGATATCTTTCTGGTTAACAATAAATTAGTCATAGTTAAATCAATTTTTTAGAACTAGGTGATATTTGCCAGTTGTTTAAAGGTTTTGTTAAATGCGATCTAATAAAAGCAATCCAAAAGATAACGGTATAAACCAAAGCGTAGACAGGGTATCTAACATAAAAGACTAAGATGGCGATTATTATGCTTAGAAGAGGAAGGCGGTATTGGTCATCAACCAACTTTTTGCCGAAATCTTTTTTAAGAATTTTCTTAGACTGAAAAAATCGGATACTTTGTCTTTGGTTGTCTATGATTGTTTCCGGCCAACGAATATATGTTATGGCTTCGGGAACGTATGCGTACTTAAAACCTTGAGAAATGCAAAACAAATAAGAATAGGCGTCTTCAGCGACGCTATTTTTAAATACCAGAAGGGTATATATATTTCGAGAGAAAGCCCGGGCCGCTCCATGACAGGTATATAAATTTTGACCGTTTCTATATGTTCTATAAATCTTATTTCTAAATTGAAGTGTAGTAAACAAGATTTTACCTATGTAAGTTCGCGGTTTTAAGGCTAACAAATTACTGGAGGTTAAATCAGCAATATTATTAATAATGGGGGTGATCAGTTTTTTAATAAATATTCTATCTTTTATTAATACATCCGCATTTAATAAAACTAAAATGTCGGATTTAGTCTGATTGATAATTTGGTTTTGACGAGATGCCTGTCCGTTCCTAACTTGATTGTTAATTAAAAGTATTTGTGGATGTTTGACACTAAAGCGTTGAACTATTCTGTTTGTGCTATCACTACTACCGTCCGAGGAAACAACTATTTTCTCAAGCGTAAATTCTTGACATTCTTGGTCTAACAGATTTGTTAAAATATTACCAATGTTTACTTGTTCATTGTAAGCAGGGATTCCAATGGTAACAGTGGGTTTATTGGTTATCATAGAGAGTGGTATAAGCTAAATTGGTAGCTGGCTGAGAGAGAGATTTGTCAGCTACTTGACGAGCTAATACAGATAAATAACTTTCGGCTAGTTTGTCCCAATCGAACCTTTTTGACCAAGTATAGGCGTTTTGGGACAAACGACGGAGACGGACGGGCTTTTCAATCAGGCCAATAACGGCAGCTGCCAAGTCCGAAGGGTTTTTTTCGGCAACCAGCATTCCGGTTTCCTGGTTGACAACGGAGTCACGCAAACCGACTACATCGGAAGCTACTACCGGAGTACCGCTGGCATTGGCTTCGATGACAGTAATTCCCCAGCCTTCAAAGGAGGATGGCTGGACCATCAACCACGATGAAGCCAATAAACGAACCTTATCCGTTTCAGAAACCCGTTCATAAAATTTAATTGACCGGGTTAAACGTAATGAAGCGACCAGTTTTTTTAAGTCATCAATGTTTTCTCCCCACCCGGCAATGTTAAATCTGGCAGTGGGATATTTGCGGACTATTTGAGAAAAGGCCTTTATGGCCACATCTATGTTTTTGTAAGAACGGATCCGGCCTAAATAAAGAATGGAGGGATGGTCAGTTTTGGGACTGCGGATAAATTTGGTCAGATCCACGCCAGGATTAATGATGTTAATATCTTCCGGCTGACTAATGCCTAGAGAAACGATATCTTTTTTGGAGGATTCGGAAACGGTGATAATCTTTTGATTTTTGTATACAGCCGGCATTATTTTTGATTCCAGAATAATGGCGATTTGCTTAAGAGGGAATTTGACGTAGCGGTGAAAATAATTTTGGTGAATATGATGAATTAGCAGAAATTTTGGTACCCGAACATAAAGAGGGGTAAAGAAGGGAATACCGTTTTCAGAATCAATTATCAAATCATAATGACCCCGAAATTTAAGCAGGTAATATACAGCGGCCCAAATGTAAACAGTGAAAAAACCACCCCGACGGACCACTCTAATTCCATCGACCATTTCTTCCCGGGGATTTTTGCCGTCATTGCCGCAGAACAGAGTGACTTTGTGACTATTAGAAACCCAACGCTTGGCCAGTTCATGAATATATACTTCGGCTCCCCCAGCCCAGATATGACGGGTATCCCGCCAATTAAAAATAAGGATTCTCATGGATTCGTGACTGACTTTGTTACCATTACCGGAAGTAAATATTACGGATAATCCATCCCAAAGGTTTACAAAAATATCACGAAATTGAGAGTAAAAAAGATGGGTAATCAAAAGAGTAAAGGCGTACAGCTGACCAAAAACAAAGATGACTTCAACAAACTGGGATAAATTCCGGTGGAACAAACCTATTAATAAAACCTGAACTGCTGATAAGATGATACCCAGTACCGGGAAAGCGTAGCGATGGCGAAGATGGTGAAAATTAATAATATTGCTTCCGATAGTGAAAGCTACAATAGTCAATCCATATAATGGCAAATAACCAGTTACTGGAATTATTTTTGATCCAAACAGGATTGGGGCTGTGACGCTACCAAAAAGAGCAAAGACTATCCAGCTAGTGATACTGATGAATACGGTGGCGGCCAGCAACTGATAAAAGGTTTTACTGGAATCTTTGCCTTGCCCTTCGTGGTGGCTGACAACCGGAAGAATAAATTGGGAAACTTGACTGCCAAGAAAGTAAATAATTTTTCCAACTAAAGAAATCAAGGCATACTGGCCTGCTTCTGAAGGGGAGAGAAATATTTTGGCCAAAATCAGATCCAATCCCAGAAGAGAAATAAATGAAATCCGGACCAAAACTGAGGTGGTTAAAAACTTTTGGGGGAAATACCGGGTATGCACTGTGTCAATGTGAGTACTTGCGGATGCAGTTTTAATTGCGGCCCACCAGCCCAGGAAAAAGGCGACGATCGCAGAAGCAGGTAATGCAGCAAAAACCCAGAAGGTCAGGCCGGCATGAACAAAAATAATGGCCATACCGAATCTAACCAGACTTTCTAAGGTCCCGATCCCGGCCAGAATCCAAAAACGCAGGCTGCCGTTTAAAAAACCGCCGTCGGTGGCTGCAGCAAAACCAATTAATAACATAGGGGAAAAAAGCAATAGAGGCCAAGGTGAAGTCTGAAAAATTGCAGCTAAAAGAGGCAGACTTATCAACCAAACAACAAAAGAAAAGATGGATATTACCAGAATCCGGCTACGGGTATATTGCCAAAAATCGCCGGCTGCGGTGTTAAATTTGCCTTTGAGATAAGCACTCCTATGAGTTACTGTCCGAGCCAAAGCTGAAAAAGGAATCTGAAAGATAAAAGCCAGACTTCCCATTAAACTAATCAAACCGAAATCTTCCAGGGATAAGAAGCGACCTAAAAAGGCATTGTATAGGAAATTCAATATATTACCCAAACCGTTGGAAGCTACCAATATCCCGGCGGAAATTATCGGGGCAGCCGGACGAGGCAAGGAAAAGGAATGTTGGGGAGCAATCGTTTTAGCCTGAATAATTGGTGCTTTTAAATGGAGTCCGTGGCGGGTTTTTTCCCAGTAGTGGGGGCGGAAAATGAGCTGGAAGAAGGCTTTGAAGGCAGCTAAACTAATAAACAGCCAGTAGACGGGAATTAAATACACATATTTGATCAGATACCACTCCCGGCGTTTGGCCAGACCGATCATGTAGTAGTAGAAAAAGAGGAAATTTCCGAAAACTGCAGAGAAGCCGGCCAGGTAAAAGATAATAAGCGGGTAGAGAGACTCGATGGTGGGACCGACAATCTGGTAGGCCGTAAAGTAAGCGATGGTGGTAGCCCAGAGGATGGGATTTATGATCATGAAGGCGATCTTGCCGCCGACGGTCAGCTGAAAAATAAATGCGTGGATGCCGTGGGTGCGGATAAATTGAAGCGGATGGCGGTTGTGAACCAGATAGGTCTGGATGTATCCCTTGATCCAGCGGGAGCGCTGGCGAAACCAATTGCCCAATTTACTGTTGGCTTCTTCCAAGGTAATAGAGTCAAACATGGCGGTCCTGTATCCCAGCTTGAACAGCCGGGCTCCCAGGTCACAGTCTTCAGTGACATTGAAAGCGTCCCAGCCGCGCAAAGTCCGCAAGGCGCCGGTGCGGAAATGATTGGAGGTGCCGCCTAAAGGCAGGGCAGTATTAATGGACTGCAATCCGGGTAGAATCACATCAAACCAGAGGGAATATTCGGCGGTAAACAGGCGGGTTAAGAGATTTTGCGACGGATTGTAGTAATTGAGTTTGGCCTGCAGACAAACTACATCGGAGCTGACCTTTTGGAAGGCAATAAAAGCTTTTTTGAGCTGATCCGGCTCCGGCCGGTCCTCGGCATCGTAAATGACAGTGTAGTCACCCTCGACAAACGACAAACCATAATTACAGGCTTTGGGTTTGGTTTTGGGCAGGCTGTGAGGAACAACCAGAATCCGGAAATAGTCCGGAAGATGAAGACTTTTGGCAGCGGTGATGGTCTCTTCATCATTTTCTTCCAGCAGAAGGAGGACATCGAGTTTATTTTTTGGCCAATCCAGATTGGCGATATTGGCAACGAAATCCGGTAAAACCCGGGCTTCTTTGTATAAGGGGCAAAGGATTGAATATACCGGGAGATTCGCTGATTTGATCCTGGTTAATTCGGAGTCAGAAACCGGGATTTCCGGGGGGAAATGGAGGCTTTTGGCGATTAAAAAAAGATTAAAAAAGACATCGATAAAATAAACAGCACTAAGTGCCGCAATAAAAACGATCACGGCGGTCAGGGGAGCCAGAACTAGGGCTAAAACTGTAGCTAAAATCAAATCCAGTAAAAAGATCTTTTGCCAACCAATCAATGTCGTGACGGCGCTGTGATGCTGCTCCAAATGGGTGTGAGTAATGTATTTTTTGGTTTTGTGGATAACTCCGGCTCCCAGCATGCCGTGGGGGTGGGTGGAGGTGATGGGATAGACTTTAGGTGAAGCGAATTTGAGTTTAAAACTCCTCGAGGCAATCTGCCAGGAAGTTTTTAAAAACCTGACTTTGGATTTACCGTTGGTCCGGGGAGAAAATTCGATATCCACCTTGCCTATGGAGTAACCCAGCTGTTTGGCGATATGTAAAAGAGGCATATCCAGAGACCAGGGATCAACATCTGCCTCCTGTAAATGCGAAATGATGTCCCGGCGAAAGATTTTCAGGCCGGACTGAGTGTCATGGTTTAAGCCCAGCAGCCAGCGGGCAAAAACCTGCTGATTAAGGCGGGAAAAAAGATGCCGGAATCTACCCTGTTTTTGAATTACCCGGTGGCCAATAACTACCCCATGATCAGCAGCTAATTTAAACATCGCCGGCAGAGCTTCCGGCGGGTACTGGAGATCCCCGTCGATCATGGCCAAATACTCGCCGTCGGCATACCGGGCTCCTTCTAAGATGGAATAGGCTTTCCCTGGGCGACCAAGCTTGGAATGAATCTCCAGGGGATATTTTTTGGCTAATTGACAGAGGACAGAAACGGAGGTGTCGGTGGAATGATCGTCAATACAAATGAGGCGATAGCGAATCCGGGCAGCCTTGAAAGTCGCATCCAGCCGGTAAACCAGTTCGGACAGGTTTCCAGCTTCATTTAGGACCGGAATAATGACGTTTAGGTTGGGCATAAAGGGGCGTAAAAAAAATTAAGTACCCTAGTCAGGGTACATACTACAGGATTATACTATTAGAAGAAGGATTTTACCAGTTTCGGGAGAAAATTGCTGTTAACAAGATCCCCAGGCTATCGATACCAACGTCTCTGGCCCGGCCTTCACGGCCGGTGATAAAGGTTTGGTGGTATTCGTCGGTGACGGCATAAAGAAAGGCTAAAACTCCAGCCGTGATCAAGGCTCTATTACGGCTAAATCCCTGAATCTTTCGCAGAGGCCAAAGATAAAAAAGAGTGAGGATAAAGTACTCGGTGACATGGGCGATTTTTCGGATAATGAAGTCCTGCCAGTCGATAGTACTAGCCTTGAGGGCCGGCTGCTGGGAAAAAGCAAAAATAACCATCATCCAGGCCAGGGCCGGAATCCAAGTTAAAATTCGGCGCATTTAAATAGTATACCCTAGGAGCGAAACAGGAGAAGGGCTGAGCCTATGCAAAACAGGCAGCCGGAAGCCAAAATAAATATGCTGGGAGATGGGGGTTTGGGGATGGTAGTGGTACCAAGGATTATGGGAGTGGAAATTATTTTGGTAGGTGTGGAGGAAAGTGGGGTAATAGGAGTAATAAGGGTAATTGAGGTTACCGAAGGGTAAAGTTTGGGAGAGGGTTTAGCAGTGGGTTTAATTGGTTGAACGGGGGTGGAAGTTGGGGGCTTAGGTGTATGAGTCGGAGGATCCGGTTTTGGAGTATGTGTTGGAGCTGAAGTCGGAACGGGGGTGGGGGTGGGAGAAGGACCGAGAAGGGTGATAGAGACCGGGTCAGACCAGACAGCCGAACTATTAGCCGAAGTATAACGACCGAGTTTGAATTGATAATTTCCCGGTCCCTGGTAGTGAACGTCTTCCGGATCGGGTTTGAAAATCAACTGACCGCTCCAACTGCCGGCAATCAACTCATCTTTTGCAATTTTGAAATATTGGGTTTTGTCGCCGGTGGTATTTATCCAGTCACCGCCGTTACCTTTGGTAAACCCAAAATAATCGGTCGTACCTCCGGAAAAAAATACCCCGCGAAAATAGGAATCACCGCATCCGGAACAGGAAAAATTAACCACGGGGGAGATTTCGGCGGAAAGAAATATTTCGGCGGGAACATTCTCCAAAGTAAAATCAACCGCGAA